>Ga0111181_1012_pt1 | contig 63932 bp, 51 predicted proteins | sample DeeMarSWOR324_28_FD_80236 | JGI IMG/M metagenome (GOLD analysis project Ga0111181, IMG submission 80236) | Gemmatimonas sp. SM23_52
CGGCCGCTCAACGACGGGGACATGATCGGGCTGGCTGACCTCGAATTCAGGTTCATCAACGACCGCAGCGGCGTGCTCAGCCGCCTCTGGGTCGTCGCCGGCGTCCATCGCGGCAAGGCCTTCCGAATCGAGAACCCCGAGGTACAGATCGGGCGCGCCACGGACAACGACGTCCAGTTCCCCGACCGATCGGTATCTCGACACCACTGCAAGATCCGCCAGCGCGGCGTGACCTGGTGGATCGAGGACCTGGGCAGCACCAACGGCACGCTCGTGCGTGGCACACCGCTGCGCGCACCGCAGCAGCTGAACCACGGCGACGAGGTGGTGGCCGGGTTCTCCAGGTTCGTGTTTCAGGAGGGAGACCGTCCGCTCGTGAACCTCAGACTGGAGCCTCTGCCGCCGTGCAACTAACCCGGCGTCTCTTCGCTACCTTCGTCCCGCTCGCGGCCGCCCTCGCACTCGTTGCGCTTGCCGCCGCCCATGCCCGGGGTCAGGCCGTCGCCAAGTCCAGTTACATGGCCGAGGGCTCGTTCCAGCTGCCTGCCAAGGGGCAGCCGGGCGCGCCTGACCGCCCCGCCGCCCTGTGCGTGGCGCCCGATCGCAGCGTGCACATCGCCGACGGCCGCGGACTGGTGTTCGTCTTCGACTCGAGTGGCGAGTATCGGCGAAGCTACGGCCAGCAGCTCGATCGGCCGGTGGCCATCGACATCGCATCGTCGGGCGAGGTCTTCGTGCTCGACGCTGGCCGCAATCAGGTCTATGTCTTCGGCCCAGGCGGCCAGCCGTTGCGGAGCATCAGCAGCAAGGGTAGTCGCGGCGGCCAGCTCTCGGACCCGGTGGACATGGCCCTGGGACCGGCGGGGAATGTCCACGTCCTCGACCGCGGGCGGAATGGCATCCAGATCTTCAGCTGGGACGGCTTGTTCGTCCGCGACATCACGCTGGAAGATCCTATCAGGGACCCGGTGTCGCTGGCCGTGGGCAACGACGGCTGGATCTACGTGGCCGACGAGCGCACGCCCACCCAAATCTTCGCTTTCGCGCCGTTCACCGAGTTGCCCTGGCACGGGCCGACGCCCCGCGGGATCGCCGGCCACGTCACCATGCGCGGCGCGGACTTCGAGGAGCCGGTCGCTACGGAGGTGAACGATCTGGGCACCGTCGTCGTTCTCGACAAGAAAGTCGGGCGACTTTTCCGACGCAACGCGTCCAGCGAGGCGGAGATCGGGCCGAACGATCTGCTCTATGGCGGTATCGGGACCGGGCGCGGATCGTTCCGTGAAGCTGTGGACATCGCCTTCGCGGCGACCGACCAGCTGCTCATCCTCGACGGGCAGCTGCGCAAGGTGGAGCGGATCCGCCTCACCACCGAGGAGGACCTGGCCCGGCGCCCAGATTTCGACTTCCCGATCCGCGTCACCCGCGTCGCGCGTGGCCTGGCGGCGCCACTGCTGACCATCGGCTACGGGCCCGAGGGTGCGCCGCAACTCGTGTTGGAGATCGAGAGCCGCGCGGTCACGCTGATGGGCACCCGATCGGAGACCATCGAGACCGTCTACGGGGACAGCGTCCGCTCCTACCTGGCCGACCCGACGGTCTTGCAGCGACAGTACTCCCAGAACCTCGGCGAGGTCGCCGCGGCGGCCGTCACCGACACGAGCGTGATCGTCGTCGACTCGCGGCGTAATCGCTTCGCCATCTTCGACCGCAGCACCGGTCGCCTGCTGGGCACGTTCGGCGACAATTACCAGGACGACCGGCGGCTGCGAGACCCGCGCGCCCTGGCGTTGCTGCCGGATGGTCGGATCATCATCGGCGACACGGGCAACGACCGGGTGAAGATCTTCAGCCCGGACCTGGCCAGCCTGGTGGCCAGCTACCCCGTCGTGGATCCGGGCGGCGTCGCGGTCGCGCCCGACGGCGAGATCTACGTCTGGAACCAGGACGGCACGATAGTCGGCCGTCTGGCCACCGGGGCAGAGCGGCTCGAGCCGCTGAAGGAGGGGCTGCTGGCGGGGCCAGTCGCCGACATGACCTTCGACCATGCCGGGAACCTCTTCGTACTTGACCGTACATCCCATCGCATCACAATTATCCAGGCCGGTCTCGAGCACGTGTTGATGCAGCTGGGCGCCGAGGAAGCGCTGAATCGTCCCACCCGCATCCGGCTCGACCGCGACGGCAACATCTACGTCGCCGACGAGGGCGCCGACCGAACCTTCGTCTTCCGCTGGGACGTGCACACGCCGCCGCTGGCCGGGTTCGACCTCGACTTCGAGGGCGAGGCGGCGGTCCTGCGCTGGGAGCCCGGGCCAAGCGGTTTCACCGCCAGCTATGAGGTCCAGGGCGCGGACGTCGCGGCTGGACCCTACCGGGCCATCGCGCGCACCGAGGCGCCGCCTGTCCGACTCGAGGCGGGGAGCATCGAGTCGCCGCCGCGCTATGTGCGTGTGGCGCCCGTGTTCATCACCGGCGTACGGGGCCGCGCCACCGAGCCACTCCCGCTCCTCTACTTCACCGCCCGGTCCGCCTACGAGCGCCAGGACTACCCGGCGGCCCTGCACGAGGCCGAGGAAGCGATTCGCTTGATCGAGGCAGGGGTCCTCGACGCGGGCGACGAGGCAAAGGGCAATATTCTGTTCCTCGGCTTCGCCAGCGCCTACATGCAGCGCGATTTCCGGCTCGCCGTCGAGTGGGCCCAACAGGCGGCGCTGATCCCGATGCCCCGGGAGCAGCTCATCGAGTTCCTCTTCATGGCTGCCGAGGTCTACCTGCAGCTGAACAACCCGCGGCAGGCGAGCCAGCAGATTCTGACTCTGGTGGGCCAGGGCCCGCGGCCCGAATACTACTTGCGGACCGACGTGATCGATCAGTCGTTCCGCATCTACCGTGGCGTGCGCGCCGTCGGCCTCACGGAAGACGCACTGGAGTTCGTACACCTGTATACGCAGTCGATCCCGCAGAGTGTACCGGATCTGATCGCGGCCTACGAGGACTCGATCACCGTGTTCTCGACGCGCGACCGGCTGGCTGACGGGATTCGCTACTGGAAGAATGCCGACTACGGCCAGGTCGTGAGCTTCTTCGAACAGCTCTTGACCGAAGGCAACCTGAGCCCGGAGCAGACGGTGGTGGCCCGCCAGATCCTCGCCGCCGCCTACTATGCGTTCGGTAACCAGGTGAGAGCTGAGGACGCGTTCCGAGAGATCTTCAACGTCAGGTCCGACTTCAACCTCGACAGGGAGATTCCCAGGCTGCAGAGACTGTACGGCCTGACGATATACAACCCGGAGACGCGGCGTTTCTTCGGGGCGATACGACGTAGACCCTAGAGCGGCTGATCCAGGGCGGAGGAGGCCACTCTGAAGAAGAAGGACATGTTTCTCGGCCGCCGCGTGGCGGTCTACCGAATCGACGAGTTCCTCGGCGAGGGTGGTTTCGCGTACGTCTACAAGGCGCGCGACACCAATCTCGACATCGACGTCGCGCTGAAAGTCCTCAAGCCGGCGTTCGCCTACGACGAGGTCTTCGAGGAGAACTTCCGGCGCGAGGCGCACCGCGCGGCCAAGTTCCGGCACCCGAACGTCATTGCCATCCACTACGCCGGCAAGGACGACGACATCGTCTTCTTCTCTATGGACCTTCTCGAGACCGGCCTCAAGGACCTGTTGCGACCGGGCCAGCCTCTCGAGGAGGCCGTGATCATCAAGGTCGGCATCGACGTCGCTTCAGCCCTGCAGTTCGCTCACACGCACGAGGGCGGTATCGTCCACCGGGACCTCAAGCCGGACAACATCCTGTTCGACCGGCACGGCAACGCTGTCGTCACCGACTTCGGAATCGCCGAGGCCGCGACCAACTACACGGCGGCTACAGGCACCACGGTGTACGTGGGCACGCCGAAGTACATGTCGCCGGAACAGGCGCGCGGCCAGCGCGTGGACCACCGCTCGGATATCTACTCGCTGGGCGTGACCCTGTATGAGATGGCGGTCGGTGAGGCACCGTTCACGGGCCGCGACTGGTTCGAGCTCGGGCGCAAGCACATCGAGGAACCGCCGGCGCTGCCCTGCGAGAAGAACCCGGACCTCGATCCCGAGCTCGAGCGCATCATCCTCAAGTGCTTGCAGAAGAACCCCACAGATCGCTACCAGAGCGCCGACCACCTGCGCAGCGAGCTGACCCGGCTGGAGGGCGCCACCCAGCGCACCGTGATCCTCACGGTGCAACCGACGCAGGAGAAGAAGGCGCCGACGCCGGTGCCGACGCCGGCACCGTCGGTGAAGCAGGCGGTCGAGGAGGAAGCGCGCCAGGCCCAGCGGCGGCCGGCCGACCTCTACGAGGCCACGACTCAGCCGCCGCCGAAGCGGCGCCGTCGCTGGGTGTGGCTGACAGCGGCAGCAGTACTTGTCGGGTTCGTGGGGGCGTACTCGTACGATCTGGGCGGCCTGCGCGCCTGGGCCGAGGAAAAGGTCCCTGCCCTGGCCGGTATCCCCTACATCGGGACCGGCAGCGTCTACGCCACCAGCTTCATGTACGCCAGTGTGGAGGGCGGCGCCGCCGTCGACGGGCAGTTCGACATCACGTTCAGCGGCCCTATCGACGGAACCACGGCCACGTACAACAACGTGCAGCTGCTCGCGCCCGGCGAGCGGCGCATCCCGGCCGAAGTCACGCTGTCGCCGGACGGCACGCGCGTCACCGTCCAGCCCAATGCCCGCCTGGCCTACGCGACGGACTACGTCCTCCGCATCACACCGGGTCTGCTCAGCACGCGGGGGACGCCGATACTGGAGAACCCGCGTGCCGGGCAGCCGGGGGCTGAATGGCGCTTCATCACCGGTAACCCTCCGCCCGACACGGATCCACCCTTCCTGGCGGAGAGCACGCCGGCCAAGGACGTTCGCAACGCCGCCACCAATCAGCCGATCAGGCTCACGTTCAACGAGGAGATGGACCCGACGACATTGAACGGGGAGAACGTGCAGCTCTTCGACGCACAGGGTAACGCGGTCGAAGTCTCCATCTACACGGCCGATGACCTGCAGACCGCTCAAGTCCAACCGGCACGGTCGCTGCGCCGCGGGGCGAGCTATACGTTGGTGCTCACCGACGGCATCATGGACCGAGCGGGCAATCGACTGGTCGCCGACACGCTCGCCTTCGTCACCGCGGCACCGGCCGCGACGCCCGCGACGCCCGCGCCGCCGGCCGCTCTCAACATCAGGGTCCAGCCCCCGGAGGCGCATCAGTACATCAAGGTTCTGCTCGACGATGAGTATGTGGGCTACACACCCAGGCTCAACCATCAAATCGAGTCCGGCAGGCGGCACAACCTGAAGCTGATGGCGACCTTCACCGAGTACTCCGCGTACTCACTGAAGATCTTCGAGGATGAGTTCACCCCCAGGGCGGGACAGACCGTGGACCTCAATCCGCAGATCACGGCGTTCGGATTCCTCACCGTGACCTCGGAGCCCGTTGCCGACGTCTTCATCGACGGCGAGCGGGTCGGCACCACACCGCTGGCCGGGTACACGCTGACCGCCGGTGCCCACAGCCTCGAGCTGCACCCGAAGGGTGATGACGTGAACCGGTATAGCGTCCGTACGCAGGAGATCAATGTGCCGCAGTTCCAGCTTCTCAACCTCGGGAACTTGCGGCTCCCACCTGCAAGGTGAGCCAGCCGATCCGCGCCCATGGACCTCGAACTCGTCATCCGCGAGGGTAAGCAGCCCGGTCGCGTCTTCCGCATCGCGCCCGGTGACCGCAAGACCATCGGCCGCGCCCCCGACTGCGACATCCGCCTTCCCGACCAAGGCGTCTCGCGGCGCCACTGCACGATCGAGAACGCAGGCGAGCAGATCGAGGTGATCGACCTGCAATCGGCGAACGGCAGCTACATCAACGGCGAGCTGGTGGAGCGCGGCTGGCTCGGGCCCGGTAATCAGCTGGCCTTGGGGCCAGTCGTCTTCGAGTGCCGGCGCAAGCCGGCGCCCCCGCGTGCCGCGGCGCCAGGCGAAGCGACCCTGGCCTTCAGCGAGGAGCACACCACGACGGTGGTCCGCAAGGTCGTGGACACGCAGTACCCGGGGATGCAGCCCATCGCCGTGGCACGCCCGGAGGACCTGGAGGAGCTGCAGCGGGCGCAGCGCAACCTGGGCACTGCCTACCAGGTCTCCAAGCTGCTCACCGGCGCCGTGGACCTCGAGGATTTGTTCGACGGCGTCATCGGTTCGATCTTCGCGACGATCAACGCCGATCGCGCGGCCCTGCTCCTGAGGGACCAGGCGGACGGGTCAGGCGAACTGGAGGTCGTCGCTGCCCGCTCGCAGACCGAGGACCAGGCGACCGAGGAGATCACGGTCAGCCGCACGGTGGTGCAGGACGTGCTGGAGAACCATATCTCCTCGCTGAGCCGCGACGCCACGGCCGACGCCCGCTACCGCGAGGGCCAGAGCATCATCCAGCAGAGGATCCGCTCGGTGATGTGCGCGCCCGTGGCCACCGACGATCGCGTGTTGGGTGTCCTCTACGCGGACAGCCGCAGCCTGACCGGCGCCTTCAGCGAGAGTGACCTGGAGCTGCTGGCGCTCATCGGCAACCAGGCGGGCGTGGCGATCCACCGGGCCCAGCTCATCGCGCAGCTCGAGAAGTTCTTCTTCGACACGATCCGGGCGATCGTCGCAACCATCGACGCGAAGGACAAGTACACGCACCGGCACTCCGAGCGAGTGGCGGCGTTCGCCACCAGGATCGCGGGAGAGCTCGGAAAGAGCGAGGAAGAGATCGAGGTCGTTCAGCTGTCGGGCCTGCTGCACGACATCGGTAAGGTCGGCGTGCCGGAGGCGATCCTCGGCAAGCCGGGCAAGCTGACCGAGGACGAGTTCGCCGAGATCAAGAAGCACCCCATCCACGGGGTCAACATCCTGGGCCACATCGAGAGCCCACGCTTCAAGGCGATCCTCCCGGGTGTCCGCCACCATCACGAGAAGTGGGACGGGTCAGGCTACCCGGACGGGCTGGCAGGCGCGCATATCCCGTTTCTGGGCCGGCTGCTGGCGGTAGCGGATGTGCTGGACGCGCTCAGCTCCGACCGCTCCTATCGTAAGGGCATGGGCTTCGACAAGACCGTCGGGATCATCCAGGAGGACGCCGGCAGCCACTTCGATCCCGAGATCGCCGAGGCGGCCGCCGCGCTGCACGCGCGTGGCAAGCTGGAGGTCCCGGCCGACTGGATCGAGCCGCCTAGCGGACCCGACCCCTCCAAGACTCTGGAGCCCTAGTCTCCCCAGCTAGTGTTTCATCCGGAGCGCCGGAACCAGCGGGCACCCGGAAGATGGCCGACGAGATTCCTCATCCGCTCGCCGAACGTCTGTTGCGGCCGGGCGGGGAGCAGCAGCGCGAGGGCGAGCAGAGCCAGGCCGACGTAGAAAAGCCAGCGCTGGCCCAGCCTGCTCGAGGCCAGCGCCAGCGGAGCGCCCACGAAGATCAGAGCGAGCTTGAGGCGCAGATGAATCAGCGGTCCCCTTTCTTACGGCGTGACTCGAGGAACTCGCGAACGCCCTCCCGGTAATCCTCGGTCATCCGGGCCAGCACGTTGATCTCGGCACCCGCGCGAATCGATGCCTCGAAGGAATGCCGCTCGGTCTCGTAGAGCAGCCGCTTGGACAGCGCGAGCGCGCTTGGGCTGCGCGCCGCCAGCTCCTCGACGAACTCCTGGGAGCGCGCCTCGAACTCGCTGGCGGGAAACACGTGATGGACGAGCCCATACGCTTCTGCCGTCTTCGCATCGATGATCCGACCCGTCGCAACCAGATCGAAGGCGCGCTTCTCGCCCACCGCCCGGCGCAGCATCGTCATCACCATCGCCGGCAGGAAGCCGATCTTCACCTCCGGATAACCGAGGCGCGCGTCGTCCGCCGCCAGCACGATGTCGCAGGCCGTCGCCAGGCCGCAGCCGCCGGCCAGGGCATGACCGTGCACGGCCGCCACCACAGGGAGCTGGACCCTGCGGATGATGAGGAATAGGTCGCCAAGCGCGTCCGCATCCTCGAGCTGCTCCTCGACACTCGCCTCCAGCATCTCCGAAAGCGCCGCCAGGTCCGCGCCCGCGCAGAAGTCCTTCCCCTCACCGCGCAGCAAGATCACCCGCACACGCTCATCCGCATCGGCCCAGGCGACGGCGTCAGCAAGCCCGTCCACCAGTGCGGCGCTCAGCGCGTTCCGCGCCTCCGGCCGGTTCAGGCTGATCGTCGCCACCCCGGTGGACTCGGCCACCTCGACCTTGATCGTCTCGTGATTCTCCTCAGCACTCATGCCCCAGTCTCCAAACCAGAAACGCGCAGCACCTGCATTGCTCTCAGGACCAAAATCGCTCCACCAGTGACGCGAGCCCCAGGATGACGAAGCCGAAGATACCGAGGATGAATAGTGTCAAACCCAGCTCGTCGGCGGTCCGGACCAGTGCGATGATGCCGGCGATGGCGAAACCCAGCAGGAGCAAACGTATCGTCGTCTTAAGCATCGCCCTCACTCCCCAAGCGAGACTCAGCGCGTAGTCTCGGGGTCCCTGGCTTCGATGAGACGTGCAAGCTCGTCGGGAACCTCGATCTCCATACGCAAGAGCGCCGCGCCGTATGTCTTGCCCTGAGCGTCGGTACGCAGCGACAGGGTGCCACCACCCCCCAGGCATTCGTGGAGCAGGAAGTTCAGCGCCCCGAGGTTAGCCAGCTCGAAGCGAGCGACGGGGCCGCGGCAGATTCCCTTGAAGTGCCGCTTGACCCGCTCGCATGTAACTGATTCCAATATAACAGGATAGAACTCAGGCCTCAAGACGATTAGACCGATGTTCGCCGTGTCACCCTTGTCCCCCGACCGCGCGTGGGCGATCTCCAGCAGCCGCACTCGCATCCGACCTCGCGTCCCCCTCCCGCTAGCCGCGGCCTCGGGCCCAATCGGGGCCGGCGCCGACGGCGCTTTCTGACGGCTCTGCCACTTCCACCATCATCAGGCGGCCTTCACCTCCACCCGCGCTTGCACGTGTTCCTTGGGGATGAGCGCCGGCCAGAAGGCCACCATCTGCTGCACTCGGGGCCGCCCTGCGCCGTAGCCAGTCGCCGTCGGCGGCCCGGCGAGAATCAGTCCCGCGACCTCGCGGGTGAAGCGATCGACGGCGGCCCGGTCACTGGAGTGTTTGACGCCGATGCGCAGCTCGACCTCGGGCAGATCGGCGCGCGGCGGTCCGGCGAGCGGGCCGTGACAGGCGCCAGCGCCGAGGTACTCGGTGTAGACCTCATCGAATCGCAGGCCGAGCCGGTCGAGGCGTGCGCGTAGCGTGCGGTCGGCGACGCGTGCCTTCTCGTAGGCATCCGGCCAGGAGTAGGTCATGCGGCCGATGGCCCTGTAGCCTGCCAGATAGGAGATGGAGACCTTCAATTGGTCGGTGGCGGGCGCGCCGCGAACACCGTGCACGCGCACCCGCTCGCTCGCCTCCTGCTCCAGCCGAACTGTGCGAAAGTCGGCCACGCAGTCCGGGGTGATGTACTGGGAGGGGTCGCTGATCTCGTAAACAAGCTGCTCGCTCACCGTGGCGATGCTGACCCGCCCACCCAGCCCTTCGTGCTTGGTGACCACGAACTCACCATCCGCGTACGACTCGATGATCGGATAGCCGATGTCACTATAGTCGATCGAGCGCCAGTCCACGCCGGTATTGCCGCCAGTGGCCTGGGCCCCGCACTCGTTGATGTGACCCGCCACGACGCCGGCGGCCAGCTTGTCCCACTCATCAGCGGCCCAGCCGTGCTCGAAGATCATCGGCGCGTAGGTCAGAGCCGCATCGGCGACGCGGCCGCTGATCACTACATCGGCACCGTTGCGCAGCGCCTCGACCAGAGGGGCCGCCCCGAGGTAGGCGTTCGCCGACTGGATGCGGTCGCGGACGGACTCCAGCGGCTCGCCGCTTTCCATGTTGCGGAACTCGACGCCCTGTGCCAACAGCTCGTCCAGCCGGTCCATGAGATCGTCGCCCGTCACCACGCCGATGCGCGCCCGTCCCGCATAGCCGGCGTCGCGGGCCACCTGCGTCACCGCGTCCCGGCACGAAAGCGGGTTCACGCCGCCGGCGTTGGCGATGACGCGCACGCCTTGGTCGACACACGCCGGCAGGATCCGGCCCAGCAGCGGCACGAAGTCGCGGGCGTAGCCCTGGGAGGGATCGCGGCTGCGCTGCTTCTGGAGGATGGACATGGTGACCTCGGCCAGGTAGTCCATGACCAGATAGTCTGCCCCGAGGCAATCCGCACGGTTCTGGCCCCGGCGCTCACCTGAGCAATGATTCCAGCGAGCCGGGGAGCGCGAAGGGGCCGATATGGGGCCCGGGGTTCTGGATCGCCGCGCGCAGAGCCAGCGTGAGCGCATCACGGGTACGCTCCGGCGTGATCACCGCATCCACGAACATGCGTGCCGCCGCGTAGCGCGCATCGAGCTGGCGCTCGTAGGTGGCCAGCGTTTCCTCCACCTTGCTCTGCGTCTCCGGGTCGAGCTTGCGGCCCTCTCCCTTGGCCTTGTCGATCGCCGGACCGTGCACGGCCCACACGGCCGACTCCCCCTCCATCACGCCCATGCGACCCGTGGGCCAGCTGAAGATGAAGTCGGGATCGAAGCCCTGCCCAGCCATCGCGTAGTAGCCGGCGCCGCTGGCGTGGTTGATGGTGAGCACGATCTTGGGCACCGTCGCGACCGACATCGCCTCGACCATCCGGGCGCCCGCCCGGATGATCCCCGAGTGCTCGGCGTCTGTGCCCACCATGAAGCCCGAGACGTCCTGCACGTAGAGCAGCGGCCGGCGATGCCGATCGCAGGTCTCCATGAAGTAGGCACACTTTTCCGCGCTCTCTGTGTAGATGATGCCGCCGAAGCGCGGCGGCCCGCCCTTCTTGTCCGGCACGATGCCGCGGTCGTTCGCGAGTATCCCGACCGGGATGCCGTTGATGCGCGCGTCCACGCAGATCATCTCGTTGGCGTGCTCGGGCTGGAACTCCTGGAACTCACCCTCGTCCACCAGAGTCTCCAGCACCGCTCGTATGTCGTAGCCGCTGCGATGGTCGTCGGGGACCAGCTCGTACGCCTCCTCGGGCGGCCGTACCGGCGGCCGCGGCTCGGCGATCTGCATCGCTATCCGCTGGGGGGGCGGCAGGTCGGCGATGTACTCGCGAATCCACTCGATGCACTGCTCGTCGTTCTCTGGCTCGTAGTGCGCGACGCCGGAGATTTGCGTGTGCGTGTCGGCGCCGCCCAGCGTCTCGGCGTCCACCGTCTGCCCGGTCGCGCCCTTCACCAGGTTGGGGCCGCCCAGGCCCATGAAGCTGGTGCCCTTCACCATGAAGATGACGTCGGACAGGGCCGGCAGGTACGCGCCGCCCGCGATGCAGGGCCCCATCACCGCGGAGACCTGCGGCACCCTCAAGTAGCGCCGCATCAGCGAGTTGTAGTAGAAGAGGCGCGCGGCGCCGTACTGGCCCGGGAAGACTCCACCTTGGTACGGCAGGTTGATGCCGGCGGAGTCCACCAGGTAGACGATCGGGATGTGGCAGCGCATCGCGATCTCCTGGGCCCGCAGCATCTTAGGGATCGTCTCGGGCCACCACGAGCCGGCCTTCACCGTGGCGTCGTTGGCGACCACCACGGTCTCGCGACCTTCCACCACGCCCACCCCGGTGATCACCCCAACGGACGGCGCCTTGCCGTCGTAACGGTCATGCGCGACCAGCAGTCCGACTTCCTGGAAATACGAGCCCCGATCGAACAACCGGGCCAGCCGTTCGCGGGCCGTCAGCTTCCCGTCGGCGTGCTGGCGCTCGATCTTCTTGGCGCCGCCTCCTTCGCGCAGCTTGGCCTCGAGAACCTCGAGCTCCTCCGCCAGCCGGCGCATCCGCGGCTTCCCTTCCCGCGCTTTCACCTCGTCACTCCGTTCTCAAAGGCCGCGCCCTCAACTTCTGCCTCACTACCCTTCATCTTCCCTCGCCCGATGGTCCGCGAACCACTCACGGATGTAGTTGATCGCATCCGAGGTTCGAGTGCCTGGACCGAACAGCCGGCCTACACCGATCGCCTGCAGCGCCTCCATATCCTCACTAGAGATGATGCCGCCGCCAGTCAGCAGCACGTGATCGGCGCCCGCCTCCTGCAACAGCTTGAGGACCCTGGGGAAGAGAGTCATGTGGGCGCCGGAGAGGATCGACAGCGCCACCACGTCCACGTCCTCCTGGACCGCCGCGTTCACGATCTGCTCGGGCGTCTGGTGCAGGCCGGTGTAGATGACCTCCATGCCGGCGTCACGCAGCGCCGCCGCCACGACCTTCGCGCCGCGATCGTGCCCGTCGAGGCCCGGCTTGCCCACCAGCACGCGTATCTTACGTTCTGACATGGCGTTGTGAACCCTGGTTTGACGTTGGGACTCGCGCACGCAAAATACCTGCGCCCTCAGACCCCGGCAACCTTGGAGAGCGCGCTCCTTAGCCGCGCCGCCGCTTCCTCCGGCCTCGTCTCGACGATGCGCACCCCAACCGCCAGCTCGAATCCGGCAGCCACGCTCTGGCGCGGGATGATCTGGCCGTACCAGGGGAGCAGGGCCTCGGCACTCTCCAGCAGCGGCGGCGTGTGGAGGATGAAGTTGTAGTCGGGATCGTCCAGCGCCTCCGCGACCACCGCCAGCGCACGCCGCAGCGCGACCCCGAAACCCTGCAACGTCCCGTCGTCCGAGCGATCGAAGCGCGGCGGCAGGATGCGCGGCGCGACCCAGACCTCGTGATCGTGGGCCGCAGCGTAGGGAACGTACGTCGCGTAGCGATCGGTCGCCTCGATCAGGCGGGAACCGTCCTCCACCTCCTGTCGCACCAGGTCGAGCAGGGTTGCCCGCTCACCGGTGTGGGCGCGCGACCGCTCCAGCTTGCGAGAGACGAGTGAAGGCACGAAGGGCAGCCCGACGAGCTGCGAGTGGGGGTGGAAGATCGACGCGTTGGCCAGCGGTCCCTGGTTGCGAAAGATCACCACATGCTTGATCTGCGGATCAGCGGCCGCGGCTGCGAAGCGCCCCCGGTACGTGCCCAACACCTCGAACAACTCCGAATCGCTGAGCTCGGTCATGCTGGAATCGTGCCGGGGAGTCTCCACGATCACTTCGTGTCGTCCGGGCGCAGGTTCCGCCTGCCAGGGGCCGGAGGGCGCCGCGAACTCCCGCGCGATGCTCGGACTCAGTGCGGGGTACTTGTTGACAACCACGCGTACGCGCCAGCCCGCCCCCTGCCCCGGTGGCAGGCGATACAGCTCGGTCGTCGTCTCGGCTTCGTTGCCCGGGCAGAAGGCACAGGTGGGATCGCTGCGCGGCGGCCGCGGCCGCTCAGCAGAGCCGCCCGGCGGCTGCGGACGATCCGCCCGGCCGGGTGCGACGATCACCCGGTCGCCCGTCAGCGGATCGGTCCGTAGCTCAGAGTAAGGAACGTCGTGCAAGTATCGCAGGCGTCTCCTTTGCCAGGTAGGACGTTCCTCTCTTCTAGAAAATGACGGGCTCGCGGAAGCGGCCGTACACGCGCTCCAGAGCGCGGCGCAGCTCGCCCAATGTCGCGTAGGCACGCACCGCGTCGAGCATCGGCGGCATGAGGTTCTCGTCGTTCTCGGCGGCTTCGGCCAACCGTTCCAGCGCGCGCTCCACTTCCTTCCCGTTACGGCGCGCCCGCAGCTCGCTCAGACGTGCCCGCTGCTTTTCCTCGATCTCCGGGCCGATCTTCAGCGTCTCGATGTCCACTTCCTCGTTGCCGCCGGTGAATTCGTTGACGCCGACGATGATGCGCCCGTTCGACTCGACCTCCTGCTGGAAGCGTTCGGCCGAGAGAGCGATCTGCCGCTGGAAGTACCCCTCTTCGATGCCCGCCACCACGCCGCCCATGCTGTCGATCTCGGCAAAGATCGCCTCGGCGTCCTCCTCCATGCGGTCAGTAAGCCACTCGACGTAGTAGGAGCCGGCCAGCGGGTCGATCACGTTGGCGACGCCCGTCTCGTAGGCAAGGATCTGCTGAGTGCGGAGCGCAATGCGCACCGCTTTCTCCGTCGGCAGGGCCAGCGTCTCGTCCAGCGCGTTAGTGTGCAGCGACTGCGTGCCGCCCAGTACCGCCGCCAGCCCCTGATAGGCGACGCGGGCGATATTGTTCTCGGGTTGCTGTGCCATCAGCGAGACGCCCGCCGTCTGCGCGTGGGTGCGCAACCGCCAGCTTTCCGGGCTCTTGGCGCCGTACTTCTCGCGCATCTGGCGCGCCCAGATGCGGCGCGCGGCCCGGAACTTCGCGATCTCCTCGAAGAAGTCGTTGTGCACGTCCCAGAAGAAGGAGAGCCGTGGCGCGAACCAGTCCACATCCAGCCCGCGCTCGATTCCCTGCTCCACGTAGGTGAACCCGTTCTTCAGCGTGAAGGCCAGCTCCTGCACGGCTGTGGCGCCAGCCTCACGGATGTGGTAGCCACTGATCGAGATCGTATTGAACTTCGGCGCGTTGACTGACGACCACTCGAAGATGTCGCCGATGACCTTGAGCGCCGGCTCCGGCGGATAGATCCAGGCGTGCTGCGCCATGTATTCCTTCAGGATGTCGTTCTGGATCGTCCCGCGCAGTTCCTTCAGGTCCACACCCTGCTTCTCCGCCGTCGCCAGCAGGAAGCAGTAGAGCATCATCGCCGGGCCGTTGATGGTCATCGAGACCGAGACGTCCCTGAGCGGGATGCCATCGAACAGCGTCTCCATGTCGGCCAGGCTCGAGATGGCCACGCCGCAGACACCGACCTCGCCCTCGGAGTGCGGGTCGTCGGAGTCATAGCCCATCAGCGTCGGGAAGTCGAACGCGATCGATAGCCCGGTCTGTCCGTGACCGAGGAGATACTTGTACCGCTGGTTCGTCTCCTCAGCGGTGCCGTACCCGGAGAACTGCCGCATCGTCCACAGCCGGGTCCGGTACATCGTCGTATAGGGACCACGCGTGAAGGGATATTCGCCCGGGAACCCGAGCTTCTCCGAATAGTCGGGATCCTGCACGCCGGTATCCAGCGGTGTGTACAGCGGCGCCAGCTCGCGTCCCGAGAGCGAAGTGAACAGCGCATCGCGCTTCGGCGTTGCCTTGTACTTGTTGAGCCATGCGGCACGCTCGCGCCGCGGCCGCTCCACCTCCGCCTTCAGGCGCTCCAGCTCGGCGGACAGGTCTCTCGGCTCTGCATCGGGATCTTGCTTGCTCATGTCTCTCTAACCCTTGCTCCCGCCGGGTCCCAGTGCACTCAGAATCTCGTCGGCCACATCGTACGGCGTCCGCCGTCCCGATTCCAGATCGGACCGGGCCCGCTCAAGGATCGCCTCGCCGTCCCCCTCGCGCCAGACGCGGGTGCGCAGCCCGCGGTCCACCACGGCACGCACCCGCTCCAGCAGCCGCTGGCGCCGGCGCTCGCTGAGTTCACCCGACCTCTCCAGCCAGTCGAAGTGCGCGGCCAGCGCCACGAGCAGCTCGTCGATCCCCTCGCCCTCCTGAGCGACTGTCAGCAGGACAGGGATCTCCCACGCCTGCGCCTCAGCACCACTCACCTCGCTGCCTTCGCCAGCTCGAGCGAGCGGTCGGCCAGCGCCCTCACCCGCTGCACGGCGGCCGGCCATCTCGGTCAGGTCCACCCCGTGGTGGGCTGGGATGCGCTCGAACGCCTTCCCCTGCCGGATGCGCAGGATCGTCTTCAGTTCGCCGGCGGCGCGCGCCGCCTCCGGCCGATCCGCCTTGTTGATGACGAAGATGTCGGCGATCTCCGTGAGGCCGGCCTTCATCGCCTGGATCGAATCGCCCGACTCGGGCGTCAGTACCACCACAGTCGTGTCCGCTGCTTCCGCGATCTCCAGCTCCGACTGGCCCACACCCATCGTCTCGACGAACACCCGCTCGAACCCGAAGGCGTCCATCAGGTCGGCGACCTCCCGGGTGGTCGTCGCCAGCCCGCCCAGCGAGCCACGGCTCGCCATCGAGCGGATGAACACGCCGTTGTCGCCCGCCGCGCTGGTCATGCGGATCCGATCGCCCAGCAGGGCGCCACCGGTGAACGGCGAGGTGGGATCCACGGCGACGACACCCACCTGCTCGCCTTTCTTACGGACCAGCTGAGCTAGCGCGTGGATGAGCGTGGATTTGCCGGCACCGGGCGGCCCCGTGATCCCGATCCGCTGGGCGCGGCCGACCCGATCATGCAGGGCGCCGAGCAGCCGCTCGAAGCCGGGCCGGGCGTTCTCCACCCACGAAATGGCCCGGGCCAGAGCCCGGGCCTCACCTGCTTCGAACGCCTCCAGCAGCTGGCGTTCGCTGGACTTGAGTTCCGTCACGCGTACCCCGACTCTAGTGTACTCCTAATAATAGACGAACAGCCCAGCCGCTCACACCCCCAACAACAAAGATCCAATCTCACAGACAGGAGTGGGTTCCCTGCAGCAACTCAACTCACAGCCGCGGCAGCAGGATCCAGCTGGCGAGGCCGAGCAGGAAGAAGAAACCGAAGATGTCGGTAAGTGCCGTGAAGAAGACGGACGAGGCCACTGCCGGGTCGATTCCGAGCCGCTCCAGGAGCACGGGCACGAAGGCGCCGGCGAAGCCCGCCACCACCAGGTTGGCCCACATGGCCAGCATGACCACCAGGCCGAAGAACAGTTGACCCTCGATGGCGTACCCCGCTATCGCGGCGGCCAGCCCGATCACCGCACCGTTGGCCAGGCCGACTCGGACCTCCTTCAGAATCACCCGCCAGGCGCCTGAACGCTCCGGCCTTGTTGCCAGCCTGCGCACCGTCACGGCCAGGGCCTGCGTGCCCGCGTTACCGCCCAAGGCCGCGATCACCGGCATGATCGCCGCCAGCAACACGATGCGCTCGATGGTGTCTCGGAACAGGTAGACCACTATGGCCGCCACCGAGGTCGTCAGCAGGGCAAGCACGAGCCAGGGCAGACGATTCCTGATCGCCTCGGCGACGCCGCCGCGCAGGTACTCTTCGCCCGAGCCGCCCGACAAGCGCAGGATGTCCTCGGTCGTCTCTGCCTCAACGATGTCCATGACGTCATCGAAGGTGATACGGCCGATCAGCCGGTCCAAAGGATCGACCACCGGCACCGACACCAGGTTGTAGCGGGACATCACGCGGGCCACTTCCTCCTGGTCCATGGTCGCCGGGACCGTGGCGGCCGGTGGCTCGGTCAGCTCACGAATCGGCTTGTTGGGCAGCGAGATGATCAAGTCCTGGAGGGCAACGGTACCGCGCAACCTGCCCAGCTCATCCACCACGAATACGGTGTAGAAATCCTCGCCCTCTGCCGTCTGCCGGCGGATCTCCTCGATCGCCTCCGCCACTGACGCGTCTTCCTTGACGGCGACGACCTCGCTGGTCATCACCCCGCCGGCCGACTCCTCGTCGTAGGCCAGCAGGTCTCTCAGATCGTCGGCCTCTTCCAGCGGCAGCTGCGCCAGCACCTCCCGCTGTTTCTCCAGTGGCAGCTCGCCGATGATGTCCGCCGCATCGTCGTCGGAGAGCTCGGTGACCAGCTCGGCGATCCGGGCCGGATCGGCCACCAGCAGATCCTCCGGGCGGCCGACCTCTTCCATCTCGGCCAGCGTCTGCGAGGCGATCTCGTCGGGGAGCACCCGGAGTACCGGCGCCCGCTCCTCCTCCTCGAGCGCCTCGATCAGGTCGGCCAGATCGCTGGGGTGGAAGGCTTCCAGGAAGCTGCGCAGCCGCTCGTCCCCGCCCTCGGCAAGCAGCTGGCGAACCCGCTCGACGTTCGACTCGTGGGTCAGCTCTTCTGTCACCCTACCGCCCTTCGAGTGAGTGCTCGGCGTACTCTCGAGCCGCGGCCTGCAGGGCCTCGGGAGTCACCGCACCGGCCGAGACCACCAGCTTGAACCCCTCCTCGACGCTCATCTTGAGCGGTATGACCTGGGAGCGCGGCACGAACGCCAGGAAGCCTGAGGTCGGGTTCGGCGTGGTGGGGATGAACACCGCCACCGTCTCCTGCTGAGCCGCGTCGCTGATCTCCGCAGCGCCCGCGCTCGTCAGGAAACCGACCATCCAGCAGCCCGGACGCGGGTACTCGACCAGCACACACGACTGGAAGAGCCGGCGGTTCTCACCGACGATCTGCTCGACGATCTGGCTGGCCGCGCTGTAGACGGTGCGTGTGAGCGGGAACCTACTCAGCCAGTTCTTGCCAAGGCTAATCAACTCCCTGCCCACCGCTTGCTGCGCGGCCCAGCCCACCGCGATGACCAGCGCGATCAGCACCATCAGCCCGAGGCCGGGGATGCGTATGCCGATCACCTGGAACACGCGGCCGAGGATCCGGTCCAGCCGTATGAAGATCCACCCCAGCACGTACGCCGTGACGCCGACCGGCGCGATCACCACGACCCCGGTCAGCAGGTACCGTCGGATCAGACTCCACGTACTCTTCTCAGCCTTCATAGCGATTCACCCGGCCTAACTCTATCCGGATCAGCCGCCGCCGTCTACCGTGCCCTGCTAACGATACGAAGGAGGGGACGCCAGACCTGGGGTGAGGTCAGAGGAGCCGTGCCAAGAGGGCTTCCTGGCGGCGAAACATCTCGCTCTCGACCCGCTCTGGCCCCCCCGGGTGGTCGTAGCCGAGGACGTGCAGAACGCCGTGCACGACCAGCCGCAGCAGCTCTTCTTCCAGCTCCACGCCGAACTCCAGCGCGGACTCCCGAGCGACATCGGGACAGATATAGATGTCCCCGAGGGGAGCGTCGGGCTTGGCGAGATTGAAGGCGATGACGTCGGTCGGCCCCGGCCGCCTCAAATGCGCCTCGTTAAGGACTGCCATGGCTTCCGCTGCCAGGAAGGTGACCGAGATCTCCCCGCTCGTTACCGCTTCCGCTTCCGCCACCACGGTCACTGCCCGCGCGACCCGCTCCTCGTCCAGCGGCGCGCCAAGCTCGGGGCAGTTGACGTAGATGATCAGGTCGGGCGCGGTCACGGCGTACCCTGCGGCGCCGGCTCTTCCGCCTTAGCAGCCTGCTGGTTCTGCAGCGGGTAGTCAAGGCGGTGGTGGTACATGCTGGTGAGTACCTTCACGAACTGCTGCTTGACGAGGCTGACCTCCTGCAGGGTAAGCGGCGCCTCGTCGAGCTGACCCTCCGACATCTTGAAGGCAACGATCCGATCGACGAGTTCAGCGATGCTTTCCGGCGTCGGGTCGTGCAGCACTCGGGCCGCGGATTCCACCGAGTCGGCCAGCAGAACGATCGCCGTCTCTCTCGACCGCGGCTTCGGACCCGGGTAGCGGAAATCGTCCGCGTCGAGCTCGGCGTCGGGATCCAGCTCCCGTGCCCTTTCCCAGAAGAAGCCGATCCGCTGTGTGCCGTGGTGCTCGGTGATGAAGGCCTTCACCACGCCGGGCAGCCCTGCCTCCTCGGCCAGTTCGATGCCATCCTCCACGTGCTCCCTGACAATGTTGGCGCTCGTCGCCGGCTTCAGCTTGTCGTGCGGGTTCCGGCCAGCCGGCTGGTTCTCCACAAAGAACTGCGGCTTCTTCACCTTGCCGATGTCGTGGTAGTAGACCCCCACCCGCACCAACAGGCTGTTCGCCCCGATGGCGCGGGCCGCAGCCTCCGCCAGATTGGCGACGTTGATCGAGTGGGCGTACGTGCCCGGCGCCTCCAGCGACAGGCGCCTCAGCAGCGGCCGGTTCATGTCGACCAGCTCCAAGAGCGACTGGTCGGTCGTGATCTGCGTGAACGCCTCCGCCAGCGGAAGTACGCCTGCGGCGATCAGCGTGCAGCCCACGCCGTTCAGCATACCCCAAAAGGCGCTCTGCAACATCCAGCCCGCGCCCAGCCGACCGATCAACCCGAGGCTCACGGCGGCGACCAGGTAGGCACCGGCGATGAGGGCGGCGATCGTCCACGTCTGCGCCCGGCGCCGCAGCATGCGGCCGCTGAGAGCGGCCGCTGCGCCGCCCATGATCGTGAGGAACGGCACCGTCATGCCCAGAAGCGGCGGTCGGGCCGCCACCAGAGCCACGAGCACGAACACGGTGACCAGAGCCAGCAAACCGTCGAACAGCGTTGACAAGAGCAACGCCGCGAAGGCGACAGGGATCAGCTCCTGGGGCGCGCTGCTCGAAGAGATGAGTGCCGCCCCGCCGGCTACCGCCATGAGCAGAATCCAGACAAGACTGATCGAGCGGCTCGCCTGGTAGACCTCCGGCCGGAAGTACTTCAACACGAGACCGAACACGACGAGCAGGAGCAACGTGTAAAGGACACCCCCAAGGTGTGCCCCCCAGGCCTGCCCTCCGTCGAGCCCGGCGAGCACGGCCTCGTAGGCCCGTAGCCGCTCGATCTCGGCCGGCCCGACCCGCTCGTGGGCGTCGACGATGCGCTCGCCTTGCAGCACCTCGTACTTGACCGGATCTAGCGCCTGCCGTGCCTGATCGCGAGCCGCCTCCGTCGCCTCGCGATTCAGCCGGATGGTTGGCTGTGAGAACCGGATGATCAGGTTCTGGTACAGCGTGTGAGCAGCAACACCGACCTCGGCCGGCGCCTGGGCGGCCGCACGCTGGAAGTAATCCTGCATAGTCGGGAGCGAGTCGCGCGCCACGAGCCTCTCGTCCGCGCCCTCACGCAAAACCACGCCACCGGTTCGCGCCGCGGCCAGGTCGCTGTTCGATACGACCCCCGGCCTCAGCAGCTGCCGCAAAGCCCGCTCCATCGACCTCTGCAGGGCCTCGCGCGTCTCTCTGCGGAGCAGCAGCGGGACCTGGTTCTCCGAAGTCGGGATGCGGTAGCGCTCCAGTACCTGACGGACGGAACGTTCGCGCTCGACCTCGCTGGTCGCCTCGGAGGCAGCGCGCTCGATCAACTCGAAGAAGGCGGCCGTGTTGGCGATGGCGCTGTCCGCGATCTCCGGCCAATACTGGAAGGTTGGGGATACGGCGCTGGCCGCCTCGGCCCGTTCCCGGGTCAGCTCGGCCTCCGACTTGTAGACCGGGAAGGGCACCCTCGCGATCACGTCCTCCGCGGCGACCATGCCTTGCTCGAGGACGGGCACATCCGGGACGGGGCGGGTTGGGAAGATGAGATGGATGATCAACGCAGCGGACACCAGCAGCAGCACCCGGTAGGCTTTGTCGATGATCCCGGCCGCCGGCCACTTGCGCAGCTGCCGCAGCGTGTAGCGCATCCGTGTTGAGCTCCGACTACGACGCGATGCGCTCATTCGCCTTCCCGCGACTCCGAATCGTTGGAGCGCCCTCTCGCATACGCCCTGATGATATCCTTGACCAGACGGTGACGGACCACGTCCACCTCGGTCAGGTAGACCAATGAGATCCCGTCGATGCCCTTCAGGATACGCTCGACCTCGAGCAAGCCAGAGTCCTCGCGACGCGGTAGGTCGATCTGCGTCTTGTCACCGGTGATCACCGCCTTCGAGTTCAGGCCCAGCCGCGTCAGGAACATCTTCATCTGCAGCTTCGTCGTGTTCTGAGCCTCATCGAGAATCACGAAGGCGTCGGACAGCGTTCGCCCGCGCATGTACGCCAGCGGCGCGATCTCCAGAGTGCGATTCTCCAGCGATCGACGCATCTGGTCCGCCGGCATCATGTCGCCCAGCGCGTCGTACAGCGGTCGCAGGTAGGGGTCGACCTTCTCCTCAACGCTGCCCGGTAGGAACCCCAGCTGCTCACCCGCCTCCACGACCGGCCGCGTCAGGATGACACGCCGCACGTGCTTCTTGTGCAGCGCGTCCACCGCCATGGCCACAGCCAGGTAGGTCTTGCCGGTGCCAGCCGGGCCGACGCTGATGACGATGTCTTTCTGCGCGATCTCGTCGACATACAGCTTCTGACCGGCTGACTTCGGCATGATGATCCTGCGTCGGCCGGGCAGAAAGATCTTGCTGGATTCAAACGCGCTCGGCGCCAGACCTTCGCTCTCCGCCACGACATCCGCGAAGCGGCGGATATCGCTGGTGGCGAATGGCATCTCCAGCCGGGCCAGGTCGACCATATGCTGGGCGACAGGAATGCAGCGCTCGACGTCTGTGAGCGAGCCGGAGAGCACGAGGTGATCGTCCCGCAGGACGACCCGACAGCCGCAGAGGCTGGCCAGCTCCTGAAGGTTCGCGTCGTTCACGCCTGCCAGGATGAGCTGGTCGGCACCCTCGGTCGGGATGCGGTGCTGGACGATCTGCAATGGCTCTGCGGAGCGATTAGGCATGTCTACCATCGATCAACCTGATACCGAGCTCCTCGAGCTCGTCTGCGTCCACCGGCGCAGGAGCCCCTTCCATCAAAGCACGCGCCGCCGTCGTCTTGGGGAAGGCGATGACGTCCCTCAAGGAGACGCTATCCGTCAAGTGCATCACGATGCGATCGAGGCCCAGCGCGAAGCCGCCGTGCGGCGGAGCTCCGTACTTGAACGCCTCCAGCAGGAACCCGAACTTCATCTGCGCTTTCTCGGGGCCGATCCCGAGCACGGCCAGCACCCGACGCTGCAGATCCGGGTCGTTGATACGGATGCTCCCGCTGCCGAGCTCAGAGCCGTTGTAGACGAGATCGTAGGCTCGCGAGCGGACCCACAGCGGATTGGTCTCCAGAAGTCCCAGGTCTTCCAGATTGAGACCGGTGAACGGATGATGACTCGGTACCGCCTCTCCCGTATCGGGATCCAGGTCGAACAGCGGGAACTCCGTGACCCAGAGGAAGCGGTCACCGGTCTCCACGGCGTCCATCAGCGAGGCGATGTGGCGTCTCAGCGCATCCAGCGCGAAATTCGTCACGCTATCACGCGCCGCGACGACCACGACGAGGTCGCCAGCGCCAGCGTTGAGGCGTGAGCTGACCGCTTCCAGCTCCGCCTGTGAGAGCTGCTTCCCGATGCCACCCTGCGCCCCAGACTCCGTGAGTTTCGTCCACAGCACACCCGGCGCGCCGGCCCCAGCGGCCACGCCATCGAACTCGTCGATCGCTTTACGGCTCAGCCGCGCCCCCTCCGGCACCCGGAAGCCGCGGACTCGACCTCCCTCCCCTATCGCACTCTGGAAGATGCGGAACTCGCTTTCCCGCAGCTGCTCAGTCAAATCGACCAGCGTCCACGGGATGCGCAGGTCCGGCTTGTCGGAGCCGTAGCGCTCCATGGCATCGCGATAGCTCATCCGCGGGAACGGGCGCTCGACGCTGCGACTTACGCACTCGCGCCAGACGGCAGCCATCACGATCTCGCCGACGGCGAAGATGTCATCCTCGTTCACGAACGACATCTCCAGATCGAGCTGGGTGAACTCGGGTTGACGGTCCGCGCGTAGGTCCTCGTCGCGCAAGCAGCGGGCGATCTGGTAGTAACGGTCGAAACCAGCGACCATGAGGATCTGCTTGTAGAGCTGCGGCGACTGTGGCAACGCGTAGAACTCGCCCTTGCTCACCCGACTCGGCGTCAGATAGTCGCGCGCTCCTTCCGGTGTCGGTCGCGTCAGTATGGGGGTGTCGACATCGATGAACCCCAGCTCATCCAGCGCCGCGCGGATCGAGCGGAAGATGCGGTGACGCATCCGCAAGTTGTCCTGCATCTCGGGCCGCCGCAGATCGAGAAAGCGATAACGCAGCCGCAACTCCTCGGAGGCCAACTCCTCCTCGGGGCCGTAGGCGACCTGGATAGGCGGTGTCTCGGCGGGCGCCAGCACGATGATCTCTTTGGCCCTTACCTCGATCTCTCCGGTCGGCATATCCGGATTCACCGCACCCGCCGGCCGCGCCACGACTTCGCCTTCGACGGCGATGACGATCTCGGACCCCAGGCGACGCGCCCCGGCGAGCGCCCCCTCCGAGAGGTGATCCGGATGGCAGGATACCTGCACCGTACCCTTCAAGTCGCGCAGATCAACGAAGATGAGACCACCCAGATCCCGACGCCGATGCACCCAGCCAGCCAGCCGCACCATCATACCGATGTGCTCGGCGCGCAGCTCACCCGCCATGTGCGTTCGATAGGCTGTCCTGTACAAGGAACCCGTCATGCAGCTACCGTCAGTCCTCTGGGAATGAGGTGCCTCGACCCCGAGTGGGGTCGCTCGATGCGGTGGGGTAGATGGACCGGACGTGAAAGTCGCAAAGGCGTTCCTATCAAAGTACGGCGGCCGTACCCCTGAAGCGTCTCAGATCGCGCGCTCTGCCCCTTCAAGTATCTGAAGGAAGCGCTCCGCGTCACCCGCCGCCATCAGCCGCTCGCGCAGCGACTGGTCTCGCATCAACCGGCCCACCCGGCTCAATAACCGCACCTGCGCGCCCGCTGCCGCCTCGGGACCGAGAATCAGGAAGAAGAGCTGCACGGGTCTGCCATCCAACGCACCGAACTCCACCGGCTCACGGCTGACCCCGGCCGCCATGACCAGGCCCTCAAGCGCGTCGCACTTGGCATGCGGAATCGCGACGCCCTCACCGATCCCCGTGCTCAGCACGCTCTCGCGCTCGCAGACGGCACGATAGATCTCAGCGCCCTCGGCCTCCAGGCCCTCCGAGCTGACCACCAGCCCCACCAACTCCGCCAGGGTGCGGTCCTTGTCCACACTGTCCAGCGGCACTCGCACACGCGCCGACGTCAGCAGGTCGCTCAAGCGCAACATCGCTACGTCTCCGCGGGCGCCGGGCGCGCCACCCTGGATATCCGCCTGCGTCATGGACAGTCCCCGTACACATAAAGAACCCGAACGTAAAAAGATAACGGGCCCCTCAGACCGCATCAACAACACCTACTTCGGCCACAGCCGTCGCGCCGCCCGCTTGATGCGCGTCAACCAGAGGCCGAGCGTTCCCTCCTCCTCCCCGCTGGCCAGCTCGCCCCGATCCGTCCAATCAACCCCCAGCACGACCGTCACGTCGAGATAGAGGCTGCGATCGGGCTGCCGAAGGACCTGACGGAGGCCCAGGGCGTCAGCAACTCGTCGGGCCGGCTCGACGCTGTCGAGACGGGCGATGGCCACCGAGCTGTCGCGGTCGAAATCCTCGGCGTTCCCGTAGTAGACGACATCGAAGCCCAGCTCGCGCAGACGCTCCGTCGCCTGCTGGGCCAGACGGTCGACACCGGCACCATTCAAGACCTCGACGCGGATGCGCCGGCCCTCCCAGAGGCTCGAGCCCGCCTGCAGCGACAGCGGCGTCTCGCGGCGGATCTCGAGCCAGAGCGAGGCCGCGAACGCCCCGACCAGCGCGAAGACCAGCGCCAACAGCAGACCCCTCAGCCAGTTGATCACGCGCTTGCCGTCAGCTCGTTCCAGAAGTCCGCGGTTTCCGGCCGCAGCGGGACACCACGGTCCAGCAGCTCTGCGATGCGGCGCGAGCAAACGAGCTTGAGCACGGCCTCGTGATCTCCGGGCATACGGGCCCGGAGCGCGGCGTTCTCCACCGGCGCGAAGTCCCGCCCCGGCTCCAGGTAGTCGGCCAGGTAGAGGAAGCGACCCAATCGACCGAAGCCACCTCGGCCCAGGCTGTGGTAGCGGATCGCTTCGAGCAGCTCCTCATCATCCACGCCCGACCGCTCCAAGCGTGCGGCCGCTGCGGGACCGTGGCGAACCCGCTCAGGGTAGTCGGCCGCCTCGCCTTCCAGCGCGCAGGCATCCGCATCACGCAGTGCGTCGTGCAGCCAGGCCGCCGCCGCCCAGCGCAGCTGGTCGCGCTCAGCGAGGCCGAGTTCCTGAGCCCAACCCTGCAGCAGCGCCGCCACCGCTGCCAGGTGCGCGTGCCGACTCGCTGGCACGGCAGCCCACTCGGGAAGCCTGCCCTGCGCAGCGGCGACGATGAGAGGATGCAGGTCCGAACGCGTCATGTGCGGGCGGCGGTTCGCTCAGGCTGCGCCTGTTCGTGCGCATCTCGGGGCGACACTCCGCGGCGCCGAGTGGGGATTCAGGCGGGTTCAGGGCGCCGTGGCCCGAAGGCTACCCTTCAGGATACGGTTATGCTCGTCTACGAAAACGACGCACGGCTCGTGTGCAACGACCTCCGTCTCGTCGTAATGGGCGTAGCTGATGAGGATCACCCGGTCACCGACCTCACCTAGCCGGGCGGCTGCTCCGTTCAGGTGCACCGCTCCCGTTCCCCGCTCGCCCGGCAGGATGTAGGTCTCCAGCCGGGAGCCATTGTTTAGGTTGACGACCTGGATCCGCTCGTAGGGTACCAGGTCAGCGGCCTCGATGAGATCCATATCGAGTGTGAGGGAGCCCTCGTAATGGAGGTTCGCCTCGGTGACCGTGGCTCCGTGTATCTTCGACTTGCAGAGTTCGCGTCGCATGTCTCCGTACTCTATAACTGTTACACGCTCTAGCGCTCAGGCCCTAGCCTCGCTTGCCCGAATGCCAAAGAACATACACAGCGAGCGGCGGTTTTCAAAGCAGCCGCTCCAGTCCGGGGTCGGGTCGAGCCAGCCTGACGTTGTCGATGAGCCGTGTCAGGCCGACACGGGCCGCCACCGCCACCACCGCGTCGTCGCCTGCCCGAGCCACCGGCTGCAGCTCGTCCGCCGAGACGATCTCGACGTACTCGATATCGAGGCCGCCCCCAGCCTCCAGCGTTCGCAGGATCCCCGCTCTCAGCTCAGCCGTGCCCCGCTGTCCCGAGCGGAAGGCCTTCACCGCCCCGGCGAGTGCGCGTGAGATGCTCTGGGCACGCTGCCGCTCCTCCGGCGACAGATACGCGTTGCGGGAACTCATCGCGAGTCCGTCCGACTCGCGGACGGTGGGCACCACCTCGATGCGGACCGGCAGGTTGAGGTCTGCGACCATCTTCTCGATCAAGACGGCCTGCTGGAAGTCCTTCTGACCGAACACGCTCACGTCGGGCTCGACGATTCCGAACAGCTTGCACACCACGGTGAGCACACCCTCGAAATGGCCAGGTCGGCTCAGGCCGCAGAGCCGCTCGGCCAAGCGCCGCGGCGTCACCGCCACGCTCAGAGGCCCCGGGTAGAGCTCCCGATCGTCGGGCGCGAACACGAGGTCCACTCCGCGCCCCTCGGCGGCGGCGAGATCCCGCTCGAGATCGCGAGGGTACTTCTCGAAATCCTCGCCGGGGCCGAACTGCAGCGGGTTGACGTAGATGGACATCACCACGTAGTCGGCGAGCTGGCGGCAGTGGTCCACGAGGCTCAGATGGCCTTCGTGCAGGTGACCCATCGTGGGGACGAGGCCGACACGCTGCGCCCCTGCGCGCGCGCGACGGACTTCTTCTCTGACCTCGGGGATCGTTCGAACAAGCTTCACGGCAGGCTGGCGCAGAAACCCACCCGCTCACTCGTACGAGTGCTCGGGCCCGGGATAGGTTCCTTCTTTGACTTCCCGCACGTAGCCCTTGACGGCGTCTCGAACGCCGGTCGCCAGATCGGCGTACCGCTTCAGGAAACCCGGACTGAAGCCTTCGTTCAGGCCCAGCATGTCCGGCAACACGAGAACCTGACCGTCACATTCCGGTCCCGCCCCGATCCCGATGGTCGGTACGGGAACAGCGCGCGTGATCTCACGTGCTAACCCTCGCGGCAACATCTCGAGCACGATACTGAAACAACCCGCTTCAACCAGCCGCTGCGCGTCCGCAAGCAACGCCTCGCGCTCTGCTTCCTGCTTCCCCACCAGGCGATAACCGCCCAACTTGTGCACCGACTGCGGCGTGAGCCCCAGGTGACCCATCACCGGGATACCGGAGTCGACCAGCTTGCGAATCGTCCGCGCGGCTTCCTCGTGACCGCCCTCCAACTTGACCGCCTGGGCACCCGTCTCTTGCAGGACGCGACCGCAGTTGCGCACCGCCTCCTCGGCCGAGATCTGGTACGTCAGGAAGGGCATATCCACGATCAGCAGCGCACGCCGAAGCCCGCGGCGCACGGCCCTAGCGTGGTAGATCATCTGATCGAGAGTGACCGGAAGTGTCGACTCCTCTCCCGCGAAGACCTGACCCAGCGAGTCGCCGACGAGCACACAATCGACGCCCGCCTCCTCCACCAACCGCGCCATCAGGTAGTCGTACGCCGTGAGCACGGCGATCCGCTCGCCGCGTTGCTTCATGGCGACGAACTCCCGCGTCGTCATCGGTCGCGCAGACTTTGTCGGATCAGAAGACTCTTGCCGGGCCATCGTCGCTGGGCCGGCGGCGGGCTTCACCCGGCCGCTCCCCCACACGCTCGTGTCGCTTGAGCCGGTTCGCTACACAGGCACCGTATCTTTCGCAAGGAAGGCAAGCTAGGCCCCGAGGAATGGGGTGTCAAACCTGGGCCCGAGCCGTCACTTGAGCAGCACGAATTTGCCCCAGCTTCTCTGGCCGCCCACCCTGATCACGTAGCCATACACGCCGCTGGCCGCCAACTCGCCGTTCGCGGTTCGGCCGCTCCAGCGGAACGGCACCACCGGCGAATCCGGCGTCAGCGTACGCCGCTCCCAATAGATCCGCCGCCCCGTGATCGTGTAGATGTCCACCCGCGCTTCCAGCGCTTCGCTGCCGCGGCTCACCAAGAACGGAAGGTTGATGAACTCCACGTCCGTCGGATCGAACGGATTCGGGTAGGCCGGCAGCAGCTCGAGGCCGCCCGAGCCGGCCGCAGGTGGCGCGATGTCACTGCTCGCCACGGCGTAGGCCCGCGCGCTGTCGAGCGCCACGGCCAGTGCCGCGCGAGAGCGCCCGACGCCGATCAGGAACGCGAGCTTCGCGCCAACCTGCAATGGGCCTACGGCCACGAGCTGGGCCCAGTCGCTCGCGTCGCTGTTCGATGACTGAAGGCCACCCAGTCGCAGGTACCTTGCCTTCGCCCTCTCTGCGAAGCCTTCGGGCTCGGCAAGCTCACCTCCAGAGTACTCGCCAGCGAGGGGCGTACCGAGAGGTACAGCGGCGTGGGTCGTCGGCGCACGCTGGGCAGTGGTCAGGCCAACCCACGGGCCGCTCGAGTCCGCCGCGGTCATCAGCGAGGCGCCAAGCCCGGGATCCCAGCTCACGCTGTCGCGCGCACCGAGGTCCCAATCGAGCAGGAGCCCGGCCAGCGCCGGGTCTCCCTGCTGCGCGAACGTGACCGAGTTGGCGACGACGAGGAAGGCGGCCGAGTCGCCGATCGCCACCAGATCTACCCAACTCTGCACCGACGCGCCAAGCGGGCGCAGCGCCAGCTCGTCTCCGTAAGTCAGGTCCGGTGCCGTCGCCTGGCCGCTCGCGTCGTGCGGCTGCCAGTCCGTGTCCGAGCCCACCGGGTTCGACTTCAGCGCCTGTCGTCGACGGACGTCCACGTAGGCCGCGTCTGACACTTGATCGCCGCGACCGAACAGGAACGACCCTGCCGTCAGCCAATCACGGCCCAGGAACTCGAAGCCCGGCGGCCCGGCGATCCGGCCTAGCCGGCCCTGAGCGTCGAGGGAGACCCGGACCTCGCCGTCCGTCAGCAGGAGCGATGTCGCGGTGGAGCTGCGCAGCAGGATCGCCAGGTCGAGGGCCGCTCCACCTCCCTCCAGGTGGAGGGTGAAGCGGCCGTCGCTCGCCGAGTCGGCGGGCAGATCAGCGAACACGACCACGCCACGGCCCCGCGGCGGGATCGCGGGAACGGCTGCGCGAGCCAGCGCGCTTCTGCCCGAGCGCAGCCGCAATTCGGCGCTTCCCCCGGGGAACGGCTGAGTACCGGCGTTGTCCAGACGCAGGGTGAGCGTCGTAGCCAGCGAGTCCCAGGCCCAACCCGCCAGCAGCAGACGCACACCGCCCAGGCCGCCGACCCTCTCCGCGGCGGCGGGCAGGTCCAGCAGCCCGGCCCCACTCCGATTATCGAGGCCAGGGGGCGGCAGATCCACCGCCGTGGAGAACAGGGCGTCCTTGCGCGCGTTGGCGCTCGCCGACGGGTTGAGCCCGCTCAACAGTGCCAGGGCGCCAGCCGCGTAGGGCGCGGCCCAGGAGGTAAACGCGCCCGTCATGCCCCGGACCTCGGCTCTACGCGGGCCCAGATTCCTCAGCAGCACGGTCACACCTGGCGCCACGATCTCCGGCTTCACCGCGCCCGGCGCGCAGGGCGACGGACCGCCCAGGCTGTTCTCCGCGACCCGGATCGTCTCGAATTGCTGCTCCGCAGCCCCGACGGCGAAGGCGTTCAGCAACAGGTCGGCGCGCTCCGCGGGTGACGCCACCGACTCGAAACCGCTCGAGCGATTGCCCGCCGCGAACACCACGGGGACACCAGCGAGCTCGAGCGCATCGATGGCGCGATCGAAGACTCCGTCGCAGCCGCCCGGTTGAAAGCCCCAGGAGTTGTTCACCACGTCGGGCACATCGGACACGGTCGCCGGGTCGCCGTCCGGGTCGAGCGCCCACTGCATTGACTGCAGCAGTACTGAGAGCCGGGTATAGGTCTCGCCGCCGAAATTCTCGAAAGCGTTCGCGGCCACCCACTCCGCCCCCGGCGCCACCCCGGTCACGACCTCCAGCTCGCCTTCCACGATCTCCACCCCGGACAGCGTGTTCAGCGTGTCGCCCGGCTCCAGGCTCCCCACCGCGACCGCCGTCACGATTGTTCCGTGGCCCACAAGCCCGGTCGCATCGTCATCCACGGGCGTCGCGGCAAGCCCCCACGGGTCAAACCAGGCCTCCGCCGGCGACATGCTCAACCCGCGCCACTTGCGCCACAACAGCGGATGCTCGCCGTCCACGCCGCTGTCGATGATCGCGACCACGGTACCCTGTCCCACCGCGCCTGCCGCCCACAGCTCGGGCGCGCCGATCACCTCCAGTCCCCACGGGAGCCCGCCGTCAGGGTCCTGCGTCGCGGCGGGCAGGCCGGGCGCCCACAGCAAGGGCGGCGGCGCCTCCACACCGCCGGCCAGATCGACCTGAACGAGACCGTCGTAGTAGAGTCGCCGCACACGCGGATGGGCCGCCAGTGAGTCGATTTGTGCGGGAGTCAGCTCAGCGGTGATCGCGCCGCCAATCCACAGCATCACGCCGGCCTGCAGGTCAATCGCCAGATCGGCCGAGAGGCTGCGTCTCAGCTCCGCCAGCGAGGACGCGAACAGACCGGCCAGGTTCGAGGCGTGTTCTGCAGCCCGGAGATCACGGTCGAGGGCGATCGGCTGAGGCACGCGCACCTGCTCGAACTCGATCAGCACTGGAACGCGATCGCCGGGTCCCGCCCGGGTCAGTGCCTCCCTGAGTTCCGCGGCGACGGGTGTGGGCTGCTGGCCGCTCGCCGCCGGTGCCCCCAGCCATAGCGACACACCCAGCAGCAGGGTCCCCGCGGCGACCAGAGCCCCGGCGCCAGCCCAGTTCAGAGATGTAGGTCTCACGTCAGAAGCTGGCGGTCTCGTCTATCCTCTCTTCGAGCTCAGCGCGACCGTTTGTCAGGCGACGAAATCAGAGACCGTGACGTTGTACTTGTCGGGATCGGTGGTCTTGACGATGGTCCGCGCCGGACGTCCCGTCGAGCCATCTTCCTCCGAGAGGTCTACCAGCGGCGGCTCCGGCAGCCTGCGACCGCTGGCATCCGACACGATCCTCACGAGCGGGCGGTGCAGCTCTTCCGGGTTCGGGCTCGGCGCCACGACTACAGCCAGCTCTCCGGTATCCAGGATACACAGTGTGCCGACCGGGTAGATCCCCATCATGTTCACGAAAGCCTTGACGACGACGGCGTCGAAGCCGCGAGCCGGGTTGTCCCGCATCTCTCGCAACACCTCGTCCGGCGGGAACGGTATGTACTGATAGCTGCGCTTGCTGGTCGCGGCGTCGAACGCGTCGGCCACGGCTACGATGCGGGAGAACAGCCCCAACCAGCGCTCCCGCACCAGCTTGGGGTACCCGCTGAAATCGGTACGCATGTGGTGCTCGTAGGCGGTGAGCATCGCACGGTAGGGCGGCTCCTCGAACCCGTGCAGATCGAACAGGAGGATCAAGCCGAACTCCGGATGCTGGCTCATGACCCTCCACTCTTCCTTGTCCAGACGGCCTTCCTTGTTGAGCACGCTCAGTGGCACGCGCGACTTGCCCACATCGTGGAACAGCGCCCCCAGCCCGACGTCGAACAGCTCCAGCTTGCTGAAGCCGAGCTTCTGCCCCAACGCCACCGAGAGGATGCACACGTTGACCGAGTGGGTGAACGTGTACTCGTCGTAGTCCCGCAAGGTCGTCATCGCCAGCATCGACGCCTCGTCATGCAGAACCTGGTCGACGATGCCGAGCACGACCCGCTTCACGCGCCGCCCGCTCCACGCCTTGCCCAGACGGACGCTCGTCATCACGTCCTTGACCACGGTGACCGAGCGGGCATAGGTGCGGCGCGCGGCTTCCTTAGCCTCTTCACTCAGGCTCAACGCCTCGACCAGCGCCGCCGGCGGCCCCACGCTGATATTCTCGACACCGGCCTGCTGCAAACGCTGCTGGAACGCCTCCAATGCCTGCTCGCCTGCCGGCTCGGTGACCACCAGCGCGAGGAACGACGTCCACTCCCGGATATCGACCTCCGGATTCGCCTCGATGTCACCGATTCCGTGCGATTCCAACGCCTTGCGCACGAAGACGAAGCTGGCGTAGTTGCCCAGATCGAGGCGGACACGCACATCGTTGAAGAACACGAAATCCCCCGCCAGCCGGAGCTGCAGGTTCCCCTCACGATTCAGGACCAGCCGCGCACTGGCCTGCACCTCGGCCAGCGCCCTCTGCACGACCTGGTTCTCCAGCGGATATAGCCGCAGCGAGCGCATCGTCGCGTAGAGCGCCGCCAGGAACTTGCGTCCCTCACTGCTGAGCAGCGCGCTCGTATCCTTGATCAGAGCCGCGTCACTTACTCTCATCCGCTTCTCCTGTGGTCTGCTCCGGCTTCTTCTCCTCGTCAGGTGGCGGCTCGCGCCGCGCGGCGTGGACGGCGCTGAGGACCAGCGGATCGCGATCGTGCTCGGCCACGTTCAGAGCCTGCTCCGCATCCAGGCCGCCCACCACACCCAGAGCGCGCGCCGCGCAGGCGCGCAGCTCACTGGGATAGCGCAACCAGAGGAGGCGCCGCCCGTTCAGCATGCGGCTGAGCAGCAGCGTCCCCTCCCTGCCCGCGGCCCGGGCGTACGCCTCGAAGAACGCCAGTTGCTCGGTCGGATCGCGGCGCCACAGCTCCCTACCCGTAATGTACCCCTCCAGTCGCTCGGCCGCGGGGCTGTACCTCATCGCGGCCAGGCCCTTCGCCGCCGCCACTCGAACGTCGCGGCTATGGTCCGCGAGCGCCTCGATCAGCGGCCCGCCCGCCATCGAGGTGCGCAGCGCGACCAAGGACTGGACTGCCGCGAGCCGCACCTCCGGCTCGTGCCGGTGCAGCAGGCTAGCGATCGCCTCCGCCGCACCCGACAGCTTCAGCCGCCCGGCGATCCTCGACGCCTCCGCCGCTACTCGTGGGTCCTCCGACTTGATCAAGCTCGACATCAGCTGCGGTTTCAGTGAGGCCAGCCGGTCCATCGTCGCCAGCAGGTGCTCACGCGCCTGCTTCCGGACCACCGTCGGGATGGCCCTGATCAGCGTCACGATCGCCTCCGGCCTCAGCGCACTGAGCAACGTGGCCAGCGCCTCGCTGTTCGGATCGATCGTACCATCCTCCATGATCCGAACCAGCTGCTCGAGCACGATCGGCTCGCTCAGCTCGCCGATGACCTCGTCCACCTCCTCAACAACCTCCGGCTCCCCCTTCCGCTCCGCGATGAGCTTCAGCTCGGCCACTATGTACGACGCCTCGCTGAAACCGCCCTCCGCCAGCACACGCGGGAGCATCTGCCGCAGTATGTCCACAATCTCGCCACGCCGCTCCGCGTCGCCCAGCTCGTACTGATCGAGCACCGCCACCGTCACGTCCTTCTTGACCGGACGGTCCATCTCGCGCCGCAGCTCCTGCTGCAGATGCGCGACATCCGTCTCGTCCAGAAAGTACAGGGACGGCTCGAAGTCCTCGCGCAAGGTGGGCGTCTGCAGCTCCGGGGCGAGTTCCAGCTCCGGCAGTGCCGGGAGCTCCGTTCCCGCATCCTGCGATGTGTCGGGGGTCGGCACCGGCGGCTCATCGCCGAGCACATCGACGTACTCGTAGCGGATGAATGCGAAGTCGGCGTTCCACATCAGCGTGAGCAGATCGTCCTCGTCCTCCTTCAAGGCCCTGGAAAGACGCAGAACGTCGATGAAGTGGCGAAGCTCATCGTCCTCGACACCGGGCAGGAACTCGATCCGCCGGATACCGTCCCGATAGAGCTGGAAGGCAATGTTCTCCCCGCCGGTCAGCTTCTCCTTGTAGACCGGCTTGTTGAGCCAACGCAGCTCGCTCTCGTGGATCGTGAAACTGAGGCTCGGAACGCGATCGAAGATACTGCTGAGTCGCCTCTTCAACTCCTCAATGAACTGGTGGAGGAGCGGGTTTCCCTGCACATACAACTGCGCCGCCCGGCTGGTCTTGACGAACGCGGTGAAGAACTCCGCGATCTCGGCGTCGAGAGCGCTCCCCTCAACGTCGACGCCGGAGTCCAGATCGAAATCGAAATCGGGCAGACCACTGAGGACTTCGTCGTCCATCACCACTTCCCTCTTGCCGGCACGCCGCCGTTGATCCGCGGAGGCGCCGCTTCCGCCCTGTTTCCGTCCCTCCGCCGTCCCAACATACCGGAACGACCTCGCCGTTCCAGAGCTCGGCTTCCCTCTCGGGCCCCGGGGCGTGTCGCCCGGCGCACAAGAATCATACCCGTGAGCCGGCCTAAAGTGCTGCGCCGCCTAGCCCTGAGGCTCAAGCAAGGCCCGCAGTGACAGCCCTAGACCGTGGAGCCCGCCTCCCGGGCAGGCGAGGGTCACCGTCGGATAGACGGCTCGCGACACAAGGTCCGCCGACGATCCTGCGGTCGGCTTACAACCTGGAATTCGCGAACCGGGCAGGGGTGGGGGTCCGGACACCGTCTGATAATATAGTGCCATCACCCCCCGCGCGTCACCCGAGACCGCATAACCGCCAGGCCGCTCGCTGCGGCCGGCAGCCCATACTGCTCCCGCGCCTGCGACTGCACACACGCGGCACTGGCCCCCACCCCCAGGGGTTGCGCTTCGGTGCACCTTCGGGTTATTCTATGTTCGGCTCTTATTCGGGCGGCGTCCCTGCCGAGGGGCGCTCGACTGAGCGACAGCAGCAGGGAGGCGGCATGGCGCTCACCAAGCGACAGCGAGAGATCCTCGACTTCATCGAGAGCTTCATTCAAAGCTCCGGCTACTCGCCGAGCTTCGAAGAGATCGCTCAGTTCTTCGGCTATCGTTCCCTGGCCACGGTTCACGAACACCTCACCAACCTCGAACGGAAGGGCTACATCCGCAGGAGCTACAACGAGAGCCGCTCCGTGGAGCCGGTGGAGGTCGCTCGCGGCCGCGCGGCGGCCCTGGGCGTGCCGTTGCTCGGGCTCGTGGCCGCCGGTTCCCCGATCGAAGCGATCGAGGACAACGAGACGGTTGCTGTTCCCGAGGACATGCTGACAGGCCGCGGGCCGCACTTCGTGCTGCGCGTGCGGGGCCACTCGATGATTGACGATCAGATTCGCGATGGCGACTGTGTCGTCGTGGAGGGCCGGGCGTCGGCGGAGAACGGCGAGATGGTCATTGCCCTGGTGAACGGTGAGGCCGCCACGGTGAAGCGCTTCTATCGAGAGAGCGATGGGCGCATCCGTCTGCAGCCGTCCAACGAAACCCACCCACCGCAATACTACCGGGAGGACGACGTGCAGGTCCGCGGTGTGGTGATCGGGGTAATCCGCAAGTACTAGCACGCCTCGACGACAACGCTCATGAGGCGTGGAAGTGGGCCGGCGGGGGAATCCTCGCAGCGGACATTTGGAGCGCCGCGGCCCGTACTCATTCGCGGCCCGACACAGCGCGACATGAAGCGAGAGGATTCCCCCGCCGCCCCCGACGTCTCCTCTCCGCGCGTCATCACTACTGTCGCCGAGTGACCGCAGCCACTCGCTTGACATGCCGCCTTCGGCTCCGGTATGTTGCCGCGCGTGGCGCGATCAGGGCTCCACGTGGGTCACTGGCGAGTGAAGCTCGTCCTGCACTACGAGGGCCGGGATTTCTGCGGCTGGCAGATGCAGCGAAACCGGCGCACCGTGCAGGGTGAGCTTTCGGCGTTATTGGGCCGCCTGTGTGGCGGGTCTCCCGGCAAGCTCACGGCGGCCGGCCGCACCGATCGCGGTGTCCACGCCACCGGTCAGGTCGCCAGTACCTTGGTGCCAGACCGCTTTGAGCCCGCGGAGCTGCGCCGGGCGCTCAACGCGCTGGCCCCTAGCGACCTCTGGATCGCCTCCGCAGAGCGGGTCGCCGATTCCTTTCACCCGCGCTACGACGCCGTCTCGCGAACATACGTCTACAGAGTCGGGGTCAGCCCCAAAGCCCGGTCGCCCTTTCAAGCGCCATGGTGCTGGCCCCTGGGCTGCCCCCTCGACCGCGCGATTCTGGAGGAGGCGACGCGCCCCATCGTCGGCCTTCACGACTTCGGCGCCTTCGCCAAGTCAGGCCAGGCAGAGCGGGGTGTGCGTTGCCATGTCCTCTCCGCCGGCTGGCGCGACGACCCGGCCGCTGACGGCATCCTGGAGTTCGAGATCTCGGCAGACCGCTTCCTGCACCGAATGGTGCGCTATCTGGTGAAGACTCTGGTGGAGATCGCCCGGGACCGCAGGCCCGTGGACGAGGTAGCCCGCCTTCTGGCCAAGCAGGCAGGCCTTCGCTCCGCCGCGCCGGCGCCAGCGCAGGGCTTGTTTTTGACGCGGGTAGACTATAGTTGAGGACAGGCGAATAATCGCCAAGGGAGCTAGCCAATGAAGATCTTCATCGATACAGCCGATCTCCACGAGATTCGCCGGGCTGCCCGGGCGGGCCTGATCGACGGTGTGACAACCAACCCGTCGCTGCTGTCCCAGGTCGTGGGCGACGCGGACGTGCGCGACTACATGAAGCAGATCACGGGTGCCGTGAACGGGCCGGTGAGCTTGGAGGTATTGGCCACCAGCGCCGACGCCATGGTCGAGCAGGGAAGCGACCTGGCCAGCATCGCCGACAATGTCGTGATCAAGGTCCCGCTCACCGAAGACGGCCTGGTGGCCACGCGCCAGCTGCGGGCCGAGGGCATCGGCGTCAACGTGACACTCTGCTTCTCGCCGGCTCAGGCCCTGCTGGCCGCGAAGGCGGGGGCGACCTTCGTCTCGCCTTTCGTGGGTCGGCTCGATGATATCTCCCACCAGGGCATGGAGCTGGTCGCGCAAATCCGCGAAATCTACGACAACTATGGCTTCGACACCGAGATACTCGTCGCCTCGATTCGACACCCGCTTCACTTCGTCGAGGCCGCCATGATCGGTGCCGACATCGCCACGGTGCCGCCGGCGGTGCTCTGGAAGTTCCTCAAGCACCCGCTGACCGACCGGGGGGTGGAGGCATTTCTCAGCGATTGGGAGAAAGCACAACTTCGTTTGGCGGAGACACAGGAGGCGAAAGCATAGAGACTCCACAACAGCGCCGACGACCGCGCTCCGCGTTGCTCGCCGGTTGGCTGGCAGGATTCGCCGCCGCCATCGTCGCCCTGGGCTTCGTCGTCTTCGGGCCGCCGCACCTGCGCAAGGAAAGCGAGCAGCCGACCGGAACCGCTGCCAGCAGCCCCGGCACACAGGCGGTGACACAACGCGATTCGACACGCGCCGAGGAGGGAGTACCATCCGACCCGTCCGGGGTCCGGCAGACTCCGATCGTCGAAGCGGCCCGGCGCGTGATCCCCTCCGTGGTCAGCGTGAACGTGATCCGCCGCCAGCGCGTGGGTCCGCGCTCGCTGTTCGAGGAGTTCTTCGTCCCTCACGGCTATGAGCGAGAGGTCGCCGGCCTCGGATCCGGCTTCGCCTGCGCGCAGGGCTATATCCTCACCAACGCGCATGTCGTCCAGGGGGCGACCGAGATCGTGGTCGCGGCAGTCGATGGTGAGGACTACCCCAGCGAGCTCGTCGGCAGCGATGAGCTGTCGGACCTGGCGCTGCTCAAGGCCGATGTCGAGCTCCCGGTCCCCGAGTTTGGCGACTCCGATAACCTCGTCACCGGCGAACCGGCGATCGCCATCGGCAACCCGTTCGGCTACCTGCTGTCCAACGTGGAGCCCACCGTGACCGCTGGTGTGATCTCCGGGGTCGGTCGCCACATCCTGCCCTCCGCCTTCAGCGGCGCCCAGGGCGGAGAGACGATCTACGCCGACATGATCCAGACCGATGCCTCGATCAACCCGGGCAATTCCGGGGGTCCGCTGGTGAACGCGGTGGGCCAGGTGATCGGGGTGAACTCGGCGATCTTCTCCAGCACCGGCGGCTCTGAAGGGCTGGGTTTCGCCATACCGATCAACCGGGCGCTCCGCATCGCCGACCAGCTGCGCACGGAGGGGCAGGTGCGCCGTCCCTGGGTCGGCCTGGACGTGGGACCCGCCGAGAGCGACCGAGCCGGACGCCGCCGCGGTGCCACCATCGTCAGGGTCGCGCCCGATTCGCCGGCCGAACGTGCCGAGCTCCAGAGCGGCATGGCGCTCGTCGCGGTTAAGGGGCGACGCGTCAAGTCGCCGCTCGACTGGGAGGCCGAGCTGTTCAATGTCAGCCCCGGCGAGACGCTGAGCGTGACCGTGCAGGACAAGCGGGGGCGCGAGCAGGAGGTGACGCTGCGCGTCGAGGACGTGCCCTCCGTCCGCGCCACACGGGTCGAGGTGCTGGAAGGCCTGGAACTCATCACCCTCACTCCGGCGATTCAGGCGGAGCGGGGTCTGCGCAACAGCTCGGGTGCGCTGATCGTCAATGTCTCCGAACGTGTGACGAGCGCCACCGGCCTGCGACGCGGGGATCTCATTCTGGCGATCAATCGTCGCCGAGTGGAAAGCGCCGACGATGTGGCGGATCTGCTCGACTACCTGGCAGGGAGAGGGGGCGTCCGACTCTACTATGAGCGGGATGGCGCGATCTGGAGCACGAGTTTCCGCATCACGAGATAGATGGATTGAGCGCACGATGCAGGAGCGTTACGAGAGTCCACTGATCACGCGCTATGCGTCGCCCGAGATGGCGACGATCTTCGGGCCCCGCTACCGCGGACGTATCTGGCGGCAGCTCTGGATCGCCCTCGCGGAAGCCGAGCGTGAGCTGGGGCTGCGCGTCAGCGACGAGGCGATTCGTGCGATGCGGGCGGCCATCGATGACATCGACCTGGAGCGGATCGCCGAGATCGAGGCGGAGACGCGCCACGAGGTGATGGCGCACATCCGCCAGTTCGGCGAGGCGGCTCCGGCGGCGTGCGGAGTGATCCACCTGGGCGCCACGTCGGCGTTCGTGATGGACAACGCCGACTTGATTCAGCACCGGGACGCGTTGCGGCTGGTGCGGCGCAGGATCCTGGGCGTCATCGCCGCGCTACGGGAGCAAGCGCTCAAGCATCGTGCCGTGATCTGCACGGGCTACACCCACCTCCAGCCGGCGCAGCCGACCACCGTGGGTAAGCGCATCGCCCTTTGGATCCAGGACCTGATCCTCGACCTGGAGACCATCGATTTCCGTCTGAACGGCCTGCGCTTCCGCGGCGCCCGGGGTGCGATCGGCACCGAGGCGTCCTTCCTCATGCTCTTTGATGGTGACTCCGCCAAAGTCGACCGATTGAATGCGATGATCGCCGAGAAGATGGGCTTCGCACAGAGCTTCGGCGTGAGCTCGCAGACCTACACCCGAAAAGTCGATGCCTCGCTGCTCAGCGCGCTGGCCGACGTCGCGCAATCGGTCTCGAAGTTCGCCAACGACCTGCGCCTGCTGCAGCATTTCGGCGAGGTCGAAGAGCCGTTCGAGGAGAAGCAGGTGGGCTCCACCGCCATGGCGCACAAGCGCAACCCGATGCGTTCAGAACGCATCAACGCACTGGCTCGCCACGTCATCGTCCTGGCCCTCGATCCCGCCATCACGGCTGCGGCCCAGTGGCTGGAGCGAACCCTCGACGACTCGGCCAACAAGCGGATCGCTGTGCCGGAGGCCTATCTGGCGACGGACGCCATCTTGCGTCTGGCCCACAACATCGCGGCGGGCATGAGGGTCTACCCCGAGGTGGCAGCTCGACGCTTACAGGAGCAGCTGCCCTACCTGGCGGCGGAGCCCGTGCTGATGTACGCTGCCGCCATGGGGGGCGACCGGCAGCAACTGCACGAGCGGATCCGCCAGCACGCGGTCGCCGCGGCCGAACAGGTCCGGCTGGGCAAGCCGAACGATCTGCCCGAACGGCTGGCAGCGGACCCTGAGATCGGCATCGAGCGAGCACAACTGGAACGCATGCTCAGCCCCTACGCGATGGCCGGCAGGGCCCCGGAGCAGGTGGACCGCTTCATCGCCGAGTGGGTCGATCCGATTCTGGAGCGCCACAAGGACGAGTTCGACACTCTCAGGCCAACCCTCGCCGTTTGAGCAAGGATACCCGAATCAGCCGGATCAGCCAACACGAAGCCGCCCATGACACAAGCGCTACATAGCATCAGGCTTGACCTACCGCTCTACAGGGAGGGCAAGGTCCGCGAGGTGTACACGCTTGGCGACGACCTGCTGATCGTCGCCACGGACCGGCTCAGCGCCTTCGACGTCGTGATGAACGAGCCGATACCCCACAAGGGGAAGGTCCTCACCCAGCTCTCGCTTTGGTGGTTCGAGCGCACGGCCGACATCGTCGCCAACCACCTCATCACGGCCGACGCGAATAAGATCATCGCCAGACACCCAGGGCTCGCGCAGACTCGGGACCGTTGGGAGGACCGCACGATGCTCGTCCGCAAGGCTGAGCCCTTTCCCGTCGAGTGTGTCGTGCGGGGCTACATCACAGGGTCGGCCTGGAAGGAATACCGGGTGAGCAGCACGCTAGCGGGCGAGGGGCTGCCGGGGGGGCTTCTGGAAAGCCAACGTCTCGATCCGCCGATCTTCTCGCCGGCCACGAAGGCGACCGAAGGCCATGACGAGAACATCACCTTCGAGCGGGTGTGCGCTATCGTCGGCCTCGCCGTCGCTAAGACGCTGCGCGATATGAGCCTCCGGCTGTATCAACGCGCCCGTGACATCGCGCTGGAGGGCGGCGTGATCATCGCCGACACGAAGTTCGAGTTCGGCGTGGCGGAGGAAGGTGAGATGCTCGTCATCGACGAGCTGCTCACACCCGACTCATCGCGCTTCTGGCTGCGCGAGGATTACGAGCCCGGGCACAGCCAGCAGTCGTTCGACAAGCAGCCCGTGCGTGACTTCCTGGATCTACTGGTCACGAAGGGGGAGTGGAGCAAGCAGCCGCCACCACCGCCGCTGCCAAGCGAGGTCGTCGAGAGCACCTCGAAGCGCTATCTGGAGGCCTACCAGTTGATCACCGGCCAACCTCTGCTATCATCGAGTTAGCCTGGGAGAAGCAGATCATGCGAGTGCCTGTGGCCCGGGAGGGCTACCCGTTCATCGCTGCCGCGGCCATTCCAGCCGCCGTCCTCTGGGGCACGGTCGCCCTGCTCGGCGGCACGCCAGTCTGGATACTCGCCACGGCTGTGACGGCCCTCGCTCTCGCCCTGACTGCCTTCTTCCGCGACCCCGAGCGACATGGCCCGCGGGGCCCGGAGCTCATCCTGTCACCGGCGGACGGGAGGGTGATCGACATCGGCGTCACCGAGGAGGACTCTTATCTACACGGGGAAGCGCTGCGCGTCTCGATTTTCCTGTCACTCCTCGACGTCCACGTCAATCGTTACCCCCTGTCCGGAGACGTCACGCACCGCAGCTACGAGCCCGGGCGCTTCCAGCCGGCCTGGCGCAGCTCTGCCAGCCACTCCAACGAACGCGCCTCCACAGGAATACAGGGGAATGGCCATGCCATCCTGGTGCGCCAGATCGCCGGTCTGGCGGCGAAGCGCGTGGTCAACTACGCACATTTGGGTGATCGGGTGCTGCAGGGCGAGCGCATGGGGATCATTCGCTTCGGCTCCCGCGTCGACGTCTACCTGCCCAGGTCCGCAACCCTCAACGTGAGCCTCGGTCAGCGAGCGAAGGGCGGGATCACCGTCATCGCCCGTCTGCCCGGCTGAGCCAGCGGATTCATGATCAGCAGAGACTCGGCGGACGAGAGCAGGTGGCGGCGCGGCATCGTCATCCTTCCCAGCGCGTTCAGCCTGGGTAACCTGTTCTTCGGGTTCTGGGCGATCGTCTCAGCGCTGCGCGCGGACTACAGCCTCGCCGCCTGGCTGATCTTCCTCGCGGGTGTCGCCGACGCGCTCGACGGCCGCATCGCGCGCTTCTCCAGAACCGGCAGCCCGTTCGGTATCGAGCTCGATTCCCTGGTAGACCTGGTGAGCTTCGGTGTCGCGCCGGGGATCCTCATCTACAAGCTGCTGCTGGAGAGCGGCGACTGGAGCTGGACACTGGCCTTCATCTACGTAGGGGCTGTGGCGCTGCGCCTGGCGCGCTTCAACATCGAGCAGGGCGGCAAGGCGCACCTGCACTTCCACGGCCTGCCCTCCCCCGTGGCCGGCGTTACCCTGTCCTCCTTCTACCCCTTCAGCCAGACAGCTTTGTTCAACGGGTACCTTTCTGGCTGGCCATGGACTCAGATCATTGGTGGTGGTATGATTGTAGTGGCTGGGTTGATGCTGAGCCACGTACTCTATCCGGCAATCCCCCGACTCGGCCTCAGCAATCCCAAAGGACGCTTTGCCATCGCTGGCCTGTCGGCCGGTGTGGCGCTGCTCCTCTGGGAGCCCCAGCTGGTCATCTTCCCCGTCGGACTGACCTATATCACCTACGGCGTCGCGCGGGCGGTGGCGCTCGGGCTTCTGGATCGCTCGCCTGATCGCGACCCGCTGAGCGAGGAGCTGGCTGCCGAGGAAGAGGAAACAGAGGAGCGGGATCTGGAGTACGAAGACATGCGACCGCACTGGGCAAGAGCTAAGCCGTGACCGTGAACGAGAGGGGGATCTAGAATGGGCATCAGGAGAGCGGCACGGTGCACGTTCGCGCTGGCGGCCACCTTGCTGCTGGCCAGCGCGGCGACGGCGCAGGAGGTGCGGACCATCCAGCCAGGCATGAACGAGGACGAGGTCAAAGCCGTCTTCGGCGCGCCCCGGGGCACCAGCGCCAGGGGGTCGTTCACCTACTATTTCTACGACAACGGCTGCGAGCCGGAATGCGGCTTCCCCGATCTGGTGCTCTTCCAGAGCGGTCAGGTCGTCGATGCTGTGCTGCGGGCACCCTGGCACGAGTACGGCGGTGAGAGCTCCTCGCCAAAGGGTACCGTGCCCAGGCCGACGCCCGGTGGTATGCGGTTGCGTGTCCCCGCCGCGGTCGAAGGGGTCGAGGTGCGCCCGGCGCCGCCGCCCGTCGCGCCGGCCGAGCCGGACACCGTCGCAGCAGACACGGCGCAGGCAGACACGGTCCGGGCCGACACCGCCAGCGTGCGCTGAGTCACCGCCGAGTGACCCGCGTTCCGGCGATCCCCCGTCACTTCTCTCTCCCACGCCACGCGGACAACGGGTCCCCTTTGGCAGGCCATCGCCCACGCCAGCCGACGAGGCGTGCCGTCGGATCCTGCCATCCCGTACTCGGGCTGGAAGCCGTGATCCCTGCCTGTTATCATTTCATCCGTACTCAAGATCCGCGATTTGAGACAGGTTGAGCATGCGGCGTGAGGTCCTTAGCCAGAAGACGCGCGCCCCCGCGCGCCAGCGCTTGACCGTGCTGGAGAGGTCGCTGCACGAGGAGTGTGGTGTCTTCGGCGTCTCCGGCCACGAGGCGGCCGCCGAGCTCACCTTCCTCGGGCTGCATGCCCTCCAGCATCGCGGGCAGGAATCGGCGGGCATCGTGACCGTGGATGAGGACGGCACGGCGCGGCTGCACAAGGAGATGGGGCTGGTTGACGAGGCGATCAAGCCGCACCATCTGCGCGAGCTGCGCGGACGCACCGCCATCGGCCACGTCCGCTATTCCACCGCCGGTGGATCCGACCTGCTCAACGCCCAGCCCGCCTTCGTCCACTACCGCGAGGGGCCGCTCGGCCTGGCCCACAACGGCAACCTGACCAACGCTGCCGAACTGCGGGCCCGGCTCGTCGGCGAGGGCGCGATCTTCCAGTCGACGATGGACTCCGAGGTCATCGTCCATCTGATCGCCCGCTCCCAGCAACCCGATCCCGACCAGCAGGTGCTCGAGGCGCTGAGCCAGGTCGAGGGTGCTTTCTCTCTGATCATCGTGATCAACGACACGATCTACGCCGCCCGCGACTCACGCGGCTTTCGGCCACTGGTGCTCGGGCGCAAGGGGCCGGCGATCGTAGCCGCCTCGGAGACCTGCGCGCTCGACCTGATCGAGGCCGAATATCTGCGCGATATCGAGCCCGGCGAGGTGTTGAAGGTCAAAGACGGCCGCATCGAGGAGCTGCCGCGGCTTGCGCCCACCGTGCCCGCCGCCTGCGTCTTCGAGCTCGTCTACTTCGCTCGCCCCGACTCCAGCATCTGGGGCTGCTCGGTGGACGCGGCGCGGCGCGCCTTCGGCCGCCAGCTGGCCAGGGAGCATCCGGTCGAGGCGGACTGCGTCTTCTCCGTCCCGGACTCCTCGAACTCCGCCGCCCTCGGCTTCTCGGAGGAGTCCGGCATTCCGCTGGAGCTGGCGCTCATCCGCAACCACTACATCGGCCGCACCTTCATCCAGCCGGATCAGGCCGACCGCGATTTCAAGGTGCGGGTCAAGTACAACCCCGTCCGCGAGGTCATCGACGGCCAGCGCGTGGTCATCGTGGACGACTCCCTGGTCCGCGGGACCACGAGTCGCGGCCTCGTCTCGCTGGTGCGGGACGCGGGCGCCAGGGAGATCCACTTCCGCATCTCCTCGCCGCCGATCCGGCACCCCTGCTTCTACGGGATCGACATGCCGACGAGGGAGGAGCTGCTCGCCTCGCACCTCAGCGTCGACGAGGTCCGCCAGCACCTGGGGGTCGACACGATCGGCTATCTGTCGCTGGAGGGAATGATCGGCGCCGTGAAGGAGTTCGGTCCCTTCTGTGACGCCTGCTTCACCGGCAACTACCCGGCACCGCTCACTGACCTCGAGAAGGGGCTGCTCGCCGCAGTCAGCTGCCGCTAGGGTTCGACCCCAGCGACCCCGAGGCCGCGTTCCGCGGACAGCCAGCCTTGGCCCGCGCCCTTGAAAAGCCGACTCGGCCGCTGCAGTCTTCCCATTCACAACCCACTCGCGCCCACGCCAACGGGAGGTACCATGAGCGCTGCGCGCAGCAGGGAGCCCGAGCAGCTCTGTGGATCGTCGGGTTCGTCCCGATCGTCCGCCCCTCACGCGATTCTGTCATTGGCTATAGCAGCAGCCATCTCGCTGCTGATCCTGACCGGATGTGGAGCCCGAGAGGAGCGCCCGGCTATGCTCGCCTATCAGCAGGAAGCCTACGGTACGACCGGCGACGGAGCCCCGGTCCAGCTCTACACGCTGAGCAACGCCAACGGCGTCCAGGTCGCGATCACGGACTACGGCGGCATCGTGACCCGTCTCCAGGCACCCGATCGAGACGGGAACCTCGGAGACGTCGTACTCGGCTACGACTCACTGAGCGATTATCTCAGGGGCTCGCCCTACTTCGGTGCGATCGTCGGGCGCTACGGCAACCGCATCGCGAAGGGCCGATTCACACTGGACGGCGTCGAGTACCGCCTCGCTGCGAACAACGGCCCGAACCATCTGCACGGCGGCCTGAAGGGCTTCGACAAGGTCGTCTGGGCCGCGGAACCCTACCGAGCGGAGGATGAAGTGGGCCTGCGGCTGAGCTACGTGAGTGAGGACGGCGAGGAGGGGTACCCGGGCCGCCTGGCGGTCACTGTCACCTATGCGCTCACCAACCGTGACGAGCTGAGCATCGAGTACCGGGCGGAGGCCGACAAGCCGACGGTCGTCAACCTGACCCATCACAGCTACTTCAACCTGGCGGGCCACGCATCGGGCGACATCCTCGGCCACGAGCTGATGATCAACGCCGACCGCTTCACCCCGGTCGATGAAGGGTTGATCCCCACGGGCGAGCTGAGGGATGTGATGGGCACGCCGCTGGATTTCCGCTCAGCGACCGCGATCGGCGCCCGCATCGACAACGACTATGAGCAGCTGCGCTTCGGCGGCGGCTACGACCACAACTGGGTGCTGAACGACTACGACGGCTCACTCAGGCTCGTCGCTCGCGCACACGAGCCCACGAGCGGGCGCGTCATGGAGGTCCACACCACGGAGCCGGGGATGCAGTTCTACTCGGGCAACTTCCTGGACGGCAGCAACGTCGGAAAAGGCGATGTCCCGTATCGGCGCCGGGCCGGCTTCTGTCTCGAGACGCAGCATTTCCCCGATTCACCGAACCATCCGGAGTTCCCGTCCACCGTGCTCCGGCCCGGAGAGGTGTACGAGTCCACGACGGTCTACAGATTCTCCGTACGATGAAACCGCGATCTGGTCCGCTGAGACACGTCTCGCTGGTCGCGCTCGCTTGCCTGGCCGCCTGCGCGGAAGACGGCTGGCAGCCCGCCCCGGCGCCGCTGATGACGCGCTGGGCCACCGAGGTGTCGCCGGCCAACGCGCATCCCGAGTACCCGCGGCCGCTCATGCGCCGGGACGACTGGCTGAACCTGAACGGGCTCTGGGACTACGCGATCACCTCACGGGACGCCGAGCCCGAGGTCTACGACGGGGAGATTCTTGTGCCTTTCCCGATCGAGTCGGCGCTCTCCGGGGTCGGCGACACCGTCGGCCCGGCACGCCGCCTCTGGTACCGTCGCAGCTTCGAACTGCCGCGGGCGTGGGACGGCAAGCGGGTGCTCCTGCACTTCGAGGCGGTCGATTGGGAAGCACAGGTCTGGGTGAACGGCCGTGACGCCGGCCTGCATCGCGGCGGCTACGACCCGTTCACCTTCGAGATCACCGGGCTGCTCGGCGAGGCGGGACAGCAGGAACTGGTCGTCGCCGTTTGGGATCCCACCGATGCGGGCACCCAGCCTCGCGGCAAACAGGTTCGTGAGCCCGGCGGCATCTTCTACACGTCGGTCACCGGCATCTGGGGTACCGTGTGGCTGGAGCCGGTCCCCGAGGCGGCCATCACCGACTTCACAGCCGTACCCGACATCGATCGCGAGCAGGTCGTCATCACGGTCGCGGGTGAGGGCACGCGCGACGGGGATCGTGCTGAAGTCGTCTTCCACGCGGACGGGCCGAGGATCGCGACCGCGACTGGTGAAATTGGCAGCGCCATCCTGATCCCGGTTCCGAACCCGCGGCTCTGGTCCCCGGACAACCCGTATCTCTACGACATCGAGATCCGGCTCGTGCGCGACCGCGAGGTCATCGATGAGGTCCGCTCGTACGTCGGGATGCGCGAGATATCCATCGGACAGGACGAGGATGGCGTCACCCGGCTGCTCCTCAACAACGACTTCGTCTTCCAGAGCGGGACCCTCGACCAGGGCTACTGGCCGGACGGGCTCTACACGGCGCCGACCGAGGAAGCCATGGTCTACGACCTCGAGATGCTCGACGCGATGGGCTTCAACATGCTGCGCAAGCATGTGAAGGTCGAGCCGCGGACCTTCTACTCGTGGTGCGACCGCCTGGGCATCCTGGTCTGGCAGGACATGCCCAACGCGAACATCCCGCTCAGCGAGCGCGGGTCCGACGCGGCCACGGATCCCGAGGCCACGGCGCAGTTCGCGACCGAGCTGACAAGGCTAATCGAGACACACCGCAACCACCCCAGCATCGTCATCTGGGTGCCCTTCAACGAGGGGTGGGGACAGCACGATTCCGAGCGGATCGTCGAGCTGGTCCGCGCGAGCGACCCGACGCGCCTGGTGAACCATGCCAGCGGCTGGCACGAGCGCGGACTGGGCGACGTGGTGGACCGCCACTCCTATCCTGCCCCGAACCCGCCGCAGCCGGAGGCGGAACGCGCTGCCGTGCAGGGCGAGTTCGGCGGCCTCGGCTTCAACGTGCCGGGCCACACCTGGACCGAGGGCTGGGGCTACGACCTGTTCACCGATCGCGAGGACCTCACCCAGCGCTTCGAGGACTTCTACCAGGTCCTGCATACGGCAGCCCAGGAACGCGGGCTCAGCGCCTCGGTTTACACGCAGACCACTGACATCGAGAGCGAGAACAACGGGCTTCTGACCTACGACCGCGAGGTCGCCAAAATCGAGCCGCAGGCCGTCGCCCTAGCACAACGCGGCTACTTCGCACCGCGGGTCCAGCGCCGCGCGCCGATCTTCATCGAGCGTACCACCGTTCAGCTCCACTCACCCACGGCGGGAGCGGATACCCATTACACCGTCGACGGAAGCGAGCCGACGCAGACCTCACCGCTGTATGTTGAGCCGCTCGCGATCGACTCGAGCACCACGCTCAAGACCCGGGCCTATTGGCAAGACGGCACGGCCAGCCGCGTCGCCACCTATCGGTTCGACAAGGTGGCCCCGCGCCCTGCGGCAGCGGTCGCAGACCCGAAGCCGGGGCTGCTCGTCGAGTACTACGAGCAGGATGGGAGATGGCGGAGGCTACCCGACTTCGAGACGCTCGACCCGACTGCTCGAAAGATCGCGCAACACATACGGCACCGGATTGCCGAGCGCGAGGAGTACTTCGGTCTCCGTTTTCGGGGCTACATCGAGATCCTGCAGACCGGCGTCTACGGGTTTTACCTGACCTCCGACGACGGCAGCCGCCTGACGATCGGCGGCGAGCGAGTCGTTGACAACGACGGGATCCATGGAGCCAGGGAGAAGACGGGCTACGTCGCCTTGGAGGCCGGGATGCACCCCCTCGAAGTCCTCTTCTTCCAGGGCGCCGGCGGCGTCGCGCTGAGCCTCAGCATCGACGGTCCGGGCCTCGAGAAGCAGGAAATCCCGCCGACGATGCTGTTCCACGGCTAGGAATCACTTCCCTCCGACAGCAGCTTCAGCAGGGTCATCCCGCTCAGTGCAGCGATCACGGATGCTCCGAGCACGCCGACCTTCGCAGCATCCAGCATGGCCCCTTCGAGGGCGAGGCTCGCGATGAAGAGCGCCATGGTGAAGCCGATTCCGGTCAGGAACCCACCCCCTACGAGAACGCCCCAGCTCACCCCCTCCGGGAGCCGCGCCAATCCGATCCGGATGGCCAGCCAGCTGAAGAAGATGATCCCCAGCGGCTTGCCGATGACCAGGCCCGCGCCGACAGCTTGAGCGACGGGATCACGCAGATCCGCGAGCTGGAACGGCACGCCAGCGTTCGCCAGGGCGAACAACGGCACGATCCCGAAGCTCACCCAGGGATGCAGAAGCGCCTCGAGATACTCGGCGGGCGGCACCGTCTCTCGGGCGACCCAGCGGAAGCGCAGCACCTTGGCACCTCGCTCGGCGACATTCTCCCAACTGCCCCCGTGAAAGATCTCGCTGGCCCGCTGCAGCACTGTACCGAACAGACCTTCGCTTACGTAACTGCGCGTCGGTGTCATGAGGCCAAGGATCACACCCGCGATGGTAGCATGTACACCCGATTCGTGGAACCCGAGCCAGGCGAAGAACCCGATCACCGCGTAGGGGAGAAGGCTCCGTACCCCCGCCCGCGAAAGGATGAGTGTCACGAGGATGGCCGCAAGAGCCAGAAGCAGCGCGTTGAGGTTGATCGACTCTGTGTAGCCGAGCGCGATCACCAGGATCGCGCCGATGTCGTCCGCAATGGCCAGGGACAGCAGCACGACTCGAAGGCCATGGGGCACCCGCGGCCCCAGGACAGCCATGCAACCCACCAAGAAGGCAATGTCGGTCGCCATCGGGATGCCCCAGCCGCGCTCGCCCGGTTCGCCGAACTGTAGCGCCAGGTAGATAGCGGCAGGCGCTAGCATTCCGCCCAGCGCCGCGAAGACCGGCAGCACTGCACGGCGCGCATCGCGCAGCTCACCCACCACAAGCTCGCGCTTGACCTCGATCCCGATGATGAAGAAGAAGATCGCCATCAGCCCGTCGTTGATCCAATGCTTCAGTGAATGAAGCATCTCGAACGAGCCGATGCGGAACCCAACTTCCGTCTTCCAGATGTTGAGGAAGCCTGCGGACCACGCAGAGTTGGCGAGCACCAGAGCCACGACAGTGGCGACCAGCAACACCACGCCGCTGGACGCCTCGACATGTATGAACCTCTCAAGAGCGCTCGTTACGCGGTGTATCGGCTCCCGTGGGAACTTCGCAAGGTCAGATTGCTCCGCCATATCGTGACTCTCACCTCAAGCGGTGAGTACCATCGTCAGTTACCGCAGTCTATCCCTGACCGAGGCCAGGTTGTAGGGGGCCTGGCCCACGGACTCTCAGATATGGATCGGACGTCCGTGTACGGCGAGCGCCGCTTCCTTCACCGCCTCGCCCATGCCGGGATGATGGTGGATGGTCCGTGCGAGGTCCTCGGCCGAGCCGCCGTACTCCATCGCCACCACCGCCTCCATCACCAGATCGCCCGCTAGCGGACCCAGGATATGCACGCCGAGGATGCGGTCGGTCTTGGCATCCGCGAGGATCTTCACCAGCCCGTCGGTGTCACCGGTGGCACGACCGCGGCTGTTGGCCTGGAAGGGGAACTTCCCGACCCGGTAGTCGATCCCCTCCTCTTTCAGCCGCTCCTCGCTCTTGCCGACGCAGGCGACCTCGGGCCACGTGTAGACCACGGTCGCGACCCGGTCGTAGTCGATGCGCCCGCTCTGCCCGGCGAGCACCTCGACGCAGACGACTCCGTCCTCCATCGCCTTGTGCGCCAGCATCGGGCCCGGGATGCAGTCACCGATGGCGTAGATCCCGGGGACCGAGGTCTGGAAGCGCTCGTCCACCTCGATGAAGCCGCGCTCGTCGGTCCGCACACCCAACTTCTCCAGGCCCAGCCCCTCCGTGTACGGTTGCCGTCCGATGGCCACGAGCACGGCGTCGGCCTTCAGCTCCGACGGCTCGCCGCCCTGCGCCGGCTCGTACGTCACGGACACGCCCGACTTCGTCCGCTTGGCACTGGTCACCTTCGAGGACAGCTGGAACTCCAAACCTTGCTTCTTCAGCACCCGCTGAGCCTGAGCCCCGATCTCGCGATCCAGCCCGGGCAGGATATGGTCGATGAACTCGAGCACCGTCACCTTCGCGCCCAGGCGCGACCACACCGACCCCAGCTCCAGACCGATCACGCCGGCACCGACCACGATCAGGTGCCCCGGCACCTTCTTGAGCTCCAACGCACCGGTGGACGTGAGGATCCGCTCCTCATCGAACTTCAGGCCCGGCAGCGACATGGGCTCCGAGCCGCTGGCGATGACGATGGCCCCGGCTTCCAGCGTCTCGCTGCCGCCGTCCAGCAGCTCGACCTCGACGGCTCCGGGCTTGGGGATGCGACCGCTGCCGCGGACGTAGTCGACCTTGTTCTTCTTGAACAGGAACTCGACACCCTTGGTGAGACCGCGAACGACCTTCTCCTTACGCGCCATCATTATGCCGAGATCGAGCTTCAGCTCGCCGACCTCGATCCCGTGCTCGGCCAGATCCTGCTTGGCCTCCGCGAAGCGCTCGGTAGAATGCAGCAGCGCCTTCGAGGGGATGCAGCCGACGTTAAGGCAGGTCCCGCCGAGCGCACCGCGCTTCTCGACACAGGCCACCTTCATCCCGAGCTGCGCAGCCCGGATCGCGGCAACGTAACCGCCCGGACCGCCGCCGATGATGACGACGTCGTATCGCGCCTCAGACATCAGGGATCCCCCGCACTTACACCTCCAGCATCAAGCGGTCCGGGTTCTCGATCAGTTCCTTCACCCTGACCAAGAAGGTCACCGACTCACGGCCATCGATCATCCGGTGATCGTACGACATCGCCAGATACATCATCGGCCGCACCGCGATCTCACCATCGATGACGATAGGTCGCTCCTCGATCTTGTGAAGCCCCAGGATGGCCGACTGCGGCGGGTTCAGGATCGGCGTCGAGAGCAGCGAGCCGAACACGCCGGCGTTCGTGATGCTGAAGGTGCCGCCTTCCATCTCCTCGAGAGTCAGGCTGCCGTCCCGCGCTCGCGCGGCGAGGTCCGCGATCTCGCGCTCGAGCTGCGCAAACGACTTGCGACCCGCGTCCCGGATGACCGGTACCTTGAGCCCCGCATCGGTGCTCACCGCGATGCCGATATCGTAGTAGTACTTGTAGACGATCTCATCGCCCTCGATCGACGCGTTGACCTGCGGCATCTCCTTGAGGGCGCCGACGACTGCCTTCACGAAGAACGACATGAACCCCAGGCGGACGCCGTGCTTCTGCTCGAACAGCTCGCGATAGCGCTTGCGCAGCTCGATCACCACGCTCATGTCCACCTCGTTGAACGTGGTGAGAATCGCGGCCGTGTTCTGCGCCTCTTTCAGACGTGCCGCGATTGTCCGGCGCAGCCGGCTCATGCGCACGCGTTCCTCGCGACGCTCGCCGGCTGGAGCCGGCGCCGGACCCGCGGAACGCACTGCCGGGGAGGCGGCCGCAGGCGCCGGCGCCAGCGCCGCCGAGCCCTTCGATAGGAAGCTCAGCACGTCCTCTTTGGTGATACGCCCGTCCCGACCGCTGGCCGCGATCTCGGCAGGATCGAGTCCGTGGTCCGCGATGAGCTTGCGCACCGCGGGACCCGAGCGCTCTACCGCGTCCTGCGATGCCCGGGCAAAGAAACTCTGCAGGTCCTCCAGCGTCACCGTACCGCCAGGGCCGCTGCGGGGGACCGCCGCGGGGTCGAGACCCGGAGGCGCAGAAGCGGTCGCCGCGGGCGCCCCAGCAGGCGCTGCCACCTCGGCAGCCGGCTTTGAGGCCGCCGACTCCGCGGGCTTCGGCTCCCATGCCACAGGCGCGACTGCTGCCTCGGCACTTTCCTCGATGCGGCCCAGGATAGCGCCCACCTCGACATCCTCGCCTTCCTGCACCAGGATCTCGCTGAGCACGCCGCCCGCCGGCGCCGGGATCTCCAGCGTCGCCTTGTCCGTCTCCAACTCCAGGACGACCTCATCCGCGGCGACCGCCTGGCCCTGCTTCTTCAGCCAGGTGGCTACCGTCGCCTCGCTGACCGACTCGCCCAGACTGGGCACCACGATCTCGACAGCCATGTCACTCCTCGACTCGCTCTCCGACAACCGCTCGTTTCGCTTCCAGGCTCAGCGCCTCATCCACCAACCGCGCCTGCTCCTTGAGGTGACGCTCGTAGAGGCCCGTCGCCGTCGCCGCCGCCGCCGGGCGCCCCGCATAGCGCGGCTCCGGCTGAGCAAGGCCGCTACGCTCCGTCACCTCGGCGATACGCTCCGCGATGAAGCTCCAGGCGCCCATGTTGCGAGGCTCTTCCTGGCACCAGATGAGCTCGCACTCCTTGTAAGGCTCCAGCTCCGCAGCGAGTTCGTCGGCCGGGAATGGGTAGAGCTGCTCGAGACGCAGAATGTGGACGTCCGTCGCGCCGCGCTTCTCACGCTCCTCCAGCAGCTCGTAGTAGATCTTGCCGCTGCAAAGGACGACCCGCTTCGCGTCCTTGGGATCGCACGGAGTCACCGCACAGCGCATCACCCTCTGAAAGCCGGTACCCGGTCCGAGCTCCTCGAGTCGCGAGACGGCACGCTTGTGACGCAGGAGCGACTTCGGCGTCATCACAATCAAAGGCTTGCGGAAGCCGCGGTGCAGCTGCCGGCGCAGCACGTGGAAGTAGTTCGCCGGCGTCGTGCAGTTCACGACCTGCAGGTTGCCCTCGGCACAAAGCTGCAGGAAGCGCTCGAGGCGCGCCGACGAGTGTTCCGGACCCTGTCCCTCATAGCCGTGCGGCAGCAGCATGACCAGGCCGCACATGCGCAGCCACTTGGCCTCGCCGGCTGCGATGAACTGATCGATGATGACCTGCGCGCCGTTGGCGAAGTCACCGAACTGTGCCTCCCACAGCACCAGCGCTCGCGGATCGTCCATCGCATAACCGTACTCGAAGCCGAGCACGCCGAACTCGCTGAGCGGGCTATCGATGACCTCGAACCTGCCCTGACCCTCCCGGATATGGTTGAGCGGCACGTAACGCGCCTCGGTCTCCTGATCGACCCAGGATGCGTGGCGCTGCGAGAAGGTGCCGCGATTGCTGTCCTCGCCGGATAGGCGCACGCGATATCCCTCGACCAGCAAGGTCCCGAGAGCCAGGGACTCGGCGGTCGCCCAGTCGATGTCCGCGCCGCTCTCGAGCATCTTCTGCTTCGCCTTGAGCTGGCGAACGAGCTTGCGGTTGATATTGAAGCCGTCCGGCACCGTGGTCAGCGCACTGCCCACCTCACGGAGCGTCGCGATCCCGACGCCCGTCTCCACATCTCGCGAGTCGTCATTCGCCGCGGGCTTCAGGCCGGACCAGGCGCCCTGCAGCCACTCGGCCTTCTTGGGCTTGTAGTCGCTCGACGCCGCGAACGCCTGCTGGAGGAGGTCTTCCCACCGGGCGACGAGCCCGTCAACATCCGCCTGGGTGACGACGCCTTCCTCGATCAGCTTGGCTGCGTAGATCTCGCGCGTTGAGGGGTGGCTCTTGATCTTCTTGTACATCAATGGCTGCGTGAACGCCGGCTCGTCACCTTCGTTGTGCCCGTGCCGGCGGTAGCAGTACATGTCGATCACGACATCCCGCTTGAAGATCTGGCGGAACTCGACGGCGCACCCGGCGGCGGCCACCACCGCCTCGGAATCGTCGCCGTTGACGTGGATGATCGGCGCCTGGATCGCCTTGGCCAGATCGGACGGATAGGGACTGGAGCGCGCAGCCATCGGGTTGGTGGTGAAGCCGATCTGGTTGTTGATCACGAAGTGCACGATCCCGCCCGTCGTGTAGCCCTCCAGATCGCTGAACTGCAGCGTCTCCGCCACCACACCTTGCGCCGCGAAGGAGGCGTCGCCGTGGATCAACAGCCCCATCACGTGGCAGCGCAGCTCGTCGCCCCGCTGATCCTGGCTCGAGCGCACCTTGCCGACGACCACCGGGTTGACGGCCTCCAAGTGCGACGGATTCGAGACGAGGCTGAGGTGAACCTTCTTGCCCATCACCTCCCGATCGGTGGACGTGCCCAGATGGTATTTCACGTCTCCCGAGCCACCGATCTCGTCCGGCGTCGCTGCGCCGCCCTGGAACTCGTGGAAGATGGCCTCCAGCGGCTTCCGCATCAGGTTGGCCAGCACGTTCAACCGACCGCGGTGGGCCATGCCGATCACGAGCTCCTGAACGTCCATCTGGACGGCGCGCCGCAGAATCGTCTCCAGCGCCGGCGCCATCGCCTCGCCGCCCTCCAGACTGAACCGCTTCGTGCCCGTATACTTCCGATCCAGAAACTTCTCGAAGGCCTCGGCAGCGGTGAGGCTCTCCAGGATCTCCAGCTTCTGCTCGCTCTTCAGCTTGCTGCGATGGAGGATCCCCTCCATGCGCATCTGGATCCACGCCTTCTGATCCGGGTCCTGCAGGTGCATGAACTCGAGCCCGATCGGCCCACAGTAGTACCGGCGCAGGACCTCCATGATCTCGCGCAGCGTGGCGGTCTGGAGCCCGAGCACACCGTGGAGGAAGATCGGCCGGTCCCAGTCGGCTTCAGTGAAACCGTAGCTCGCCGGATCGAGCTCGGGATGGGATGGCTTGGCTGCCAGACCCAGCGGATCGAGGTCCGCTTCCAGGTGCCCGCGCACCCGGTATACACGGATCAGCATCAGCGCCTGCACCGAGTCGAGCGCGGCCCTCCGCGCGTCTTCCGCGAGCGCGGCCGGTGCGGCAGGCGCCTGCAGCGCCGGCGCCCGGACGCCGTCGAGCGATTCGAGCCAGCTGCGCGCCTGGTCGTCGAGATCGCGGAACACGTCCCGCCAGCCGGGATCCACACAGCCTGGGTCCCGCAGATAGCCGCGGTAGAGCTCGGCCAGGGCACGTGCCCTCGGATATGAGGGGATCGACATCGCTACCTCGCCAACTCGCTCCTAACGCCGGCGATCGTCGTGCCGGCGGCCGGTCGTCCTGTTGGAAGCGTTACTGATGCCTGCAAAATAACAGGCTCGGGCAGAGAGTCACGGGCAGCTCAGCGCCGCCGCGTCCAGCTGCGAGAGTGCCGTAGGTGCCTGGCCGAGTCGAACCGGCTCCTCTTCAGGACCGCATCTAGGTCGGCGATCTCCAGGAACCGTCCGTAGCTGAGGTACTCCCGGCCCCGCGGTATGACCAGGCTGCCGTCGGGGAAGATCATCACGTACAGCCGATCGAGTGTGGTGTGCCTCAGTAAGTTGACCCGGATCTCCGTCGCGTAGGCCAGCTGCCGTTCCAGAGTGGCGAACTCCTCGTCGCTCACCAGCAGCTCGCCCCAGTCCACGTCGGACATCGCGCGTGGGAAGGTCTGAAAGATGTTGTAGAACACGCGCGCCTCCGTCGTGCGCGCGTACTCCTCGGCCAGCCGCACGATATTGGGTATATCCGCCAGATTGTGCCGAGTGACCGGCGTGCAGAGCTTGACGTCGATCTCCGGGTATTCGCGCAGCCATTCGAGCGCCTGCATGACCGCGGCCAAGTGTCCTTCCTTCTTCGTGCGAACGCTCACCTCCTCGCTTGCCCCGTCGATCGGCAACGAGATGAGATCGAGGAACGGCGCCACCTGGTGGAGGAACGCCGGCGTCAATTCGTCGCCTGTGGTGGAGAGTGCGACCTCGAGACCCATCTGCCCAGAGTGCTGGATCAGCAGAGCGATGTCCGGCCGCTTCAGCGGGTCGCCGCCGGTGAAGACGATCCGGCCCGCGCCCACCTCTTTTACCTTCGAGATAATGCGCAGAGCGGTCCCCGTATCCACCGGATTCTCGTAGTCCTGAGGCCCCCAACAGTAGGGGCACTCCTGACTGCACTCGGAGGTGACGTGGAAGTCGATCGTCACGACCTTCGCCGACATCAATGTCTCCCGCGAAGTCCAGCAGCACCCGCTATCAGAAGAGTCGCCACACGGAATTCGGCCCCTTGCGACGCTTGAACTCACCGTACCACCGGCACAAGGGATACAGTATGACGAGACCGATCGCCCAAAGCACGTACATCACCAGCCATCCGGCCCCGTCCGGGTACCAGCGGCGGGCGACCAGACCGATAACCCCGTACAGGTACAGGTGCACCAGGTAGAAGAACAGGGCCGAGCGTCCAAACACCACGAGTGGCTTACCCCACTCCCCGATGCGTTCACCCGTCCTCTCCAGCGCCACCAGAAGGAGAAGGTTCGCGCCCAGCATCGACGTTGCGAACGCGATGCTGGGTGGATACTTGGTCAAGTTCAGAAATCCCATCCAGCCAGTGGCGACCGGCACGTGCGTATTCCCGAAGCCGCCCGTGGAACGCACCAGCAGAAACAGCAGCAGGCAAGCAGTACCCCCGACAAGCGCCTCCAGCTGGGCGCGCGACCGGTCTCGAACCAGCGCCCTCCCGAACGCCAGACCGAGAGCGGCGAATCCCAGCCAGGGCACCAGAGGATACATGACGGACCAGACCCGCGTCTGACCTGGCACCACCAAGAGTCGGACCAGCGGCGAGTACAGAACCGAGGCGTTCTCCGGCGTGGGCGTCAGAAGCTGCGTCAGCAGGATGGCGCCGAGACCCAGACCGACCAGTCCGAGCCGACCGAGACGCAACAGCAACGAGCAGATGATCATCGCGGCGCCGAGTGCGTAGAGGACGCCGAAGTGCAGCTGCACCGACCCGTCACCGCCCGGACTACTGATCACATCGATAGGGCCCAACAGCCAGGCAGGATTCTCCAGGAACAGCTGCAGGGCGATCAGCAGGCAGCCGCGCACGAGAAAGAAGCGCCAGATCCGGCCAGTCGTCCATCCGATGCGCCGCCGCGATTCTGCGAACAACACCATGCTAGCGCCCATCAGGAAGAAGAAACCCGGCGCACAGATCTGAGTCATGAACCGAGTGAAGAACGCCAGGAAGCTGTTATACTGTGGGAGTGGGATGCCCCAGAACTCGGCCGGATGCCTCTGCGCGATGAAGTAGCTGGCATGATCGATCGCCATGAGGATCATGATCAGCCCCCGCAAGGCGTCAAGTGAAAGCAGTCGGTCGGTTCGATCCCCCATCGCTGCTCACGGGCTCGAGTGTGCCACGGACATCACCTTTGTTCGAATCGCCGCACGTTGCGGAGACGTGGGCGGATTGTAAAGGGCAGGTGGCGCCACCGAAGCTCAGCAGCCCTCGGCGCCCGAGCGCACCCGCCAGGACCCGTCACGTGCCGCCTCGATCACCAGCGTCCCGGTCGGTGCACCGCACCTCGATACGGTGTGCGTCCAAGGGGGCGAGCACCACCGAGTCCTATTGCCATCCGTCCTTGACACTGCGATTAGTTGATGCGGCCAGAGAAAGGAGAGACAACTATGGCTGGATCGAAGGAACCCATCAATCTGGGGCGCTATGAGAGGCTGCGGGCCGTGTCGCTTTCAGCGGGCAGCGATCTGGGCTCAGAGAAGGTTGCCGGTAAAGGCGAAGACCCTCAGGAGTGGGAGATTATCGAATACACTGGTGGCGCACCTTTGGCGATCCTACTCATCGGCAAGGTACGGAAGTGAGTAGTCAAGAAGTTGGCAGCAAGCCGCGACCCCAGATTGTACGAGCGACGGGACAGCAAGTCCACGCAGGATCGGCTGTCCCGTCTTCGCGTTAGGCCCAGAGCGGGCTAGGCTGTTGGTGCAGCGCATGCCCTATGCTCAGTGCGGGTGTAAGTGCTGAAATGGCAAGGTCTTGGCGGCTGACTTTCCCGTTGAAGGCTGCCGCTTACTGTGCGGCCGAAGCTCAGAAGCCCTCGGCGCCCGAGCGCACGCGCCACGACCCGTCCCGTGCCGCCTCGATCACCAGCGTCCCGTCCCGGTCCGTGCGCCGGACCTGGATGCCGCGCGCGGCCAAGCGCGCCAGCACCAGCGGCGCCGGGTGACCGTAGCGGTTCACCCGGCCGACCGAGATCACGGCCAGCTGCGGGCGCACCGTGGCGAGCAGGAGCTGCGAGGTCGAGGTGATGCTGCCGTGATGCGTTCGCGCCTATGCCGCAAGAGCCACATGAGCCGACGTAGGCCACAACAGCAACCCGAATCCCAGGACATACGGCGCATCAACGCCACATGAGCCGACAGGAGCCGACGGGAGGCCGTATGAGCGTTCCAACACCAGCTCCAACACCCCTTGCCGCACATGAGACAGGTCAGCTTTGCGCCGCCCGCAGCAAGCGAAGGCCCCGAACGCCGCTGTGACGCTCGGGGCTTCCGTGAGAAGCTTATCTCACCACGTAACGGACCAGCGTCTCAGAGTGCACCGTGGGCGGCGCCGAGGGTCCTCCACCGCCCGTCACCGTTGATGGTTCCCGGGGGACCAGGCGGGAGAGTAATCACCCGACGGGTTGTCGGTCACGTTCACCGGGTTCGAGCCGTCGGCGCCCATCACGTAGATCTCAGAGTAGTTGCCGTCGCGCCAGCTCTCGAAGGCAATCCGCGTGCCGTCGGGCGACCAGGCGGGAGAGTAATCAGCCGCCGGGTTGTTCGTCAGTCTCACCGGGTTCGAGCCGTCGGCGTCCATCACATAGATCTCCCAGTTGCCATCGCGCCAGCTATGGAAGGCGATCCGCGTGCCGTCGGGCGACCAGGCGGGAGAGTAATCACCCCGCGAGTTGTCGGTCAGGTTCACCGGGTTCGAGCCGTCGGCGCCCATCACGTAGATCTCAGAGTCGTTGCCATAGCGGTCGCTCGCGAACGCGATCCGCGTGCCGTCGGGCGACCAGGCGGGATACGCATCATACGCCGGGTTGTCGGTTAGTCTCACCGGGTTCGAGCCCTCGGCGTCCATCACGTAGATCTCACAGTTGCCGTCGCGCCAGCTCTCGAAGGCGATCCGCGTGCCGTCCGGCGATCAGGCGGGTTCGTAATCACTCGCCGAGTTGTTGGTCAGTCTCACCGGGTTCGAGCCGTCGGCGTCCATCACGTAGATCTCAGATTCGTTGCCGTCGCGGTCGCTCGCGAAGGCGATCCGCGTGCCGTCAGGCGACAAGGCGGGCCCCGTATCATAAGCCGGGTTGCCGCTCAGGTTCACCGGGTTAGAGCCGTCGGTCTCCATCACGTAGATTTCAGGCGTGCCGTCGCGCCAGCTATAGAAGACGAAGCGATCGAAGAGCGCGGCGCGGCAGCTGACAAGGAATGTGGTGTGCGTCGTCAGCCCGGCGGCAACGCTCAACAGGCGGAAACTCCAACCGCTCACCTCGCAGTTCACCGCCACGTCGCCCAGCTTGACGGTGTGTCTCCCGGCCGCCAGTTCGGAAAATGTGAGTATGTCGTTTGCTCCAATCGTCTCGATCGTCGCCCCATACAGGGTAAGGGTGTACCCGTCGGCGTCAAGCGTATCGCCCGTGGTGATTGTCAGCACTTCCAGACTTCCCGTTAGCGCCGCGCACGTGACCTCGAACGTCGTCTCGCTGGTCTGGCCCGCCGCCACACTCACCGCCCGGGGATTCTCCCCGCTCACCACGCAGTTGCCCGAGAGGTCGTAGAGTTCGACGCTGTGAACACCGGCCTCGAGGTCTGAGAACGTCACACTGCCGTCCGCCTCGATCGCCCTCGCCACCAGGTCGTCCACCGAGACCGTGCAGCCGTCCGGGTCCAGATCGCTCCCGGTCATGTTCAGCATGACCTCAATGCTGCCCGTTCCCTCCACCCCCGTCCCATCATCGCTCCCACAGTTCACCAGCGCCACAGCTAGACACGCGCTGACCAGCACGACCAAGACCAGCTTCCTCATGGCGACCTGCCTACTTCGTCCGGACACGTTGCGTTATCGCCCTGCCGCGCGGGGCAAACTCGCGGGTCACGGAATCGTTCCTGTGTGGAAAACGGTGTGAGGTTACCGGTGCTGGTAGTTTGCGCGGACCAGTTCGGTAGATCGGTTGGCATGTGATGTACTGCCACGGCTGAGGTCTCCGGGTGCTGGCGAGACGCTACTTCACGACCTCCTCAGCCCAACTCCCGATGCTTCCAATCTAGCCGCTGGCGTGTCTGGCCGCACCGCCGCCGCAGGACCTCAGTGCTTGCATTGAGGAACGGTATGCGAGCGACGGCGCTAAGGGACGGTGATTTCCCCTGTGGTGCCGCCGTCTTCGCGGATTGCCGCAGCAAGGTCGGGCGGAAGCTCATCCAAGGAGTTGAACACGAACCTGTGTTGCTCGGCTGCTTGGCCTACATCCTCGAATAGCCATGCGGTCCCGCCACCGTCTTCGTCCAACTGCCACCTGAGGATGCGTTGGGACTCCGTCATAGCGCTTAACCCCTGTTCCTCGCTAACTCTTGCACCTTTCGCGGCGTTGCAGCTACGGCAGAGAACTTGAAGGTTCTCTACATCAAGCGCCCGCTCCGGGTAGAGACTCCTCGGCAGTATGTGATCGACCGTAAGGTCTTCTCGTCGCCCGCAGAGCTTGCGATTGGGTTCATATGCCGCGTCAATTCGCGTCAGCGCCGCCCAACGGATCGGCGATCACCCGCGGGCCGCAGAGCGGACCGTCAGGTGCATCGCCTTGTTGGGCCGCGTTGAGGCCAGTTCACCGTTCGGGTGGTAGCTGAGGCCACGGGGGCAGAAGGCCCTCGTTCGTGCGCAACCAATCCAGCGTCTCAAGGTCGGCGTCGCCGACGCGCATTGGCACGAGCGCGATGCGGCGGCGCGCGACGGCGGCCACGTCCGAGTCGGCGTCTGGCTGACCCTGTGCCTCGATCTCGATCGACCATACCTCCTTGCCGGCTGCCTGACTGGCCGCCTCATCCAGCCAGGCCACGCCTCCCAAGAGTCCACGTGCTCGGTCCACAACTTCGATGCCAGTGATCTGTGACGGCGGTCCGACGGGCAGGCTGATGGTCAGGTAGCTCGGCGGCTGGACACGTTGCATGATTGGGCTCCTTGCAAGACGCACAACCCAGTCCACCACGGCTGCCACGGCCTCCGGATCGTCGTCGTCGATACCGGAAACCGCGATGGCGGGGATTCCCAAAAAGGCCGCGGTTCGCGCCGCAGCGATGGTGCCCGAGCCGAACCATTCGTCCGCCATGTTGGCGCCGCCGTTGATCCCCGATACGACAAGGTCCGGTAGCTCCTCAGCCATGGGGCCGGCTACCGCGAAGACCACACAATCGGCCGGGTAGCCATCTAATGCCCACGCTCGGATGCCCTCCCCAATGTCGAGCCGCTCAACCACGAACCGGCCTGTCCGTGTGAAGGACATCAAATTGGACGTGCCGCTCCGGTCTTCACTGGGCGCCACGAGGACAACGTCGGCGGTGTTTGCGAACGAGCGCGCGAGTGCCTGCGTGGCGACGTCTGAGATGCCGTTGTCGTTGGTGATCAGTACTCGCCGCGGCCATGTATCGCCCTGCGCCATAGCATGGTACGGAACGAGGAGCGCCAATACGACCATGACGGCAGCTATGGTGCGCTGGAAGGTGACGATCCGCGGGGGTACCAGATTGCTTGCCCCTTTGATCTGCAGCCCGGTGTCACAGGATAGCCATTTCGCCATCAATCCACTGCTCCGTTCTGTTGAGGGTTACGCGGCCCAACGAACTGCGCATCAGCCGCAGCCGGCGATGGCGCGAGCGCTGCCGGCCGTCAGGCCGAGTGCAGCGCGAGTGACAGCGGCGGCTGTCGGCTGCATGCGCCAGTTAGGGCGCTGAAGCCACAGCAGTGATCATCAGCAAGCCGGCACCGTCGTCTGGCTCTGCATCGGCCGGAGAGAGCCGTCGCTGGACCGAAGTGAATCCGGCCGACTGGAGCAACTCCTTGTACTCCGAATCAGCGTATGCCTGAGTCGTGCATACGTACGTGTCAGCGCGGTCGGAGCCGCTGCAGAACACAGTGAACCTCTCCGCAGATACCCGAGCCGCGTCATCCCATGCGCAGTCGACGAGACAGAGGTGCGGCTCATCGGCGAAGAGACCATGCTCGGACACGTACCACGATGGTGCTGCGGTCCCCAGCTGGCGAACCTGCTCCTCCGTGTTGACCTCAAGCACCAGACGTCCACGGGGCTTCAGTGACTGCCGGGCCCGGAGAAGCAGCTGTCCAGCCTCACGGCGCGGAAACGTGTTGAACTCCGCATACAGGAAGAGGACCGCGTCGAATCCCGAACCGAAGTCGGCCTTCAAGAGGTCCTCAAGCACGTACGTGCAGTCCAGAGACGCGTTGGTGGCCTCGGACCGCGCGTACTCGATCGAAGACGGCGAGATGTCAATGCCCACACAGGTGTGTCCCAGACCGGCAAGGCGCGAGGTGTAGAAGCCTGGCCCGCAACCGAGATCCAGTACGGACGCGCGATCTGGCAGAATCTCCTGATTCAGCCATTCCACTTGGGCGTCGATCTTGGCCGCGCGCCGGCTTGCAAGGTCATGGTCCTGGCTCAGATGCTCCTGGAGCATGCGAGCGCTGAAACCCCGCTCGTGCCACGGGATCTTCCCGCCGTGGGACCACGGCTCCGGTGGATCGCGCTCGACAAGCTCTCTAAGATCCACTTCCTACTCCTTGATGAAGCGCCCTAACGACTTTGCGCTTCAGCTGCGCCCTGAGGAGCGTGAAGGTCCACGGAGCAGAGGCCAAAGCGGGATCTCACCAACTGCATTGAACTCACCTTACCACACAGCAAGGCCGTTTCGCGAAAGGCTGCAGCGCCAGCTGCAAGCGCTTGATATTTCCAAGAAGTGCCCTCGAGGAGTAACGTCTCAGTGAGTGTTCCAGCATCTCGTGATCCGTCACCCCAGGAGGGCAC
>Ga0111181_1002_pt1 | contig 63695 bp, 61 predicted proteins | sample DeeMarSWOR324_28_FD_80236 | JGI IMG/M metagenome (GOLD analysis project Ga0111181, IMG submission 80236) | Gemmatimonas sp. SM23_52
ATCGGTGCTGCGGGCGTTCCGGGGATCGGCATGGTCACGCTGACGATCGTGCTCACCCAGCTGGGCATCCCGTTGGAGGGGATCGCACTGGTTGTCGGAGTCGAGCGCATTCTCGACATGACACGAACGGCTGTGAATGTCACTGGTGACACGGTCTGTGCGGTCTGGGTCGCGAAGACCGAGGGGGAACTCGACGTCCCGATCGAGGCTCCCGGCGTCGTGGCGGCGTCCTAGTGGTCGCGGGTCGCGATCTCGCGGGCGAGCCGACGGATGCGGCGAGCCAACTCGTCGCGAACCGCACGGAAGGTGACCATCACCTCTTCAGTGCTGCCCTGTGCTGCGGCAGGATCGGGCAGCGGCCAGTGGAGACGCTGCCCATCGCCGCTGAAGACGGGGCAGGCCTCCGCAGCTTCGGCATAGAGCGTGATCACGCAATCCACACCTTCAACCGGGATCTCTTCAACCGCTTTCGAGCGCTGGGCTGATATGTCGATGCCGACCTCGTGCATCGCCTCGATCGCGCGGGGATGGACGTGACCCGGGTGGGAGCCGGCACTGTAGACGGCGACCCCGTCGGGCAAGAGGTGACGAGCGAAGCCCTCAGCTATCTGGCTTCGGCAGGAGTTGGAGCCGCAGAGGAAGAGCAGGCCCCTCATGACTGGATGCCCAGTCGGCGGTCGAGCTCGCGGCAGAAACGTGCGATGCGGCGCGCGTTGCTCCCGAGGTCGCCTCTGCGGGCGCGCGAGGCAGACCACATGTCCACACGGGTCAGCGCGTTTGAGTCGAGCTTGACCTTGACGCGGAGGTCGTCGACGAAGCGAAACACCCGTGCCGTGGCCTCCGCGTGGATGAGCCCGGTCGCCTCGTCGGCGCGAATGAGCCTCCAGCGCTGATGCGATTCGATCATGCTGACGATCTCGTCCCAGACCCGGGCGAAGGGGACCACGTAAGTCCGCCCGCGGAGTCTGGGGTCTTCGGCGTTCTCTTGGGTCTGAGCCGAATTCTGCGTCAGCGCTTCCCAGAACCCTCTGGCAACCATTGCATCAGCTCAGGTGATAGCGACTCGACACTTGATCATGCGGGGCGGCCCTCCGTTCTGCAAGGTGGGACGGCGTAGCGGGGCTTTGCGGTTGGCCATGTGTGCTTAGTTTACGGTATCCCCGAGCAGGCTAGGCCCCGATACCTGCAGACAGGAGAGGCAAGGTGAAGGTGGTCATCCCGCTGGCCGGAAAGGGAACAAGGCTGCGGCCGCACACGCACACGGCGCCCAAACCGCTGCTCAAGGTGGCGGGGAAGGCCGTACTGGACTATGTAGTGGAGGATGTGCTTGAGCGGCTTGACGTGGAATCGCTCATCTTCATCACCGGCCATCTGAAAGAGCAGGTCGAAGAGCATGTCAGGGCGCATTACACCGTCCCGTCCGTCTTCGTGGAGCAGTTGGTGCAGGACGGCACGGCGGGCGCGGTCAAGCTAGCCCAGCCGTACATCGACGGGCCGGTGCTCATCGTCTTCGTGGACACGCTGTTCGATGCGGACCTGTCCGTCATCTCGGAGCATCCGGAGGCAGAGGGCTTCATCTGGGCAAAGGAGGTCGAAGACTACCAACGCTTCGGTGTAATCGTGACGGACGAGCACGGAGTGATGAAGCGAATCGTGGAGAAGCCGAAGGAGCCCGTTTCACGCCTGGCGAACATCGGTCTCTATTTCGTACACGACCACCGTCTACTGTTCGAAGGAATCGATCGAACGCTGGCCGCGGAGCCCTATCTCGGCGAGTATTTTCTGACCGACGCGCTGCAATACATGGTGGATCAGGGAGCCCGGATAAAGGTGCTGGAGGTGGCCGGCTGGTACGATTGCGGTAAACCGGAGACACTGCTGGCGACGAATCGGCATTTGCTGGAGACGGGCCGCGCGCTCCGCCCGGAGGACACAGGCGATACTACGATCGTGGATCCGGTGCGGATCGAGGACGGGGTGCAGCTATCGGCGTCTGAGGTCGGCCCTAACGTCACCCTGGGCAGTGGCTGCCGGGTCATCCGATCGACGCTGAGCAACAGCATAGTGGGTGCGAACTCCGTCATCGAGGACTGCGTGCTGGGCGATTCGCTGATTGGCGAGCACGCCCGGGTCAGCGGGCTGTGCGGCGCGACCCTGCTGGGCGATCACGGTACTGCCGTGGCTCGCAGGGGCTAGCTGAGGTAGAACTAGACGCAAGGGACTCGGATCGGGTCAGTATGCAGAAACCTGCGACAGGGGCGAGGATGGCGAGGAGTCGGAGAGCGACGTGGGATTGTCCGACTTCCTAGCCATCGATTGGCTCGCGTTCGTGGGGATTGGCATCGCTGCCGGTTTGCTCACGAACGCGGTGGCGATCTGGATGCTGTTCCACCCGCATCAGCCTCTCCGGCTGGGTCGCCTCAGGCTGTTTCCGCAGGGGGCCATTCCGAAGGAGATCGACCGCATCGCTCGCCGGATCGGGCAGACGGTTGGCACCCACCTTCTACGCCCGGAAGACATCGTCGAGACGCTGGGCCAGCCGGAGTTCCGTGAGCGGTTTGATCGCACGCTGAGAAGGGCTTTGGAGAGTCTGCTTGACCGCCAGCTTGGCGATCTGCGGTCCGAGATTCCGGCGGAACGACTCGGCGAGGTGAAGGGAACGGTTGCCGATTTCGGGCAGCGCTTGCTGGAAGGTCTGGCGGAGTACCTCCAGGGGGAGGCCCTTGAGAAGCGGGTGTGCGAGTTCGTTGACCGGCTCAATCGTGAGTTCGGTGATGAACCCTTGGAGCAGGTCCTGACGTACCAGGCGCGCCGACAGCTCGTGGTGATGCTGCGCGATCTCGGCGGCGGCATCGTTCAGGGTCCGGGCTTTCGCAGCGCCGTCCGCGAGTTCTTCGACAGGAACTTGCGGGACTTCGTTACGTCGGAGGAGCCGTTGGGCCGCTATGTGCCGACGGGTGCCATCAATTTCGGCGAGGCGATTGTGCGGAACTACCTGCCCCTGGTTTTGGACCGCTTTGGCCAGGTGCTCGAATCGCCGGCCGCCCAGGAACGAGTGCGTAGGGCCCTCCGCAACTTCATCGACAGCTACCTGAGCGAGCAGGGGGTTTTCCAGCAGATCGTCGGTCGCTTGATCATTACTGAAAGGACGCTGAGCCAGACGGTCCAGGCGCTGGAACGGGGTGGTGCGGAGGAGGTAGCGGCGCTCTTGCGCGAGCCACTGATTCAGGATCGTTCCGCGGCCGCCGTCAACGAAGCGATCGATGATATGCTGGAGCGACCGGTACGCGAGATCTTCGGGGACATGGCTGACGAGGAACTGGCTCGCGTCGGCGAGGTGCTCACCGAGCGGATCGTCGATTTCGCGCAGCACGAGACAACGGAAGAGTTTGTACTGAGTCGTGCCGAGCGGCTCCTGCAGGCTGCCGAAGGGAAGCGGCTGGGCGACGTCGTGGAGTATCTGGGCCCGGAAGCTGCCGGCCGGATTGGCGACCGGCTGGCCGACTGGATCGTGGAGACCGCGCGCGGTGACCGGGTGAGGACATTGCTGGAGGCGACCCTCGTGCGGCAGACCGAGTGGTTGCTGACCGTGCCGATCGGGCGGATCCGCGACTATCTTCCGCCGGACGGCCTGGAGCGGGCGGAGAGGTTGTTGTTCGACCCTCTCTGGGAGTTCCTCCAGGCCCGCGTACCGGCGCTGGTCTCGGATCTTCCCATTGCCGAGATGGTGGAGCACCGGATCCGTGCTTACCCGATCGAGGAGCTTGAGAGCATGATCTGGACGGTGACGCGCCGTGAGCTCAGGTTGATCATCTACCTCGGTGGTTTCTTGGGTGCGGTCGTGGGCTCGCTGATGGTAATCATACAGGACCCCGTCGTCGGGCTCTCGTATCTCGGAATCATCTTCGTCGCGTCGTACGCCTTCTTGAACCTCCGCTAGCATGGTTTGCGGGGTCCGGACGCGAAGCCTTCTCCAGTGTGGCGCGGTCATCACGTGGGCCGTGGCGATCGCCATCCTGACACCTGACGGGCTTGGCGCGCAGACACTTCGCTTCCGCCTGGGGCCCATCGATATGCATGGCGGCGCGGTTCTGGCCAGCGAGTCCGAGCCAGGCGTCGCCTTCGGGGCCAGGGTAGGCCTGGCTGACGTGTTCCGCCGGGCCCTGTTGGTAGGGGTGGAGCTCGACTGGTGGACCGCACAGCGCGACGACATGCAGCTCGAGGTCCGTGACGTCGTCGTCGGCATCGCCGTATGGCGGGAACTGGCCAGCCGCGGGGCACTGCGACCATTCCTTGGGCTCGGCGCGGCGGTGCACTCTGTACACGCGTCAGGTGAAGATGGTTCGGGGTTTCTGCAGTCGCGCGAGGCCGCTGAACTGGATGGGTACCGGCTCGGTGCGAGTGGCTTCGCAGGCCTGTCCATGAGTGTATCGCATACGGGTGCGATCTGGGTGCTTCTCGAGTACTGCTACGCAGCGGTCCGGCGTGTGCCCCATCACGAGCTGCGGGCCGGTGTCCGGCTGCTGCCCTCCGGACTGTGAGCCAGCGGGACAGGCGTTCTCCAGAGTCCTCGGAGCGTACGAGGCCGCATCAGTTGCTACGCTGCCAGGTCGGGCGCTATGATGGATTTGCGACTGCGCCTCGGCTCGGCGCCGATTCTGTACCCGGGTAGAACGGTGCTGTGGGAAGTCCTTCCATTGCGAGGCAAGCGACTTGCTGAACCCAGAAGATCGCGGCGACAGCCCCGAGACAGCTGAGACGTCGGACACCAGCGGTGCCGTCCAGGCACTGCTCGAAGAGGTCGGCGAAGAGACCCAGGTACAGCCGGCCATCTCCTTCGGGCGTCTGCGCGGCCGCACGGCGGTCATCAGCGGTGGTGCGACAGGAATCGGTCGTCGAACGGCGATCGAGTTCGCTCACTGCGGTGTCAACGTAGCTTTCAACTGGATAGAACTCCCCGGTCGGTCGATTGGGGATCAGGCGGCTGAAACCGAGCTTGAACTCCAACAGCTTGAAGTGAAGGTGGTGGCGGAGCGTGTCGATGTGAGAGACGCGCAGGCCGTTAACGGTTTCATCGAGCATGTGCGTCAGACACTCGGCGGTGTCCACTTCCTCGTGAATGCGGCGGGCGTTCAGCGCTCGGCGCCGCTGTGGAAGATGACGGATGAGGAGTGGACCGAGGTGCTGGACGTCAACCTGACGGGCGCGTTCAACATGATCCGGGCGGTGGCGCCGATCTTCAAATCACAGCGGTACGGGAAGATCGTCAACATCGCATCGGTCCACGCCTTTCTTGGCAGTTTCGGTGTCGCGAACTATGCCGCCTCGAAGTCGGGCCTGCTGGGGCTGACGCGCTCGGCGGCTGCTGAGTTGGGACCCGCCAATGTCAACGTCAATGGAGTCGCCCCGGGTTACGTGAGCACGGGGATGCTGGCCGACGTGCCGGAGGAGGTCATCGCGGCTTCGATCGAGCGGGCCGCACTGAGACGGCTGCCGGAGACAGCTGACGTCGCTCATGTCGTGCTCTTCCTGTGTTCGGAGATGGCACGGCAGATTACGGGTCAGATCATACGTGTGGATGCCGGTCTCTTGGCGTAGTCGCCGACTGGCTGGGTGCGTGAGGAGGTGGAATCGTGAAGCAGGGCCGCGTTGGAGAGGGTCGGGTCGCGCTGGCGCTGTGCGCGGCTGTGATTGCCGTGGCCGGCTGCGGAGGGAGCGGCGACGAGCCGATGCCCGTACCGGGCTTCGGGGTTCTGAGCGGGCAGATGGTGCTGGTGTTGCCGGTCCAGTACGTCCGTCCCGTGCCCGGTGGCTGGGTCGGTGGGGCGGCGAATGCAGAGGCCGCGGCCCGGCAAGCCGACCTGGAGATCGCCTTCGCTCTCGGTGAGCAGGGCGGGCGAGCCACGTGGGTGACGCCAGATCAACAGATCGAGGCCCTCAGGCGGCGCCCATCGATCCGGGTCAATCCGTACGCGTTCTCTGCCGACGAGTTGCGGCAAAAAGCGGACAAGTTGAAGCACGTTCGCGACCCGCTCTACGGAGAGATCCGTCTGCTGGCTGCCCTGTTTGACTCGCGCTATGCCGTCTGGCCTTTGGAGCTGGTCTACGCGCCTGAGGAGGAAGGTGGCCGCCTGGCGATTCGGACTTTCCTGCTGGACACCCGGGCGGGCATTGTGTTGTGGAGCGGGCTGGTACGTGGTGATGATCAACCGCCGGCCTCACCAGGGGCGTTAGCTGCAGCGGCCCAGGCGTTCGCCTTCCAGGTGAGTCCGTAATCCGTGCACGGCCAGACCGGGCTCTGAAGGAGTTGGCCTGATATGCGATTCGGAGCGGACGAAACCCACTGCAGAAGTTGCCGGGCGCTTTGCCCGGCGAGCGATCTCGACCGCCACCTCTGGTGTCCTTCCTGCCGGAAGCAGGTGAAGCGGCGCGGCGCGCGCTGGGGCCGGCTGGTGGGTTTCGTCGCGAGCCTCGGCGTCGCGGCCTACCTGATTCTCAGGGTACATCCATCACCGCGTTACCTGATGTTCTACCTCCTGATGCTCTTGCTCACGTACATCCTGACCAGCCGCATAGCCGTCTCTGTCACTCATGGCTACTATCGCGCCAGGGGCAGCGTGACGGGGTGCGCGACGCCAGAGGGCACGGAGTGACCTTACTGCTCGCCGGCTACAGTTTGACCTACATACTCCTCTCCCAATAAGTTCGCCGATCCCATAGCGATCTCAGGTGTCAACTCGACAGCGAGGTAGAGGAAGTGGCAAGCTTCGCCGGTGTGGATTACTTCAATGCAGACTCGCTTCTCTCCGAGGAGCAGCGCGCGGTACGTGACACGATTCGCGCCTGGGTAGATGAGCAGCTGCTGCCGATCATCAGGCGGTGCTATGCGGAGCACCGGTTTCCGAGCGAAGTCGTCCCGCAGATGGCAGAGCTGGGCGTCTTCGGTGCGAACATGTCGGAGAGGTACGGGTGTGCCGAGCTGAACAACGTCGCTTACGGGCTCATGATGCAGGAGCTGGAACGCGGCGATTCCGGCATCCGCTCTTTCGCCAGCGTGCAGAGCTCTCTGGTCATGTACCCTATCCTCGAGTTCGGGAGCGAGGAGCAAAGGATGCACTGGCTGCCCAAGCTGGCGAAGGCGGAAGTGATCGGCTGCTACGGTCTCACAGAGCCGGATCACGGGTCGGATCCAGGCGGGCTGACGACGCGAGCCGTCAAGGACGGGGACGAGTGGGTGATCACGGGTACGAAGATGTGGATCACCAACGCATCGCTGGCGGACATCGCGATCATCTGGGCGAAGACCGGCGCTTTGGACGATCCCAGGTCGATTCGCGGCTTCATCGTTGAAACGGATCGGGACGGATACGTGGCGAAGGACCAGGAGGGGAAGCTGTCCTTGCTCGCCTCGGACACGAGCGAGATCTCACTGCAGGAGGTGCGTGTGCCCGCGGAGAACCTGCTGTCTGGCTCCTCGGGTCTCAGGAGTCCCCTGATGTGTCTGAACCAGGCTCGCTACGGTATCGCTTGGGGTGCCGTCGGCGCCGCGGCGGCCTGCTACGCGGAGGCGCTCAGCTACGCCAAGAACCGAGTGCAGTTCGGCCGGGCTATCGCGGGATACCAGATCCAGCAGGTCCGGTTGGTGGAAATGCTGACCGAGATCACCAAGGCACAGCTGCTGGCCATTCAGCTGGGGCGCCTAAAGGATCGCGGCGAACTCCGACATACGCAGGTGTCGATGGCGAAGCGGAATAACGTCAGCATGGCGTGCGAAGTGGCCCGGGAAGCGCGCCGCCTGCTGGGTGCGAACGGAATTCTCCTTGAGTACCAGTCGATGCGCCATATGGCGAACCTCGAGTCCGTCTATACGTACGAGGGCACGCATGATATCCACGGCCTGATTGTGGGAGAGGAGATCACAGGGGTCAGCGCGATACGTTAGCGTTTGCGGTGCGGCTTGATTCTGTGGTGGCCTTCTGCGAAATTGCTGGCCGGCTCTGAGTCCGCGCGCGCCCGTAGCTCAATGGGACAGAGCACTGGGCTTCGGACCCAGGGGTTGGGGGTTCGAATCCTCCCGGGCGCGCCTCCCACCTGAGTCACCGGCGGTAGTAGCGCCGCCGGGGCAGTCGCAACGAACCTCAGAGGGCAGAGGAAGAACCGGTAAGCTGCGGGCAGCGGACACGACTGTGCCCGTGGTCTCGCCCCGCGCCGCGCGCGCTCGCGGCGCGAAGGGTCTAGTGCGTCAGTCCTCGCGCCCGATCCTCAGCATTCGTGCCACGGCCTTGTAAGCTCGGGCGCGAACATCGGCGGGTACGTCCACCTCGTACTGCCGATGGCGAAGGGAGGCGAGTGTGTTCTCCAGCGTGATCTTCTTCATGTGTGGACAGAGTGTGCAGGGCCGCACGAACTCCTTTTCGGGGTGCGCCTTCTGCACATTGTCCGACATCGAGCACTCCGTGACAAGCAGGATGCGCTGGGCGTCGCTGCCATCGACATAGCGAGTCATCCCGGTGGTCGACCCGACGAAATCGGCCTCGTCGCAGACCTCCGGTGCGCACTCGGGATGAGCTAGGATCAGCAAGCCGGGGAACTGCGACCGGTAGGCGCGTAACTGCTCTACGGTGAACTGCTCGTGCACGATGCAGCGTCCCTTCCAGGCGATGACCTCGACGTCGGTCTCCTTCTGAACGTTGCGCGCGAGATATTCGTCGGGGAGGAAGATCACACGATCCACAGCCAGCGACTCGACAACGGCTCGGGCGTTGGCGGACGTGCAGCAGATGTCTGATTCCGCCTTGATCGCGGCCGGCGTGTTGACGTAGGTCACCACCGGTACGTCGGGGTAGCGCTGCCTGAGGAGCCGGACATCCTCGGCGGTGATGCTTTCGCTCAGCGAACAGCCGGCCTCGAGGTCGGGTATGAGCACGGTCTTCTCTGGGTTCAGGATCTTTGCGGTCTCGGCCATGAAATGGACGCCGCAGAAGACGATGGTCTGTTCCTCGACCTCCATCGCCGCCTGGGCGAGGCCCTCTTTCTTGAGGCGCAGGATCTCGTGGATCAGGGGGGCCTGGAGTCGCCATTCAGCTTGGGGCACCAGATCGCGGAGCTGCTCGTAAAGGTGGGCGGTCGCGGCGGCTACCTCGGCCGTGTATTCGAGCTGCTCGACCCGGGGAGTTGTCGTGGTCATCTGTCTCACGGTCAGTTGTCCGCCAGCGGCGGAGCCGCTGTGGCTCACAGAGTCTTCGTGGCTGTAACGGTGAAAGTTCGTAAAGGGCCGGCGAAAAGCAAGCGGCGCGCCAGGCATGACCTTGACCCGGCGCGCGCGTGCCCGTGATATTTGGGTGGCTGCGAGGGGAGCGAGGGGCCGCGGACCGGCGCCATAGAGGCGGGCGGTTCGAGGAAAGTCCGAGCTCCGCAGGGAAGGGTGCCGGGTAACACCCGGGCGGCGAAAGCCGACGGAAAGTGCCACAGAGAACAGACCGCCAGCAGCCGGGTGCCTGCGTGGCGCCCGGTCGCCGGTAAGGGTGAAACGGTGGGGTAAGAGCCCACCGCCCGCGCGGGTAACCGCCGGGGCACGGCAAACCCCACCCGGAGCAAGGCCAAGCAGGGGAGAGCGGTGACCCGCCGCGTTCTCATCCCCGGGTAGGCCGCTGGAGGCGTCGGGCAACCGGCGTCGCAGACGAATGGCCCCCTAGAACAGAACTCGGCTTACGGCTCCCCTCCGCGGCTCCTAGGCCCCTCTGTCGTGAGGGGCTTTTGGCTTCGCGAGGCAACAGGCCAGCAAGACGCGGACAGGAGGCGAGTCTGGCGAATGGCTTCCGAACCGATCGCGAGAGAAGGCGTCCTTAGCTTCGACCTGCGTGAGAGGTGGCTGGACAACGGGCTGCGCGTGATCGTGCAGGAGGATCACACGACGCCGGTCGTCTCGCTGCACATCATGTACCACGTGGGATCGAAGCACGAGCGGCCGGGCCGCACCGGATTCGCCCACCTCTTCGAGCACCTGATGTTCCAGGGTTCGGAGCATGTGCCGGACGACGCGCACTTCCGGCACGTGCAGGACGCAGGGGGCACGCTGAACGGCAGCACCTGGTTCGATCGCACCAACTACTTCGAGACACTTCCGTCCAACGAGCTGGAGCTCGGTCTCTGGCTGGAGTCCGATCGTTTGGGTTTCTTCGAATCGGCCATCACGCAGGAGAAGCTGAACAACCAGCGGGACGTCGTCAAAAACGAGCGCCGGCAGTCATACGAGAACCGACCGTACGGTCTTGCTGTGGAGACCGTGCTGCGGATGGCCTACCCCGAGGGTCATCCCTACCGGCACCCGACCATCGGGTACATGGAGGACCTGGATGCGGCGAGCCTCGAAGATGTGAAGGACTTTTTCAGGACGTTCTACACACCAGACAACGCGGTTCTCGTACTGGTGGGAGCGCTGGAGGCGGATCGTGGTTTCGAGTTGGCTGACCGATACTTCGGCGGAATCCCGCGAGGCCCGGGCGCGCCGCAAGTCACGGCGCCGCCGGTACCAGCGAGCCGCGAGACTCGCGAACAGATCTACGACAACGTCCAGTTTCCGCGTGTCTATATGTTCCACCACGCGCCGGCCTTCGGAGGTCCGGGATTCGAGGCCGCGGAGGTGCTTACTCAGCTCTTGTCGGAGGGGAAGAGCTCGCGTCTGTACCGCAGACTCGTCTACGAGCGACGTATAGCACAGGATGTCTCCGCACAGGTGTGGCCCACAGAGGATTGCGGGCTCTCATTCATAGTGGCCACGGCACGGCCCGGCGTGGAGCCCACGACACTCGAGTTGGCAATCCTCGAGACGCTGGCCGACGTGCAGCAAGGTGCACTGACCGGACGAGAGGCTGAGGGTGCTGTGAACCGTTCCTTGCGCGAGTTGGTCGGTGCCCTCGACGGCGTGGGCGGGCGATCTGATGCTGTTGCCACCGCCGCGACTTTCCTCGATCAGCCGGGCTATGTCAACGAGATCGTTGCACGGATTCGCTCGGTCACTCCTGAGGCGATGGTGCAGGTCGCGAAGGAATGGTTTGTGCCGGAGCGGCGCGCCGTACTCTATGTGATTCCAGAGACGTCGGCAGGAGGCGACGCTTGATCGCAGGCGCGGACGAGTTCGACCGCGGCCGACGTCCGGCGCCCGGACCGCTGCCGGCGATTCGCCTTCCGCGCTTCCAGCGGTTCCGTCTCGCGAACGGGCTGCGCGTGCTGGCAGTCCGCCACGACAACCTTCCGGAGGTCTCAGCACGGTTGGTGCTGCCCTACGGCGCCGCGGAGGACCCCAGGCAGCGAGCGGGCACCGCGCTACTGGTCGCACGTGCGCTGACGGAGGGTACGAGCGAGCGCCCGGCTGGTGATGTGGCGGAGTGGCTGGATCTCTTGGGCGCGCGCTTCAGGATTGACGTCGACCATGATGCGACGACGCTGGGCCTGCGCATTCTGAGCCACGTCCTGGACGGCGCCTTCGAGTTCCTCGCCGAGGTCGTAGCCCGGCCTGCCTTCGATGCCCAAGAGGTGCAGCGGTTGCGCGATGAGCGCTTGGATGAGATCGCGAGCGGCCTGGACGAGCCGCGCATCATCGCGAGCCTGCGTCTGGGCGAGGTGACCTTCGGCCAGCATCCCTACGGCCTCGCGCCAGGAGGGGTCGATGAGACGGTCCGAGAAATCACGGCCGACGTGCTCAGGGACTATCACTCACGCTTCTACCGGCCGTCCGGCGCCACGCTCATCCTGGTGGGCGACGTTCCTCAACACGATGAGTTGCGACAGCGACTAGAAACGGTCTTCTGTAGCTGGCGGGGCGATCCTGACGGTGCGGGAGAACTGGCCGAGCCCACCCTCCCGGAAACCCGGCGGCTGTGGGCGGTGCAGTGGGAGGGTCCCCAGAGTGAGATCAGGATCGGCGGCGTCGGCATCTCCCGGGCCGATCAGGACTACCCTGCCGTGCAGGTCATGAACGCGATTCTTGGTGGACTGTTCAGCTCACGCATCAACATGAAGCTGCGCGAGGAAAAGGGCTGGACGTACGGTGCAGGATCGCACTTCGACGCTCGCAAGCGTCGCGGTCCTTACTTCATCGCGACGGCCGTGGACGCGAAGGCGACTGTAGACGCCGTGCGTGAGATCCTGGCTGAGCTGGAGCGTATGCAGACGGAGCCACCGAGTGATGAGGAACTGGAACTCGCCAAGAACGCTCTCACCCTTTCGCTGCCACGCCTGTTCGAGACCGTCGGACAGGTGTCCGGGCGCATCGCTCAGCAGGTCATCTACGGGCTCCCGGACGATTTCTGGGAGACGTACCCGGAAACGGTGCGGGCGGTGACCCGGGCAGACGTGCTGCGGCTTGCCGGGCGGTTCCTCTCCACCGAGCGGGCGGTGATCGTCGTCGTTGGACCCGCCCGCGACTTTCACGCCGAGCTCGAGCGCCTGGGTCCGTTGGAGATCCGGGACGTCCATGGCCGTGCCGCGAGCCTTTAGCGGGCTCGAAGCGGGCGGCTGAGGTACGCTGGCGTCTCGACTTTCGGTGGATTTTCGGTTAAATTGGTGATTAGACGAAACAGATGTTGGGGGCCGGGAAACCCTCCAGGCCGGTCACGCGTCTATATAACGAGGGGTTCGACGCTCTCCGACCCGTAGGTTAACCTTCGGGCGCGGGGCGCGTTGAAGGGGACAAGGCTCCCGAACCGAGGGGCCAAAATGACTGAAGTTTTTGCATAATGCGAGGCCAGGGACCGGGGCGCTCAAGCCGTGAGACGCGGTGGCAAGTGGCTGCACGTCAAGAGGTTACGAGAGCCATGCCGGGGGGTGCGCTGGCTGCGCCGCGCCCGGAATGGAACGTGCACGAGCGGGTAGCCGGGAGGAAAGGGGGACCTGGCCCATGATGAGAGACGAGGAAAAGGGCGCGGCACTGCTGGATTGGGACGAGAGTCCTGCCGCTGGCGCGTCGCCTGAGATTGAGGGGTTGCAGGGAGAAATGGTCCAGCTAGCGACTGAGAGAGCCGAGGCTCAGCCCCAGACTGCGCTGGCCGAGCTTCCAGACAACGAGCTGGTCGCTCGTTTCCTGGAGGGGAATAGCCTCGCGTTTCCAGAGCTGGTGGGGCGCTATCAGTCGCGGCTGCTCAATTTCATATATCGTACGATCGGGGACCGGGACCGGGCGGAGGACTTGGTGCAAGAGACGTTCATCCGGGTGTACCGTCATCTGCACCGGTTCGACCAGACGAAGAAGTTCTCGACCTGGATCTACACCATCGCGAGCAACCTGGCGAAGAACGAGCTGCGCAACCGCTCGCGCAACCCACTGGTGCTGTTCCAGACGATCAAGAAGAACTGGGAAGCCGATCATCGGCCGCTGCAGTGGGAGGATCCGACCTACCGTCCTGACGACTTGTTCCGCAAGCGGCATCTGCGGGACATGGTGGAGAGGGCGGTGGAGGAGTTGCCGGAGCACCACCGGGCGGTCTTCGTGCTGAGGGAGATGGAAGGTAAGACGTACGAGGAGATCTCTGAGATCACGGGGGTCAACCTGGGCACGGTGAAGTCACGGCTTAATCGGGCGCGCAACAATTTCGCGCAGATCATTGCGCCGATGCTCCGCTGAGCGGTCGCCGGTTTCGGCTTGAAGTGGGGCGCCAGACACAGAGGCTGGCGCCCCGTTGCTTTGTAGGGGACGGGACGTCAGAGCGCCGGCGCCGGGCCGGCAGCTTCCGCGCGGGAACTTCGTCGTTGGTCGTGAGTACCAACAGGCAATCCAGCGATTGCAGACGCGAGCGGGGAGCACAGATCGGCCTGGGGGGCGGGCCATGGACTGCGGAGAATTCCTAGCGGACTATTCTGATTTCCTCGACGGCCGCTGCGAGGCGCATTCTCTTTCCGATTATCATTATCACCTGCGGCGTTGCTCCGCCTGCGCGCAGTATGATCGTGTGATGCGGTGCGCTCTTCAACTGGTGCGGCAGCTGGACCCGCCGGAGGCGAACCCGGGCTTCCAGCCGCGTCTTCGACGCTGCGTCTTCGAGCTTGCCAAGCAACCGCCGGGGCATCTGGCGCAGAAGGGAAGCGCGGCTGCCGTGGTCGGCTTGGCGGCCCTCGGCGTGATCGCGGTGACCTCGCTGGCGGTGCGGGATCGAGCTGGTGAGACGGTGGAGCTTCCGCCGGTGGTGGTCGAGCTGTCCGCTGGCGAGGAGGTGCCGTCGCTTTGGGGGCCGGCGCCGAAGTTCACGCCTGCGGCCAGCTCGCTTCGTGTGCCTGACTTCCCGCGTGACTTGTTGCTCGCCAATCCATCCCAGAAGAAGATCTCCCTGTTCCGTGCTGGGCTGCGGCTCGTTGATCTGGCCACGGATTCGGCTGCCGTAGCGACGGAATAGCGCGCGCGTTTGCCGGCACAGCTGTTGACAGTGTCTGAGAGCCCATCCAATAGTTCGGTATGGGGGAGCTGACGTACGACCAGCTCAACGACAGGGTGGCGCGGGGGAAGCTGGGTGGTTGCTTCTTTCTGAAGAGCGAGGACCCCTTCCTTCGCGACGAAGCGATAGCGCTCCTCGCTGAGGCCCACCTCGACGGCGGTTCAGCGGATTTCGATCTCGACCAGGTGAGCGGTGATGATGTAGATGCGCCGGGGCTCGGCGCCCTGCTCCATACTCCGCCATTGCTGTCGAAGTACAGGGTGGTTGTCATCCGCGGGGCGCAGGCGCTGTCGGCCTCCGCCCGGGCCGTCGTCGAAAAGGCGGTGCGCCAGTCGGTGCCCGGGATGGTTCTGATTGTGGCGGCCGAGGTACCTCGGGGCTCGAAGGCGAAGTTCTACGATGTTCTGCGCAGGCACTGCACGACGGTCTCACTGCATTCACCACGGCCGTCAGAGCTACCGGGTTGGCTCGCGAAGCGGGTGCGGACGCTGTACGGGGTGGAGCTTGAGATGGAGGCCGCGCAGCTGCTGGCGGCCGGGATCGGACCGCGCCTGGGAGTTCTGGCCCAGGAACTCGAGAAGCTCGCGACCTTCGTCGGCCCTCGGGCCAGGATCGGTTTGGAGGCGGTGCGTGCGGCTGTGGGTGCGCTGCCCCAGGTGGACCGCTGGAGTTGGATCGACAGGGTGGCGGAGCGGCGAATCGTGGAAGCGCTGGCGGAGCTGCCGGCGTTGCTCGATTCGGGCGAGAGTGCTGTAGGGCTGATCGGTAGCCTGTCGGAGGCGCTTATCCGGGTAGGGCTGGCGCGTGAGGGTGAGAGCGTGCTGGTTGCGGTCCTGAAACGGGACGGCAGCTACCGCAATCTGAGCTGGAAGGTGCGCACATACCTGCGGCAGGCGCGGCGTTGGGGGGAAGAGGAGATTGCCGACGCCTTGGAGGAGCTATTGCGGGCCGACCGTCTGATCAAGTCGGGTGGACTCTCGGAGCGTGCGGCGCTTGAGGAAGCGCTCTTGCGAATCGGTTGCCGCACAGGTCACGGCGGTGGGAGGGCTGGTAGCGGTGTTGGAGGTCGGCGTGAAAAACGGGTCGGATCGACGAAGGCCCCTTAGGATTATGCGGCTGGGGTGTCTGGGTCTATTGATGGCAGTCGCCCTAGCGGTGCCAGAGGCGGCGGCTCAGGAGACGACTCTGCTTGATCAGGCGGAGCGTCTCGCTGCTGGCGGGGAAACCCAGGAGGCGCGGCAGGCGCTGGCTCGCTGGGAGAGGGAGTTTGGCGAGTCGGCGCCGCCGGCTCTGCGCGCTCGTGCCTGGTTCTTGGCAGGTCGGCTGTCCGAGGAGGGCGCAGAGGCGGAGCTTCACTACCTGCGGGTGATCATTGAGGGCTCGTCCACGGAGTACGCGGATGACGCGCTGCTGCGTCTAGCGCAGTACAAGTATGCGAGGGGTGAGTACGGGAGAGTGGTGGAGTATCTTGGGCGACTGAGGCGCGACTATCCGACCAGCGAGCACGGGCCTGTGGCCCTGCTCTGGATAGCACGTGCAGCGGCGGAGCTGGGTGATGCGGAACGCGCCTGTGCCGCGGCGGAGCAAGGCTTGGCGGAGCTATCGCCGGCCGATACGCTGCTGGAACTGGCTCTGCGCGAGGCGCAGGCCGGCTGCCGGGCTCGTGTGCGGACCTACACGGTGCAGGTAGCCGCGTTCCAGGACGAAGTGGCCGCTCAGGAGCTCGCTGGTACGCTGCTCAGGCAGGGTTTCGACGCCTGGGTGCTCAACGCGACGGAGCGCGATCCGCTCTACCGGGTCCGGGTGGGGCGGGGCCTCATCGAGGGTGAGGCTGAGGCTGTAATGGAGCGTTTGACCGTGGCTGGGTACTCGCCGTTCCTCGTGTCGCAGGCCAGCCGTCCGGGAGGTGGTCGCTAGTCGTGCATCGCTGGCGATCGTCTTCCAAGTTTGAGGGTGTCGAGGTGATCGGTCGACCTCTGGGGGTTCGCGCTCTTGTCTAGAACCGCGAACACGCCTCTCATGCGCCAGTACCTGGAGCTGAAGGGTCGTCATCGCGACGCGATCCTTTTCTTTCAGGTTGGCGACTTCTACGAGATGTTCTACGAGGACGCTGAGGAAGCGTCCCGGCTGCTCAACCTGACCCTCACATCACGCAACAACGGGGAGGCCGCGAATGTGCCGCTGGCCGGGGTACCGGTCAAGGCCGCTCAGGAGTACGTGCAGCGGCTGATCCGCATGGGCCGCCGGGTGGCTATCTGTCAGCAGGTCGAGGATCCCTCGCAGGCCCGAGGGGTGGTTCGCCGCGAGGTCGTGGAGACGGTGACGCCGGGTGCGCTTCTCGCGGAGGATCTGCTGTCGGCGGAGCGCAACAATTTCCTGGCAGCAGTAGCCGGGTCCCCGGGGGCAGGGGAGGCGGGTCTGGCCTGGGCCGATATCTCCACGGGTGAGTTTCACTGCACGACCGTACCTCGGAGCGATCTGGAGTCGGAGCTCGAGCGGGTGGATGCGCGCGAGCTGTTGCTGCCGCGATCGTGGGAATCGGTACCCCCGCGTGGCGGGGCACTGGCCGAGCGTGAGCGGCCGCGGGCCTATCGGGAGGACTGGTGCTTCGACGCTGAGATCGCGGGCGAGCAGATCTGTCGCCACTTCCAGATCAAGAGCCTGGCGAGTCTGGGCTTGACGGAAGCAGGAGACGAGCTTGCCGTTCGGGCTGCAGGGGCACTGCTCGCCTATCTGCTGGAGGTGCAGCCGGGCGGTGGGAGTCATCTGCGTCCGCCACGCGCCGAGCGGGGTGCGTCGGTGCTCTATCTGGATGAGATGACGCGACGTAACCTCGAGGTTGTGAGGCCGCTGCGGCCGGACCTGGGTGGGGAGGCCTTGATCGATGTGATCGATGAGACGCTGACCCCGATGGGTGCCCGGCTGTTGCGCGCCTGGCTGTTGCGCCCGCTGGCGGACCCCGAGGCGATCCGCAGGCGGCTCGATGCCGTAGAGGAACTGTTCAGCGATCGAGCGCGGCGGAAGCGGGTGCGGGAGAGCCTGCGGGCAGTCCGAGACCTGGAGCGGCTGGCAGGCAAGGCGGGAGCCGGGCGTTCGGCTCCCCGAGATCTAGTCGCGCTGGCGAGGTCCCTGCGTGGAACCCCGGCGGTCGGGCAGGCGCTGGATGAGCTGCGGAGTCGAGAGTTGCGGGCGGTCCTTGAGGGTTTCGATCCGGTCGAGGATATCGCCTACCTGATCGAGCGGGCCATCGATCCGGAGGCGCCGGCGTGCTTGGCCGAGGGCGGGGTGGTACGGGCGGGCTACTCGCCGGAGCTGGATGAATTGCGTGCGATTCGGGACGGCGCTGTCGGCTGGATTGCGGAGCTCCAGGGCCGCGAGCGGGTGCGCACCGGCATCGGCTCACTGAAGGTCGGCTACAACCGTGTCTTCGGCTACTACATCGAGGTGACGAAACCCAACCTGAGCAAGGTGCCTGACGACTACGAGCGGCGGCAGACGCTCACCAGCGCCGAGCGCTTCGTCACGCCGGAGCTGAAGGAGTGGGAGTCGAAGGTCCTGAGTGCGGAGGAGCGCATCGCTGATCTGGAGGGATCGCTGTATCGGGAGGTACGGGAGGCCGTGGCGGGGCAGGTGAAGCGAGTGCAGGATCTGGCGGCGCGCGTTGCGCTGGTGGATGTCTTCTCGGCTCTCGCCGAGGCGGCGGAACGTAACGGCTACGTCCGGCCGCACGTCGATCGCGAAGACCGGATCGAGATCCGTGGCGGGCGGCACCCTGTGGTCGAACTGATGATGCCACGGGAACAGTTCGTCCCCAACGACATACGGATCGACCGCGGAGAACGTGTGATCATCCTGACGGGCCCCAACATGTCGGGAAAGTCCACGATTCTGCGCCAGGTAGGCCTGATCACCCTGTTGGCGCAGATGGGCTCGCTGGTGCCTGCGGACGAGGCGAAGATCGGCGTGGCGGACCGGATCTTCACGCGGGTCGGCGCTTCCGATAGCCTGGCACAGGGCCAGAGCACGTTCATGGTCGAGATGATAGAGACCGCGGCCATTCTGAGTGGGGCAACGGGCCGCAGCTTGGTGCTGCTGGATGAGATTGGGCGCGGGACATCGACCTACGACGGAGTCTCGATCGCTTGGGCCGTTACCGAGCACATCCATGAGCGCCTTGGCGCCAAGACGATCTTTGCCACTCACTATCACGAGCTGACGCAGCTCGCCGATCTGCTGCCGGCGGCCGCGGCGTACAACGTGGCGGTCAAGGAGGTCGGGGATGATATCGTTTTCCTGCGGCGCCTCGAACCGGGTGGGGCGGATCGGTCCTATGGCGTTCAGGTTGCGCGGCTTGCCGGGCTCCCGCGCGAGGTCATCGATCGGGCCCGGCAGATCCTGCGCGATCTGGAGGGTGGGGATGTGGGTTCACGGCCAGGCATCGGGCGTCGCGGTCGGCTACCGGACTCGGCCGAGCGATCGCAGCTCTCGCTCTTTCAGCCGCCCGAGAGCCTGGTGCTGGATCGCTTGCGATCGCTGGAGCCGGAGGCCATCACGCCGCTCGAGGCGCTGGCGCTGCTGGCGGAGCTCAAACGGCAGGTGGAGGACGCGTGAAGCGGCTCGTGGTCCTCGGGCTGGTTTTGGCGACGCTGGCCGTTGGCTATGCGGCGGCAGGGGAGCGCCTGGGCCTGGGCACGTTACTGGGGCGCTTCGGCAGCAGCCAGCGATTGCCAGCCCTGCGTAGCACGCAGCTGCCCTTCCGCTATCCGGTGCGCCTCTGGCGCGCCGGTGTCGAGGGGGAAGTCTTGCTCAGGATTCACATCACGGAAGCGGGCACGGTGGATTCGGTGGAGCTGGAGCGATCGAGCGGCCATGGCGAGCTCGATTCGATAGCCTTGCACGGGGCGACTGAGCTGATGTACGACCCTGCTTTGCAGGGTGATGACAGCGTAGCGACCTGGGCGGTGCTGCCCGTTCGCTTCGAGCGGCACGCCGCGGCGACCGCCAGGATGGACCGATAAGGATGACGGATGAGGACTCGCGGCCGGGGATAGCGTTGTGAAGATCGCGGTGTTGATGGGTGGGACGAGCGCGGAGCGGGACGTCTCGTTGGCGACGGGCTGGGAGATCGCTCGGGCGCTGCGGGAGCGGGGTCATGAGGTGGTCGCGATCGATGCCGCCGACGGCCGCCTGATCCAGAGCCCGGAGGCAGCGGGCGAACTCGCCTCGGGGATCGGGCGGACGCCCCCGGCACGGGGGGAGCTGGTGCAGCTCGCCGGCGGCCAGCTCACCCGGTCCCTGGAGGAACTTCCGGATGTGCGGGGCGCCGAGGCCGTCTTCATCGCCCTACACGGCGGTGCAGGCGAGGACGGTCGCCTACAGGCGCTTCTCGAACTCATCGGGATGCCGTACACCGGCAGTGGCCCGCTGGGTAGTGGGCTGGCGATGGACAAGCTTGTGGCGAAGGAACTGTTCCTGAGCGCGGGCATCCGGACACCGCCTTGGCTGGTCGTCCCCGTGGAACCGCTAGCCGTGGAGAGCGCCCTGGGGGGCTTTCCGGTGGTTGTGAAGCCGTCGCACGAGGGCTCCACTGTGGGGGTGAGCGTGGTGCGATCCCCGGACGAGCTAGCGGGCGCGATCGAGCGGGCTGCGGCGTTCGACGGCGTGCCCCTCGTCGAGAAGTACATCCCGGGGCGCGAGCTGGCGGTGGGTGTGCTGGGGGAGGAGGCGCTGCCGGTAGTGGAGATCCGACCGCGCCACGAGATCTACGACTACGAGTGCAAGTACACTCGCGGGATGTCGGAGTACGAGGTGCCGGCTTCGCTCAGCCCCGAGTGCACCGAGGAGGTGCAATCGTTGGCCGTGCGGGCGCACCGCGTGCTCAGGCTGCATGCCTACAGCCGCGTGGATATGCGTCTGGGCCACGAGGGCCAGCCGTGGTGCCTTGAGGTGAATTCGCTGCCGGGCATGACGGCGACGAGCCTTCTGCCTAAGGCGGCAGCGGCAGCGGGCGTGCCGTTCGAGGAACTCTGCGAGCGAATCGTGCAGCTGGCGCTTGACCGGTGAAGGCTGGTGGGAACTCGGCCTGGCGAGCAGGGTTAGGGTTAGGTAGCGAAGACGATTGGACATGCAGCGCGGACGACTGGCAGGGTCGATGTATCGAGGCGGGTTCGGGCCTTTTGGCTACCGTATGACGCCCTGGGTAAAGCGCATCATCGCCGTGAACGCGGTGATGTTCGTGGTCGTCAACTGGATCCAGGCGATCCCGCTGACCGCTGCCGTCCAATACCTGGGCTTCAACGTCTCCGAGGCCCTGAGGGAGCCGTGGACGATCATCAGCTACATGTTTGTCCACGCCGGCTTCCTGCACGTCTTCCTCAACATGCTGATGCTCTTCTTCTTCGGCCCACCGCTCGAGGAGCGCTGGGGTGGGAAGGCGTTCATCAAGTACTACGTGATCTGCGGGATCGGCGGCGCGCTGTTCACGCTCGTGTTTGGTGGAGGCACCATCATCGGAGCTTCGGGTGCGGTGTTCGGCGTTATGCTGGCCTACGCGCTCAACTGGCCGGACAGCCTCATCTGGATCTACGCGATCTTCCCCGTCAAGGCGAAGTATCTGGTGTTGTTTCTGGGTGCCCTCTCATTCTTCTCCGCCTTCGCCGGCGCCCAGGATGGGATCGCGCATTTCGCTCACCTGGGCGGTCTGGTTGTCGGCTATGTCTACCTCAAGAAGGTTTGGGAAGTGCAAGCGCGCTGGGAAGGTCTGAAGAAGCGGCTGCGCAGACGGAGGTTGAGCGTGGTGCCCGGCGGGAGTGGGGACGGGACCCGAGGGCCCTCACAGCTCACGCCGGATGCGGACGAAGAGGCCCGCATCCTCGAAGTGGTGGACCGGCTTCTGGACAAGATCGCCGCGCACGGGCTGGAGTCGCTCAGCGCCGAAGAGCGCCGGTTTCTGGACGACGTCTCGCGGCGCCGCCAGGCGCAGCACCGAGTGAGGCACTGACGCCGGGGCTCGCTAGCAGCGTGCGGGCAGTGCCGCCTCAGCGGGCCGAATCGGGCCCGACTCCCCATTCGATGACTCCTCCCCGAAGCCTGTCTCGCAGTGGCTACTGGGACGGGGGTGTCCTTGACTCGCTTCTGGCGGCAAAATACGATAGCGGTCCAATCGACAACCCGGCACATTCAGGGGAGGTAGCTCTTGGCAGCGAAGACTTTTGGCACGGATGCGATCCGCAACATCGTCTTCCTGGGCCACGGTGGCACTGGGAAGACCACGCTGGTTGACGCGATCTGCTACTCGGCAGGAGCGACGACCCGTAAGGGTTCGGTGGTTGAAGGGACCGCGATCACCGATTTCACTCCGGAGGAGAAGTCACACGGGATCTCGATCAGCACCGCGGTGGCGCACGCGATCTGGTCGGACACCAAGCTCAACCTGATCGATACCCCGGGCTATCTGGACTTCTCCGGTGAGGCGAAGGCAGGCGTCCGGGTAGCGGACGGGGCGGTCATCTTGGTGGACGCGAGCAGCGGCGTGCTCGTGGGCACCGAGAACGTCTGGGACTACTGCGAGGAGCGAGCGGTTCCCAGAATCTTCCTGATCTCGATGCTGGACAAGGAGAACGCGGACTTCGACTCGGTGCTCGGCGAGATCCGCGAGAGTTTCTCGAAGGATGCTGTCCCACTGGAGATCCCGATAGGCTCGGGGAACGGCTTCGAGGGGACGATCGATCTGTTGTCCGGGGTCGCTCGCTTCTTCGACCGCAAGTCGCAGAAGGGAGAGTACAGGGAAGAAGAGGTCCCCGGGGACATGCGGGGGACCTACGAACAGGCCTATCAGGAGCTGCTCGAGGCCGTCGCGGTGACCGACGACTCCCTGCTGGAACGTTTCCTCGAAGAGGGGACGATCGAGCGGGCGAATGTGGCCGAGGCGATGAAGGCGGCGATGACAGCCGGTCAGCTGATCCCCGTGGTTTGCGCCTGCCCGGAGACAGGCTGGGGTGTGCGCAGCCTGATGGAGCGGCTGGTCGAGATCATGCCGAGCCCGGCGGATGCGCGGACGGAAACGGCCCTGTCGGGCGAGCAAGAGGTGGAGCTCGAGCCGGTGGAGAGGAGTCCGCTCGCGGCACTCGTGTTCAAGACCACGTCTGAGCCGCACGTCGGTGAGCTCTCCTACTTCCGCATCTTCTCTGGCAAGATCGCGGCTGGCGATTCCGCGTTGAACGCTACACGCGGCGGCTCGGAGAAGCTCGGGCATCCCGCAGTACCGCAGGGTAAAGACCGGGAAGAAGTCAACGAGCTGATGCCTGGCGACATCGGGATCGTGGCCAAGCTGCGGGACACGCACACCGGAGACACGCTGTGCTCGGAGAGTCAGCCGCTGGTCTTGGCGGGCATCAAGTTGCCCGAGGCCGATATCTCGATCGCGGTGCGACCGGCGCAGCGCGGCGACGAGGAGAAGATTTCCACGGGCTTGCACAAGCTTCACGAGGAGGATCCAACCTTCTCGGCCGAGTTCGACCCGGAGCTCGGTCAGACCATCGCCCGGGGGCTCGGTGAGGTGCATCTGGAGGTGGCGATCGAGCGCTTGAAGCGGCGCTACGGTGTCGAGGTCGGAACCGAGCCGCCGCGCATTCCCTACCGCGAGACGATCACCAAGACTGCTGAGGGGCAGGGGAAGTACAAGAAGCAGACAGGTGGCCGCGGTCAGTACGGCGACTGCTGGGTCCGTTTGCATCCGCTGCCGTCTGGGAGTGGCTACGAGTTCGAGGACAGCGTCGTGGGAGGTGTGATCCCGTACAAGTTCGTTCCGTCGGTGGACAAAGGAGTACAGGAGGCGGCCCAGAAGGGTGTGCTCGCCGGCTACCCCGTGGTCGATTTCAAGGCCGAGGTGTACGACGGGTCGCATCACTCGGTGGACTCGTCGGACATCGCCTTCAAGGTCGCGGGCTCGCTGGCTTTCAAGAACGTGGCCCAGATGGCGGGCCCCATCTTGCTGGAACCGATTTATGAGGTCAAGGTCACGGTACCGGAGGAGTACATGGGTGACGTGATCGGCGATCTGAACCAGCGCAGGGGACGCATTCTGGGGATGGAACCCCGGGGTAGGAAGCAGGTTGTGCGGGCACAGGTGCCGCTGGCGGAGCTTCACAAGTATTCGTCGACGCTGCGCTCGATCACGCAGGGTCGAGGGAGCCACAAGCGGACCTTCGTGGGCTACGAGCAGGTGCCGGCGCAGATCACCGAGAAGATCATCGAGGAGGCCGAACGGCAGAAGGAAGAGGCTCGGAAGTAGGCGGCGTGGTTTGATCGCCTCCCGGCGCACTCCTATATTTTGGGTGTTGGAGGTTGCGAACGCCCCCAGAAGGTCTTTCAACGCACGTTTCTCAGGAGGCATCCGTCCATGGCCGGCCACAGCAAGTGGTCGCAGATCAAGCGCAAGAAAGCGGCCGAGGACACCAAGCGCGGTAGGCTGTTCGGCAAACTGATCCGCGAGATCACGGTGGCGGCCCGAGAGGGCGGAGGTGATCCTGCTGGCAATCCGTGGCTGCGCACGGCGGTCGAGAACGCCAAAGCGGCCAACATGCCCAAGGACAACATCGAGAAGGCGATTCTCCGCGGGACCGGGGAACTGCCAGGCCAGGCTTTCGAGGACGTGACCTATGAGGGGTACGGGCCGGGCGGTGTGGCCATCCTCATCCAGGCGGTCACCGACAACAGTAACCGAACCCTGTCGGAGGTGAGGCGCACCCTGGAACGACATGGGGGCAACCTGGGCAGGGATGGCTCTGTGGTGTGGAACTTCGAGCGCAAGGGGCAGCTACTCATCGATCCGAGGCGCTACGATGAGGAGTCGGCGCTGGAAGCGGCGCTGGAGGCAGGAGCGGACGACCTGGTTCTGGAGGGCGACGCCTACGTGGTGACGACGGACCCCTCCAGCTTTCATGCTGTCCAGGAGGGGCTGCGTAGCCGGGGCGTGGAGATCATGGAGGCCCGGTTGGCCATGATCCCCAAGACCACGGTGCGCGTCGATGGCCGCGATGCGGAGAGGCTGGTTGCCCTACTGGAGGCGCTAGAGGACCACGACGACGTTCAGAGCGTCTATTCCAACCTGGATATCGACGAAGCCTTGCTTGCAGAGCTGGCGGGAGCCGGCGAGTAGCGGTTGGATGGGTAACGGGTGGGGGCATCGGTGCGCTGGCCTGTTCGCCGGTTGAGCGCAGTCGGCCGCAGGCTGAGGCGCGCCTGCAGCCGAATGAGGCGGACCGGTCGATGATCATCCTGGGTGTAGATCCGGGCACACAGATCACGGGGTACGGCGTGGTGGCGGAGGTGGGCGATTCCCGGCCGACCCTGATCGAGTGCGGCGTGATTCGCCCGTCGGCTGGACGGCCACTGCCCGAGCGACTGCGGGAGATCTTCGAGGGCGTTGCCGGCGTGATCGAGCGTACGCGCCCCGACGTCTTGTGCGTCGAGGGCGTTTTCTATGGCCGGAACGTCCGGACGACGGTAGTGCTGGGCCATGCCCGCGGTGCGGTGCTGCTGGCTGCAGCGCTGGGCGGTGTGCCGGTGGCCGAGTATCCACCGGCCGAGGTGAAGAACACGGTGGTGGGTACCGGGAAGGCAGGGAAAGGGCAGGTCGCCTTCATGGTCCAGCGGCACCTCTGCCTGAGCGAGCCGCCGAGCCCGGCGGACGCGGCGGATGGCGTGGCGCTGGCGCTTTGCCATCTCTTCAGCACCCGGGTGGGAGGACGGCGGCCAGAGCGCGGGGGCGGAGGCGTAGGAAGGAAGCACGTTGATTAGTCGAATACGCGGTATTCTCGTTCACAAGGAGATCGACCGGGCGGAGGTCGCGACTCGGGGCGGTGTGACGTACGAGTTGCTGATCCCGAGTTCGGTCTTCGCGGCACTGCCCGCCGTCGGTGATGAGGTGGAGCTATACGCGGCCTTGGTGGCTCGCGAGGACGGCCTCGAGCTCTTCGGCTTTCAGGGTGAACTGGAGCGACAGCTGTTCCTCAGACTCAGATCGGCGTCCGGGGTCGGTCCGCGCCTCGCGCTCACGCTGCTCAGCGCCATGAGCGCCGGCCAGCTCGTCGAGGCGATCCGGGCCAGGGATCTCGGGCGGCTGCAGACGGTGAGCGGTGTGGGCAGGAAGAAGGCGGAGCGGATCGCTGTCGAGCTCGGTGACAAGCTTGAGGACATGGTCGCGGCGGCGACTGCGGTCGAGCCGGAGAGTGCGCTGGTGGACTCCGCCGTGGCGGCGCTGGTCGCGCTGGGTTACTCGCGTGGCGAGGCCGAGGGCGCGGTGCGCAACGTACTCAGAAATCGTGATGGCGCCGAGCTGGGTTTGGAGAGCGTGGTGAGGGAGGCACTGGCGGTATTGTCATGACTACGGAGATCACGACGCCGAAACCGCTCGAAGGGGAGCGGTTGAGCGAGGCTGCCCTGCGGCCACACCGCATGGCGGAGTTCGTCGGGCAAGAGCGTGTCAAGGAAAGCCTGTCCATCTACATCGAAGCGGCGCTCAAGCGGAAGGAGCCCCTCGACCACACGCTGTTCTATGGACCGCCGGGGCTCGGCAAGACGACGTTGGCCCTGCTGATCGCCAACGAGCTAGGCGTAGACATCAAGACGACCTCGGGCCCGGCGCTGGAGAAGCCGGGAGATCTCGTCTCTTCGCTGACCAACCTCAAGGAGGGCGACGTTCTGTTCATCGACGAGATCCACCGGCTGCGTCCCGTGATCGAGGAGTTCCTTTACCCGGCCATGGAGGACTATCGTATCGAGATCCGTCTCGGCGAGGGACCGAGGGCGCAGACCGTCACGATGAAGCTCGAGCGGTTCACGCTCATCGGGGCGACGACGCGCTTCGGGCTGCTCACACCGCCGATGCGTGCGCGCTTCGGCGTGGTCGAGCGCCTGGGGTACTACCCCACGACTGATCTCGAGCAGATCGTGACTCGTTCGGCGGGGATACTCGGCGTGCCGATCGATGAGGCCGGTGGCGAGGAGATCGCGCGGCGCTCTCGGGGCACGCCGCGGATCGCCAACCGCTTGCTGCGTCGGGTTCGCGACTATGCCGAGGTCAAGGGGAATGGCCGGATCACGCGCTCGCTGGCCGAGGCTGCGCTCCAGATGCTGAACGTAGACGAGTATGGTCTGGAGCAGATGGACGCGCGTATGCTCCGGCTGATCATTGAAGACTTCAATGGAGGCCCAGTAGGCCTGTCGAGCCTCGCTGTGGCGCTGGGCGAAGAGCCGGATACGCTCGAGGAGGTCTACGAGCCTTACTTGATTCAGAACGGACTGCTCCAGAGGACGGCGCGGGGAAGGATGGCGACGGCGAAGGCGTATCGGCGCTTCGGCTACGAGTTGCCCCCGGGGAGCGGCGGTGAGCAGGGCCAGCTGTTCCGGGATGGCTGAACGCGCCTCGCTGCAGGATGCCCACCTGACGCCGCCAGGCGAGGGGGAACCGGGAATCGACCTGCGCACGGCGGACTTCGATTACCCGCTCGATGAGCGGCTGATCGCCCAACGTCCTCTCCCAGCCCGGGACTCGAGCCGCATGCTGTTGGTCCGGCGGCTTGGTGCGACGCTCGAGGACCGTACATTCCGAGATCTGATCTCGCTCTTCTCACCGGGTGACGTTCTGGTACTCAACGACACGCGTGTGTTTCCCGCGCGCCTGTTGGGGCACAAACCGACGGGCGCGGCGGCCGAGGTGCTCCTGATCGAGGCGATCGACCCTGCTGGGCTGCGCTGGCGCGCGCTCGTGCGGCCGGGGGGGAAACTGAAACCGGGCCGCATCGTCAGGGCGGGGGAGGAACTGGAGGTTGCCATCGAGGATTGCGGAGCTGGAGGCGAGCGGATCGTTCGTTTGATCACGCCGTTGCCGGCGACGGAGGCCTTGACCCGCTATGGGCATGTGCCGTTGCCGCCCTACATTCGCCGGGCGGATGACGAGAGCGACCGGGTGCGTTATCAGACGGTCTACGCCCGCGAGAGCGGCAGCGTCGCAGCGCCGACGGCCGGTTTGCACTTCAGTGAGAGCTTGTTGGCAGCCATCGAGCGGCACGGTGTCGAGATCACCTCGGTCACACTGCATGTCGGTCCAGGCAGCTTCCGTCCAGTCGATGCGAGCGATCCTGCCGAGCACCACCTGGATGGCGAGTGGTACCGGGTGGCGGTGTCCACAGCCGGGACGATCAACCGAGTCCGTGAGCGTGGTGGCAGAGTATGGGCCGTTGGCACAACGACAGTGCGTGCCCTAGAAACCGTCGCTGCCGACGATGGTGTCATCGAGCCCGGCGAAGGGACGACCGACCTCTTCATTCGTCCCGGCTTCCGTTTCAGGGCGGTGGACTGCCTGATCACCAACTTCCACCTACCGCGCTCTACACTGCTCATGCTGGTGGCGGCCTTCGCGGGGTACGAGCTGACTATGCACGCGTACCGGCACGCGCAGCAGCAGGGTTACCGCTTCTACTCCTATGGCGATGCCATGGCGGTGATATGAGCGGGCGGGCGAGGACCGGATCGCAGAGCGGCGGCAGCGTGCGCCGGCCGGCCGGTTGGTTCGAGCTGGAAGCCCGGGACGGCGCGGCGCGGGCGGGAACGTGGGAGCTCGCGCACGGCACTGTGCGGACGCCTGCCTTCATGCCGGTGGGCACGCAGGGCACGGTGAAGGCGGTGTCGCCGGAGGAACTGGAGGCGCTGGGCGCGGAGATCGTGCTGGCGAACGCCTACCACCTGTATCTGCGTCCTGGTCACGAACTGATCCGTGGGCTGGGAGGCCTGCATCGCTTCATGGATTGGCAGAGACCGATCTTGACGGACTCTGGCGGATTCCAGGTCTTCTCGCTGGCCAACATTAATCGGGTCACAGACGAGGGGGTCTGGTTCCAGAGCCACATCGACGGGTCACGACACTTCGTCACGCCGGAGTTGGTCATAGAGATTGAGCACGCGCTCGGTGCCGACGTGACGATGGCCTTCGATGAATGTCCACCGGGCCAGGCAGATCGCGAGGCCGCCGGACGGGCAGTGGCGCGGACCCAGGCTTGGCTCGAACGCTGTGTGCGTCGCTTCGACGAACTTACCGGCTCGGACGGATCCCAGGTGTTGCTGCCGGTGATTCAAGGTGGCGTGTACATGGATCTGCGGCTTGAGGCGTTGCGGGGGGCTTGCGCCCTACGCGGCTGGGCCGGGTACGGGATCGGCGGGCTATCGGTGGGTGAGCCGAAGGAGCTAACCTACGAGATCCTGGCAGGGCTCGAGCGGGAACTGCCGTCGCAGGGCGTGCGCTATCTGATGGGTGTGGGCTATCCAAGTGATCTCCTGCAGGCAGTGCGCCAGGGCTATGACCTGTTCGATTGTGTGGCGCCGACTCGCAATGGTAGGAATGGAACAGCTTTCACCTCAGCTGGGCCTGTCAACGTGAAGCTGGCTGCATGGCGGGATGACGAGTCGCCCATCGAGCCGGGTTGCGGTTGCTGGGGCTGTAGCCACTACAGCCGGGCCTATGTTCGTCATCTGTTCGTGGCCGGCGAGCTGCTGGGCTTGCGTGTTCTGTCCATTCATAACCTTTATTTCTTGACCGACTTGATGAAACAGGCGCGAGCCGCCATCCTGGCGGGGCGTTACGACGTCTGGGTCGAGGAGTGGCTGGGACGATACGGATCTAATCAGAGAAGAGGTAACGGAATTGCTGACACTGGCATTCGTACCGGCTGAGGGTGGCGGCGGCGGAGGGTTCACCGGCACGCTGATCATGCTTATGGCCTTCATCGGCATCTTCTACTTCCTGCTCATCCGCCCACAGCGGCAGCAGCAGAAGCGTCACCAAGAGATGGTGCAGAGTCTGAAGCGGGGTGACGAAGTGGCAACGGTCGGCGGCATCGTTGGCCGCATCGTGCACGTGAAGGACGACCGCCTGACCATCAAGACGGCAGAGGAGACTCGCGTGGTGATCGAGCGGGACAAAGTCGCCCGCAAGTTCGTGACTGCGGTGGAGGAGGAATCATAAGTACCATAGAGATTCGGCTGCTGGGCGATCCCGTCCTGCGTCAGCGGGCGGAGGCCGTCGAGCAAGTCGACGGTGACATCCGCCGGCTCGTCGAGGACATGTTCGAGACGATGTACGCGGCGGAGGGTATCGGACTGGCGGCCCCACAGGTCGGCGTATCGAAGCGGCTGTTCGTGATGGACATCCGGGATCCGGAAGCAGAGCCGCAGGCGGTGGTCAATCCTGTGATCGTGGAGCACTCTGGCTCAGAGCGCGGCGAGGAAGGCTGTCTGAGCCTGCCTGGGCTGTATGGCGTTGTCGAGCGATCGGCGCAGATCGTGATGGAGGGTCTGGATCCCGACGGCAAACCGATACGCATCGACGCGTCCGGGTTGCTGGCCCGCTGCATCCAGCACGAGATCGACCACGTCGATGGCATCCTCTACATTGATCGGTTGTCCCCGATCAAGCGCAAGATGCTGCTCAGCAAGTGGAAGAAGTTGCAGCGGGAGGCCGCAGGTCGGTGAGGATCGTGTTCTGGGGCACTCCCCAGTTCGCAGACACTGTACTTCTCGCGCTCCTGGAGGCCGGTCGTCACGTCGTCGGGGTGGTGACGCAGCCGGACCGCCCGGCTGGTCGCGGTCGCGTGACCCAACCCCCACCGGTGAAGCTGACTGCGGAACAAGCCGGCGTTGCCCTGCTCCAGCCGGAGAGACCGCAGGGCCCGGACTTCATGGATTCCCTTCGTGCACTTGAGCCAGATATCTCCGTGGTGGCTGCCTATGGCCATATTCTGCGGCGCGAGGTTCTCGATCTGCCACCGCTCGGCTCGTTCAACGTTCACGCGTCGCTGCTGCCCAAGCTGCGTGGTGCCGCGCCGGTCAACTGGGCGATCATCGAGGGCCACAACGAGACGGGCGTGACCATCATGCGGATGGTCGAGAGGCTGGACGCCGGTCCGATGCTGCGGAGGGCGCCGTACGCGATAGCGAGTGACAGCACGGCTGGAAGGCTCGCGGAGCAGCTGGCGGAACTCGGTGCACGGACTCTCCTCGACGCACTAGCGCTGATCGAGGCCGGCACGGCCGTGGAGGAGCCGCAGGACGAAGAGGCCGCGACGTACGCGCCGAAGCTCAAGCCCGAAGACGTGCGGATCGACTGGACACGCTCGGCGGCGGAGCTCGAGCGCTGGATCCGCGGCAGCGATCCGACGCCGGGAGCCTGGTCCCAGCTCGGGGATCTGCGGGTACGGATGTTCGTGCCACGGATCGCGGGGGAAAGCGCCGAGGCGGCCCCCGGCGCCATCGTCAGGGCGGACCCGCGCAGCGGGCTAGAGGTCGCGACCGGTTCCGGCTCCCTGACCATCGGCCAGGTGCAGCCCGCCGGCAAGCGGCGGATGGAGGCAGTCGAGTGGATACGCGGCCGCGGGGTCGCCAGCGGCCAGAGATTCAGCTGAGCCGGCGTCTGCCGCGGCTGTTCCTCGTGACGAACGAGGACGTGCTCGGCCGAACCGATTACGCGGAGATAACGAGATCCGCCGTGACGGCGGGCGGTCGGGACTGTCTTCTTCAGTTGCGCGCGCACGGTCTCAAGGGGGGACGGTTCTGGGAGCTGGCGTCGCAGCTCAGGCAGATGACGTGGGAGGCGGGGGCGAGTCTCTGGGTCAATGATCGCGTCGATGTCGCTCTGGCCACGCGGGCCGATGGTGTTCAGCTCGGCGCCCGCAGTATGTCCCCTGCCCAGGCTCGAGCGCTGCTGGGGCGGACCTGCTCGGTCGGCTGCTCGGTGCACAGCGCGAAGGAAGCGGCTGCCGCGCTGGATGCGGGCGCAGACGTTGCCGTGCTGGGTAACGTCTACGCGACAGCGTCACACCCGGAACGACAGCCGTTGGGCCTGGCGGCGCTGCGCGAGGCCGCGGGTTGCGGGCGACCGATCGTGGCGATCGGGGGTATTACAGCGGAACGTGTAATCGAGGTGTTGGAGGCGGGCGCCTGGGGCGTGGCCGTGTTGAGCGGCGTCTGGCAGGCGCGCGACGCCGGGAAGGCCGTGCGGGCCTACGTGGCGGCTCTTGAGGAAGCCGGGGGTTGTGCGGGAGTGCGCGGCCTTGACGCCGGTGGTTAAGACGATGAAGGAGAGCGATCAGGTAACGATTACGATCACCTTGAACGGTGAGGAACGGGGAGTTCCGGCGGGGCTGACCGTCCGGGGTCTGCTGGCTCACCTCGAGCTGCACGAGCGCCTGGTGGTCGTGGAGCGGAATAAGGAAATCGTTCGCCGGCAGCAATACGGCGAGGTTTCGATCAGGGCGGGCGACACGATCGAGCTCGTCCACTTCGTAGGTGGGGGCTGAGCGAAGACTGCTGACCACCTGTATGGCAGGTGATCTGTCTGGTGAGGGAGGTAGGCTTAGATGGCTGTGGTCACTGAGAAGCTCGACCATCTGGACGAGCCGCTGGAGATTGCCGGGCGCAAGTTCCGATCCCGCCTGATCCTCGGCACGGGCAAGTACAAGGACAACGAGATGATGGTCAAGGCGATCACCACTTCCGGCACCGAGATCGTGACGGTCGCCGTGCGTCGTGTCGACCTGGACCGGACGAAAGAGGAGGGGATCCTCTACCATCTTGATCAACAGAAATGCCTGCTGCTGCCGAATACGGCTGGCTGCTATAGCGCCGAGGAGGCGATCCGCTATGCGCGCCTCGGCCGTGAGGCCGGGTTCACGGACTGGGTAAAACTGGAGGTGATCGGCGACCAAGACACCTTGTTGCCTGATGTGGAAGGCCTGCTGGAGGCGGCACGGACCCTGACGGCCGAGGGGTTCAAGGTGCTCGCCTACACCAACGAGGACCTGATCACAGCGTTGAAGCTTGAGGACGCTGGTGTGGTGGCGGTGATGCCGCTGGCGTCGCCGATCGGCAGCGGGCTGGGTTTGCTCAATCCATTCACCATCCGCCTGATTAAGGGCCGCGTGAGCGTCCCCGTTATCGTTGACGCGGGCGTCGGCACGGCCTCCGATGCGTGCGTGACGATGGAGCAGGGTGTCGACGGCATCCTGATGAACACGGCGATCGCTGAGGCCAAGGACCCGGTGCGGATGGCGGTCGCAATGAGACAGGCAACCGAGGCTGGTCGATTGGCTTACCTTGCCGGTCGCATGCCGCGGCGCGAGCAGGCGGTGCCGTCCAGTCCGACGGCGGGCATGCTGGACTGAAGGGCAAGCACTGACAGATAGAGCGAAGATCGCCCCGGCGCGGCTGGCCGTCCTCCAGGTGCTGCGTGATGTCAGGCGGGGTGCGTTCGCCGATCACGCATTCGAACGGCTTGCGCCCTCTCTGGGCGCGGCGGACCGGCGGTTGGCCCAGGAACTTGCGTACGGCGTGCTGCGGCTGCGCGGCCGCCTAGACCACATCATTGACGGGCTGGTTGAGGGCGGCAGCGGGCGTCTGGATGCGGATGTTGTCGATATCCTGCGGCTGGGAGCCTACCAGCTGTCGGAGCTGGATCGCGTGCCCGCCTACGCGGCGGTCGCGGATGCTGTGGAAGCCGCGAAGCAGGTCGCTGGGAAGGGCGCCGCGTCGCTGACCAACGCCGTGCTTCGTCGCCTGGGCCGGGACTCGTCCTCGGCCATCATCTTCCCACGGCTTGAGGACGATCCCGTCGCTCACCTGACAACCTGGGGCTCGCACCCGCGCTGGCTGATTGAGCGCTGGTTGGCGCGCTGGCCGGTGGAGGATGTGGAGCGGTTGGTCCAGTACAACAATGGCCGGCCGGCGGTGTACGTTAGCGTGACGGGTTCACGGGATCGGACGCTCGAGCAGCTTGGGGCGGTCGGGATAGAGGCCGAGCCAGTCAGGCTGGTCCCGGCGTCCCTGCGTGTCGAGGCGAGTGCGCTCCAGCGCGTGTTGGAGCTGGCGGCAGTGGTCGTCCAGGATCCTGGCGCGGCTGCGGTCGTCGATTACATGGCTCTGGACCCGGGCACGCCCGTGGTCGATCTTTGTGCGGCCCCGGGCGGAAAGGCGGCGGCGCTGGCAGCTCGCGGCCACGAAGTCTGGGCGTTCGACGCCGCGCGCGCCCGGCTGGCAAGGTTGCTGGAGAATCGAGCACGGCTGGGACTCTCGCGGCTGCACGTGGCGCTGGCGGATTCGACGCGACCGCCGCTGCTCAAGGCGCAGGCCGTGCTGCTCGACGCGCCGTGCAGCGGCACTGGAACCCTGGCACGTCGTCCGGATGGTCGCTGGCGTCTCAAGGCGCGCGATCTGGAGATGTTAGTCCAGCTTCAGCGCCGTCTTCTGGACGCGGCGGCGGAGCTGGTGACCCCGAAGGGTCGGCTGGTCTACGCCACGTGTTCGTTGGAGCCGGAGGAGAACGAGGAGCAGGTGGAAGCCTTCCTGAGCAGAACGCCCGAGTTCGAGCTGGACCCTCCCCCGGCCGGCTCGGTGTCTGGCGAGCTCCTGGGTGAGGACAGGGTGCTCCGCGTTTTGCCGCATCGTCACGGAATGGACGGGGTGTATGCCGCGAGATTTCGACGCCGATTCGACTCAGGCGTCTGAGCGGCAGGAGTCGCGCGCCAACTGGCGAGTGTGGACGACCGAGCCACACCGCCTCGCCGTGACCGCCATCGCTGTTGCGGCTGTGGGTTTCCTGGTCGGCTACCTCATCACGGTCGTGGCCGTCTTTCCTCCGCAGAGCGCGGCGGCCGGTCTGAAGCGTGTGCCGGAGCTGGTCGGGCGCTCGGCCGATGAGGCGCGCAGTCGCGTCGAACGTGCCGACCTTGTGTATGAGGAGACTGGCTTGCACCACCCCGATGCGCCCGGCACCGTCGTAGCGCAGGAGCCGTTGGGCGGGCAGATGGCCGAGCCCGGTTCAGCGGTCCGCGTCACCCTCAGCCTGGGGCCCAAGATGCACCCGGTGCCGGATGTTGTGGGCTTGAGCCATCTCCAGGCCGAGGTCGCGCTGCAGCGGGCGGGCTACGAGAGCCAGCTGATCTGGGTGGATGCAGAAGCGGATGTGGGCGAGGTCGTAGGCACTCAGCCGGCGCCCGGCACGCCACTGGGATTGCCCGGGCAGGTAAACGTTCTGGTCAGCGCGGGGCTGCCCAGGGTACGCGTGCCGGACTTGGTGACGCGCTCGCTGGCCGAGGCGCAGGCGACACTGGAACGCCTCGGTTTACGACTCGGGAACGTGAGTGAGGACTCGGCTTCGCTGGCCGCCCCGGGCACGGTGCTCAGGCAGTCGCCACGAGCAGGCAACGAGGTAGCGAGGGCCACGAAGGTAGCGGTGTCGGTCGCCATCGCCCCGCCGAAACCGCTGCCTCCGGCCTTGCGCCCGGACACGACACGGCTGATGCCGGATAGCGTGCCTGTCCCCCAGGACACGGCGCGGCAAGCTCAAGACACCGCAGCGGCGCCCGCGGATACGTCAGGCGGAGGACGAGGAGCGAAATGAGGGGCCGTCACGGGAGGATACCGTGGAAGCTGGCGATGGCGTCGCTGCTCGCTGTTGCAGTTGGCGGTGTCGTTGCACTGCTACGGTTCCTACCCAGGGACGTCCGGGGTGTCGAGGTTGGTGATCGCCTGCCGGCGTACAGCGCGCCGAGCCTTTCAGGTCAAGAGGTGTCGTTCGACGATCACCTCGGCGAGGTTGTCCTGATCAACCTGTGGGCAACCTGGTGCGGGCCGTGCCTGGATGAGATGCCATCGATCCAGTCAGCCTACGAACGCTTCAGAGGTCGCGGCTTCACGGTGCTGGCTGTATCAGTCGATGCGGGACCAGGGCACGGGGAGGAGGTCAGTGATTTCGTGAGCGAGCAGGGACTCGATTTCCCCGTGCTCCTCGATCCAGAGAACCGCGTCGGCCGAATGCTCCGAACATTTGGTGTGCCGGAGAGATTCGTGCTCGATCGCGAGGGGCGTATAGTCAAACGCGTGATCGGTGCGACGGATTGGGATGGCCCAGAAAACCGTGCCCTCATCGAACAGCTGCTCAGGATGTAGCGATGGCAGATTTCCGAACGACGCTGAAGCGGAACTGGCTGTACATGGTCACGGGCACCCTGCTCTCCGTCTTCCTCTGGGTGGCTGTGAGCGCCGACACCGTATCACAGCAGACGATCTCGATCGATCTCTTGATCGTCAACAGCGATCGGCGATATGTGTTGACGGAGCGTGAGCCGGCGATCGATGCGGTGTCGGTTGTGTTCACAGGGCGGGCGGGCGACCTGGCCACGCTGCTGGTATCTCGACCTCAGGTTTTCCTCCCAATCGACAGCGTAGAATCGCCGCTCTGGGATATCACGCTCACACCGCAGATGGTGAAGGGTCGGGGAGGGCGCGAGTTGTTGGACGTGCGTGCGGTCAGTGTGCGCCCGAATCAGATCCGCCTGCACTTCCAACCCCGGGCGCGGAAAGTCGTGCCAGTGATTCCACAGCTCCGCGTCGGACTGGCGGATGGCTATGTCCTCGCGGATTCGGTGCGTGCTGAGCCAGGGTCGGTGACGGTGGAGGGCCCTGAGTCTAGCGTGTTACGCGTTGATTCCGTCATCACGTTGCCGATCGAGCACCGCAATCTGGACGAGTCAGTTAGCGTGGAGATCCCGCTTGAGCACCCCGTCGCGGACAGCCTGCTGGAGCTGTCGTGGCCGACCGTACGTGTCACGCTGTCGGTGGAAGCGCGGGCGGAACGAGTGTTCCCAGGTCTTCCTGTGAGCGTCAGTGGTGCGGGCAGGGAAGCTGTGCGGGTCGAGCCAGCCCTCGTCGACGTGCGACTATCCGGTCCGCGCAGCGCGGTGGAAGCGGTGCGGCCGGAAGCGCTCTTACCGCAGGTCGTGCTCAGTGGGCTTGGTGACATCGGTCTACTTTTGCCGATCAGGCTCGCCGCACCGGCACCGTTCGTCGAGGTTGCGGTCGATCCGGACTCGGCGCGCGTGGTACGGGCGGGAGGCACGAGCTAGTCGTCGCCGTGCTCCTGCAGTGGTACGGTCATGAGCGATCTGATGATCCTGGCTGTCGAGACGTCGTGTGACGACACGTCGGCCGCCGTCTTGAATGGCGGGCACGAGGTGGTGGGACACGTGATCGCCACGCAGGATATGCACGCTGAGTACGGCGGCGTGGTGCCGGAGGTCGCCTCTCGGGCGCAGCTCGGCGTGATCGACAGAGTTGTGGGTCAAGCGCTCGATCAGGCAGGGGCCAGCCTCGGCGACATCGATGCCTTCGCGGTGACGGCGGGGCCTGGCCTCATCGGGTCGCTGCTGGTTGGCGTCAACTGGGTGAAGGCCGCGGCCTACGCCTTGGGACGAGCCTTCATCGGCATTCATCACATGGAGGCGCACCTGTTCGCATCAGTCCTCGAGGATCAGCGGGCGCAACCGCCTTTCATCGCGCTCCTCGTCTCTGGTGGCCATACCTTACTTTTGCATGTGAGAGCTTGGGGACGCTACCGGCTGTTGGGGCAGACGCGCGATGACGCGGCTGGCGAGGCTTTTGACAAGGTGGCGCGTCTGTTGGGGCTTGGCTATCCTGGGGGCCCGGCGATCGAGCGGCTGGCGCGGGAAGGCGACCCTGCACGTCACCCGTTTCCGGTGCCGATGGTCCGTTCAGACCAGACCGTGGCGAGCGACGATTACTACGATATGTCGTTCAGCGGCCTGAAGACGGCGGTGCTGATGCGAGTGAGAGAGCTGGAGAGGGAGGGCTCGCTGCAGGAGGAGGTGGCCCATCTGAGCGCGGCTTTTCAGCGGTCTGTGGTGGAGCAGCTTGCCGAGAAGACCATGCGCGCCGTCAGCTCTACCGCCTGCCGGCGCGTCGTTCTCGGCGGCGGTGTCGCGAGGAACCGAGCACTGGCGGAGAGGATCAAGGTTCGGTTGGGAGCGGAGGGCTGGGTGTTCGTGCCGTCGCCGCGCCTGGCGACGGACAACGCCGCGATGGTGGCTCGGGCCGCGAGTTTTCGTCTTGGGTGTGGTGAGCGGAGCGGGCTCGATCTCAACCCGAGAGCCGATCTTCCCTTGCCGGGCGTCGTCTAGGAGCGCGAGGATAGCGGCAGCGCTACGGGGACTGATTCGACGAAGCCAGAGCGATGCATCCGATACTATTCGAGTTCAAGGGGATCACATTCACGAGCTTCGGCCTGATGATGGGCCTGGCCTTCCTGACCGCAGGCTGGGTGGCCAGTCTCGAGTGCCAGCGAATGGGCCACAAGAAGGATGCGGCCTGGTCGCTCATCATGGGTGCCATCATCGGAGGTATCGCCGGGGCCAAGCTCTACTATGCGTTCCTGAACTGGCCACTCCTCGTGCAGTATCCGCTGGAGACCCTCTTCTCACGCGCGGGCCTGGTGTGGTACGGCGGCTTCATCGGCGGCTCGCTGGGTGTGATCATCATGGCCAGGCGCGAGAAGCTGCCGATCCCGCAGGTGGCGGACATGGCTGCCCTCGGCGTACCCGTGGCCTACGCTGTCGGACGCGTCGGCTGCTTCCTGGTCGGCGACGATTACGGCCGGCCCACCGACAGCTGGGTTGGCATAGCCTTTCCGAAAGGGTCACCGCCTACGACGGCAGGCAACCTGCGCACCTTTTTCGGCGTGCAGGTGCCCGAGTCGGTGGCGGATTGGGAACTGCTGCGGGTGCACCCCACGCAGCTGTACGAAATCACCATCTCGTTGGCGATCTTTGCGTTGCTGTGGCGGTTTCGGCGACACCCGTACAAGGCGGGCTGGCTGTTCATGGCCTACTTGATGCTGGGTGGCCTGGAGCGGGCCTTCGTCGAGATCTTCCGAGCGAAGGATGATCGGTTCTTCGGTCCGTTCACGCTGGCGCAAGTCATCAGCGTGTTGCTCATCATCGGTGGTGCCTACGGTGCCTGGGCATTGAGCCGGGAGCGGCGTGAGGGTCGGACGCCGACCCCCGCCAGCTAGCCCGGACGGTGTAAGTGTAGTGCCGACGCTCCTTCACCTGTCTGATCTCCATTTCGGAAGACCCTTCCTGGCGGATGTCGCGGAGGCGGTTCTGGCGCAGAGTCGGGACCTTCGTCCCGACGTCGTTGTGGTGTCAGGGGACCTGACTCAGCGGGCGCGCGCCGAACAGTTCCGACAGGCTGCAGGGTACCTGGCGCGTTTCGAGGCTCCGGTCGTCGTGACGCCGGGTAACCATGATGTGCCGTTCTATCGGTTCTGGGAGCGCCTCCTGGCACCCTACCACCACTATCGGCGCTACGTCTGTACGGACGTCAACACGGTCACGGAGGTGGCTGGACTCGTGATCGTCGCTCTGAACTCCAGCCGGAGACTTACTCTGACAAACGGTCGGATCCGCCGCTCACAGCTCGATTTCGCGAGCCGCGCGTTCGAGGCTGCGGCCGCTGAGTCGGTGCGGGTGGTCGTCACACACCACCATCTGGCTCCACCGCCCGACTTCGAGGGTGGCAACGTGATGCCTTTTGCGCGCCGCGCGCTCAAACGGTTCACTGGGCTGAACGTCGATCTGATACTCGCCGGTCACATGCATCGCGCGTACATCGGTAATTCGCTCGACTTCTTCCCGGGCGAACTGCAGCGCCGAGGGATCGTGATCGTTCAGTGCGGCACGACGACGTCCAGCCGCGGCCGTGGACGCGAGCGCTTCAGAAACACGTTCAATCTGGTCAGGGTGGACGAAACGATCATCCACGTGGCCCACCATGTTTGGGTCGCCGAGATGTCGAGGTTCATGCCCATCAGCGAGCATCGCTTCCCACGCGGTGCGAGGCAGTACCTGGATAGTGCCACTGTACCGGTTCGTAGTCGCGTGCAGGTCTGACGGGCGAGACGCTCCCCAGGACGGCTGCCCAGAGGCGGCATCCCGCGGCTGGGTCCAGCTGGCGCTCGCCGTCCTCTGTCTTCCCCTCGGGTTGGGCGCGGCTGTGCCGAACGCCGTGCTGGCCCAGTCTACTGCACGCGACACTCTCCCGATCGTTCGCACAGTGCGGATCGAGGGAAACACTGCCTTCTCAGACACCGAGATCAAGCGCGCCATCGCCACGCGAGCGAGTGGGTGCAAGTCTGCGTTTCTCACCCCGTTTTGCCTTCTCAGGATCGGCGCGTTTGTGCGAACCGAACGCCTCGACGCGCGGGAGCTGAGGACTGATGTCGCGCGGATTCGGGTCTACTACTTCCGACGTGGATATCGGCTGGCGCAGGTCGACACCAGCCTGGTGCGGGAGAAGGATTTCGTCGATGTGACCTTCTTGGTGGACGAGGGCCCGCCGGTGATCCTGCGTAGCCTGGAGATCCGCGGTCTTGAGGAAATCGCAGACGCGCGAGCGATCGCATCTAGGATCGAGCTCCAGGAAGGTCAGCCGTTCAGTGAGGTGAAGCTGACGGCCTCACGCGAGCGTATCGAGCGTGAGCTGGGTAACCGTGGGTATGCGGAAGCGGCCGTGCTAGTGGAAGCCTTGATCCCGAGTTCCGACACTCTGAGCGCACATGTTATCCTGGAGGCGGTCCCGGGTCCGCGCTCGCGAATCGGGGACGTCGAGATTAGTGGTGTGTCCGAAGTGGATCCAGAAGATGTGAGACGTCTCCTCACGTTTCGCTCCGGTGACCTGTACCGCGAGGACGAGATCGTGCGCAGTCAGCGCAACCTCTACTCGATGGAGCTATTCGATTACGTTGACATTACACGAGAGCCGCGCGGCCCGGATTCCACGATCGCTGTTGCTGTCCATGTCGGCGAAGCGAAAATGCGGGGCATGCAGTTCGGGTTCGGGCTGTCCACGACGGAGTGCCTACAGGTTGAGGCAGGCTGGACGCACCGCAACTTCTTCGGAGGCACGCGCAGGTTCGAGCTCACCGGCGTGCTGTCGAACATCGCCACAGCGCAGCTCGCCAGGCAGTTCCCCTGCAGTCAAGCGGGTGTGCCGCTGAGCGAGGACGAGTTGGTCAGGGGGCCGTTCAACAAGGTGACCTGGCGCCTGCGAGCCGACTTCCGGCAACCCTGGTTCCTCGGTACAGAGAACTGGCTGCATCTCGGGCTGTTCTCCGAGCGGCAGAGCCTGCCCGGGATCTATGCGCGAGTGAGCTACGGTGGCGACGTGAGGGTGACTCGCGAGATCGCACGAGGGACGGCGCTGGCAGGGACTTACCGGGCGGGTCGCGACAGCCTGGAGGAGGGCAGCGCCGATTTCCTGTTCTGTGCGAACTTCGGGGTCTGCCGCCCTGAAGACATCGAGTCGCTGTCAGAGCCCCGCTGGCTCTCTTGGGTAGGTGTGAGCTTTGCCCGTGGCAGGACAGACGCGGTACTCGACCCAACAAGTGGGTACCGGCTGACGCTTGAGGCCGAGCATGCCTCGAGATTCACGGGTTCGGAGTGGGCGTACTACAGAGCACAGGGGGAGTTCAGCTGGTACCAGCGCCTGGGCGGCAGGGCCGTGCTGGCGCTCAGGTTGCGCGGTGGCCTTGTGCGGCCCATCGGTGCTGGGATCGAAGGCGTGGCGCTCGGCGTGCGGAGCGAGCCCGTGACGCACCCGTTGAAGCGGCAATACGTGGGCGGTGCCTACACCGTCCGGGGCTACGGGCAGAACCTGCTCGGCCCGAAGGTACTGCTCGTCCCGGACTCCACGGACCTGCCGATCTGTCTGCCGTCCGAGGTCACGGAGAACAATACGTGGGTCTGTGACCCGGCGGAGGCGGGACTGAGTTCCGGGCAGGTTGTGCCGCGGCCGGTGGGCGGTGAGAACGCCGTCGTCGCCAACCTGGAGGTGCGCGTGCCGCTGGGTTCGGAGCGTTGGAGCGGAGTGGCGTTCGTCGACTTTGGTCAGGTATGGACGGCGAAGGGCGAGCTGGAAGCGCCGGAAGAACTCGCCTGGTCGCCGGGAATTGGTATTCGCTACCGCAGTCCGGTGGGGCCGTTGCGGCTCGATGTGGGGTACAACACCGGTGGCAGCGAGCGGCTGCCCGTGGTCAGCCAGCTGCGCAAGGGTGGCAGGCTGACCATCGTGCAGCTGGGGGACGAGGATGACAACCCGGCCACCCTCGACTATGACCCATTTGGGGGCTCGGGGCTGCGGGGCTTTGTGAACCGCCTGCAGCTTCACTTCTCGATAGGACACGCGTTCTAGTGACCTGGAAAGAGCGACTGATTGGGATTCCCTTGGCGGTTCTCGGAGGCGCACTGCTCTTGGGCACGGCTGCGGGGATGTTGCTCACACGGACCGACTGGGGTCGTGAGCGGGTCAGGTCGTTCGCGCTGGAGAAGCTCAATGGTGCCATCCGCGGCCGCGTCGAGATCGATGCGGTCCTCGAAGGCGATCTCTTGCACACCATGCAGTTGGCGGGTGTTCGGATCTATGAGCCCGACGGGCGCGAGTTCGCGCGGGTGGATACGCTGGCGGTGTACTACCGCTGGTCCGACTTCCTCATCGGCAATGTAACGCTGCCCAAGGTCACGCTGGTGGCGCCTGTGGTGCGACTGCGGGTCTTGCCCGGCGGGGGCTGGAACGTCTCGGAGATCTTCAGAGGCAAGCCGCGGCCAGCCGGATCCCGCAGGGCAGAGGAGGCGGGCAGCGGAGGCGGCCCCCGAGTCGTTCTGCGGGAAGTCACGATCCGTGCCGGGGACGTAGCGCTTGGACTCCCGTGGGATCCGGCGACGAGGGGCGAGCCCGACTCCTCGCGTTGGCATGTCGAGCCCGTCGACGGAGGCTGGCAGCGGGTTATCCGCGTTGAGCGGCTGCACGCCAGCCTGCCGATCGCACGTGTGGCGACCCGGCGCAGGCTGCCGCGGCTGTTTCAGGTCTCACAGTTCGCCTGCCGGGCGACGGTTGTCGGTCCTCCCTTCGAGGTTGAGCAGCTCAGAGCCGACGTCGAGCTGAGAGGTGACACGCTGTCGTTCGACGTCTGGGAAGGCGACCTTCCGGGGTCGCGCCTGTTCGGTCAGGGTTGGGTCAAGCTTTCCGGCGCGCTCGAGTACGACCTGGCTCTGCGTGGTAATCCCGTGACGACCGATGATGTGTCGTGGCTCATACCGAGCATGCCGCCCGGCGTGGCGCGCCTCGACTTCCGATTCCGAAGCCTCGAGGATGGCATTGCCCTGGAGGCGCAGAACGCTGACTGGGAATCACCCGATGCCAGACTGTCGGGCCGTTTCGCGATGAGGCTGCGCGATCGCCCGGATGGGCTGCAGTTCGACAGCGTCGCGCTAGAGGTGGAGCAGGCCAGCACCGGGCTGATCGGCTCGCTCGTGGGTTGGGACCCACCTTTCGAGGGAAGTCTCGCGGGTCGGGTGGGTCTCAACGGTTCCCTCTCCGAGCTTGAGGTTGACGCGGATGTGCGAGTCCAGCTGGACGGGCAGGAAGTGCCGTCGCGGCTCAGAGTTCTGGGGATCGCGCAGTCCGGCAATGGTGCGCTCGGCGCGCGCGATCTCGAGCTGACCTTCGACACCGTCTCCTTCGATCTGATTCGCGCCTTCGTTCCTGGCCTGGCCGTGCGGGGACAGATGACTGGAAATGCGCGGCTGGACGGGCGATTGGCGGAGGGGCTCGCGGTCGATTTCGCGCTCGATCAGCGCGATCGCAACCTGGTGCCGACGCGGCTGCGGGGACGGGGCACGCTTCGAGCGGCCACTGGCTCGCCGCTGCGGGTGAGCGCGGTTGCATTCGCCGATTCGATCTCGCTCGGCACCCTCTCCGAGTACTATCCGGAGATGCCGCTGCGAGGTGACTTCGCCGGTGACGTGCGGGTAATCGGCGCACTCGATGACCTTGACATCGAGGCACACCTCGCTGGGCTGGGAGATTCGCTTCGCGTACGTGGCAACGTTCGGTTGGCGACCGCACCCCCGCGATATTGGGGTGAGATTCACGGCTGGCGCGTGAAGCTGGCCGAGTTCCGGCAGGGCCTGCCTGAGTCGGATCTCGATTTCCGCATCGAGTTCCAGGGTCAGGGTGCCAAGCTCGGCGAACTCGAGGCCGCTGGACGTGCTGATCTCTTCGCCTCTTTCGTCGGCGGTGTGCGGTTCGATTCCGCGACAGCAGTGCTGCGGATCGCCGACGGTCGTTTGCAGGTCGACACGGCGCTGGTGAGCGGCGAATTCGGTGAACTGCATGCGTCGGGCGGGCTAAGCCTCGTGCGCGAAGAGGCGGACAGCCTGCGGTTCGAGCTCAGTGCCGACAGCCTCGGCGGGTTGAGTCCCTGGCTGTTCCCCACGCGGCTGCCTGCGGCGGCAAGCCTGGTGACCAGCGCTGGCAGCGTGCCCGCCGGCGAGGCTGAAGCGGCGAGAATCGAGGGGTCGGCCCAGGTTGGGGGCTGGCTTGTCCGTGGACCTGGGCGCTTCGCAGCGCACGGGAGCATCACGGGCGAGCGCCTGACCTATGCCGAGTGGGCTGCAGATAGCCTTTGGATCGAGCGGTTCGATGTCGGCGAGTACGACGGGCACCTGCAAGCGGCGGGAGAGCTATATGGGACAGCTGTCAGCTTGGGCGAGCTGCAATTCGCGGAAGTCCGGCTGAACGGCAGGCTCGCCGACAGTGTGACTATCGTGGGATTCGAGATCGCCAGGGCAAACGCGGCAGCGACGGGTCGCGTGTGGGTCAGCCTAGGAGCAGAGACGCGCACGATCGGTCTCGACACACTGACCCTGGAGCTTGGGACGGCGACTTGGGAACTTGTGCAGCCAGCGCGCCTCCGGCTCGAGGAGTCTGGAGCGCTGGCCGTCGAGGGCCTCGAGCTCAGGAGTGGGGCCAAGCACATCGACATAGAGGGCTCGGTCGGCGTTGCGGGCCCGGTCTCGTTCAGCGCTCGGCTTGTGGGACTCGATCTGGCCAACGCAGCCCAGCTGTGGCCCGACAGCCTGGCGGTCGCGGGCACGCTGAAGCTGAATGCGGAGTTCTCGGGCCGCGTAGAGAGCCCGGTCGTACACGGGAGTTTCGAGGTCAGCAACGGGGCTCTCTTTGGCGTCTCTTTCTCGAGCTTCAGCGGTACGCTCGACTACGAGCAGGGTAACCTGGCCCTGGACGCGTCCGTATGGCAGGAGCCGAAGCAACTATTCCGCGTCCACGGCACGCTTCCCCTCGATCTGCAGCTACCGGAGTTCCAGCTGGGTCTAGCCGAGCGACCGATCGATATGCGGTTGGCAGGAGACAGCATACCGCTGGCCGCGATCACGGCGTTCACGGACCAGATCAGCGATCTGCAGGGTCATGCCCGGGCCTCGATCCAACTCAGCGGGACGCCAGCCCACCCGAGTCTCGAGGGCCCTGTCACGCTCGTGGACGGCGCGTTGCGGATCACACGCACGGGCATTCGCTACGATCGGCTGGGAGGCGAGGCGCAGTTCAGCGGCGACGTGCTGGTGCTGCGTGATGTCACGTTCCGGGGCAGCGAGGGAGGAAGCGGCGTTGTCAGCGGCACGATCAGACTGACGGACCCGGGCAACCCCGAATTCGGCGTCGAACTGGTAGCCGAGAACCTGCCGGGTTACAACCAGCTCGATGCGCGCTTGGTGCTGTCGGGCAGAGTCAGATTGGACGGTCCATACGAGCAGCCGGAGATCTCGGGCAACCTGTCAGTTGTGAGCGGTGTGCTGTTCATCGAGGAGATCGGCCGGCGGAGCCGAATCATCGATCCGTTCGAAAGAGGGTTGCTTCTGATCGATACGACCCTGCCGCTTGCAGGCGGGCCGCGGCGCGGAACCGGGAACCCTTTCCTGGAGCACCTGATGATCGATGTCGGGGTCAGGGTCGAGCGCGACACGTGGTTGCGCTCAGCGGAGGCTAACGTCGAGATCGCCGGTGACCTGGCAGTGCGCATGCAGCCGGCACAGAAAGAGCTGCGGATCGATGGGATGCTGCGTGCCGTCCGCGGCGATTACAGGCTGTTCAACAAGCGATTCTCGGTTGTAGAGGGGACCATCGAGTTCGTGGGCACGCCGGCGATGAACCCGAACTTGCGGATCGTTGCGCTGTACACCGTGCGCACGCAGAAACGCCCACTCGAGATCCGACTGGTGATCGGAGGGACGCTCGAAGACCCGACGCTGACTTTGGAGAGTGATGCGCAGCCTCCGGTCTCCGAGTCTGACCTGCTGTCCTACTTACTGTTCGGCAGGCCATCGTATGAACTCACCCGGGCAAGTGAGGAAAGCAACCTGCTGGCCGACGTGACCTCGGGCGTTCCGCAGGCTTTCTTCGGCTACGCATTAGAATCGCTGCTGGTCGGTGGGACCGGCATCGCCTACGTCGACGTCAGCCGGGTGCCGCAGACAGGTGTGGAAGACGAGTACGGAGGTGGGGTGGCGCCAGCACTGACGGCGACACAGGTCGAGGTCGGCTGGTACCTGGCGCCTGCTATCTTTGTGAGCGTGGCCCAGCAATTGGTGGGGGTGGTGCGCCCCACCGTGCGCTTGGAGTGGAAGCTGGGTGAGAGCTTCACGCTGCGTGGGATCACAGAACCGCGGTTCGGCCCCGAAGGGACGCTGCTCCAGGAGGGCTCGAGCACCGACCTGGAGCAGTCGATCGGCCTGTTTCTGTTCTACGGCTGGGTTTACTGAGATCGCGACAGAGGCTGTTTGCCTCCCTCTCTGCTATTGGCACCGCTGGGCTGGATCGAACCACCTGCTCTTGTGTACTTTGTTACACCCAGTACTCTCTGTAGACAGACAGGCGTGAAGGCATGCGGGTCCGCAGGCCGAGGCTAGAGGAGTAGTATGAGCAATTATGTGAAGATCTTCGGTCTCATGGCGGGTCTGACGGCCCTGGTGGTTGCGATCGCGTACTGGGCCGGAGGGCCAAACGCGATGTTGCCGGCTCTAGTGCTCGTAGGCCTGTTCAATCTCGGCATCTACTGGTTCAGCGACAGAGTGGTGCTGCGTGCTTATCGCGCACGTATCATCGAGCGCCAGGACAACGCTCAGCTGTACGAGATGGTGGACCGACTGCGCCAGCGAGCCGGCCTACCGATGCCCAGAGTGGCGATCGCTCCCAGCCGGCAGCCGAACGCGTTCGCCACAGGTCGGAATCCCCAGCACGCGGTGGTCTGCTTCACCGATGGCATCCTCGGGACTCTGGGAACCGAGGAGCTCGAGGGAGTCACTGCCCATGAGCTGGCGCATATCCGGAACAGGGATATGCTCACGAACACGCTGGCGGCGACGATGGCGGGGGCGGTGATGCTGCTGGCGCGCCTCACCTTCTTCTTCGGTGATCGGGATCGGAGTCCTGCGACCGCGCTGGCCACGTTGATCCTGGCGCCGCTGGCGGCGTTCCTGGTGCAGATGGCGATCAGCCGCCAGATGGAGTTCCGTGCCGACCGTGTCGGCGCAGGGATCGCCGGGACGCCGCGCGGGCTGGCCCGGGCGCTCCTGAGGCTCGAAGAGTCGGCGCGGCGCATACCGATGGAGGTGAGCCCGTCGGCCGCTCACATCTGCATCGTGAATCCGTTGCGTCGCGGCACGCTAGTCGGGCTGTTCCGCACCCATCCAGCGACCGAAGAGAGGGTTGCCCGACTGGAAGAGCTGGCGCGTGGGGTCTAGTGAGCCGCTGGCGGGTCCGCAGGCTGTGGCACGGCTGACCGGGAGGAGGGAATCATAGGTGCCTGAGCTGTTCGTGATCCAGAATCCCGCGGCCGGGATGCGCAGTCCGGAGCGCCTGCGCCGTCGGATCGAATCGGCACTCGCGACTCGTGGTGTTACGTACGAGCACGAATACACGAAGGCGCCGGGTCACGGCACGGAGCTGGTCAGGCAGGCATTGGCTGAAGGTTTCCGACGCGTTCTGGTGGTGGGGGGCGACGGCACCGCGCTGGAAGCGATCTGCGTGCTTGCCGGCAGTGAAGTTGCGCTGGCCCTGTTGCCGGTCGGGACCGGGAATCAGCTGGCGGCGAACCTCGGGGTGCCGAAGCATTTGGGTCGCTCGATCGATGTAGCGCTGAACGGAGGCGTGCGCAGGATTGATGTGGGTGTCATCAACGGCCGGCCATTCTCCTCGATGGCTGGCGCGGGCTTTGACGCGAAGGTGGTCGGACCGGAAGCACAGTTGAAACGCCGGCTCGGCTACCTGGCCTACGTGCACGCTGCCACCGTCGCGGCCCTGTCACCCAAGGTAGCCACGCTGCGGGTCAGCGTGGACGGTGAGGCTGTGGTGGGGCGAGGAGTCGGTGTCGAGGTCGCCAACATGCCGGCGCTCACCGTGCCGGGGCTGCGGCGCCCGGTCCCGATCATTCCCGGCGGGCGGATGGACGATGGGAAGTTGGACGGTTGCCTGCTGGCGGCAGAGACGACTCGGGATTGCCTCACAGCCCTGGGCTGCATCCTGACGCGCCGCTACGAACAGAGTTCAAGGTTGCTCTACTTCAGCGGGCGCAAGATCGTGGTCGAGGCGGATCCGCCTCTGCCCGTGCAGGCGGACGGTGAGCAGCTCGGGATGACCCCGTTCACGGCGACGGTGTGGCCAGGGGCGCTGAGCGTGATGGTGCCCGCCCGCTAGCGGACCGGGACTGACGCTATGCGCGATGAGTATCTGATCGTTCGCGGCGCTCGCGAGCACAACCTCAGAGGCATCGACGTCCGCATCCCACGCAACCGCCTGACCGTGATCACCGGGCTCTCGGGGTCGGGCAAGTCGAGCCTTGCCTTCGACACAATCTACGCAGAGGGCCAGCGCCGCTACGTCGAGTCCCTGTCCGCGTATGCCCGGCAGTTTCTCGGGCTGATGGAGAAACCGGACCTGGACTCGATTGAAGGCCTTTCGCCCGCCATCTCCATCGAGCAGAAGACGGCAGGCCGCAACCCCCGTTCGACGGTCGGTACGATCACCGAGATCTATGACTACCTGCGCTTGCTCTGGGCCCGCTGTGGCACTCCCCATTGCCCATCGTGCTCGAGGCCGGTCCAGCGACAGACGCCGGAACAGGTCGCAGATGCCGTGCTTCAATGGCCTGAGGGAATCCGGATAGAGGTGCTGGCACCGCTGGTGCGAGGCCGGAAGGGTGAGTTTCGGGAGCTGTTCGAGCGTGCACGCAGAGACGGTTTCGTGCGCGCGCGAGTGGATGGTGAAACCTGCGATCTGGACGACCCACCGAGACTGAATCGGCGCGTGGTTCACCACATCGCGATCATCGTTGACCGGCTGACCGTACGCCGCGACGAGCGGGCGCGGCTCACCGACTCAATCGAAGTCGCGCTACGGACCGCCGACGGTGTGGTTCAGGTGGACCGCTACGGCGATGCAGGCGAGCCGAAGGGTCACCTGTACAGCGAGCGCTATGCCTGCCCGGATTGCGGCATCAACCTGCCCGAGCTCGAGCCGCGGCAGTTCTCATTCAATTCGCCCTACGGGGCGTGTTCTTCCTGTGGTGGGTTGGGAACGCGTAAAGTCGCGAACCCCGATCTGATGCTCGCGGACGGCCGTCTTTCGCTGCTCGAGGGCGTGTTGATACCGTGGAGCTCGCCGATTGGCTTTCTGCGACATCGCGTCATCGAGCCGCTGGCTCGCAAGCACGGTGTCCATCCGAACACGCCCTGGAACGAGCTGCCCGAGGCTATGCGGGAGCAGATCCTCTTCGGCTCCGACGACCTTGAATGGGAGGGGGCGGTCGAGCGCCTGGGGCGTCGCTACTATGAGACGGAGAGCGATAGGCTGCGCACGCGGCTTGCCGAGTTCATGTCGGACGCCATCTGTGCCGAGTGTGGCGGCAGCCGGCTGCGACGCGAAGCGCTGGCAGTGACCTTCGAAGGGAGATCGATCGGCGATGTCGTCGAGATGACGGTCGAGCGGGCGCGGGAGTTCATCGCAGGCCTCGTAAAGTCCGGGAATGGCCGCGGCTCGCACTTCGATGACCCGGTGGCGGGACCGATTCTCAAGCAGCTGCTCGAGCGGCTTCAGTTTCTTGAAGACGTGGGCGTCGGCTACCTCACCCTGGGTCGCAGCGCTGAGAGCTTGTCTGGTGGCGAGGCGCAGCGTATACGACTCGCGACCCAGATCGGCTCCAAACTGGTCGGTGTTCTCTACATCCTCGATGAGCCTTCGATCGGGCTGCACCAACGAGACAATGATCGGCTGCTGCGTACGCTTGAGTCGCTCCGCGATCTCGGCAACACCGTCATTGTGGTCGAACACGACGAGGCTACGATCCGTCGGGCCGACCACATCGTAGATCTGGGCCCAGGCGCCGGCCGCACCGGTGGTGACGTTGTGGTAACGGGGACGCTGGCGGATGTGCTGGCGTGCTCGACCTCTCTGACTGGCGCGTATCTGCGCGGTGAGCGTAGGATCGACGTGCCCAAAGTGCGGCGGCAGGGTATAGGCGAGAGCATCTGGGTCCGGGGCGCCCGCCAGTACAACCTGCAGAACATCGATGTGGAGTTCCCGCTCGGGCGTTTCATCTGCGTCACGGGTGTGTCGGGCTCGGGGAAGTCGACCCTAGTGGAGGAGATCCTGTACCGGGAGCTGGCGCGGCGGCTCTATCGCTCGCGCCTGATTCCAGGCGAGCACGCGGGATTCGAAGGTCTGGAGTGGATCGACAAGGTGATCGATGTCGATCAGTCGCCGATCGGTCGGACACCGCGCTCGAATCCGGCTACATACACAGGAGTCTTCACACCAGTGCGTGAGCTCTTCGCACAACTACCTGAGTCACGCATCCGTGGGTACGCGCCTGGACGCTTCAGCTTCAACGTGAAGGGTGGTCGCTGCGAGGCGTGCCGCGGTGACGGGTCGGTGAAGATCGAGATGCACTTCCTGCCCGACGTGTATGTGCCGTGCGAGGTCTGCCGCGGGCGACGCTACAATCGGGAGACACTCGAGGTCTTCTACAAGGGGAAGAACATCGCGGATGTGCTGGCTATGACCGTCGCTGAGGCCCTGGAATTCTTCCAGCCGATCCCGACCATAAGACGGAAGCTAGAGACGCTTCACGACGTGGGTTTGGGCTACATTACGCTGGGGCAAAGCTCGACGACGCTGTCGGGTGGCGAGGCACAGCGCGTCAAGCTCGCGACCGAGCTGTCAAAGGTACAGACCGGGAGAACCCTCTATATCTTGGACGAGCCCACGACGGGTCTGCACTTCGAGGACATCCGAATGCTGCTGCACGTGCTCCACCGACTGGTGGACCGCGGCAATACGGTGGTAGTGATCGAGCATCAGCTCGACGTCATGAAGACAGCGGACTGGATCATCGATCTGGGACCGGAGGGCGGTGACCGGGGTGGGAAGGTCGTGGCGGCTGGGACGCCGGAGGAAGTTGCCGAGGTGGAGGGTTGTGTCACCGGGGAATTCCTACGGCCACTGCTGAACCGGCAGAGGCGAAAGCGACGGGGGGGCAAGCATGTCCGAAGCCGAGCATCGCCGTGAACCCAGGCACCTGTTGCGCCCGTTCGAAGCCTATGCGCTTCCGCGGCTTGCCGCCAGCTTGCCGACATGGGTCCTGCCAGACCACCTCACTATCGTCGGCGTAACATCGGCCGTAGCGATTGGCATCTGCTACGCACTTTCCGGACGGGGCACGGGCTACCTGTGGGCGGCTAACGTTCTCTGGGTGGTGAACTGGTTCGGCGACAGCTTAGACGGGACAGTGGCGCGTGTGAGGCACATTGAGCGACCACGCTACGGCTACTATCTCGATCATGTCACCGACATGTTCGCTGCCGCGTTCGTTTGCGTCGGGCTCGGCCTCTCGCCGTACCTCCTGCTATCGGTCGCATTGGCGATTCTGATTGCCTACTACATGATGTCGATCAACGTCTACCTCGAGACTCATGTCACGGGCGTGTTCCAGTTCGGATACGATCTGATCGGACCGACTGAGGTGCGAGTCATCCTGATTCTGGCCGGGAGTGCGCTCGCGCTCGGCTTCGAGCCGGTGATCGAGCTGAGAAACGTGCCTTTCGGCACACTCGATCTGCTGGGCCTGGTGGGCGTGCCCGTAATGATCACCCTGCTTGGTCGGCGCATCGTCGGCAACCTGGCCGAGCTAGCACGACTCGAGCCGCCCAACGTGGTGAGGGGGCCGGGGCCCTCAGACTCCGTCAAGGAGGGGGAATGATGCCGGTTTTCGACTCACTGCTGGAAGAGACGCTCGAAGCCTGGTCAGATGTCCGGCACGGCCTCATCGATGAGGTGGAGAACATCCCGCACGACCGGTTCGATTTTCGGCCAACATCGGAGACGCGCAGCGTAACGGAACTGATCCAGCACGTGCTGGAGGTCGCCCTGATGATGACCGGCGAACTGACCCGTCCTGATACCGACTTCCACCATGCGCCGTGGCCGGAACTGCTCGACCGCTATGCCGGCCACGTGAAGGACGCCCGGAGGAAGACCGAGCTGGTCGACCTGCTGCGTTCGTCGTTCGAACAAGCCGAGCAGGGCTTCCGATCCGCCGGCGAGCTGGCGATGCTTCAGCTTATCACGCGCTTCGATGGGGAACAGGGAACTCGGTTGGCATGGTTGAATCACGGTATTTCCCAGGAGATGTACCACAGGGGTCAGCTGGTGCTGTACGAGCGCCTCATGGGGATCGAGCCTGTCCTGACTCGAAGAATAAGAGAATCGTCGGACGCGCAGGACTGAGCGGCTTTGCGGGAGCCTGGCCCATTCTGGGGCCGAGGCAGAAGCAACAGCGGGAGAATAGCCATGATCTACTTCTGCTACTTCCTCTTTCTCGTCGGTCTCGGTTTCTACGTTGTCGCCCTCTTCCACATCGGGAGTGGCACCGGGCAGACCCTCTTCTACGTAGGAACGGGCACCTTGCTGATAGACACCGTCCTGCTGCTGCTCCGTGCGAATCGGCTGATTGAAGAGAGAAAAGCCTGAACACGATTGAGGCCAGCCCCCCGCGGGTCGCTTGCTGGCCAACAAGCGTAGAGAACAACTTCTGACCGCGAGCGACCTAATGGCATGAGCGGCATACCGGAGAGCCTCAGTTCCGCCCTCCCGAAGCGGTACGAGCTGGAGCGCGTGCTTGGGCGCGGTGGTCTGGCTACCGTCTACCTAGCCGAGGACGTCAGGCACGAGCGCCGGGTCGCCGTTAAGGTGCTGCACCCCGAGCTTGCCGCCTCCATCGCAGCGGAGCGGTTCCTGCAGGAGATCGGCAGCGCCGCTCAGCTCACCCACCCGCATATTCTCTCGCTTATCGACTCTGGGCGGGCCGGAGATTTCCTCTACTACGTCATGCCGTTCGTGGAGGACTCGCTGCGGGCACTGCTTGAGCGGGAGGAGCGCCTATCGCCGGTGACCGCGCTCGAGTTCGCCGGCGCCGTGGCGGACGCGCTCGGTTATGCTCACCGAAAGGGCATCGTGCACCGTGACATCAAGCCGGAGAACATCCTGCTTTCCGAGGGGCACGCAGTAGTGGCCGATTTCGGTGTCGCGAAGGCGATCAGTGCTGCCGCCGGTGAGCATCTGACGCGCAGCGGATTCCCGGTGGGCACGCTTGGCTACATGAGCCCCGAGCAGGCCGCTGGGCGTTCAGACTTGGACGAAAGGACAGATATCTACGGTCTCGCCTGTGTGTTCTATGAGGCCGTGATCGGCGAGACGCCAGGCATGTGGGTGACCGAGCGAGCTGGCAAGTTGGGTCGCTTCGTCGACGCACCGGGCCACCATCGCGAGCGACTGGACCTGCTCCCCGGGCAGGTGGAGCAGACGTTGGTGCGGGCGATGCGCCTTCGCCCTGAGGACAGGTTCCTGACCGCCGGTGAGTTCGTCTCGGCCCTCGATGACGCCTTTAAAGGCAGACGCAGATACAGCGAGTCGGAGGCGCAGGAGATCGTGAGACGCGCGGCCGACCTGGAGGCCAAGCCGACCCAGGACGGGACACTCTCACTGGGCGGCATCCAGCAAATCGCCGCTGAGATCGGCATTGCGCCGGAACACGTGAGAGAAGCTGCGAAGGCACTCGAGCCGCCTGCCGCTGGTATGGTGCGCGGTGGCTTCTTCGGTGTGACCGGGCGGATCGAGCTTGAGCGGATCGTCGATGGTGAAGTATCGCAAACGGACTACGCATCGCTGCTGCGGGAGATCCGCGAGACAGTGGGACAGTCCGGGCAGCTTAACGAGACGCTCGATGCGTCGCTCTCCTGGGACTCGAGGCCCGGCTCTAAAGGCTGGACGGAGCGTGTGCTGGTTACCGTGATCCCGAGGTCTGGCGAGACGCGAATCTGCATCGTGGAGCATCCCGGCTACGACGAACAGTTACTGGGTATGCTGTCGGTGGTCGTTGGCGGCCTGGCCGCGGTGGTGGTAGGCGCGGCCGCGCTCGCTCTGGGAGGCGGTGCCGTGATCGCTGTGCTCGGCGGAGCGGCCGTCTGGGGCGGTGGCTACGCTGCTCTGCGTGGGCTTTATCGGCGAAAGGTCAGGAGACAGTTCCGTACCCTCTCCCAGCTGCTGGACCGGTTGTCACGTTACGTACTCACCAGCGCGAGCCGGGCTCTGCCGCCCTAGCCTCCGCCGGCTGCGGGTCGCTCGCCTGGGCGGCCGGAAGCACCTGCCCGGATGCGTGCAGCAGGCGCTGAACGACGGGACGAGACTGGAGGTGTAGGAAGATGAAGGAAGAACCCCTGGGACTCAGCGCGACGGAGAGGCTGCTGCTTGAGCGTAGCTCGGACCTCTCCATCACTCGACGCCGGGTGCGCTACGTTGTCGTGAGTGCGCTTGTGCTGGCGGCAGCTCTCGTGGTTGTGTCGCCTCTCCTCCAATCCTGGGTATTCCTGCTCTTCTTTGCCGTCGCCTACGTGCTGATCACAGCCTGGGAGCGAGTGGCGTGGGCACGCACCATCATCGCATACAAAGGCCTGATCCAGAAGCTGGCGAGCCGCATCGAGCAGCTGGAGACGGCGGGCGCGAGCCGGCGCTGATCTCTTGACACCATCCCCGACACACGGATAGGTTACTGACCCTTTCAGCGAAATTCTCGGGTGGATCGCTGGGCTAGAGAGCCAGGGATGCGGGGAACTGCCGGTTAGGGCAGGGGGGCGGCTTTCTAACGGCAGGGTCAGGGCGTGGGGTGCTCGAACGTAGGATAACTAACCAAATCATGCTCGAAGACGCCAATACCCCCGACCTCGCGCCCGTCGAGGGCAAGCCTGCTGGAATTGAGGCCAGAAGCAGGGGATCCCGGGCCTTGCTGCTCGGTGCTTACACCTTCCTGATTCTCTGGGGGGTGGCCTATCTGGTTTTGTTCTTCACCGATCGACTCCCAGTCTAATCCCGCCACTGACGTGATCTCTCAGGAGGGATCGTGAGCGAAGTTCTGATCATCGTGGCCGTCGTCGCGGTCCTTGCGGTGATCGTTACCGTAGTGTTTCTGCGTCGTCGCCGGCCTGCTCGGGCTGGGGGAGGTGAGGAGCCGGCCGCCATTGAGCCGCCGGCGGGGGCGGGGCCGGCTGCCAGGGAGGAAGCAAGGGGCGAGGCGGCGGTGCCTACCCGAGCGACGGGGGAGGCCGTGACGGGGGCGGCTGAGGCGGAAGCGGTTGCTGCGGAGCCAGCGGCCAAGCCAGTGCCTTCGGAGGGTGAACTTCGTTCGCGCGTGGAGAGTCAGCTCACGGACTCGGAGCGGATGCTGGGGGAGCTGAGGGAAGCGGCGGCGGCTGAGGGCGGCGAGCCAGCCCTGGACGCGGGCTCGCTGGAGATCATGGTGGAGGGGCTCGAGGAGGTGCGGGCGTTGGCGCGACGGAAGCAGTGGAGTCAGGCGAGGGACAAGTGTGGGGCTCTGCACGCGCAGCTTTCGCTGCTGCTGCGCAGTACACGCCGGGGACAATCTTCCTGACCTGGCCAATCCGCAGTAACAAGCCGATATTTGCTGGAGGTCGCGCGGGCCGCTCGACCCCGCGGGCGGTCTCCTTCGGGGGGGAAACCCCCAGGCCCACGGCGCCGTAGTTGTTGATGATGCCAATACTGTACCTGCTGGTGGTTGTTATCCTGGCCAAGATCATCCTGATCGACTCGCCGGTGGGTAAGGCATTGGGGGAGGCGGTTCGTAATCTGGTGCCGCCGCGGGCGGCGGAAGGGTCGGTCTCGCACGCCGAACTGGAGACACTGCGGCGGGACGTCGAGGAGCTCCGCGACCGTCTGGACCGGGTGGTCGAGGAGCAGTCATTTCTGACGCGGCTGCTGTCGGAGCCCCGACATCTGAGTCTCGGTCCCGGCGAGATCGAGGACGTTGACAATCGAAGATAGGCGGAGGCCATGGTCACGCGCGAAGACGTTGAGAACTTCATGATCAGGCTGGAGCTGCCGTACCAGGAGCTTGAGGAAGGGCTGTGGGTGGTGGGCGACAGCCAGGAGGTCGCGCCAGTCTTTGTCACGCACGACCCTCCGCTGCTGCTGATCCGGGTCAGCGTGATGGATGCGCCTGAGGAGGAGAAGTTGCGGAATGGTCTTTTCCGTGAACTCCTTGAGCTCAACGCGACGGATCTTCTGCACGGTGCCTACGGCCTGGACGGAAACGAGATCGTTCTGACGGACGCACTGCAGCTGGCGGACCTTGATTTCAGCGAGTTTCAGGCCTCGCTGGAGAGCATCATGTTGGCTTTGCGGTCACACTTCGAGACACTGTCCCGTTACCGGACGCCATAGAGAGAGAGCCATGAGTATCTGGAGCAGGCTATCGACGATGATCCGGTCGAATCTCAACGACCTTATCGCTCGGGCGGAGAACCCCGAGAAGATGCTGAACCAGATCATCGATGACATGCGGTCTCAGCTGGCGCAGGCGAAGCAGGAGGTCGCGGTAGCGATCGCTGACGAGCGCAAGCTGCGGCGCCAGGTTCAGGATGAGCGAGATCAAGGCGCCGATTGGGAGCGCCGCGCGAGGCTGGCGCTCCGCGAGGGTCGCGAGGACCTGGCCCGTCAGGCTCTACTGCGCAGCCAGGAGCACGGCGCGCACGCGGGGACGCTCGAGGACCAATGGCGAGGGCATGCTTCCGAGACGGAAAAGCTGAAGGATACGCTACGGCAGCTGAGCAGCAAGATCGAGGAGGCGAAGCGCAAGCGGAATCTCTTGATCGCCCGACAGAAGCGAGCCGAAGCGCAGAAGCGCATCCATGAGACGATGGCGGGTCTCGCGGACCGCAGCTCGTTCGAGGCCTTCGATCGGATGGCCGAGCGGATCGAAGAGGCGGAGATGCGGGCGCTGGCGGCTGCAGAGGTGGATGAGGAGCTCGGCGGTGACGAACTGGAACAGCAGTTCGCGCGGCTTGAGGGCGGTGACATCGACGTGGAGCGCAGACTGGCTGCGTTGAAGGAGGAGATGGGCCTGTTGCCGGCGCCGGAGGCCGAGTCGGAAGCTGCCCCCGACGAGGTGCGCGAGGCCGAGATTATCGAGGAAGAGGGGCCGGAGGAGGAACAAGCTGGCTGACACTCCGCGCGTCTTCAGTTCGCGCCAGGCCTACGGCGTTCTGGCGACGACTGTATTCGTCGTACTCATCCTTCTGTTCATCTACAGCGTCGCCGAGATCCTTTTCCTGCTATTCATCGCGGCGCTCTTCGCTATCTACCTGTCGGCGTTCACGGACTTCTTGTCCCTGCGACTGGGTCTCGGGCGCGGGCTCGGGCTCATCACAGCCTTGCTCGCTACCATACTAGTGATCGGCCTGGTCGGGCTGCTGATCGTTCCGCCCGTCATCAACCAGTTCGAGGGGCTCATCAGCGCTCTGCCCGGGCACATCAATGCGCTGGAACTCGAGCTCCGGCGGCTGGCTGAACAGGAGAGCCTACTCGGTCGCATCCTCAGCCCGATGGGTGAGGCTGGCCAGGAAGGTCCGGGCTTCATGGACCGAGTCTACCAGCAGGTCAGCGAGTTCTTTGGCGATGTCGTGCCTTATGTGTTTTCCGGGATCGGCGTTCTGATTCACGTGGTCTCGGTTCTGATCATGGGAATCTACATGGCGCTCAAGCCGTCGCTCTACCGTGAGGGTGTGATCGCGCTGACACCGCCCGCGTACCGTGAGCTGGCCCGTGACATTCTGGCCGACTTGGGGCACACGTTGCGGGCCTGGCTGGTCGGCTTGGGCATCTCAATGCTGGTCCTCGGCTTGCTGACCTGGATCGGACTCATCCTGCTTGAGGTTCCCTATTCGCTCGCCTTCGGCGTGTTCACGGGCTTGGCTGTGATTGTGCCTTTCTTCGGCACCATCGTATCGACGCTGCTCCCGGCGTTGTTCGTGCTCTCCGGTGGCGGGTTCACGAAGGCGCTGCTGGTGATCTTGCTCGGCGTCATCGTGCATCTCTTCGAGGCCAACGTCGTCGCCCCCATGGTCTTCGAGAAGAAGGTGGAGCTACCGCCCGTGCTGACGATCATCTCGGTGCTGGTAGTGGCGAAGCTGCTGGGCTTCGTAGGCTTGCTGGTCGCCGTGCCGGTGCTGGCGAGCGTCATGGTGTTTGTGCGGCGCATCTTCGTGCACCGAGTTCTCGAGGGGAAGGGCTTCCACAGGATCGAGAAGGACGCGCCTGCCGTCATCAGCCTGCCTGCTGGGGAGGGTGTGCTCGTTCACCCGTCGGCATCCGAAGTGAGCATACCTTCACTGCTGGAGGGGTGAGCGGCAACATCCCGGTACTCTCATTATGATTGTCGGTATCGGTGTCGACCTGGTGCGCGTGGGGCGGCTGCGCTCGTTGGTCGAACGGCACGGCGAGCGAGCCCGACGACGCCTCTTCACGTCGGCGGAGCTAGCGGAATGTGATCAGCGCGCGGATCCGTCGGAGTGCCTGGCGGCTCGCTTCGCGGCCAAGGAGGCCGCACTCAAAGCACTTGGCACTGGCAAGATCCCCGGCGTGCGCTGGACGGACTTGCAGGTTACGCGGGCTGAGTCGGGATCCCCAGCTATGGAGCTTGCTGGCTCGGCCCGAGCGCAAGCGCAGCGCCTGGGCGTGGAAAGGGTCTGGGTGAGTCTGACCCACGAGGCGGGGTTAGCCTGTGCACTGGTCGTTATGGAGGGGAACCTGCCCTAACTCCTCAGCGTCTTGCCGCCGTCGACGACGACCGTCTCACCCGTGACAAAGTCTGCATCGACCAAGAACAGTACCGCACGCACCACGTCCTCCGGAGCTCCCCATCTCTTCAACGCCGTCAGCTGGGCCAGTTCCTCAGCCTCTCGATCGGTAAGATCCTCAGGTGGCAACACTGGGCCTGGCGCGACGGCGTTGACGCGGATCTGCGGTGCCAGCGCGCGAGCCAGCACGCGGGTCATCATGACGAGTCCGGCCTTTGAGATGCAGTAGTGAGCGTGAGCTGGCCACGCCTGGAACGCAGCCACGTCGGCGATGTTGACGATCACGCCGGCACCGCCCGCCCTCATGAGACGCGCCGCCTGCTGGCTGCACAGGAAGGCGGCCCGGAGGTTGAGATTCATGACGCGGTCCCAGTCTGCCGCCGTGATATCTAACACTGGCTTGCGCTCGAAGCGTGCAGCGCTGTTGACCAGGATGTCGAGACGACCAAAACGGGCTGCGATCTTGCCGAAGAGGGTGGCGATTTGCCCGGGTTGGCGCAGGTCAGCCTGGAGGATCTCGGCCCGCACTCCGAGGTCGCGCAGTACACGGGCAGTCTCTTCGGCGTGCTGAGCCGAAGCGTGGTGATGAACGACGAGATCGGTGCCTGCCGCCGCCAGGGCACGGGCGATCTCACGCCCCAGCCGGCGGGCGGCGCCAGTTACCAGGGCGACGCGTCCGCTGAAATCCATTTGAGGGGGTCCCGGGTGGTGTTGTCAGAGCTGTTCATGGAGCGGTCAAATTAGCACCGGCCACTTCGGCGCGGCCAGGCGCTGGCATCGCGCGTTTCGTGCCCGTCCTGGCGCGCACGTACTGCGGCTCGGTAGAATAGGGCGGGCAAGCGGCAGCCGGTGAGGCGCCTGCTTGCGGCATGGAACCCTATGGTCGACGCGTGAGTCCGGAAGCTCGTACCCTACTGCTGACCGGAACCTTGCTCGCCGCCGGCTTCTGCGGCTGCGGCGAGCAGGGGCGGCCGCCCGCTGCCGAGCCGGAGGACTCGAGCGGCGAGTTGACGCGGATTGGCCGCTACGCGATTCGGGACGGCGTACTCTATAGGCTAGAGGGACAGTCCCTGGAGGCGCTTGCCGCGCTGCCCGGCGCGGGAACAGCTCCAGACACGCTGGAGGGCTGCGGGGCGCCGATCGCCGGGCTCGGACGGTCCCGCTTCTGCCGGCTGACCCTATCACCCGACCCGCTCTGGGCCGCTTGGCAGACGGCTGGCCCGGGTGCCTGCGTCGGTCTGGTTGGACCTCGGCAGCCACCCGTGAGTCTGCTCGGCCGCTGGTCGGCGGCGTTGCCTGATTCACTTCTCTGGGCGCCGGCGGGGCACTACTTGGCGATCTGGCTGGCACACCCTGGTGGGTGGCGCAGCCTGCTGGTGTTCGATGCGGAAAACGGCGAGCGGCTGGGAATGCCGTGGGAGCCGGACTGTGCCTATACCGAGCACTGCGATGTCGTGCGTGCGGCGTGGTTAGGTGGGACGCTGCTGAACGTCGAGATCCGCTTGGGGCCGGCCGAGCTCTCGGTACCGTTTGAAGTGAATGTGGGAAGCGCTGCGTCGGTCGAGCCGAGAGAGGAGAGCTGAATATGGCGGATGCGTTTCTGCGCCGGCGTGTCTGGCGTAAGCTGGAATCGTTGCCCGACGAACGGCTCTACCAGGTTCTGGATTATATCGAGTTCTTGGAAGAGAGGTACGGGGAGGAGCCGCCGGAGCCGGACCGGATGCAGCGCTTCGCGGAAGGGATCCAGGACAAGCTGCGCGCCAGGCGGGCGGCACCCTGGGCATTGAAGGGTGTGATGAGTGCGCTGAGTGTTGTTGATCGGGCCGTCGGCACGGCAGCCAAGACGGCACGGGGTCTGGCGCAGGAGCTGGCCGATGTCCGGCGCAAGCCGCAAGCGGGGGAGGCGGAGGAGGGGCCGGAAGGCCGCTCGACCAAGATCATCGTTGACTGAGATGGTCAGGCCGCGAGGTCGAATCCGTGCTCTCCTGGCGGGGATACCCCGTTTCCTGCACCTGCTCGCACGGCTGGTCGGCGACCCACGGGTTTCCCAAGTCGACAAGGCGATACTCGTGGCGGCCGTGGCGTACACGCTGGCTCCCCTGGATCTGATCGCGGATCTTCTGCCAATTCTGGGCCAACTCGACGATCTTTTCTTCCTTGCTTTGGCGATCGACCGGCTGATGACGAACGCGGGCGCGGCGCTGGTCCGCGCCCACTGGGACGGGCCGGACGGCGTGCTGGAAACCCTGTGCGGGAGCATCGATGATTTGGCGCGTCGTGTACCGGCACCAGTGCGGCGCAGGATCAGGAAAGGCGTGGCAGGCCGTTGACACTCGCGTGAGCCGCGGTCTATCTTGGGTTATGGAGAGTAGTCTTGAGACGACACCGCCCGAGCGCGCGAGACAGTGCGACTCGGGCGCTTGCTTTACCGCCCTGAGCGCAGGTGACTATGGGACGACGAGAGAACGAGCTTCCGCTGGCTTTGACGTTCGATGATGTCTTGCTCCTGCCGCAGCGCTCGACTGTCCACCCCCGGGATGTGGACGTCAAGACCAGGCTGACGCGGCGACTCCTCCTCAACATCCCGCTGGTCGCAGCCGCGATGGATACGGTGACTGAGGCCGAGATGGCCATCGCGATGGCCCGGCAAGGGGGTGTCGGGATCATTCACAAGAACATGAGCGTCGAGCAGCATGTCGCCCAGGTAGACCGGGTCAAGCGCTCGGAGAGCGGGATGATCCTCAATCCGATCACTCTGCGCCCCGATGCATCGTTGCGCGACGCCCACCGGCTGATGGCGCAGTTCTCGATCAGCGGTGTGCCGGTCATCGAGCAGGACGGACAGCTGGTAGGGATCGTAACGAACCGTGATCTGCAATTCGAGACGGATCTGGACCGGCCGCTTCGGGACGTGATGACCCGCGAGCGGCTGATCACGGTCCCGGTCGGCACCTCATTGGATGCCGCAGAGAGGATACTCCACGAGCACAAGATCGAGAAGCTGCCGGTCGTCGACGACGCGGGCTATCTGAAAGGGCTGATTACGGTCAAGGACATATTCAAGCGGCGCCAGTTTCCCAACGCGGCCAAGGACGAGCACGGTCGACTTAGGGTGGGCGCGGCCATCGGCACGCGGGGATCGGATCTGGAGCGGGCGGAGGAGCTGGTGCGCGTGGGTGTCGACGTGCTGGTCATCGACAGCGCGCACGGGCACTCAGAGGGGGTTCTCGATGTGGCTGGCCGGCTGAAGGAGAGATTCCCGGCCGTGGACGTGGTCGCCGGCAACGTGGCCACGCGCGAAGGAGCAGGCGCGTTGGTCGAGCGGGGTGTCGATGCGGTGAAGGTGGGCGTGGGGCCCGGCTCCATCTGTACCACGCGCGTCGTCACCGGCGTTGGCGTGCCGCAGTTCACGGCGATCAAGGAGGCGGTCGAGGGCTGCGGCGGCGAGGTCCCGGTGATTGCCGACGGCGGCGTCAGGCACTCCGGCGATATCGTCAAGGCCATCGCCGCTGGCTCGGACAGCGTGATGATGGGATCGTTGCTCGCCGGTACCGAGGAGAGTCCCGGCGAGTCATTCCTTCTGGAAGGACGCCGGTTCAAGGTGATCCGTGGCATGGGCTCGCTCTCCGCTATGGAGGAAGGTTCGGCCGATCGCTATTTCCAGGAGGGCGAGCTCGACGGCCAGAAGCTCGTGCCAGAGGGGATCGAGGGCCGCGTGCCGTACAAGGGTCCTGTGGCCGATGTGATCTATCAGCTCATGGGCGGATTGCGCAGCGGTATGGGCTATTGTGGTGCCGCCAGCTTGGAAGAATTGCGTCGCAAGGCACGTTTCGTCCGGATTACGCCGGGCGGGCTGCGCGAGTCACACCCCCATGACGTGACCATCACTCGCGAGGCGCCAAACTACCACCTGTGATTGTGGCAAGCGAGACGTTGACAGGGGGCCGCCGCGTCTCTAGCTTTTGTACGCTGGCTGACTTCCGCGGGCCAGCAGGCTCCCCCCCGCGGCGACACGTGCTGGCGCAGCGCCGAATCCTGCCGGAGTGCTCATGAATACATCGTGGCAAGACACCCTCGCACGCGAGCGTATCAGGCTGGTGGAGGCTCAGCTGGCGCACGGTGCCGACACGCGTGCTCAAGCTGAGATTGCCCTCGAATGGAAAGCCGTGGAGTACCGCGGCAAGGCTGCAGCTGTGGGGCACGGCGCCGTTGATCTGCGCGTGTGCGCGGAGGCCACGCTGGATGCGCTGCACCGGCTGTTGGGCGCTCGTTTGAGCTTTCGGCTCGTGGGTGTGAAGGCGGTCAGAGCCTTCGACGATCTGGTGGCGATAGTCGCACTGAGCGTGCTCGATCCCGAGACGGGCGGTCAGCGCCGGCTCGTGGGCACGGCCCCCACCGACGACGGTAGCCTGCCGCACGGAGTGGCCCGGGCGGTGCTCAACGCTACCAACCGGGTGTTGGGGAACTTCCTTGCGACTGGCGAATAATAGGTGTTTGAGCGTCAGCCCCCCCTGGCGCACCTCCTCTCCCCTCTACGCGAACTCAGGCCAATGAGCGCGCTTCACCCGCCTTTTGAGCCACCGCGACGTATCCTGATGGGCCCAGGCCCGTCGGGGGTAAGCGCACGTGTGCTCCTGGCGATGGCTCGGCCCACGGTAGGGCATTTGGATCCGGACTTCCTGGGGCTGATGGACCAGGTAGCGGCTCAGCTACGGGAGATCTTCGGTACGCAGAATCAGCTGACCATCCCCATCTCCGGCACGGGCTCGGCGGGGATGGAGACGGCCTTTGTCAACCTTCTCGAGCCAGGCGACTGCGCCATCATCGGGGTCAACGGGGTCTTCGGCCAGCGCATGGCCGATGTGGCGGAGCGGGTTGGCGCCCGGGTCGTGACCGTGGAGGCGGCCTGGGGACAGCCGCTCGACGTGGCGCAGTTGATCGAGACACACAGGGCGAATCTTGGAGCGCGGCTGCTGGCGGTGGTCCACGCGGAGACGTCAACCGGGGTGCAGCAACCGCTTGACGAGCTTGGTGGGTACCTGCAGGGCAGCGACACGTTGTTCTTGGTGGACACGGTCACGAGTCTGGGAGGTGTGCCGGTCGAGGTCGATGCCCGGCGAATCGACGTGGCCTACTCGGGGACACAGAAATGCCTCAGCGTGCCGCCCGGTCTGGCGCCGATCACTCTATCGGAGCGGGCAGTGGAGCGGGTGCGCTCGCGGTCCAGCAAGGTGCAGAGCTGGTACCTTGATCTCTCGATGATCTCCGCCTACTGGGGGTCCGAGCGGGTGTATCACCATACGGCGCCGGTCAA
>Ga0111181_1018_pt1 | contig 61785 bp, 46 predicted proteins | sample DeeMarSWOR324_28_FD_80236 | JGI IMG/M metagenome (GOLD analysis project Ga0111181, IMG submission 80236) | Gemmatimonas sp. SM23_52
GCCTAACTACTATTGTACTGCGGAGTGGGCCGGGGCACCGCGCCTTTACGCTGCACAGCAAGCAGCATAACAAGAAAGGGGCGCCTCCCAGCCCGCCCCTTCAAGTTTTCAAGATACTACACATTACACGCCCTGGCCAGAATCAGCCGATTGCAGCAACGCTGCGAGAACTGCAGCGTAAAGCCCCTCGCTGCTCAACACGCGCTCGCAGCGTCAAATTGGCAGCCGCAGCCAACCGCCCTTGCGGGTCGCCCTCCCCGATCGAGGCTAGAGCAAACCTCAGCGAGGTTGCTAGACCACCATGCTGCCGGTCGGAGACGCAGGTTTGTCTCTCGTAATAGGTCGCTCGACCTCCTGCTGGGAGTGCTGCACTCCCAGCATCCTAGTCAACCTCGTCTTGCCCTGGCGACGCTAGGGCGCCTATCGGACATAGCGCCCCCGGAACGCGGTTATCCAGGCCCGTCCCTAAGCAGAGGAAGAACGAGTGTCGTTTCAGGTGCCGTTTCTCCCGGCGGGGCCCGACTCTCTTGTCGGCGAACCCCGGCGCCGATGCTCGGAATCCCTTGAAAAACCGACAACTTGCTGTTCTTATTGTACTGCCTGAGGCGAATCGCACTCAGGAGGTCACGGGTTCGAGTCTTCCCGGGCGCGTTTGACTTTCGGGGTTCCCCGGAAAACTTCGCGGAAAACTTCGGTGGTGGTTTCGGCGGGAACGAAACCGCCACCTCTCGTTGTTGTGACTCAGCCCCGCCGCTGACACGTTCTCTGGCGAGCCTGGACCGCTACGATCCGCCTAGGTCCCCGAGCCCTCCTCGGGAAGCGGCTGGTCCGAGTTCCAGATTTCATGGGTAATCAGCCATGAGCCGTCCGCTTGCTTTCGCAAGATCACCAGGTACTTGCCGCTTTCGGTGACCGGTTGGCCGGCTTCGTCGATCCCTGCCATCGAGGACGTGCCCCGAATGTAGGCAAGCCCGTCACGCCCATCGATCTCGAGGATTGACTCGGAGTATTCCGTGACGGTCACCGCATCGGCTTCATAATACGTCTGAATAGCCGCCTGGCCCTCAATCACCGACTCGTTTGGCGGCATAATCACAGCGTCATCGCTGTAGAGCGCCACAAGCGCAGCGTCGTCGTTATCCCCAAAGGCCTGAATCCACGCGTCGTTGGCGGCTCTGATCGCCGCCACGTCCTCCTCGGACAGCGGTCCGGCTTCCTGAACAGGCGGCTGACAGGCCGCGCTCGCCAGGGCGAGCGCCAGCGCCGCGAGCAGTACGGATCGCGTACTCATAGTGACCTCCCGGTATTTGGGTTGATGGGCACCAACAAGATAACGCCTCTCGGGACCGAAGACCATCCTACCGGGACCCATCCGCGTGGAGTAACATTTGGAGTAACCAGGTGCTACATGCCGGTCATTTCGTGTGCTCAGATACAGCAGAGGACGCCCGAAACACCGCGTAATACCACATTTTGCTGTATCTGCTCGACCCTGCACCGCGACTACGGATCAGAAGGTTCCGGGTTCGAGTCCTGGCGGGCGCGTTACCATTATTACGGTTTCGCGGGCGCGGTAAGTGAGCCCGTGACTTTCGGGGCCGAGCAATCGGCCCCGTTCTAGTTATCGCGCAGTGTGTACCACCCTGCGGCCGCAACTTCCTGCCACGCAGCCTTCGCTTGCTGCAACTCCAAAGCGGTCGCTGTAGGCTCAACGTAGCCCGGCCAGTCTGGCGGTAGGTCGTATTCGCCGAGATCGACAAAACGTAGAAGCGCTGTAGCGCACAGCACCCCGAAGGGCACCGCCTGGTTGTCAGCAGTGATGTTTGCCGGCTCGGTGCTGTCCACGCAGTCTATGAGGCGGGTGAGAGCCGCCTCACCGTAGTCCTCCAACCGGTTCATCAAGGTTGGATTGCCTCGAAACAGCCAACCGCTATCAGGTGTGGACTCGAATATGCCGGCCTGCCTCTGCAGGCCGCTCAGCAAGTTGCTTATGTATCTATCTTGCGTCTCGAGGGCCTCCTGATGCATCCTCTCCATCTCGCGAGGATCAAGGTAGTACAACTTGAACACATAGAACGCGGCCATCGCCAGTGCCACGACCATGATGATTGTCTGCTTCCGCTGCTTCTCAGCCTCCGCAATCGGACGGCCGCACTTGGGGCAATGGGGCGCCTTATCGGAGACCTGAGACTTACAGTCGGGGCAAATCTTCAGCGGCATACAGACCTCCCCCCTTAGGCCCACGCAAACATGGCGATCAACATCAACCCGCCGAAAATCAGGATGGAAGCTCGGTGGACCCTGACCAGGGTAGCAAGGCGGCGACTCCCGAGGTCACAATACTCGTTCGGCCACAAGATGCGCTTCGACACAAAGTGCTTCTTCCAGACGTCGGGATACTGACGGCGTAAAATGCTATTGGCCCAGATCTGCGCCGTTAGAGCGACGAACCATACCAGAACGAGGAGCCCAACGAGCACCGCCGTCAGCGTTTCCCCCTGGAACAGGGTGTCAACGATACTACCTTCCGCAGACCGCCAGATATCGTAGGAGGCGTACAAGGCCGCTATGATGAACAGCACCGCGAACACTCTGACAAAGCGGCGCCGAGACCGCTCGGCCTTCAGCGGCCACTCGCAACTCGGGCAGAACTGAGCCGCGTCGGAAACCTCCGAGTTACAGTGTGGACAGCGAATGAGTGCCATAGGCAGCTCGATGCTGGGCTGTAGGGCTGCGGCAGGGGGAAACGCGATCCCTTCGCAAAATAAGCGTAGGCTGCCTTGACTTCTACTAAGAGCACTTGGCCCCGGATCGAACGGCTCTCAATCCAGGGCCGTGATGCGGTAATCCCGGGAGTGGCTGAGATACTTGACTGGGGGTAAACGTGGGCCCTGGGGAGACCCGCAGACTTCAGCTAGGTCAGCCGCTTCAGTCGCCTTGATCGCTCGAATCCGATCGAGCCACCCGATCCTCGAGCTGCTGGAACAGCCCCTCGACCGTGGCCTGCAGGTCGGGGTCACCACCTTCTCCGACCAGGGCGCGTACTTGTCGAGCTATGAGCGCCGCCTTCTCGATGCTGTTCACGCTGGCTTCGATCTCTCCGAGCTGCGCTTCGAGCTCAGCCTTCAGCAACAGCACTTGAGCTGCGGGGATGAGCTTCTCCAGATTGGACTCACCCAGGATCTCGAGTAGGCTTTCGGCCGCGAGGGCATCCAGGAACTCCAACCCCACGCCGGCCCGCGCCGCTTCCTGCCGCAATTCCACCAGCGCCCGGATCGGCTCCCCTCCAAAGACCAGCTCTCGGATGCCGGCAAGGATCACTCCCATCATCTCGATCTGACGCAGCAGATAGTCCTTCTCTACCAACTCGATACTCCCGCAGTCCTCCAAGAAGATGTGGTCCGCGCCCGGAGCGCAAATCACGCGACCCTGCGAACTCTCAGATCTTGATGAAGATCCTCCGCCAGTAGAGGATCCAGATGATCGCCAGCCAGAAGAGGATGTAGGCGATCGCGAAGGCGAGCGAGCCGTTCAGCGGGCCGGCCCAGGACGCGAACACGTGCGTGTAGATCCAGCTGTAGGCGGAAGTCGTCTCACCGCCGCCCGCAGGCACCTGCCAGCGCACCAGCGTCTTGGTCAGCAGCCCCGAGGCCACGAAGACGGCGATCGCATTCATCCCGTAGACCACGAACGGCTTGCTCCAGGTCTTCCAGCCTTGAACGTCGATCAGCCAGTAGAACAACCCGAGGATCAGCCCGGCCATCCCCGCAGTGAAGACCACGTAGGAGCTCGTCCACAGGTTCTTGTTGATCGGGAACAGCTGATGCCACAGCAGGCCGACCGCGAGAGCGACGACAGAAGCCGCCAGCAACCCCTTCACCTTCTCCAGCCCGCCCCGACTCGAGGTGATCCACTCGCCGGTGAAGATTCCGAGCAGCGTCGTCCCCACAGTGGGCAACGTGCTCAACAGGCCCTCAGGATCCCAGAGCGCCTGGCGGTACAGGTGCGCCTGCCCGAGGAGCAGGCGGTCGAGGAAGGCGCCCAGGTCGGCTCCCGGCGTGAGGTTCCCCGCGCCATAACCCGGTACGGGTACCAGCGTCATCAGCGCCCAGTAACCGAAAAGCAGTAACCCCAGCGCGGCCCAGCGCCCGCGCGGGTTCAACGCGAGATACAGCGCCGAGGCGATCAGATACACCACACCGATCCGCTGCAGGACACCCACGATCCGGAGCGTCCCCCAATTGCTGAACGTCGGGAAGGCCGCCATGAACAGGCCGAGCCCGAACAGGATCAAGCTGCGCCGGACCACGTGGCGGACGAGCTGGCCCCGGGAATCGCCGCGGGCGAGGCGGCGGCTGAAAGCGATCGGGATGGCGACACCCACGATGAACAGGAAGAACGGGAAGATGAGGTCCGTCGGCGTGCAGCCGTGCCACTCGGCGTGTCGGAGCGGCGCGTAGACGTAGCGCCAGCTGCCAGGATTGTTGACCAGGATCATCCCGGCGATCGTGGCGCCGCGGAAGGCGTCCAGCGAGGTGAGCCGACCCGCGATCAGCTTGTCGTTCATGGGGAGTAACCTATTGGCAATAAGTGACCAGCGCCGACATCACCTCGCGTTCCTCCGTGCGTCCCTGCGGCCGGTTCACCAGCACGCCGTTTACTACCAGCGTGGACGATCCTCCGCCGTCGAGGTTGATGGCCTCGACGGCACCGACTTCGAGCATCAACGTGGCGAGCTCCTCGAGGCTGACGCCTCGACTCTCCGGCTGCCGGCCGTCCACTACCATCAGGATCAGGGCACCGTCCGCCGCGCGACCCGCGGCGGTACGCGGGTGCACCCGAGGGATGCTGGTGCCGAAGAATACCTCCTCGTCCGAGGTGACATGCATCCTGCCATCCATGACCAATGCGGGCCCGGCGCCGATGGCATCACGCACCTCCCAGGCCTTCGCTTCCCTGTAGTCGAGTGACTCGACCGGCTGGCCCGGACGATGCGCAGGCGGATCAGCCCACGCATAGACCGTACTGTCGCGTGTCGTCGCCCAGGTGAACTCGATCGCGTCATCGTCAGTGAAGCCGATCGCGGCGCGGGCGATCTCGAACCGCAGGGTATCGCGCATCACCGAGCGGGTGGCGGGCTGCCACATGACACCATCCGCTAGCAGCAGACCGACGTGACGGGCGGGTGTGCGATCCATAGTGAAGTAGCCGCCGTTCACGGCGATACAGGCTCCCAGGTCGCGGGCGAAGCTCGAGGTCGTCTCCCGGTTGTCGGTCGTATCATCCGAGACCACGATACGCGTGATGATGGCGGGGTCCGGCTCGTCGATGCGGATGTACCAGGCACGCAGCGGCAAGGCGTCGTTCCGGCCCGCATAGACGCGAACGCCGGACGGCAACCCTACATTCAGCGAGTCCATCGGGCTCCAACTCATCGGGAGCCTGGTCTGCGTCACGAAAACGGGCTGGGTCCAGGCGAACCAGCCGCCGGAGTCCCTTACCCTGGCCCGCACGTAGCCGGTCGGCCCGTCCAGCTCGAAGACCGCCGGATTTCCGCCCGTCTCCTTCAAAACCTTCCCGCCGCTGCCGATGAAGGTCGTGGTGTACTTGAAGTCACCGCGCTGCTTGATCTGCACGGCCAGTCGCGTCGCCGTGACGATGACATCCTCGAGCTCGACGCCGTTGCTGGCATAGAAGAGCCCGTCCTCCAGGTTGCGCACGATCTCTTCGGCCTCGAGCCCCCGAGCCCTTACGACCACCCAACCCCTGCCAGGATTGACACGACGCGGCCCGAATTCGCCCTGAAGATGATGAGCGTCGTCCACAGCGATTCCGTAGATCCGCCGTCCCCCGCTGAGAAGCTCGTCCCAGATCGCCTCCATGCTCGGCGAGTCGCCGCCGCCAAAGTTGTGAACGCTCGGGTGGCCACTGTAGATCTCCAAAAGCCGGTAGTGCTCGGCTCGCGCAAGATCCTCCGCCGTAAACGCCCAGCGGTAGTTCGGGTGATTGATGTGCGGCACGCCACCCACCGCGCGAACCGCGTCGATGTTCTTCTGGAGAGTCTCAACCAGGGTGGAACCTTCCTCTGGCTCGACCACCCGAGCGATGTTGAGCGCGTTCACGTGGACCGGCACACGCTCGAAGCTCGCCGAGACCTCCTCACCCGCGATCAGTATGAACGTCGAGTCGACGAGGTGAGCCAGCCTGGCGGGATCCGTGAGCACGTCGTGGTCGGACAGCACCAGGAAGTTGTACCCGTGCTCCTTGTACCAGCGCGCCACGTACTCGGGCGGCGAGTCGCCGTCGCTCTCCAGCGTGTGCGCGTGAGTATTCCCTTTGAACCAGCGCATGCCGCGAACATCGGGGACCTCGAACCGGTAGTCCTGCGCCCGCGCTTCGGCTGATGCGCCCAGCACGACAACCGCGAAGACGGCGAGTACACACCTGCCGGCCAGCACTCTCACTTTGAGTCGCATGGTGTCTTGCCCCCCATTCGTGCTGCCTCACTCCGGCAGCGGCAGGTCCGAATTCCGGATCTCGACGGCTAAGAGCGACGAGCCGTCCGGCTACTTCCTCAGTATCGCGAGATGTTTGCCGCTGTCTGTCATCGGCTGACAGGCCGTGCTCACCAGGACGAGCGCTTGCACTGCGAGGACCATCATGCGCGTGCTCACGCTCACCTCCCGGGCCAACAGGTGGACAGGAACAGCAAGATAACGTGTGGCGGGCAGCCGCGTCACCTGGCGCAGCGGCGGGTCCTATTGGGCCAGTCCGCTTCAGGCTATCTTGATGCCGACCACACAATTGTCCCGGAATCGCAAGACCATCCTCCAGACTGCCGGGAGGTCGACATGAGACCCCGCGTTATGCTCCTTGGCGCGTTCGCCATGCTGTTCGCGGTTGTTCGCTGCCAGCCAGCGGCCGAGACCGTCGGCCCGCTGTCCGAAGAAGACGTAGCCGCGATCCGAGCCCTCCATGAGGAGCAGATCGAGGCGGGACTCACAGGCGATTGGGATGCCGTAGGCGCGTTCTTCGCCGAGGACCTCGTCTACATGCCCCCGAATTTTCCGCTCGTCCACGGCCGTGCCGCGTGGGTGGAGGGGGCCAAAGCCATGGGCTTCGACATCATCGAGATGACCACCGAAATCCTCGACATCGACGGTCGCGGTGACCTCGCCTATCTACGTGGTGCCTATTCCGAGACCTTCACGGTCCAGGGGATGCCCGGCCCGATCAGCGACACGGGCAAGTTCCTCTGGATTCTGCGCAAGCAGCCGGATGGCGCCTGGTTGATCACGACCTGGATCTGGAACGCCGACCAGATCCCCGGGCAGGGCCAGACGAGCTAGGCCTAGGGCGCCGCCGTCGGCCAGGCGATCCAGCCGACCCGGTCTACCACCATCGTGAACAGGAAGGCGAGCGTCATCGCGACCAGCGGTGCCAGGATCCAGATAGTGAGCAGTCGCATTACGGCGGAGCGCGTGATGATCTCCCGCCAGCCGAGCTTGGAGATACCCAGGCCGATGATCGCTGCTGTGTTCATCTGCACCAGCGAGGTGGGTATACCGCGTGAGACCGATGCGAGCAGTAGCAAGCTCGCTGTGACTACGGCGATCAGGGTGGCGCCCAGCGGGCCGAACTCCACGATCTCCTTGCCCGTGGTGTGAACCACCCGGTGACCCAGTAGCGAGCTGCCCACCCCGAAGTGCGGCGCCACGACCAGCATAGCCAGCAGCATCACCAACGTGGAACCTTCCCCGCCCGGCTGGATGTTCAGGTCGTTCATCAACATGGAGGTGAGGGGACCGGCCGCATTGGCCACGTTGTTCGAGCCGATCGCGAACGCGACATAACAGGAAACCGCGATCACGATCACCCTCAACAACGGACGGCGGCCCAGGTCGGCGAACCTCATTCTTCCACAACGGCGCAGCGGGTTGTACAGGAATTCCCCGATAAAGAGCGTGATCAGAAACGACACGATCGGCAGTATGAACCAAGTCGGTATGATCTCTAGGAAGAGCTTCCGAGTATGCAGCATGTTCAGATAGAGGGCGGACCCGATGAGGGCGAATACCGTTGACTGGCTGGTCGATTGCGGTACCCGAAGGAGGTTGGCCATCAGGAGCGAGAGTGCGATAGCCAGCAGGATTACCGTGGTCAGCGGTAGCCCCATGATCTCGCCGGGGAGAATCCCCCCGCCGATGGTCAGTGTGACTTTCTTACCCGCCAAGATCGCACCGAGAAACACGAATGTCCCGAAAAGCCCGGGGATCGCTTCGCGCGGCAACAGATTCGCCCCGTAGGCCGCGGAAAACGAGGGGGATGTCCCACTGGCGCCCATGTTCATCGCCAGGAACATGGCCACCAGGAATGGAACAAGAAGCAGCGAGAGCAGTGGCGAGAACATCGTGCCCGTCCCTTGCAGCGGTCGGAATCCTCGCGCAACGCTATCTCATGTCATATGGCAAACGAACGCACATGTCCCCTGTTGCAAGACGTTGGCCAGGATGATGCTACTGATTCTACTTGGTGAGATCCTGCAGGACGGGTAGCGCTTCGTTTCCACCCCTCACGACTATTGAGCGATTTTGACACGCGCTATCTTGTTCATAGCCGAGGCACTGGTGACGGAGTGGATGCGCGTTCAGAGTGGGTGCCAGCTTCGAGCAGGTACCGTGAATATGCTTCCCCTTCTGCTGGCAGGGCTTAGGCTGGGCTTGGTTGGCGTCAGCTGCAGGTCGCACGGCGCCTGGCGCTGGCGATCGGCAACTCCGACGCGCTGCCTCCTCAGCAGAGCTCGGGAACCTAGTCCAAGCGCGAACGGAGGTTGCGGTGAGCAGACGGATCGGAACAGCCGGTGCAACGGTAAGTCTTGCGCTGATCTCCTTGACGTGTGCCCCGGTAAGGCCGCGCGAGGAGGCGCCAGCACGAGCGATAACGCCCTACCTGAACCCCGAGCTTCCCCTCGACGAGCGCGTGGCGGATCTCGTCTCCCGCATGACCCTCGAGGAGAAGGTCAGCCAGATGTTGTACGACGCGGCCGCCGTGGAGCGCCTGGGGATCCCCGAATACAACTGGTGGAACGAGGCGCTGCACGGCGTCGCCCGGGCGGGCCGCGCCACCGTGTTCCCCCAGGCCATCGGGCTCGCCGCGACCTGGGACACCGACCTCATGTTCCGTGTGGCCACCGCCATCTCCGACGAGGCGCGGGCCAAGCATCACGAGTCCGTCCGCCGGGGACGCCGCGGCATCTATGAGGGTCTCACCTTCTGGTCACCCAACATCAACATCTTCCGCGACCCGCGCTGGGGCCGCGGCATGGAGACCTTCGGCGAGGACCCTTACCTGACCGGGCAGCTGGCCGTGCAGTTCGTCAAAGGGATGCACGAGCGTCACACCTTCGATGCAGTGGTCGACGAGCGCGACCTGCGCGACACCTACCTGCCGGCCTTTCGAGCGACCATCGTCGAAGCGAACGCCCAGTCGGTGATGTGCGCCTACAACCGCTTCCGTGGCGCGCCTTGCTGCGCGAGCAGCGAGCTACTGGAGCTGACACTGAGGGACGCCTGGGAGTTCGACGGCTACGTCGTCTCCGACTGCTGGGCAATCATGGATATCTACAGGACCCACAGGGTCGTGCGAACCGCGGCCGAGGCCGCAGCGATGGGCGTTGCCACAGGGACCGATCTGAACTGCGGCGTGACGTACGATAGCCTGCTCGTCGCCGTCGAGCAGGGCCTCATCAGCGAGGAGCAGATCGACGTCTCGCTCAGGCGCCTGTTCCGTGCGCGCTTCAAGCTCGGCATGTTCGATCCGCCGGAGCGCGTACCATTCGCGAGCATCCCGTACAGCGTCAACGACTCGGAGGAACACCGGGCGCTCGCGCTGGAGGCGACGCGCCAATCCATCGTCCTGCTCAAGAACGCGGGTGACCTGCTACCGCTTCGCCGCGACCTCGGTACGATCGCGGTCATTGGACCGAACGCCGACGACGTGGACGTGCTGCTCGGGAACTACAACGGCATCCCGGCGGACCCGATCACTCCGCTGGAAGGCATCCGTCAAGCCGTTGCCCCTGGCACGCAGGTTCTCTACGCGCGCGGCACGGACGTCGCCGCGAACACGCCTACCCTGGAAGTCGTCCCAGCCGCCGTGCTGTTCACGGGACCGGAAGCCGAGCGGACGAACGGGTTGAAGGCCGAGTACTTCGCCAACCGCTACTGGGAGGGTGAGCCATTCGTGACCCGCATCGACAGCCAGCTCGATTTCAACTGGTGGGACGATCCACCCATAGAGGGCATGCCGGCGGACAGCTTCAGCGTGCGCTGGACGGGGACGCTCGTACCGCCCGTATCCGGCCGCTACGCCCTGGGTGTGCGGGTGTTCGGAGGGTTCCAGCTCGTCCTCGCCGATTCCCTGCTGGTCGAGTTCTCCGACCGACACGTCGTCTTGCCACGCTGGGAATACGTGCAGCTCGAAGCTGGCCGGTCGTACGACATCCGAGTCGAATACCAGACCCGGCGTGCCGACGCGATGGCACAGCTTGTCTGGGCGAAGCCCGAGCCGCGCCTGCGTGACGAGGCACTGCAGGCGGCCAGGCAGGCCGATGTCGTCGTCATGATGATGGGCCTTTCGCCGCGCCTCGAGGGCGAGGAGATGCGGGTGGAGGTGCCCGGCTTCGTGGGCGGTGACCGCATCGAGATCGGGCTTTCGGCTCCGCAACGAGAGCTCATGGAGGCGGTGGTCGCCACGGGTAAGCCGGTGGTGCTGGTACTGCTGAACGGCAGCGCGCTGGCGGTGAACTGGGCCGCCGAGCACATCCCCGCCATCGTCGAGGCGTGGTACCCGGGTCAGGCGGCGGGCACGGCGATCGCGGATGTCCTCTTTGGCGACTACAACCCTGCGGGCCGGCTTCCTTTGACGTTCTATAAGTCTGTGGATCAACTGCCGCCGTTCACCGACTACGACATGAAGGGCAGGACCTACCGCTATTTCGACGGCGAGCCGCTCTTCCCCTTCGGCCATGGCCTGAGCTACACCACGTTCGCGTACAGCAACCTCGAGCTACCGTCCCAAGTCGGCGCTGGAGAGGACATCGTGGTCTCCGTCGCTGTCGAGAACACGGGCGTTGTAGCCGGTGAGGAAGTGGTCCAACTCTATGTGACGGACGTAGAGGCCTCGGTGCCTGTGCCGATCCGATCTCTCCAGGGCTTCCAGCGCGTGTTCCTGGGACCTGGGCAACGGAAGACAGTGTCGTTCACGCTCGCGCCTCGGCAGATCTCGCTGATCGACACGGAATGGCAACGGGTCGTCGAGCCCGGTCTCTTCAAGGTGACTGTGGGCGGCAAGCAGGCCGGGTTCAGCGGGATCGCCGACGCTGCCACAACAGGCGTCGTGAGCGGCCACTTCGAGGTGGTCGGTGAGAGGATACGGTTAGACGGATAGCGCACCGCTCGGGTCCCTCATCCTGATACCGAGTGTAAGCGTCTGGATCAACTTTGGCCGGAGGTGACCATGAAAGGACTCGCTCTATTCGTGCTCGGTGCCCTTATTGGAGTCATCATCGGAGCGCTATGGATTGGCCCCGAGCGAGTGGGAGAGCTCTCGGACGAGGGCGTTGCGGCGATCAACGGCGCTGTTAAGTCGTACAGCGAGGCGTTCGTGGCGAACGACTGGCCGACCTTCGCCACGCACTACGCGGAAGACGCCGTCGCCATGCCGCCCAACATGTCGGCGGTGCAAGGGCGAGCGGCGATACTCGACATGGTCGAGAGCTGGCCGACCATCACGTCGTTCAGCCCGGCTGTCGCCGAGATAGACGGCTGCCGCGACCTCGCGTTTCTCCAAGGCAGCTACACGTTTTCGGTGATGCCGGAGGGCGCGCCGGAACCCTTGGAGGACACGGGCAAGTACGTCGAGATCTGGCGCAGGCAGCCGGATGGATCGTGGCTGATCGCGGTGGAGATCTGGAACTCCGACAATCCGCCAGCTGTGCCGGGCGAAACCGGGCAGTAGCCGGGGGCCGCGTGGCGCGTCTAAACCGCGGCGAGCCGGAGGAGATCCATGATCGCCAGCCTCTGAGAGCGCGGGGGATCCTTGAGGAAACGGGCCTGAGGGAAGTGCCATGTCTGAAGACAAGCACGTGAACCCGCTGTTCGCCGGTCTGGACGTGTCGACCCAGAGCTGCAAGCTCGTCGTCATCGACCCGGACGCCGCGGCCGTTCGGCACGTGGATCGGGTCGACTACGACCGTGACCTGCCGCACTTCGGGACCGAGGAAGGGGCCATCGCCGGACTCGGGGAAGGCGTCTCGGAGTCCGACCCCCGGATGTGGATCGAGGCGGTGGAGCTGCTGCTTGGCCGGCTGTGGGAGGCTGGTGTTCCGGCAGAGCGAATCCGCTGCATCTCGGTCTCCGGCCAGCAGCATGGGCTCGTGGCCCTGGCTGCGGATGGGAGCCTCGCCCGGCCACGCGCCAAGCTGTGGAACGACTTCTCCACCGCCGAGGAGTGCCGCATGCTCACCGAGGCGGTGGGCGGTCTCCAGGCGATGATCGCCGAGGTGGGGAACAGCCAGCGCACCGGCTACACCGCCCCCAAGATCCTGCACATGCGGCGCCACGAGCCGCAGAACTACGAGCGCGCCCAAACCCTCTTCGTGGTCCATAACTACATCAACTGGTGCCTGACCGGCGGCCCCGACGGCGGCGTGGCAGTCATGGAGCCCGGCGACACCTCGGGGATGGCGCTCTGGCACCCGGGCACAGGCCGCTGGTCGCAGAAGCTGATCGATGCGATCGACCCGGCGCTGCCTGAGAAGCTGCCGCCCGTGCAGCCGGCGGATCGGACTATCGGTCACGTCGGAGTGACCCTCGCCGCCCGCTTCGGCCTGCCCCCCGACTGCCGGATCGACGCCGGCAGCGGCGACAATATGTACGGCGCTCTCGGCACGGGGAACTTCGAGCCGGGAATGATAACGGTGAGCCTGGGGACGAGCGGAACGGCCTGCACCATTGTCGACGAACCGTTCATCGACCCCACGGGTCAGATCGCGGCCTACTGCGACAGCACAGGTCGCTACCTGCCGCTGCTCTGCGTCTCGAACATGGCCAACGGCTACAACACCCTCCTGGAGCGATTCGGGCTCTCGCACGAAGAGTTCGATGATCTCGTTCAACGCGCACCCCCGGGGAACCGCGGCTGCGTGCTGGTGCCCTGGTACGAGGGTGAACGCACCCCCGACCTGCCGCTGGCGGCACCGCTCTATTTCGGATTCGCTCTGTCGGAATTCGAGCCGGAAACGCTCTGTCGGGCCGTGTTAGAAGGCCACGTGCTCAACCTCTACGACGGCTTCACCCGCATGCCGGTGACACCGCGCGAGATCCGGCTGACCGGCGGCCTCTCCAGCTCACCATCCTGGTGCCAGACAATCGCCGATATCTTCGAGGCCGAGACGGTCCCGGTACTGGGCGAGGGGGCAGCTCTGGGAGCGGCGATCCACGCGGCCTGGGTCTGGTACCGCGAGGCGCGCGACGAGCGGCCGCTCGCCCGGGTCGCCGAGCCCTTCGTGGTGCTCGACGAAGTGCGCCGCAAACGGCCGGAGCCGGAGCACCGCTCGGCCTACCGCCTACTCAAGCGCGTCTTCGTGGCGCTCAGCCGCCGGGCACGCGGCCTGGAGGGCGACGATCCCTTCGCGCTGCGACGCGACCTGGTGACGCTCACGTCCACTCGCTGAGATCGGCCGATGAGCGGCGATCGGGATTCGTTCGGACCTGGAGGTGGCGTGGACAGCTCCGCTGACTACCCTACCATTCCGTACGCGGACATCGAGACGGTGACCCTAGACATCGGCAACACCCTCGTCTCGATGGACTTCGACTGGATGGCCGCGGAGTGCCGCAGCCGCGGTGTGCTGTGCGAAGCGGAGCTTCTCCGCCGCGCCGAGGCCGCAGCTCGTCCTGGTTTCCGACCCGAGCGCGGCATGGACGACGAGCGAGTGGCCCAGCGCGTTTTTGAAGGTTACCTGCGAGGCATCCTCCATCGCCTCGAGACGATGGGAGTGCACTACAGCACATCCATACCCGAACTGATCGCCGAACTCTCGCTCGCCATGAGAGCTGCTGGGGGCACGCGGCGACTTTGGTCCAGCATCATGCCCGGCGTACGCGAGGCCCTCGCCGGCATGCGTGCTCTCGGACTGCGGCTCATCGTCGTCAGCAATTCGGATGGCACGGCGGAAGCGATCCTCAGCGATATCGGGCTACGTGGCTACCTGGACGCCGTCATCGATTCCTGTCAGGTCGGCTTCGAGAAGCCCGACCCGCGGATCTTTCAGCGGGCGCTCGGACTCGCAGGATCGCCGCCTGAACGCACGTTGCACGTCGGCGACCTGTACGCGGCGGACGTGGTCGGCGCACGCTCCGTCGGCATTCACGCGATCCTGCTCGATCCCTTCGGCGATTGGGGCGACGTGGACTGCGTCACGTTCCCAGATCTGCTCAGCGTCCAGAGGAAGCTCGCCGCAGCGCAGTGAACGTGACCGTCGAGTGAGAGAGCCCACGCCACCGACCACTTCACGCTTGACAATTCGCCCAGGTCCGCCGTAAGGTGCCTGCAGCTCCAACCGTCTCTGCACGATGTGGCGAATTGATCTCGCCATGATTCCTTCATCCCTTCCGACCCGTCCGCCTTGCGGGCGCGGCGATGACGCTCGCTGCAAGCCCGAGCGAGGCGACGAATAGTGTGCTGACGCTTCAGGGGCGCGGCGCACGACCCGCGTCGGCCCGCGCCGCCAACCCAAACCGGGAGCGACACCATGGCCCCGCTCCGCCTCAACCTCGCCGCCCTGCGAGACAGTCTACTCGAACCCGAGGCGCTCCCTGACATCCTGAGGCTCCGCCGAGGGCTCGCGGCCGCGTTCTTCGAGCGGCCGGTCTCTCGGCGCACCGCCATCCAGGTGACTGGCTCGGCGGTGGCCGGGTTCATGCCGGTTCTCAACCGCCTGCACGTGTTCCTCTTCGTGCTGGGCAACAGCGAGCGCTGGGTGATCGACGCGCATCGCTATGCGGGATCGCCGTACCTGCGGCACACGAAGAGCGACGACGGGCTCGTACGCGTCGAGCTGCGCGGCGCGCGTTTCCCGGGCACCAGGCTACCCGCTGACTTCGTCTGCGAGGTTGTGCCCGGGCTGATCGGCTCGCGTATGCGACTGCGGCTGGCGCTCGGCGGCTTTCGCTGCGAGGTCCCCTTCGAGGAATGGCTGCTTGGCAGGGCGCGCGCCCACTCACGCATCCGCCTGAACCGCCGCGTCTTCCGGGTCGCGGGAGGGCCCTCACTGGTTCTCTCCGGCCGCGCCGAGGCGGAGCTCGCGCCGGATGGTGTCCTCAGGCTGAGCGGCCGAGGCCTAGCCTCGCTCAGCGGTCTGGGAACGGAGGTCCACTCCGATTCCGTCACGCTCTCGCTCGCGGATCCCGATGCGCCGAGCGCGCTCGACGACCCGCCGACCCGTCGCACGGTAATCAACCTAGAGCGCGGAACGCGGGCCTGGGGCCTGCGGCCGAAACTGCCGATCAAGGGGCCCGGCATCCTGCGTTACGCCGACGAGCCGTTCGACAGCATCGCGATCGAGGCGGGTGAGAATAGAAGACCTAACGTGCGACGAGCTGCGGTGGCCTACAGCGCGGACGGGCGTGTAGCGGGCAGCTGGGAACCGGGCGGCCGACTCCTCGATGACTCCGGCTCACCAGCTCGCATCCCACTCGTCAGCGCACGCTACGCCGTGGGCTTCGACCGCGCAGGTGAGCAGCGCGCGTTGCTGGCGCGCTTCCGGGAACCGCTGTGGCTGCATGGCGAGGGCTTCAGCATCGAGATCGGAGATGCTCCCGGGCTTTCGCCGTTCGAGATGGTCGCCACGAACGGCACTCTGGAGAGGATGCGTTGCGAGCCAGCGCTACTGCGAACGGTGCTGCCGGTCGCCGGCGCCATCGTCGAGCCCAGCGAGCTCCCCGCCGGCAGCCGCATCGCGCTGACGGACAGTCAGGTCGGCGACGGCCAGCCGCCTCCAGCGGCCCGGCTCTCCTTCAACGGGAGAGGTAGCGCCGCCGGCCTGGTGATGGCGGCCGCACCACCTCTCGCGCTCCTTCGTCCCAGAGACCTGTTCTCCATCACCTTCGACTTCGTGAATCTCGGCCTGCAGATCGAGGGCCCCGGCGCGGCCACGCTGGTTCGGGAGACGACGGAAGAGGCACCGGGCTCCTTCATCATCGCCCGCTTCCCGCCGCAGAACATTGCGGAGGAAGCGTTCTTCGAGCCTGGCGAGGAGCCAGGCACAGGAGACATCCCGGTCAGGGCGTTCATCGCCGGTTGGAGCCGGCTCGCCTTTCGCCTGCCCTCCGAGGTGAGCTCGCTTCCCTACACGCTCGACGCGCTGCTCGATTGGACGCAGCTCGAGCCGAGCCTCGTGGCCACGGCACAGCCGCCCCCGCCGCCGCTGCTGCGGCTGATCGGGCAGCCGATGATCATCGACCCGCGCGAGGGGATCGGGATCATACGGGCAACCATCGCCGGCGGGGCGGTCGCCCGACTGAAAGCGGAAGCACGGGTGGATCCCGAACTGCGGCAGAGCGTGGCCCAGGAGTTGGGCCGCAACCTGCCCCGTGGCGTCCGTCTGGCACCCGAGCAGCTGCAGAAACTCGCGAGCACGGTGACGCAGACGCGACCCGGCTACGCGGCAATCGAGGGACCTATCCTCGCGGAGATCGTGACCGGGCTCCTGCGGCGTCCCTACGAGCCGGCGTCGTACCAGACGGCACTCGAGACGCCCTGGCGCCTGATCCTCTCGCCCAACCGTTTCAGCGCCTGGGCGCACTCCTTCCGCGAGGTCACCGACGAGGATACCCACATCACCGAGCTCTGGCACACGCGGCTCGGCGTGCACCGCACCGGCGCGATTCCACCCGGCGAGAGTCCCGTCGACGAAGTCGAGGACTACTACCGCACCGTGCGCGCCGTCTGGTCGCCGGACTACACGCGTGACGCCTCGGCGAAGGAGCCGCCGCATTACCCGGACAGCCACCCGGGCAACCCGTTCCGGATGTCACTCGACGCGCGGGACCGGCACGAACTGGTCACGCTCACCTCCGACTTCCTGCTGCCCGAGTGCGAGGATCGCATCGTCCGCGCCGACCGCTTCATGCTGACCGCGCTCGGTGCCTGGATGAACGTGCGCGGCGCCTGGGAGCTGGGCGTGCTCCCGGCGGACGCTCAGGAACTACTGTCGCTGGAGGAATGGCGGCACCGGGCCACTATGGCCCGCGACCAGTTCGTGAAAGTCGTCTACCGCGGCTACCTGTTCCCGTTCGGGCACCGAGCGTCGCTGATCAAGATCACTGAGCGCAAGTGGAAGAGTTGGCGAACTTATCAAACGGCGTTCCTGCGCCAGCGGATGTACGTGGTGGTCCGTCAGCCGGAGAAGGTATTCCCGGCGCTATTCCAGCCGCACCAGGGGCGGAAGTTCCCGTTCACGCGGGTCACGCTCGTGACCCGGGCGACGCCGAACCTGGATGACCCGACGACGAGCGAAATTGACGGGATGGGGCAGGAGGCCTTCTGGCTGCGGGTCGGTGGCTCCGACTTCCTCTTCCACTGCGTGGCGGAGGACCTCGAGGGTCGTCAGGTAGAGTTCACCGCACCGCTGGCGTTCATCGACGGCAAGCACGTCACGGACACCACCGTGCTGAACGCCGCCGCGGCTGAGGCCTCGTACACGACGCTTCGCAAGACCTGCTCGCTCGACGGCCAGAGGGTGGCCTACGCCGAGAGTCGAAAGTCGGGCGACACCACGTTCGAGACCGCGAGCCTCAAGTTCGGAGCCGAGGTCGTCTCAGAGTACGACGATGCGTCGTTCCGCGCGGCCGACCAGCCACGCTTCTACCCCGGGCTCGAGGGCGCGGCCGTAGAGCTTCCCGCCGTCAAGCATATCGCCGGCGCGGCAGGCGCGGTCCCGATCAAGTATCCGGATCGCTACCTCGAGCGTGGCTTCGAGGGCGATGCGGGCGACAGTTCCGGGAACAGTGGCCAGATCTTCGCCGAACTGGCGGAGGCCGTCGAGCTGATCTTCGGCGGCGGCTCAGCCGGCACCGACAAGGTCGGCGGTCTGGCCACACCGAACCTCAACATCTCGGGGCTCTCGCGGCTGACCGGCCTGGTGAGCGGCGACCTCGACGAGATGATGCAGGGCGTCTTCGACCCGACCAAGTTCTTCGAGTTCCTCGACGTAGAGCTGTTCGGCGGGATCTCGCTGCTCGACATCGTCAGGGCGCTGACCAGCGGGTTCGGCGTCGAGCTCGGCTCGCTAAAGGACGAGATGGAGAACCTGCTCTCCGATCTCACCGAGCAGGTGACCACGGCCCTGCTGGAGAGCCTGCCGAAGACGAGGGTGCCCGCCTTCCTCACCCAGATCATCAATGAGGCCGCCGAGGTCGCCGAGGAGCTGGAGAGCGCCAGCCAGCTACCGAAACAGATCCAGCTGATCTTCAAATGGGATCCCGAGGTCCAGAGCTTCGGCCCCTTCATCGTCAACGGGGACCCCGCCGACACGCTGTCGCTCACCGCGATAGGGCTCATCCCTATCAGCCTCGACGGCACGGCGAAGGAGCCCAGCTACACCGTCTCGGCCAAAGTGCAAGACTTCACCCTCGACCTCTTCAACATCATCGCGATCGAGGTGAACTCGGTACGCTTCAATAAGGAAGCGGGCGAGAAGGCGGACGTGAAAGCCGATGTCGAGGACGTGACGTTTGCAGGGCCACTCGCCTTCGTCGAGCAGCTCCAGAACGTGATCCCCTCCGACGGCTTCGTCGATGCGGACATCGATGTCTTGCCCACCGGCATTAAAGCCGGGTTCACGCTGGCGCTGCCGACGATCGGCGTGGGCGTGTTCACCTTGGACAACATGTCGCTCGGCGGACGACTGAGCGTTCCGTTCACGGGCGACCCGGTCCGCTTCCGCTTCAACTTCTGCACACGCGAGCAGCCGTTCACGCTCACGGTATACGCGCTGGGCGGCGGCGGCTTCTTCTCGATCGAGCTGGGCCTGGATGGCGTGGAGCTGCTGGAAGCGGCGCTCGAATTCGGCGCCAGCATCGCCGTGGACTTCGGCGTGGCGAGCGGCGGCGTGTCTATTAAGGCAGGCGTCTACTTCAAGATGGAGAGCGATGTCGCCACACTGACCGGCTATTTCCGCTTGAACGGCCACGTCGATGTGCTCGGCCTCATTACCGCCAGCATCCTCTTCTACCTGGCGCTCACCTACCAGTCGTCTCCCAAAATGGTTTGGGGCGAGGCGACCCTGACCATAGAGATAGAGATCCTGTTCTTCAGCATGAGCGTCGACATCAAGTGCCGGAAGGAGTTCACGACTCCGCCGCCGCCGCACTTCGCTGACTTGATGACCGCGGACGAGTGGGTGACGTACCAGCTCGCCTATGCCAACTGACGGGGGTTAGGATGCCAGCCAAGTCGATCTCGATCATCTGGACCGCGCTGCCCGCCGGGGTGCCCGAACACGGTAAGGTCCTCCGGCTGTCGATCCATGTCTCCCCCCGCCTGATGACGGACGAGGGTGGAGCGCGGCCGCGGCTGGAGCAGTTTGCCGACTACTTCGCCGATTGGCCGGAGGTCGTGCGCAACCTCAGATTCAACGTCCGCTTCAACCCCGGACCCACGGTCGAGGCGGAACGGGTGGGTGAGCCGTCGTCCGAGTTCTGGCAGGCCCTCTTCCCGCTCGACACGTATATCCGGCCCTACGAGTTCCCGAAGTATGACGACCGGCTCATCTTCTCCTACCCGGTAGGCAACGTGCTCTCCCACATCGAGGGGATCTACCAGAGAACCGCACAGACCTCGCCCGAGCAGTTCCCCTCCCGCGACAACCTGCGACGCGACCGCGCGCTAGCCGCCATCCGCTTCGTGCACGACGCGAAGGAGGCCCGTGAGATCGACGCAGCGCTCGGCCAGCAGATGGGCCCCACACCCAGCCCGCAGGCGCTGCGCGAGCAACTCGTCCGCCGCATGCAGGAACCGGGCGAAGGCAAACGTCGCGGCGTGCGGAACGCTCTGCCGCCGGGTCCACCCGACCCGACGCTGGATTTCTTCCAGGTCACCAACTTCTTCACGCCTCAGAGCACGGTGAAGCCGGATCGCGAGGTCGTGGACAAGTGGGGTCAGAAAGGCAAAGTCACCGGCGAGTACGAGCGCCTGCCGGCGGTCATCCCTGTCCCGGATATCGATTTCCACCAGATCGTCTCGACGCTGGCGCAGTATCCGAAGCTGCTGCGCGATCTGGGGTTGGTGATCGACCTGGACGTCCCCCTCGAGGGCGGGATCGTGGGCGAAGCCGCCGCACCCGACCTGCCCACCGTCCAGATCATCCCCATCTGGCCAGGGGGCGCGCCGGCACCCCTGCCAGAGGCGGTGCTGCCGAAGACCGTCTACATCCTAGACGGCGAGCGATTCGTGGCGAAGCCACAGCCCGACGATCCAGACCTCTCCGAGCACGGACTGCTGCGTCTGGACAAGGAGGGCTACGCGCTCGTGCAGGTCGACGTGGATGGTGCCGCTCTCAAGGCTATGGGTTATTCCTATAACCTCCATCGCTCGATCATCCACCGCTCCGCCGATTCGGATCTCGAGAGCAGCCTCCCCGCCCTCCGCTCCATCGGCTTCGCGCTCGCCCGCACCGGGAACGCGTTGCGACTCGCCACCAAGCTACAGGTGATGGCAGAGCGTCAGACCAACCTCCCGGCCGACCCCACGCCCGTGCTCTATGCAGAGGACTTGCTGCGGGGCTATCGGGTGGACGTGTGGGACAACGGCACCAGGCAATGGCGGTCGCTTCATCAGCGTGTCGGTGAGTACGCCTGCGACGCCGGGCCAGAGCGCTCCTATCAAGATGAGGGGTTCACGCAGATCGCCGTGACGAGCTCGGCGGACGAGACATCCCCGGACCTTTTCCTCCACGAGATCTTCGCCAACTGGGAGGGCTGGAGCCTCTCCGCGCCCAAGCCGGGCGCCTGGCTGACCGATGAGTCCAACTCCGAGCGCAAGCGGGAGCGGGCGCACACCGAACTCGACATGGAGACGACGTTCAGCGCCCTGCCCGGATCACTGCCACGTTTGCGCTTCGGCACCTCGTACCGGCTGCGGGTACGGGGCGTAGACCTCGCCGGGAACAGCCCGGCGTTCAAGGCCCTGGTCCCGGAGACGCTGCCGCTGCTCCTTAATCCCGTGGACGAAGACGACCCCGCCGCCAGCGACGAGCGGCCCTACTACCGGTTCGAGCCGCTGCCACCGCCCGTTACGGTGCTGCGGACCGATATCGTCGACTCGCCGGGTGAGTCCCTGGAGCGCGTGGTGATTCGCAGCTTCAACGACGAGCCCGCCAAGGATGAGCAGATCACACACGAAGTCAGCGACCGCCACCTCGCGCCGCCCAAGGGTCCCTGGTCACTCGCCGAAGCGCACGGGATGTTGGATCTGCCGCCGTCCCAGGCGGAGGACCCCGAGAAGTTGAGGGATCTCTACGCGGTGATCGTGCGCAAGGACGGGAACTTCCCCGCCACGAAGCCGACACCGACGAAGCAGGAGGCCGGCGCGGCCAACCCGATCTATGACGGGGACGCGATCAGCGAGCTACCGTACTTGCCGGACCCCATCGGCCGAGGGGCATCGCTGCTCAACCTCCCGGGCGTACCGACCGGCAAGTCGTACCTCATGACGGCCGACGGTTTCACCCAGATCTCCGACCTCCTACCCGCAGGGACTCGACTCTCTCTGGGAAAGGTGGCTTTCCGGCCCGGCCCCGGCGACGCCTGGTTCGAGGTGGGCGCGTTCCGCATCCGACTCGAAGACGGGACCGGCCGCTCCGACCTGCGGCCTCGTTGGGACGGCGACGACCGTCTCCTCACCGTCTATCTGCCGAAGGCCGAGGTCGCCGAGGTGCCCTACAGCTGCTTCTTGGGCGAGGACGACCTCGACCTAATGGGCATCTGGCACTGGATCGTGAAGGCGACACCCAAGGAAGCCGACCTCGAGTTCCTCAAGCAGCTGGCGCTGGACGGTCGACACTGGATGCTGACACCGCGCCGCACGCTGGTGCTGGTCCACGCGGTCCAGCAGCCGCTACGGCCGCCGGCCTTCAGCGACCTCACGCCACAGAGGTCGCTCGGGAACACCTTCGCGACTCTCATCGACCGGGTGCGTGTCCACGCCAAGAGTACGGTCAAGCTGGACGTGCGAGCCGAATGGAGCGAGTGGATCGACGCGCTCGCCGAGCCAGAGCCCCGGCGTATCACTGGCAGCGCGCACGTCTGTGAGTTGGGGGTGGACGACCCTGAGCAGGACATCTTGAACCTCGCGCATCGCCACGAGTTCGGCGACACCAAGTACCGCAAGGTCCGCTACCGGGGGACGGCCACCACACGCTTCCGCGAGTATCTGCCCGCGGGACTGCTGGAGGACGAGCAGAACATCACCCGCACTACGATCGATGTGCCAGAAGGCGCGGACGAGGAGCCGTTCATCTCGCCGGTCATCGATGTGCCCAACGCGGCACGCCCCGAGGCGCCCAGGCTGCTGTATGTAGTGCCGGCGTTTCGCTGGGAGGAAGAGACCGGGATCGCCGGACCGCCGCTGAGTAGCCGGCGCGAGGGCGGCTGGCTGCGTGTCTACCTTGATCGGCCCTGGTACTCGTCGGGCGACCGCGAGCTTCTGGGCACCCTCATCTGGACCGATGAGTTCAGGCGGATCCCGACCGAGTACCGGCCCTACGTCACCCAGTGGGGCACCGACCCGATCTGGGTCAGCGCTCCTACGACCGGCGCGGCTTCACTGGCGGCCTTCAAGGCCGCCACGGAGACGAAGCTCGGCGGGCTGACGCTAGACGAGCTGACACCCCCGCTCGCCATAGCACCCGTGCTGCCGACCCTGCGGCGCCTCGAAGTGCTGCACCCGACACCGAGGTCGCAGACCCAGGTCGCCCCGCAGATCGAGCGGGCTGCCGGGCCGGAGGTGAGACGGCCCGCGGTCGAACTAAGGCGCGAGCGGCCAGTCGTCGCACGCCAACCCGAGACCGTCGTGGCCGAAGTGCGACCCGTTCCGACGCTGGCCGTCGCTGGCCATGAGGTCCGCTACGACCCCGAACGGCGACTCTGGTACGCCGACATCCACATCGACGCTGGACCCTCGTACTTCCCCTTCGTCCGCCTGGCCTTAGTGCGCTTCCAGCCGATCTCCTTGCCGAACGCGCATGTCTCCCGGGTCGTGCTGGCGGACTTCGCGCAACTCACACCCGACCGGGCCGTCAGCCTCGGTTTCGATCCTAAGCGCCCGCAGGAGGTCGCGCTGACCGTTAACGGACTCACCTACCAGCGCTCGGAGGCCATGCGCGAGCCCGGTCAGATCTTCGTCCGGGTGGAGACGCTGCGCACCGATGTGCCCGAGGAGCTGGGTTGGGTGCCGGTCAGGGACGTGGAGATCGAGGAGGAGAAAGTCAGGCGCCGCGGCGAGGTACCGCTGTGGAGCGGTAAAATCACGCTGCCGGTGGCCCGCGGCACCCGCCCCTTCAGGCTCGTGATCCAGGAGTTCGAGGGCTACGCTTACCAGCCCGCAGCCGCCCAGGCGCGCATGGCCAGGGTGACCCGGGCAGGCCGTTTGGTGTACGCCCACGCGATCGAACTCTGAGCCAGGGATGCGCGGTCGCCGCCTCCGGCGGAGCCGCAGCGGGCATAGCTCTCACCAGATACCGGGCAGCAGGCGGTAACGCACCCGCTCGGCATACTCGCTGTAGCCTTCGAGCTCCTCCTTGAGGGTTCTGTCCTCGAGCACCGTGCGCACGGGCACCAGCAGTAACGTCAGCCCGGTCGGCACGAAGGCCCAGAGCGAACCCAACATCAGCGTCATCCCGCTCCACAGCACGATCCACCCGACGTAGCCCGGGTGGCGCACGTACTGATAGGGCCCGGCGGTGACGACGTAATGGCCACGCTCCTCCTGTATGCGCACGTACTTCGAGAAGAACTTGTTCACCGCCATCCAAGGGCACGACCGCCGCGATCTGCAACCAGAGCGGAATCTGCGGCGACCAGCCGTATCGCTGATTCAGCCCCGCCACGATCAGCGTGCTGAACGCGAGCACGCCCATGATGGCGCTCAGGACCTTGTCCCAGCCCTTGATGCCCTTCCGGATATGGAGCCGCTCGTCGATGACCTCCGGGTTGACCCGCCAGAGCACCGCCAAGTTGATCATCAAGCAGACCCCGGACACAGCGAGCAACACCCACGCCATCACCCAGTCCAGGCGGCCTGCCAGCAGGCACAAGAACGCCCCCAGGACCACCAGCGAGCCCCCGAGCGCGACCACGGCCTTCCAGATCAGCCCGACCGGAGCGGTGCCGACTTCTGCCCGCCCTCCGAAACTCGCATTCCGCATTTGCCAGCCCCCGTTCGAACGTCGCCATCCCTCCGCCAAACACTACGAACGTCAGTCACCGGAAGTTCGACTAACAGTAATCGTTGTACAGGCACGCCCCGGCAATCCCCGCTCCGGCGCCCCCCCGCGTTGACACCCATGGCCGGCCCGAATTAGCGTTCAGTGGCCCCCGGAAACGCCCGACAATATCGCGCGCGCCGAACGAGGAGTCCCAATGAGCGAGAACAGCACAAGCAGCTTTCGCCGGCGTTTCAACCGCTACGTCGCCCTGGCGACCTCCATCGTCGGGGTGGTGCTCATCATGAGCAGTTTTCTGTTCTCCGAGGATCCGTTCCTCTGGTACGCCGCCGTCATCATCGGGCTCGAGATCTTGCTGATCGGCTCATGGTACGCGAGCAACCCGATCCTGACGAGCGAGCGCCGCTACCCGGGCCTGCGCCAGGAGGTCTATCGTTTCACGGATCTCGTGCGACGGCTGAACCGCGTGGCGGCGGCCGAAAGACCGGCGGAGGAGCTCCAGCAGGTGCGAGCGGCCATGTTGGAGTCCGTGGAGCGGATGATCGAGCTGGCGGGCCAGCCCGGTAAGCCACCTTCGACCGGCGAGTAGAGGTCCTCATACTCCTGTCGCTCAACCGGCAAGGCCCAAAAAACGCAGCACGAGCAGCCGTATGAGCCAGAAGGAACCAACCAGCTTTCGCCGCAAGTTCAATCGCTATGTGTCTCTGCTGACCGCGATCATCGGGGTGGTCGTCATCCTGAGCAGCTTCCTACTTACGGGGAATCTGCTCGCTTGGTACGCCTCCGTCATCGTTGGGCTCGTGATTCTGCTGATCGGCTTCTGGTACGGAGCTAACCCCATCCTCACCAGCGAACGCCGCTACCTAGCCCTGCGCTCCGAGGTCGATCACTTCGTAGGGCTGGTGCGCAAGCTCAACAGGAAGGCGGTCGCCAGCGGCTCGTCGGATGACTTTCAGCAGATCAAGGCAGCGATGCTCGAGTCCGTAGAACGGATGGCCGAACTCGCTGGCAAGGAAGGTGAGCCGCCCGCCCCGGGCGCGTAGACGCGTCCTTGTATTTCCAATGTCCAGTCCACACTTTCTAATGACCCCCTCCGCCCTGACTTAGATACCGGGAGAGTCGAGTAGGCTAATGGGAGAGAAAGCTAAGGGCAATTGGCGACGCACAGTCAACCGCTACATCGGTCTGGCTTCAGCCATCCTGGGGATGGCCATCATCATGAGCAGCTTCCTGTTCCTGGACAACCTCTTCGTCTGGTACGCGACGGTGATCGTCGGGCTCCTTGTCGTTCTCGGCGGCTTCCTCTACGGTGCCCACCCCTTCCTGACAAGCGAGCGCCGACACTTCGAACTGCGCGCGGAGGTTGACCGGTTCATCGGGCTCGTCCGCAAGCTGAACAGCGCCGCGATGGCGCCTGGTTCCGAGGAGGAGTTCGAGCGCCTCAAAGCGCAGATGATGGCATCCGTCGAGCGGATGAGCGACCTGGCCGGCAAGGAAGGTTAGCTGCGTGTGGTTGACCCCTAGACCGCGATATTCCTAGGTTCCTTACGCAGGCAGACTTCCGTAGGTCTGGGCCGAGGCCGGTGCCAGCAGGCCGAGAGGACGCCACGTGCTGACCGGCAGTGCTCCATGCTCCCGTGGCTGCAATGTGCTGTCCTACCGAAACCGCCAGCCTGATATCTGCGCACTCCCTCCATCCCCTGCCGGGACGGAGGTTTCGCCCAACGAGTCCATCTCTGGAGGTGAGTCATGAAGGGTCTCGTCCTCTTCTTCGTCGGTGCGATCATCGGGGTGATCATCGGCGCACTCTGGATCGGTCCCGAACGCATCGGCGACCTTTCGGACGCCGATGTGGCAGCGGTCAACCGCGCTGCCGAGGGCTACATGCAGGCAGCCCTCGCAGGCGACGGGGCGGGGTTCGCCAGCCACTACGCCGAAGACGCGCTGCTGTTCGCCCCCAATGCACCAGCCGTTGAAGGCCGAGCCGCAATTCAGGCCTCGATGACGGGGCCGGCACCAGCCGACTTCAGCACGACGGCCCGAGCGGTTGAGGGCTGCGGCTCGCTCGCCGTCAGATGGGGCACCTACGTCTGGACTTCTGCTGCAGAAGGCGCCGCCCAGCCGGTCACCGACAACGGCAAGTTCGTCGAGCTCTGGAAGAGACAGCCAGACGGCACGTGGTTGATGACCCTCGACATCTGGAACTCGGACATGCCGCCCGGCGAGCAGGGTGGCGCCTCTCCCTAACTCTCACCCAGGGGGCACCGTGACACGCTTGAATACTCTATCCACGCTACTTTCCGGGCTCGTGCTGGGAGCGCTCATCACCCTGGCCGCCTGGACCGCCTTCGCAGGCCGTCGACCAGGCGTGGCTCAACCCCCGGAACAGGAGCGCCGCGAAGCTGCGGCAACGCGTGCCACAGCGACAGCGGTCCTCGAGACAATCCGCCAGCGACGCACCGTCCGTAGCTACGAGGCCACGCCCGTGCCTGATGAGGACCTGCTGGCAATCCTGGACGCGGCGCGCTTCGCGCCCACGGCTGGGAACCAGCAGCCCTGGCGGTTCCTCGTCATCCGGGACCGGGACAAGTTGAACCAGCTGAAGGTTCAGGCGCTGGAGTGGTACATGGACCGCGTACGCAGCTCGCCGAACGCCGACCAGCAGGACATCGAGTCGATCAGGTCGAGCGCCGAGCGGGCGTTGCAGGGCGCGCTATCCGCGCCGGTGTATGTGGCGGTTCTGGTCGATACACAGGCGCCCCACTCGCGCTACGTCGTCTACGACGGCACCCTGGCGGCCGCGAACTTGATGATCGCTGCGCGCGCCCTTGGCTACGGCACTGGCTTCTTCACAACTTTCTTCCCGGAAGATGAGATGAAGGCGTTCTTCGGCATCCCGGATCACTACTCGCTGATCTGCTTCACGCCGATCGGCGTACCGGAAGAATGGCCTGAGACACCAGCCAAGAAGGGGCTAGGGGAGCTCCTCGTCTTGGAGTCCTTCGAGTAGCACAGCGCGTCGAACCGCCGATGGCTGAAAGGAGCCGTCTCATGGTCTCGCGGGGTTACTCAAGCGCCTTCAGCGCAGCTCTCGCCTGCGCCGGCCTCACATTCTGCTCACTGAATGGGCCGGCAGCCGAGGATGTCGTGCTGGCTCGTGCAGACTCCCTGCGGCAGGCAGGGAGCGAACAGCCAGGACTCGGAAACCCGGTGGTCCAGCGTCTAGCCGAAAATGTGTACGCCATCACGGACCTCTATCACTCGGCAGGGGCGCGAGCCGGGGTGAACGCTGGAATCGTCTTCACCCGCAACAGCGTCGTCTTCATCGATGCCGGCATGACCGTCGCTTCCGGCCAGTTTCTCTGGGATCTGGCTTCGGCACGCATACATGGACACGAGCAGGTGTTCCTCATCCTTACGCATCACCACGCAGACCACGTATTCGGCATGCGGGTTTTCGAGGATAGAAGGGCCAGGGTCATCGCGCACCATTGGCTGGCGACGGAATTGAAGGACGACAGAGGCTTCTACAAGTCCTTCATCACGAGAATGATGGGATGGACCTCCCAACAGGGTGATGAGATCCTCGGAGATGTGGTTCTTTCCGCTCCCGACCAGACAATTGAAGGTGACTATGTGCTGGACCTGGACGGCGACGAGCTCCACCTGCTATACACACCGGGGCACGAGCGCGACGAACTGGTCGTGTACCACCCGAGTTCGAAGACGATCTTCGCCGGTGACGCGCTGTACGAGGGCATGCCGCCCAACACGCAGTTCGGGGGGCCTGCGGAGTGGAAATCCTGGATACAGCACCTGGAGCGCCTCAAGAGCCTGGAGATCCGCACGATCGTGCCGGGACACGGGATGCTCAGCTCGGAATCACTGATCGACGAGAACATCAGCTATCTGAAGGGACTTCTGACGGCGACCCCAGGCACGACGTTACAGTGCTAGCGGCGGTCGGCAACACTCGCTGAATCCGACCGTCAACTGAAGAGGAGGCTCTCGTGAACGGTCCGCAGGAAGTAACGAGGCGACGACTCGCTTCGGCGGTTGCCCTCGGCGAGCGCGCCTGGCAGACGTTCCAGCGATTCCCATTCGTCATCCTTTCGGCGATCGCCGCCGCCGTCGTTCTCCATCATCTGGCCAGTATCGAGTTCGACCCGGAACGGGGCGCCGACAGCTTCTATCCCATCCTCATGGCCTGCATCGTCGGCATCCCTCTCTTCATCGCCATCGAGTTGCTCGCCGAGAGCCGTAGCTGGTCCCGCACAGCCCGCCTCGAGGCCGCGCTCGTCGGGCTCGCCCTCCTGGTCGCGTACTACGCGGTACTTCCTTATCCGATCAGAGGCGCCGAAGTTGCCCGTTGCCTCCTGCTGATCGCCGGCTTGCACCTGCTGATCTCGTTCGTTCCGTTCGGCCTCCGGTCCGATGCGCAGAACGGCTTCTGGCAGTACAACAAGCTGTTGTTGCTGCGATTCATTCTGGCGGCGCTCTACACCATCGTGCTCTGGATCGGCCTGAGCTTGGCCTTGCTCGCCTGCGATACGCTGCTGGAAGTCGACGTCGAGCCCTGGAACTACGTGCAGCTCTGGTACTGGATCGCTTTCGTTTACGCTACCTGGTTCTTCCTCGCCGGTATCCCTGAGGATGTGAGGAATCTGGAGCAGGTGCGTGACTACCCGGTGGGACTGCGCATCTTCGCCCAGTACGTGCTCATCCCGCTCGTCGCCGTCTACTTCGTCATCCTGTACGCCTACACTGCGAAAATCGTCATCCAATGGAGTCTGCCCGAAGGCTGGGTCGGCTACCCGGTGATCGGCGTGTCGGTGACAGGAATGCTCGCCCTACTGCTGGTGCACCCGATCCGTGAGCGCGCCGAGAGCGCCTGGATCGCAAGTTACGCGAAGTACTTCTACTGGGCGCTTTACCCGCTGATCGCGTTGCTGATCATCGCCATCGCGACGCGCATCGCCGACTACGGAGTCACCGAGAGGCGTTACCTGGTCGTGGTGGCCACAGCCTGGCTGCTCGGGATCGCCCTCTACTTCAGCTTCGCGCGCCGCAAGGACATCCGGGTCATCCCGGTTTCCCTCTGCGTCGTCACCTTCTTTACCAGCTTCGGCCCCTGGAGCGCCACCAGCATATCACGGCGCAGCCAGCTCGATCGCTTGCGAGACATACTGATCCGTGAGGAGGTGATGATCGACGGCCGGCTTGAATCGATACCTAAGCGCGTCGACTTCGAGCGGGAGAGCGAGATCAGCAGTATCGTCAGGTACCTGCACGACGTGCACGGCATCGCGCGGATCCGGGACTGGTACGCTCAGCCCGGCCGGATTCCCGACGAGGCTACCCCGCAGCTCGCCCTACAGGAGATGGGACTGCTGTACCGAAGCCGCTGGGAGGAGCGGGACGAGTTCGCCATCCGGCCTCGCGAGCCGAATCCGCTGGTACTGGACGGGTTCGACTACCTGTACCGCATCTCCGCGTGTGCAGAGAACGACACGCTCGAACTCCGCGCGCCGTTGGACAGCCTCACAGAGCTGTACCTACACGGCACCACACTGCACCTGGGGCCACCCGATGATCCCGCGGAGCACCTGCTGCTCGAGCTGGCACCCATGATCCTGGACCTGCGGGAGCGACAGCGCAGAGATGAGCCGTACGGACCGGAGGCGAGCGCTCTGGATGTGGAGAACGCCAGGTACAGGCTCGTGCTTCACCTGGCTGAGGCGGATGGATATGTGACTGCGGATTCCGTCAGGCTCAGCTGTATCTCCGCCACCGCGCTGATCACGCGTAAGTAGCGACAGCTCGACGCCCGCCGAGAGCGCCGACCACCTTGCCGTAACCCTCGATCAGCTCGGCGTTCTCGGCCGTCACGTCGCGCGCCTCGGCAGCGTGCCGTGCGTTCCGCGACAAGGCCTCGCGGAATTCGCGGTCGCGGCACAGGCGCACGATGGCCGCAGCATACGCGGAGGGCGCATGGGGTGGCACGAGCAGCCCGTCGTGACCATCACGTATGCTCTCGCGAAAGCCGCCTGCGTCCGCAGCCACGACCGCCAATCCCGAAGCCATCGCCTCGAGCGCCACCAAGCCGAGTGTCTCGGTGACGGACGGCAGCACACAGATGTCCGAGCTCGCGTAGACCCTCGCCAACTCCTCATGTTTCATGAAGCCAATACGACGGACCCATGGAGTTCGGCTTTCCAAGTCACGGGCGACGGGACCGTCGCCGATCAGCAGGAACACCGCGTCGGACCTGAGCTCGTCGTGCGCCGCCGACCACGCATCGATCAGGACGTCCAGGTTCTTTTCCGGCGCCAGCCGTCCCACGTGCACCACCAGCTTCGCGCCTTCGGGAACGCCGAGCAGGCGGCGCCAGGCGCGATCACGCTTGGCCGGGTTGAAAAGCGCCGTGTCCACGCCGCGGCCCCAAAGCACAGCGTGCACCAGTCCGTGCTGGACTAGTACACCGCATCGGAAGTTCGTTTACGTATTCTTGCCACTAGCCGTGTCACCTTGTGGGCCCTTTGGTGCCCGTGGTACGTCACGAACTTGTGAAACCGTGTACTAGTTTCTCGAGGACTGCCTGGCCCGGCGTGTGCGTCACTGCGGCGGGCCCGTGGAACCAAAGCAGCCAGCGCCAGACCAGCGGCTCGAGCCAGCCGACCCCGTAGTCGCGCGTGTAGCGGGGGAAGTCCGTGTGGAAAGATGTGACCAGCGGCAGGCCCCTGCGCAGCGCGTAGCGACGCCCCACCAGACCGAGCGGCCCCTCGACAAGCGCGTGAACGAGCTCGGGGCCGAACTCATCGAGGTAACGGCGCACCGCACGGTACGGCGGGAGCGAGAGACGAATGTCGGGATACGGCGGGAAGGGCACGGAACGCACCCGCAGATCTCCTTCGGACGCGGCGCTGAGATGGCCCGGATAGCGGGGCGCGACGACGGCCACGTCGTGCCCGGCGGCACGCAGGAACTCGACCATCCGCCCGCACACCATGGTCACGCCGTTCACCTGCGGTGTGAACGTGTCGGTGACTATCGCGATCCGCACACCGTTACCTCTAGCGCGATCACGTCAAGATTTCGCCACAGAGGTGTACCGAATGTGTAACCGTCGCACGCGCGGGTCTACGTGTCGGCCGCCCTCGTGAGTCACGGAACCGCGGCAGCTGGCCCCGCTGCGATTTCCTCGAGCGCGCCCTCCCGAGCCGCGAGCAGGGCCTGTCGGCGGCCCAACCAGAAGCCGACGACGAGCCAGACGCCGCAAATGGGTGCGGCGACGAAGGCGATCGCCGACATGCTGAGGCCCAGCCACCCCATCAGCGCATACGACCAGGCTCCGATTTGATCGCCACCCCGGTAGACGAAAGTGTCGATGAGGTTCTTTGCTTTGTACTTCTCCTCGCGGCTGACGACGGTGTATAGCACCTCACGCGTCGGCCGTGCCACGGCATAGTTGCCAGCCCGGCGCAGTGTCTGGAACACGAACAGTACCGCGAGCAGCGGCGCGAAGCCCAGGCTGGCGAATCCGAACACGCACACCGCCGGCAACAGGGTCAGCGTCAGCGCTACGCCCAGCCACTTGATGAGTCTCCCCGTGAGGAAGGCCTGCGTGAAGATCGCCAACACGTTGACCGCGACATCGATCTTGGCAAAGAAGGCGGTACGCACCGCGCGATCGGTGAAAGTCCGGTCGATGATCTCCGCCTGCTGGAAGTAGAGGAAGGTCGCCGCGATCGTGAACAGTAGCATGTAGCCGCAGATGCCTAGCAGATAGGGCGAACGAATTACCCCGGCGATGCCCGCGAGGACACGGCCGCCAATGGGCTGCTCGGCCACCGGCTCCGCCCGGCGGACCCCGTAACCCCGTTCCGGCTCTGCCTCCGGAAGTCCCGCCACCCTCGGTCCCGACTCCTCCGGAAGCCAGTGCGGTTCCGTAGTCGAGAGCGCCGACAGCCAGCGCACGCATTGTACGGCGAACTCGAGCAGCACGACGGAGATCAGGATCAGGTGCACAGCACCAATCTTCTCCACCAAAGCAGCCGTCGTCCCGGCCCCGGCGATCGCTCCCAGCGTGCCGCCCAGGGCGATGAAGCCGAAGATGCGCTTCCCCTGTTCGCTGCGGAAAATGTCCGCCATGAACGCCCAGAAGACCGAGACGACGAAGAGGTTGAAGACGCTGACCCACCAGTAGAAGGCACGCCCGATCCAGATGTTCGCGCTCTCCGGCATGAACTTCAGCAGCGCGAAGAAGATCAGCAGGTTCCCAATGAAGAAGCGGTACGTGTAGGAAATGAACCGCGTGCGCGGCAGCTTGGAGACCAGGGCAGCGAACGGCGGATGCACCAGCAGCATCAAGATCAGCGTGCCGGTGAACAGCCAGGGCAGGTTACGCACACCGCTGGCTATGGCCATCTCGTCGCGGATCGGCCGCAGGACGTAGTAGCCGGAGAGGAGGAAGAAGTAGTACGCGCACGACAGCAGCAGCGCACGTACCTCTCCCTCCTTCACATCGACGGCGCGCTGTAGAACGCGCGCGAAGGGACTTGGCGGACCGCCGGCCACCGGAACCTGCTAGCCCTCAGCCTGCCGCGCGTGCCAGGCGGCCAGCACCCGCGCTTCCTTCTCCCCAGCGAGACCCGCACGCCGGTTCGCCCGCCGCTCCTCCGGCAGCGTCGCCCACCAGTCCAACGTGTCCTTCGCCGTCACCGCCAGTGGCCGGTACTTGAGTCCGGCTGCCACCGCGCGGCTGTTATCGAAGAGGGCGAAGCCCGCGTACTCACCGACCGGCGGCAACCACGCCGTCATCTCCGCCCAGGGAGCCACCTCGTGCTCAGCCAGGAACTCGGCATCAACCCAGGTGAAGGAGATCTCGTTGCTGACCACGGCCCGCATGCCGTACAGCAGCTCCGCCATGCTGAGCCTCGACAGCGGCCCGACGCCGCTGTACGTGCCGATCGCGCGCTGCTCGATCAGATGGATGTCGAATTCGGCCAGGTCGCGGGCATCAATGTACTGCGTGGGGTCGTCGGGCGTTCCGGGCGCCATCACCTCGCCGCCACGAGCGACGCGCACGGGCCAGTACGTCCAGCGATCGGAGCGGTCGCCCGGGCCCACAATCAGGTGCGGCCGCACGACGATCGCCCCGTTGGGAAACGCCTTCCTGGTCTCCTCCTCGCACAGCGCCTTCAGCGCGCCGTAGGTCTCGCCGGTGATCTCCTCGATCGTCGGATCGTCGATCGTCGCCACGGGATCGTCCTCGGTCATGCCCGGCTTACTGTTGTCGGCGTGGACGGAGAGCGACGACGTGAAGAGGTAAATGTCTACCGAACCCCTGAGTAGCTCCGCCGACTGCCGGACCCAGCGCGGGATCGACGCGGAGTTGTCGATCACCGCATCCCACTCACCACCCTTCAGCGCCTCCAGATCATTGTCCCGATCGCCAAATAGCTTCTCGACCCGATCGAAGACCTCCGGATGCACGGTTGGCTCCGTCCTTCCCCGGTTGAACGTCGTGACCTCGTGGCCGCGAGCCAGAGCGTAGTGGATCTGATGAGGCCCAGTGAAGGCGGTGCCACCGAGGATCAGGATGCGCAGCGGCTTCTCCGCCTGCGGGATCTGCGGTTGCCGGGCGATCGCCTCGTCGAACCTGCCCAGGCTGAGTGCGCCGCCGGCGGCGGCGGTCATCATGAGGAACTCTCGTCTCGTCGTCGGCATCAGCCTCACTCCTATCGGCACGGTTGAACGGTGATTCGCTGGTGCATGATTGTCAGTTCTCGCCAATCCATACTACGGCGCCCGGCGTGTTACGATTCAACGCGTCGGGCATACCAGGCAGCCAGGACCTCGGCCTCCCGCTCAGCTGATAGGCCGGCACGTGGCTGGGACCGCCGCTCCGCGGGCACAGACTTCCACCAGTCCAGCGTGTCCACAGCCGTCACGGCGAGCGGCCGGAAGGTCAGGCCCTTCTCGATGGCGCGTGCCCGGCTGATGCTGCCGTAGCCCTCATTGCCCTCACGCGGTGGCAGCCAGGCGGGCATCTGGGACCACGGTCGCACATCGTGCTCGGCGAGGAAGTCGGCGTTCACCCACGTGAACGAGACAGCCACGCTGGTGATCGCGCGGATAGCATAGAGCATCTCGGCGATGGAGAGGTGAGACCTCGGCCCGACGGCGTTGTACACCCCAGGCTCACGCTGCTCGAGCATACGAATGCACCACTCGCCCAGGTCCCGAGCGTCGATGTAGCGCACGAGATCCGTGGGATCACCCGGCGCCAACACCTCGCCGCCCCGGTCGATACGCACTGGCCAGTAGGTCCAACGGTCCGTTGGATCGCCCGGTCCGACGATCAGCCCCGGCCGTACGATCGTTGCCCGGCCCGGGAAAGCTCGCTCCGCTTCCTGCTCGCACAGCGCCTTCAGCGCACCGTAGGTGCGACCGGTCACCTCCTCGATCGTTGGATCATCTATGGTCCTCACCGGCGCCGTCTCGTCCATCCCCGGCTCAGCAAAGCCCTGGTAGACGGAAAGCGTCGAGATATAGAGGTACTGACCCAAGGCATCCTTGAGCAGCTGAGCCGAGTCCCGTACCCAACGCGGGATCGAGGCGGAGTTGTCAATGACGGCGTCCCACTCGCGACCCTTCAATGCTTCCAGATCGCCGTCGCGATCGCCGCGAAGCTTCTCCACCTCCGGGAACAGGTGCGGGTTGGTCCGGCCACGGTTGAATAGGCTGACCGTGTGCCCGCGGGCGAGCGCGTAGCGCACCTGATGAGGACCGATGAAGCCCGTCCCGCCCAGGATCAGGATGCGAAGCGGCACCTCCACACTGGGCACCGCCGGTCCCTGCGCGAGGGCCCGATCGAGGGTTCCAAGGCATAACGCCCCGGATGCCGCAGCTGACAACTGGAGGAACTCTCGTCTCGTCGTCGGCATATCTCGTCTCCAAGTGCCCGGAAACCTACGGGGCCCAGCGGTTCACGACCAGACGGGTGGTACGCCCCCGCGTTGCGCCCAACGCGCAGCCAGATATCGTTACTCTGTTCCCAAGTCGTGTACGAAGGCTTCGCGAACCTCAGAACCCGGAGGGTCCCGTGCAGCGGTTCACCATTCCCCTCGCCTTGCTCGTCCTTGCCGGCCCACGGCTCGGCGCCGCCCAGTCCACAGACATCGATCAGGCAGTGAACCGCTTCGCCGCAGAGATTATCGAGCTGCGTCACAAGATCCACCAGAACCCGGAACTCGGCAACCGAGAGTTCAAGACGGCTGAGCTGGTGGCCGAGCATCTGCGCAAGCTCGGACTCGATGAGGTCCAGACTGGCGTCGCGCATACCGGCGTCGTCGGCATCCTGCGCGGCCGCATGCCGGGTCCCGTAATAGCCGTGCGTGCCGATATGGACGCCCTGCCAATAACCGAGGACACGCCCTACCCGTTCAAGTCCACCGTGCGCACCACCTACCTGGGTCAGCAAGTCGGTGTCAGCCACGCCTGCGGCCACGATATCCACACCTCCGTTCAGCTCGGCATCGCGTCGGTGCTCGCTTCGCTGCGCGACCAGATCCCCGGTACGGTGAAGTTCATCTTCCAGCCCGCCGAGGAGGGACCGCCGCCCGGCGAGGATGGTGGCGCCAGCTTGATGCTGGAGGAGGGCGTCTTCGAGAATCCGCGGCCGACCGCGATCTTTGCCCTTCACAGCAACCCGGCCCTCGAGGTCGGTCACGTCGGCTACACCGTCGGCCCCGCCCTCGCCGCCGTCGACCACTTCCGCATCGCGATCCACGGCAAGGGAGCGCACGGTGCCGCTCCGCACCTGAGCGTCGACCCCATCGTCATGGCTGCACAGGCCGTGATGGCACTCCAGACCATCCGCTCCCGTAACCTGCCTCCGCTGGAACCCAGCGTGGTTACCGTCGGCATGATCCGTGGCGGCGAGCGCTTTAACATCATCCCCGAGGTGATCCACCTCGAAGGGACGGTCCGCACCTACAACTCCGAGATAAGGGATGCCGTCGAGCGCCGGATGGACGAGATCCTGAACGGTATCACCCAAGCGGGCGGTGGAACTTACGAGCTCGAATACGATCGGGGCGCACCGCCGACCATCAACGACCCGACCCTCGCGCGAGAGACGGCGCCGACCCTTGCCCGTGTGCTGGGCAGCGAGAACGTCCACCTCATCGACCCGCAGATGGCGGGCGAAGACTTCGCCTACTTCGCCAACGAGGTGCCAGGCTTCTACTTCACCCTCGGCACCACCCGGCCCGGGACGACCTCGGGCGGCCTGCACACACCCACCTTCATGGGCGATGACAGCGCCCTGCCCGTGGGCATGCGCGCCATGACCAACGTGCTGCTCGACCACCTGAGAGCCCACAGTCAGCAGTAGCCCCCGACACTCTCTGCCACGGGCTCCGTCCGGCCCGACCGCTGGCTCCCGTCCAACGGCCATGACGGGGCGCGCCTGCCGGGGGGTGGAGAGTGTCCAAGCTTTGTTATGGACACAATCCTGACAACGCCTCGCCCACCTCCTACTTTCCCCGACAATCGTTGGACAAACTCCCCAATCGGGCAGTCCTGGCTTCGGGCTTCCTGAACCCGGGCGCGGGTTGGCGCCTCTGACCAGGCGCCGCGCTTGCCCGGCCCCAACCCTGTCTCAGGAGTTCCTTGCTGCCTCTCGGCACGCCAGTCATCTTGCTCTCGAAGGTGACTCAGCACGTAGCAAGAATTGCAAGGAGGACGGAGATCAACCCTGCAGGCGGGACCGGCTCTGGACTGCGAGCCTTCCTCAGCGAACTCAAGCGGCGTCACGTATACCGCGTTGCCGCCGTCTACGCGGCAGTCGCCTTCGTCATCCTCGAAGCAGCCAGCTTCATCTTCCCTGCCCTACTGCTGCCCGACTGGAGCTTCCGGTTACTGGTATTCTCTGCGCTCTTCGGGTTCCCCATCGCGCTGATCCTCGCCTGGGCCCTGCAGCTCACACCGGAAGGCGTGCGCCGCAGCGAGCCGAGTGAGCCTGCCTGGCGAAGACCGAGTGGAAGGCTGCTGGCAGGCACGGCCCTGAGCGGGGTGACAGCCCTGGCCGTCTTCGTTGCGTACTGGGCATATCTGCGGCCTGAGGTGGGCGTCGACTTGGTCGCGGACCGTGTGGCCGTAGCGCCGCTGGAGAACTTGAGCGGCGATCCCGATCTCGACCCGATCGGGCAGATGGCCGCAGACTGGATCATCCAGGGCCTGAGCCAGACCAGTCTGGTAGAGGTCGTCCCCAGCATCGGTGCGCTCGTGTCGTCGCGGAACGTGCAGGAGATGGCCGGGCCGCTGGAGGCGATGGCGTGGGTGCGGGCGTTCGCCGAGGAGACCGGCGCCGGACTCGTCGTCGCCGGAGCCTACTACCTCCAAGGCGACTCGATCTTCCTCCAGGCCCGGGTGACCGATGCCCGGCAGGGCAAGGTGCTGCGTGCGCTGGGCCCGGTCAGCGGACCGGCAGCGGAGCCGCTACGAGGTGTCGAGGGGTTGCGCGACCAAGCGATGGCCGGGCTCGCCAGTCACCTGGATCCCCGGCTCGCCGTCGCGGCTCGAGTCTCGAGTCAACCGCCGAGCTATGACGCCTACCGGGAATACATCGCGGGGTTGGAGGCCCACGTCCTTCACCAATTTCGGGAGGCGCTCGATCACTTGTACAGGGCGGCAGCCTTCGACTCCACCTTCACTGTGCCCTTGCTCTTCGCGGCAGCAGCACATACGAATCTCGGCGAGTATGCTCTCGCGGATTCGATCGTCGAGATGCTGACCAGGTCGGAGGCACGGCTGGCACCTCTGGACCGCGCGCTGCTCGACTGGCTGAGGGCCGATGTGCAGGGAGACCTGCCGGGCGCGCTTCAGGCAGCGCGCCGCATGGCGGAGATCGCACCCGGCTCATTCCGCGGGTACCAGGTCGGGCTTGAGGCGTTGCTGGTGAACCGGCCGCGGGAGGCGGTGAACGCGCTTACCCCTCTCGATCCGACCCGCGGACAGCTGCGAGGCTGGATGGATTACTGGACGGTTCTCGCAGCCGCGTATCACATGTTGGGCGATCATCGGCGCGAGCTTGAGGCGGCGCGCCGCGCGGGCCGCCAGTATCCGGGCCGGCTGGAGCCACTCGAGATGGAGGTGCGGGCCCTGGCGGCTACGGGAAGGGTGGACGAAGTACGCCAGCGTGTGGACGACAGCCTGAGACAACCTTTCGGGCGGGGCATTTCCCCGGCGGGGATTATGCAAGCAGCCGGGGTCGAGCTACGCGCGCACGGCTATCCGGACGCCGCCCGCGAGATGTTCGAGCGTACGGTCACCTGGCACAAGGAGCGGCCGCTCGTCGAGATGCGCACGCGAGGCTATCGCCACGGCCTCGCCAACGCGCTGTACCTTGCCGGCCAATGGCACGAGGCCCAAGTCGCCTTTCAAGACCTGGCTGCGGACGATCCTGAGAACGTCTTCTATCAAGGTTTCCTGGGAGTTCTCGCGGCACGTCACGGCGACCGACGCGAGGCGCAGCGAATCAGCGAGGAGCTCGGATCGCTGCAGCAGCCCTATCTCTTTGGGGAAAACACCTACTGGCGAGCCTGTATCGCCGCGCTCCTCGGCGAGCGGCATGCTGCCGTGGCGCTGCTACGTGAGGCTTTTGCGAGCGGCTATCCGTACTCGCTCGTCCTACACACCGACGTGGACCTGGAGTCGCTGCGGGACTACCCGCCCTTCCAAGAGCTGTTGCGGCCGAGGGGTTAAGAGACGGATACAAGCTCCAGCTAACGCGGCCGCGTGTTCCCACTGCGGCGACGGCGCCATGCATGTCGTTGAATCGATACTCGACTACAGCCTCAGACTCCATCCAACCGACAGCGAGATATCCGGGCTCGACTCGCTCAAGCCCAGTGCGGCGCTACCCATGATGCTCCGCCCGTTCCGTAGCAGGTAAGAGAGCCCGAGTGAGACCTGCATCGGCGGATCGACCCCGTCCAGGATCTGGGTGTAGCCGAACAGGGAGACGAGAATGCCGAGTCGGCCGCCGGCGATGGGCCGACCAACGCCGACGCCGTAGGCGACGGGGTCCTTGAGGTCCAGCTCCACAGGGTCGCCCAGCATCCAATAGGAGAGATCGACGAACACGAGGGTGGTACCGAGCGCCTTCGCCAGTGACAGGCCAGCGGCGTAGTCCCATTCGCCGGTCCCGAACCCACGCTCGGCATCAGCCAACGGCGGCTTGACATCCGCTGTGATGCGAACCGCCGGCAATATCTTCCCCTCCCTCACGAGCAGCACGTCGCCGTGGGCCAACGGATCGCCGAAGCCGAACTCCTCATAGCTGCTCGTGTCAACGAGCGCGACCGTGCTGGATCCACTCCCGCCGCCCGTACCGGAAGCCGTGCCCGCAGTGCCAACGCTGCTGTAGGAAATGGCCGGAGAACTCCGCAGAATCAGCCCGATACTCGCGGAGAACCGCAGCGGCCCTGTCGAGGCTGAGACTCCGTTGAAGAAGAACAGACTGTTGCTCCGCTCGCTGACGTCGTATTGGCCAGAGCTCAACTGCAACGACCCCGAGTAGTACACGTTCTGACCTGACAGCGGCAGGGTGGTAGCCAGGATCGCCCAGGCGACCCCGGCTACCACAGCGACGGACCGTCTGCTCATGTCCCGTCACCCGGCTGGCGCAGCCGATTCCCTAACCGCTCCATGATCTGGAGCGTGTTCTCCATGTCCTCCGCCATTTGCTCGCAGTGCTCGCGCAGGCGCTCCATCTCACGCTGCATCTCGCGATCGCGCAAGAAAGCCTCGTCCCGCACCATGTTCTGCGCGTGTTCCATCAGGCGATTCATGTGGCCCGCCGCCTGCTCGAGCGCTTCACCCATGCGCTGCATCTCGCGGTGCTGCTCGAGATGCCGGTTCTGGGCCTGCAACATCTCCTGGCTCATCTCCTGATTCAGCTGACGCGCTCGCTCCATGACGCGGTTCATGCGCTGCTGCATCTCCTGCAGCTGAGCCATATGCCGCTGCATCAGCTGTTGCTGCTGCTGCTGTTGCTGCTGGATCTGCTGCTGCTGAATCTGCTGGTCCCTACCCTGCTGCTGCTGCCGTTGGCCCGACTGCGCATACAGGGAGGGGCTGCCGATCACGGCCAATCCCAGGGCCAGCGCCAGAGTCCGTACAGGTCGTCTCATCTCTCCATCCTCCTCGGTTTGTCGGACACGACGGTCCGATCTCGAACTTCCCACTCACAAACGGCTCCACGACGTAGACGTCTGGCCGTCTCCGACCTACGTCTGACCTAAAGACGAGCCAGGCGGTCGGGACGTCACAGACCAGAGCTGCGAGGGTGCCGGCGACCAGCTCGTCCTTACATCTCTGCGATCACAATCGCCCACGGCGGAGACGACGCAGCCAGGCGGTTGCCCTCGAACACCGAACCTCTAAGCAGAAAACGCCTACTGGCGGGCCAGCGAAGCGCATTCCCCCAGCTGTGACCTGCACATTGGCTGGTTGACAATTTGCAGGACTGTGGTCATGATTGACTGCGGTCACGTATCGAGCACTCTCGTCTTAAGTTGCTAGAGCAATGTCGGAATCCGCAGATCGACAGCGTCTAGGCGCCGCGCCAGCTGCGGCCGAGCTGAGCCGCCGCGAGCGCAAGAAGCGCCTGCTTCGCCGCAAGATCTACCAGGCGGCCTTCGAGCTCTTCCTAGAGAAGGGTTTCGAGGAGACGACGGTTGAGGAGATCGCGGAGCGGGCTGACGTGGCGAAGGGGACGGTGTTCAACTACTTCCCTCGCAAGACGTCGTTTCTCGCTGCCGTTGCCGACGATTGGACCAGCCGATTGGTGGAGGATCTGGGCCCAGTCGAAGGTTGGGGCGGCACGACGCGGGAGAAGCTGGAGCGGGCATTCTTGTTTCTGACCGACCTCGCCGTTCAGAATCCGAGCCTCTCGCGCTTGGCGTTCTTCGAGAGCCTGCGTCACATGCACTCCCCGTGGAATGAGGGCCGGATCACCGACGAGGAGCCGGTACGGCAGTTTCTCGCCATCAGCCGCTCGGTGCTGCAGCAGGGGCAGGTGAGCAGAGAGATCCGACCGGACATTGAGCCTGAGTATGCCGCCGCGCTGATCGAGTCGGCGTTCTTCCGAACGTTAGTGCATTGGCTCCATGAGGGTGGCTCGGTGGCCGGGCTGCACGCCGAGATCTCGGCGAAGCTCGATATCATCTTCGAGGGCGTGGGCGCGTGACGCGCCCGCAACGGGCGAGACGGCCTGTATTGGCGAAACGAACCGTACAGAGAAGGACGGCGATGCGCATCGAGACGATTCTGCGGCGGGGGATGTTACCGGTAGCGCTCTCCATCCTTGGCCTTGCGGATCCCGGCCAGGCGTGGGGAGCCGCGCAGCAGCCCGACACCCTTCGCCTGTCGCTGGCCGACGCCGTTGCGCGGGCGTTGGCCGAGAGTGAAGAGATGGCGGCGGCACGGGCACAGATCTCGGTTGCGGATGCCCAGGTCACTCAGGCCACGGCCGGTGCTTGGCCTCAGCTCTCGGCCGCCTTGACTTACAACCGCGCCATTCGAACGATCTTCGATGAGATGAGCGGGCCGCCGCCTGCACCCGATTCGTTGATCCCCGACGCGTTCGACACGAGCAAGACGCCGGAAGATCGCTATGATCTTCTCAATCAGCTCATGACCCAGGACTTCCTGTCCTCGCTTTTCCAAGGGCTACCATTCGGCAGGCGCAACACGTACATCGCCACGTTCCAGCTCGCGCAACCGCTGTATGCGGGAGGAAGGATCAGCGGGGCGCGGGCGGCAGCACGCCATTTCCATTCGGCAGCGCGCGACCGGCTGAGGGAAACCGAAGCAGAGATCACGCTGCAGGTTCGGACGGCCTATCTCAATGCCGTCCTCGCCCGACGGCTCCACGCCATCGCGCTCGATAGTCGTCGGGTGGCCGCAGGGCATTTCGGGCAGGTCGAGTTATTCCACGAAGCCGGTACCGCCTCGGATTTCGATCTCTTGCGCGCGAGAGTCGATCTCGAGAACCGCGATCCTGCCGTCATCCAGGCGGAGAACGCGGCAGAGCTGGCGTTGCTCGAACTGAAGCGTCTGGTGAATGTGCCGGCTGAGCAGCCCGCCATCCTGGTGACCGAGTTCGAGCCGGACGACGTTCAGGTCGACGAGGCCGAGCTGAGCCGACTGGTCCTCGATCGTCCCATCCTGCACGCGGCCCGGGCGACGGTCGCGATGCGTGAGGAAGGGCTGCGGATCGCTCGCGGCTACCGGCTGCCTTCTCTGCAGCTCGTGGGCAACTTCGGCTTTCAGGCCTTCCCGGATGATCCTGCGCCGCCGGGTTGGGACAGTTGGCGCAAGGATTGGAGCGTGGCGCTCTCCGTGGCCTGGACGCCGTTTGACGGGTTTCGCACGCGCGGTCGGGTTGACGAGGCGCAGGCGCAGGTGAAGGTGGCGCGGGTCGAGGAGGCGCAGCTGCGTGAGGGGCTCCAGGTGCAACTCACAGCAGCGCTCGCCGAGTATCGCGCCGCCCGCGCCCAGATCCGCGCGCGCCGGCAGACGGTCGCGATGGCGGAAGAGGCACTGGCGCTCGCGGACATTCGTTTCGCCAGTGGTCTGTCCACCCAGCTTGAGGTCTCCGATGCCGCCTTGCTGCTCGATCAAGCCCGCTTGAACGAGGTCCAAGCGCTGTTCGACTATGTCAAGGCCCTGGCCAATCTGGAACGCCTGAGTGCTGGCCGATTGGCACTCCTCGACTAAGCACGAGATCCATCATGAAACGCATCGTATACGGTATCATCGGTATCGCTCTGATCGGGCTCGTGATCCTGAGGATGGTCCAGGCGTCCGCCGAGCGGGAGCCAGACCCTGATGTCGACGAGATCCGGGAGCGGACGGGCATCCCGGTCGAGGTCGCGCGGGCCAGCATTGGCCCTCTCGTAGTCCGCCGGGGGTTCACCGGCACGCTCCGCGGAATCCGCAGTGCCACCATCCGCGCCAAGACCGGAGATGAGATCCTGGAGATTCCGGTCCGCGTGGGTCAGCGCGTCCGCACCGGCGATGTGCTCGTTCGCCAGTCAAGCCTGGGCTCCGTTGCCGCCGTCCGTCAGGCCGAGGCTGCGTGGGAACAGGCACAGCGGGCCGTGGAGAGGCTTCGACCTCTCAAGGAACGGGGCGCGATCAGCGATCAAGACTGGGACAACGCCGTCACCGCGCTGCGGGTCGCCGAGGCCAACCTCGAGGCGGCGCGTCGAACTGTGGTCCTCACGAGTCCCTTCGACGGTATAGTCACGGATATCCTGGAGAACCGCGGCACGGTTCCATCAGCGGGTGACCCACTGGTGCGGGTCTCCGATCTCTCCCAGATCCAGGTGCGCCTACAGGTCAGTCCTGATCAGGCGCAGGAACTCGCCGTCGGTCAGTCGGCCATCCTGTCCTCGCAGGGGTTGGAGGGACAGGTAACGCGAATCGCGCTTCAGGCGGATCCGGAGACGCGGCTACTGGAGGTGGAACTCACCTTCCCGGGTGTATCCGCAGCACGGGGCGTGGTGCCGGGTGCGCTGGTCACGGCGCAAGTAGAGGTCGGCCGGCGGGATGCCTGTCTGATCGTGCCGCAGAGTGCAGTGCGTGAGGGCGTCACCTGGGTGGTGGACGCCGATGGGCTCGCGCGCCGGAGGGAAGTCCGCCTCGGCCTGCGCGGTAACGGGAACGTCGAGGTTCTCGACGGAGTCGCCGAAGGCGAACGGGTGGTCGTGGCCGGCGCGTCACTGCTCTCGGAGGGAGCCCGCACCCGCATCGTCGGCGGTCCTGCGACGTAGCGGTGTGGAGTGCCACCCTGCTCCTGCGTGAACCACAACGAGTCGTGAGTTAGCCATGTTCCGCTTCTTCGCTCGCCTCGCCGTGCGGCGGCCCGTGCTCACCAGCATGCTGGTGGGGATCTTCGTGATCCTCGGTGCCTTCAGCTACTTCACTCTGGCCGTGGACTTGTTGCCCGGCATCGACATCCCGTATGTGACGGTCACGACGGTCTACCCGGGAGCCGGGCCCGAGGAAGTCGAGACCCAGGTCACCGAGCGCATCGAGGACGCGATCTCCACAATCGCGAACCTCGAGGATCTGCTCTCCTACTCACAGGAGAACGTCTCCACGGTGATCGTCGGGTTCGACTACGACGTCAACGGGGACCTGGCGGCGATCGAGGTGAAGGACAAAGTCGACGCGATCCGCACGGACCTGCCGTCCGACGCTGAATCCCCGACGGTGCTCAAGCTCGATATCAACGCCATGCCCATCATGGATGTGACGCTCAGGGGGCCGCAGTCACTGGAGGCGCTCACCGACTTCGCGGACGATGTCCTGCGCGAGCGCCTGGCCCGGGTCGACGGCGTAGCCCGCGTGACGCTGCTCGGCGGCCGCGAGCGTGAGGTCCAGGTCCTCGTCCACCCCGACCGGCTGCGCGCGTATGGGCTGGCCATTACGGACGTTGCGCGCCTGGTCGGTGCTGAGAACCTGTCCGTGCCCGCCGGTCGCATCACCGAGCCCGATGCCGAGTTCAGCGTGCGCGTGGTCGGCGAGTACGAGTCGATCCAGGAGATCGAAGACCTCCCAGTCTTCCTGCCGGAAGGCGGCCGCGTCCGGCTGGCCGATATCGCGACGCTCCGCGAGGGCTTCGCCGACGTGAGAGAGATCGCCCGCTACAACGGCCAGCCGACGGTGAGCCTCTCGATCCAGAAGCAGTCCGATGCAAACACGGTAGCCACCGCCGCCGGGGTGTTCGACGCGGTGGATGAGCTCCGGGCCCAGCTTCCCCCGAGCGCGGTGATCGAGATCGCGCGGGACGCCAGCGAGTTCATCCGCGACGCCGTTCAGGACATCCTGCGCAACATGCTGATCGGGATCGGACTCACCACGCTGGTCCTCTTCCTTTTCCTCCACTCCTGGCGCGGCACGGTGATCGCCGCTATCGCGATGCCTGCGACGATCGTGGCGACCTTCCTGGCGCTCGGCCAGGCGGGGTTCACGATCAACATCATGACCCTGATGGCCCTGGGGATCACGGTCGGCATCCTGGTGACGAACACGATCATCGTGCTAGAGAACATCTACCGCTATCTAGACCGGGGGAGCTCACCGCACGAAGCGACGGAGACGGGGACGACCGAGGTGGCGGTGGCTGTGGTCGCCTCGGCGCTCACCAACCTGGTCGTGTTCACACCGATCGCCTTCATGCGGGGCATCATCGGGCAGTTCTTCACCCAGTTCGGCCTCACGGTGGTTTTCGCCACGCTGTTCTCGGTCCTCATCTCGTTCACGCTGGCGCCCATGCTCGCCGCGCGGTTGCTTCGGACTCATGAAACGCAGGTGGAAGAGACCAAGGGGTGGCTGGCCGGATTGTGGCGTCGTTTCGATGCCGGCTATGCCGGTCTGGAGCGCGATTACCGTCACGCCCTCAGCTGGGCGCTCGGCCGGCCCCGCAACGGCTGGGCGGTGATCGGCGGAACGTTCCTCCTCGTGGTGCTAGCCATCGGCGTACAGGCGGCCTTCGTGGGCGGCGAGTTCATGCCGGAGCAGGATGAGGGCGTAGCCACGGTCACCTTGGAGCTCCCGCCGGGGACACCCGTCGAGCGGACCTCGGAGGTCGCCGCGCGCGCGGACTCCCTGCTCAGCGAGATGCCCGAGGTTAGCTCCACCCTGGTCCGCATCGGCGGGAGCGGGCGGAGGTTCGGCAGGACCTCGACAGGCGTCAACGTGGCGGAGATCCAGGTAACGGTGGAATCCGACCTCCCTACGGAAGCCCTGCTCCCCTCGATGCGGGAACGGATGGCGGCGATACCCGACGCCGAGGTGACCGTTGTGATGTCGGAAACCATGGGGCCGGGCGGACAAGCTCCGCTCCAGGTTCTGGTCAGGGGACCGCAGCAGGATCGCCTGCAGGCGCTCGCGCGAGACGCGACCGCCGCCGTCGCCGCCGTCCCGGGACTGGTGGACGTGCGGAACTCCATCGAGGACCCGCGACCAGAGGTCGTCTTCCGACCGCATCGTGAGGTCCTCTCCGACTACGGCCTCACCGTGGGCGGTGTGGGCGGCGCGCTGCGCGCGTCCATAGAGGGCGTCACACCGGGCGTCTTTCGCGAAGCCGGTGACGAACGGGACATCCGCGTACGCTTGGACGAGTCCGCGCGTGACCGTGTCTCCGAGCTCCGCAGTCTCCAAGTCCGTAGCCCCAACGGCACGGTGCCGATCAGCGCCCTCGGCATGCTCGAGGATCGTCCCGGCGAAACCACCATTCAGCGCGACGACAAGCAGCGCACAGTCCAGATCGACGCCTACATAGGTCGCGGGACTCTCACCCAGCAGGCTCGTGCGATCCAGCTCGCTCTGGACGAGATCGCGTTCCCGCCGGGCTACAGCTACGAGATCACCGGCCAGTTCGAGATGTACAGCGAGTCGTTCCGCGAGATGCTCAAGGCATTGGTCATCGCTATCATCCTCACTTACGTCGTCCTGGCGATGATCCTTGAATCGTTCGTGCACCCTGTCACTATCATGCTCACGCTGCCTCTGGGTGTCGTGGGCGCGGCGTTCGCCCTGTTCCTCACCGCCAGCTCGCTCAACATCTTCAGCATGATGGCCCTGATCATGCTGGTCGGTATCGTCGTGAACAACGCGATCCTCATCCTCGATTACACTCAACAGTTGCGTCAGCGCGGGGCGGCGATTGTGCCGGCACTCCTGGAAGCGGCGCCCATTCGACTCCGCCCGATCATCATGACCAATGTCGCCATCGCCATCGCCCTCGTGCCGCAGGCGCTCGGCTCGGGCGGCGGCTCGTTCTACCGAATCCCGATGGCGGTGGTGACGATCGGCGGCGTGCTCGTGGCGGCGCTCTTCACCCTGTTCCTGATCCCCGTCATCTACACGAAGCTCGACCGGTTCGCATTCGCCGCCCACGCGCACGAGCGTGAGGAGCGGGAGCGGCAGGCGCTGATCGACAGTGGCGGCGTCGCGTCGCAGGAGGCGTGAGGCGTATCACTCGGCGGCGCCTTTGCCGGACGTCACAGGCCAGACTTGCGAGGGCGCCGGCCGCGGCCTCATGCTTACATTTCCGCGATCACGAACGCCCACTCCAGAGACAACGCAACCGGGGGTTGCCATGGAACGCAGAACCTTCTTGCGCACCGGCCTGGCACTGGGAGCGGCAAGCGTCGGGGGCGGCATCGGCCTGCTACCAGAACTGGCGAGGGCCGTACCACGGCGCTCCGCTGATACGCTGCGCCTCAGCTCGAACGAGAACCCGCTGGGTTTGGCGCCGGCGGCCCGCCGGGCGGTCATCGATGGGATCAGCGAGGCGAACCGCTACCCGGATGAAGCGCGGGACGAGATGGTGGAGGCGCTGGCCAGGCTCAACGGTGTGGCCCGCGAGAACATCGTCCTCGGCTGCGGCTCCACCGAGGTGCTGCAGATGGCGGTACAGGCGCTGGCGACGCCAGACGCACGACTCGTGCTCGCCGAACCGACTTACGAGGACGTCCCCTGGTATTGCGAACCGTTCACCTACCGCCTCGAGCGGGTGCCACTCGATGCGCGCTTCGCCCACGACGTCGGCCGCATGCAGGAGCGCGCCGAATCGGCGGGCAGCCGAGCGCTGGTCTATGTGTGCAATCCCAACAATCCCACCGGGACACTCACGCCGAGCGCCGAGATCGACGCGTGGATAGAGTCAGCCCTGGAGCACGTCTATTTTCTCGTCGATGAAGCGTACTTCGAGTACTGCAAGGATCCGGGTTACTGGTCGTGCGTGAAGTGGATCGCCCAGCGGCCGAACGTCATCGTCACCCGCACCTTCTCGAAAATCTTCGGGATGGCGGGGATGCGGCTGGGCTACGCACTGGCGCACCCTGAGACCACCGCTCTGCTGCGTCGCTATATCGGAAGGGTCAACGCCAACTACCTGGCCCTGGTGGCAGGCCTCGCCTCGCTGCGGGACCCGGAACTCATCCCGCGAGGATGCGACGCCAACGCGCGAGGGATGCGGATCCTGTACGACTGTCTCGACGAGCTGGAGGTGGAGTATCTACCCAGCCACACGAACTTCGTGATGCATCGGATCCGTGGCGACCTACGGACGTACAGGCAGCGTATGAGCGAGCACGGTGTGAGAGTAGGACGTCCCTTCCCGCCCATGCTCGACCATAGCCGGGTGTCGATCGGGCTGCCGGAGGAGATGGAACAGTTCGCCGACGTCCTGCGCACCTTCCGCCGGAACGGCTGGATCTGAGGCGGCTGAGGTCGTCGACACCTCTCAGCGCCGGAGCGGCGGCAGGCGGAGCGTCGCGACGACCGGAAAATGGTCGGACGGGTAGCGGTCGTCCCGGCCTGTGCGGACGATGGCGGCGGCGTTCACTTCCCAGCCGTCCGAGACGAGGACCGCATCGATCTTCGGTCCCGTGGTTACACCGCGGAACGCGTTGAAGGTGCCGACCTCAACGGCGTCGGGGTTAGCGATACGGAAGCTATCGCGCAGCCTGAGATCGGAGGGTGACTCCACCTCACCCCTCAGGTATCGCATGGCCGGGTTGTCCTCCCCCGCATTGAAGTCGCCGGTCACGATCAGCGGATCCGCATGCGCCCGTGCCAGGATCCGCTGGACGAGAAGTCTCACGCTGTTCTCCCGCGACTCCTGCGACTGATGGTCGAGATGCACGTTGTAGACGTAGAAGGCGCGGCCCGCAGCCCGATCGCGCAGGCGCGCCCAGGTGCAGATCCGCGGTAGCCGGGCACCCCAACCCATCGAGCCGGCGACCTCCGGCGTGTCGGAGAACCAGAACGTGCCGTGCTCGAGGATCTCGAGACGGTCCTCGCGGTAGAGGATCGCCACGTACTCGCCCTCAGTCCTTCCATCATCTCGGCCGACTCCGATCTCCCCGAACCCGGGCAGGCCGGCACGCAACTCGTCGAGCTGAAACCTGAGGGCCTCCTGCGTGCCAAGCACGTATGGCCCCACCTCGCGGAGCACGTCGAAGACGAGCTCACGGCGATGGGGCCAGCTGTTCGGGCCGTCATCCGCCGTGCCGTAGCGCAGATTGAAGCTCATCACGGTGAGGACCGGCGGGTCGGCCAGTGTCTCTTGCGCGCCGCGTTCAGATAGGCATCCGCCGATACCCAGGGCGCTGGCCACCAAGAGACCTGTACGTAACGCGCGGGCGCGAGACACGCCGACTCTCAGCATAACCCGTCCACGTGAGCGGTTGCGTGGCGTGAGTCCCACGCGAGACCTCACGACGGCAAAGCGGCTGGCGTACCTCCGCAGGAACCAGGTGCTACTCGCGAGCCACGAGCGAGTCCTGCGTCACCAGGCTGACCGGCACGGCGACCACGGGCGGTACCTCCGCGCCACTCAACGCCTGCACGACGACCTCGACCGTGCGCCGACCGATAGCCACAGGGTCCTGCACGGCGTCGGCGATCAGCTGCGTGCCGCTGGCGATGGCCGTGCGTGCTTCCGGTGTCGCGTCGTAACCCACCACCAGCACGCTTGTGCGACCCGCCGCCTGCAACGCGGCGAGCGCGCCCAGCGCACAGTCGTCGTTACTGCCGAAGATGGCGTCGAGAGGCCGGCCGCTGGCTAGCAGATTGTCGGTCTTCTCCTTGGCCACATCGCGCAGCCCGCGCTCGACGGCGGGCGCCGCGACGATCCGTATCTCGGGGTAATCCGAAAGCGCCTCGCGGAAGCCGGCGACGCGATCGATCACGCTGGCCACTGTCGGCTGATCGAGGATCGCCACGTTTCCACGGCCACGCAGCCTCTCGACCAGGAAGTCACCCAGTAGCCGGCCGCCCTGTTGATTGTCACTGGCCACATGGGACCGGACACCGCCGCCCTCGGCCGCGATGTCGGCCGTGAAGACAGGGATCCCCGCCTCATTCGCTTCCTCGACGGCGCTGACGATGCCGCTGGAGTTTACCGGCGCGATCACAATCGCGTCCATCCCGCGGGTGATGAAATTCTGGACCTGGGCTGTCTGACGGGCCAGATCCCATTCCCCGGCGACGATGTGGAGATCCACGCCCAGGCTGTCCGCCGCCTCGATCAGTCCCCGCTTGAGGTCCTGATAGAAGACGTGCGCTTCTGTGAGCAGCGTCACGCCGACCTGGGGCCGGTCGCTCTCGCGTGCGCCGGCACAGGCGGCGACGCACACGGCGACTGCCGGCACTAGCAACGACAGCAGGGCCCTGAAGCCGATTCTCGGCTGACGGGAAGAACTCATCATTTGCACTCCACTAGCAACGTAGCGATTTCGTACGGGCGCACGGGCAAGATCAGTGTCTTGCCGCCCACCGCAAGTGTCTCAGCGGCGTCTTCCAGCAGATTCGCCCGCCTGGCTCGCTCAAGCGGACAGGCGACCGTGATGACCGCCTCGCTGGAGACGCCATGCCACTCGACGAGTCGCAGGACCCAGGCATCCGAGTCCTCGGCACGCTTGAGCCAGGCGATCTCCACGTTCGCGGGCCGGGCCGAAGCGAAGGAGACCACCTTGCCGACGCTGCCGGGGTGTGCCTCCTCGTACGCAGCCAGCAGCGGCACGTTGTACTCCGCCGCCATCCGTACCGTACCCGCCTCGCGCCAGTCCCCAGCATGTGGGTAAACGGCGAAGCGGAAGCTGTGCGTTCCACGGTCGGCAAGCGAGTCGGGCCAGATGGGCGAGCGGAGGAGCGAGAGCCGCAAGACGTTACCCTTGTAGTCCCACCCGTACTTGCTGTCGTTGAGGATGCTCACGCCGTAATCGTTGGCGGAGACATCGGCCCAGCGCTGGCCTGGCACCTCGAACTTGGCGCGCTCGGCCTGGGTGCGCGGTCGGCCCGTGCGACCGATGGTTCCGTAGGGGATCTCGTAGGTGGCAGAATCCGCATCGACGTTGAGAGTGAACGCGACCTTGAGCAGCTTGCGATGCTCCTGCCAATCGACCTCGTTCAAGACATCCAGATAGCGCGAGCCGCGCCCTCGAGTTGCCCCAACGCCGCTCCAGATGGAACTCGGCCTGCCTCGCGTCCGCCCGGCCATAGGCTCGCCGCACGTCGCTGACATCCCAGCGCTCGCCCCAGAGGACGATGTTCCAGGCATCCCACTGAGCGGGCCGGTCGTCGAAGATCTGCAGGACGTTGGCGCGGCCGCCGGGCGCGATGGCCTCGCGATCGTTCGCCTTGTCGAATATCCGAATTACATCGCCGGTCAGCGTGTCGATCTCGACCCGCAGATACGCGTTCTCGATCCAATTCGCTCCGGCGGACGGCCCAGTGAGCTGCCGTTCATCCTTGGACATCGTGTCGCGCGGCAACCACCGGGACATCGCTCGCCGACAGGCGAATACTGTCTCCGGCGGCGGGCAACGAGAAGCTCCCGCCACGTGACCAGCCGAGCGGGTTGAAGACGACGATCGGCTGGCGGCTGCCACGGGTATCCATGCGTGAGCGCAGGTCGCGAAAACTCGCCAATGTAACCGAGTCGATGATCGCCCAGGCACTGTCGAAGAAGACCTCGGCATCCTCGTAGACTTCACGGATCCCCGAGCCCGGCAGGATGTCGTGGAACTGGTTGAAGAGCACCAGCCGCCAGGCATGCTCAAGCTGATCCCGCGGGTACGGCGAACTTGCCACTGTCGCCAGCGCTTCGGCGGTCTGCAGCATCGCCTCGCTGCGGCGGTTCCGCCACTTCGTGCGCGCCTGCGTCGTGTAGGTGCCACGGTGGTACTCCAGATACAGCTCGTCCTGCCAGACGGGATACCCAGGCGGCGGCTCGCTGGACCGCACAGCCTGAAGCGCTTCCAGCGGTCTGTCGTACACCATCGCCGGGAATGTGGGCACCCGCCGCAGATCCTCGGCACGCCGCAGCATCTCGATCGTCGGGCCGCCGCCGTGATCGCCGACGCCGTAGAGCACCAGCTGATGGTTGCTCCCGGTTCGCTCCCAGTCCTCGAGTCGTTCGGCGGCCAAACGGCTCGGATCGAGGTTGTGCTCGTAGCCGTAGGGATTGTAGGTCAGGACGCGCGTGCCGTCGCGACCTTCCCAGTAGAATGCGTTGTGCGGGAACTCGGTCGAGTCGTTCCAGCGGATCTTCTGGGTGACGAAGTAGTCGAGTCCGGCATCCTTGAGGATCTGGGGGATCGTCCACGGATAGCCGAAGCAGTCGGGCGTCCAGGCGACCTGGGAGCGCCGGCCGAAGCGACGCTCGAAGTAGCGCTGCCCGTAAAGCCCCTGGCGCACCAGCGACTCGCCCGACGGGACATTCAGATCGGACTCGACCCACCAGCCACCCACCGGCACCCACTGGCCCTTCTCTATCGCGGCAACCAGCGAGTCGGCCAGGCCGGGCTCGAGAGCTTCAGCGAGGTGCGCCACGTGCCTCGGATGACATCGATCGTCTCGCTCCACGGCCAGAGCCAGGCGGCATCGATGTGCGAGTTGCCGATCAGGTGCAACGTATCGCGCCGGATCGCCGCGGCGAGCGGCGCATAAGCGTCGTGATAGCGGCGCATCAGACTGCGATAGGCCTGCCCACTCGGCTTGCCCAAGGCACGAAGCCAAACGATGGGATCGGGCTGCTCGATCTCCGGCGCCCGACCGGCGAGGGCCCTGGCGTACTCGTACCCGTCGGCGTATTCCGCGTAGCCGATCTCGCGCACGCGTACCAGCGGCGCCATCCAGAGGGGCCGGCCCGGCTCGGGCGTGATCTCGATGGAGAGCGAGTCACCGGCGCGACAAGGCGCGCAGAGCTCCACGATCCCCTCATGCCAACCGACCTCGCGACCGTTAACCGCGTATTGAGCCCGCGGCCCGAGACCCATGGCCAAGAAGTCGATGCTCAGCCCGTCGAACGCATCCGGGACGGTGAGCGCGGTCGCCAGCCGCGTGACGGCGCCGGCGGCGGAATCGATCGCCAGGGAGCCGATCTCGATCCGGCCGCCCGCCAGGCGCAGCAGCCGGTCGGCATCCACGAAGACCGGCACGCGCCGCGAGTCGCCAAGCCATTCTGCGCGGGCGACCATCGGAGCCTCGCCGATCGCCGCGCGGCGCAGTCGCGTGAACGGCAGCTCGACGTCGGCGTGCAGCGGTTCGGCAGGCGTCAGATCAGAGAACCTCTCCGTCACCAGGGTCCGCCCACCCTGGGTCAGCTGTAGCGTCACCTGCTGAAACGGCTCCGCACCCCAGGCGACCACCGGTGCCCGGGCCGCAGCCAACAGGTCGCCGCCCTGCCAGCTCAGCGCCGCGCCCTGGAGGATGGGCCCTACGCTCACGGTGGGCCTCGGGTGATTGTGCGCCGTCAGCCCCGCCGGCCGTTCCAGGGCTAGCCGCAGTCCCGCCACGCCCTCGCTCTCCGCCGGCGCCAGGCGCCCCAGCACACCGAAGCCGCCGCCACGGTTCAGCGGTTTCAGCAGCAGGCTGTTCCAGCCCTCCGCCAGCCGCACGGTCACCGTATCGCGGCCGCGACCCAGGCCTCGGGCGACGACGTTCACCCAGACGCGCTGCCCGTTGACGCGGGCCACGAGATCGTCATCGCTGTCGGCGATTAACAGGATTGTGCGGTCCTCTGGGCAGTACACGTACGTGTGTACGTAGGCCGCGCTCCACTCGGTGGCCTCTCCGCGAAAGACATCGTTCAGATTCAGCCGGCCCCACTCATCGGCCTCCGCCTCCCTCCAGCCTTCATCGCCGATGTTCGGCAGAGAGCTATCGTCGGGTGCGGAAATCGGGCCGTAGAGCAGCCAGCGCTGGACAACGAGGTCCTGGGACAGACCGGGAGCCGCCAGTGCCAACAGCGATAACACCAGAAGCGCAAAGCTACGCATTTCCTGCACCGTTCCTTTTGGTCCAGACGTCGAAGAGAACTGCTAGCAGGATGATCGCGCCCTTCGAGATCTCCTGCCAGAATGCCTGCACGCCGAGCAGATCGAGGGAGTTGTTCAGCACGCCGATCAGCAGCGCGCCGATCAGCGCGCCCCAGGCCGTGCCGAGGCCGCCGAACAGCGATGCGCCGCCGATCACCGCCGCCGCGATCGCGTTCAACTCGTAGAGCAGCCCGGCGTCGGGGCCGCCGGAGCGGAGCTGGCCGACCATAAGGACCGAGGCGAAACCGGCGCAGGCGCCCGAGATGGCGTAGACGCCGAGCTTGATGCGGCGTGTCGGCACGCCGGACAGCCGCGCCGCCTCCTCGTTACCACCTACGGCGTAGACGTGGCGCCCGAAGCGGGTGCGCGAGAGGACGAAAGCGCCAATGACGACCAGCAGGAGCATGGCCAGGGCCGGCACTGGGAACCCGCGGGGCAGACCCGGCACCGGGATGCGGCCGCCACCGATCAGGTGCAGGGCGTCCAGACCCTCGACCTTGAGGTCGAAGTGGGGATCTCCGCGCGCCGGGAAGCCGATCGGCACACCGCCGGTGAACAGCCGCGCCGCGCCGCGTGCCATCGTCATCGCGGCCAGCGTGACCATGAAGGGCGCCACCCGCAGGTACGCGATGACCGCCCCGTTCGCCATGCCGATCGCCGCGCCGGTGCCGATCCCCACGAGGACAGCCAACACGGTCGCTCCTACGATCCCAAAAGTCGTGAGCACGCCGGCACTGGTAATCGTGCCGGCGACCAGGACGCCGGCCAGCCCGAGCACCGAGCCCACCGACAGATCGATCCCGGCCGTCACGATGACAAACGTCATGCCCAGCGCCATGATCGCGTTCACCGAGACGTGCAGCAGCACGGTCGTGATGTTGCCACGCGTGAAGAACCCCTGTACGCTCGCCGCCGCAATCACCACGATCACCGCCAGCGCGAGGCCCACGCCGTACTTCCCGGCCCAGTCCCGCCAACCCGTAGGCAGTCGAATCCTCATGTCGTCGACACTGCGAGCGTCATGATGCATTCCGCCGTCATGCTTTCGCGATCGAGCTCACCTGCCAGATGCCCTTCGCGCAGAACGACCACGCGATCGGTCAGCGCGAGTATCTCCGGGAGCTCGGAAGAGATGACCAGCACCGCCTTACCCTGATCGGCTAGCGCGCGGATCTGGCGGTGCAGCTCGACCTTGGCGCCCACATCGACGCCGCGGGTCGGCTCGTCGAACAGCAAAACGTCCGCGTGCGCCAGTAGCCCTTTGGCGAGCACGACCTTCTGCTGGTTGCCACCGGAGAGCGTGCGCACGCTGCGCTCGATCTCCGGCGGGCGCAGATCCACGCCCTCGACCGCTTCCTGCGCCATCTCGTCCTCGGCATCGCGCCGCACCACACCCGCACGTGACACCCGGTGCAGCACGGGCAACGTCACGTTCTCGCGCACCAGCATGCTGAGGATGAGGCCATCGCGCTTGCGGTCCTCGGGGAAGTAGACGACGCCGCGGGCGATGGCGTCCCGCGGCGTGCGCGGGCGGTAAGGCTGCCCGCCCAGCCACAGCTCGCCGGACTGCCAGCGATCGACTCCGCCGAGGGCACGCGCCACATCGGTGCGGCCTGCACCCACGAGACCCGCGAGCCCTACGATCTCACCGCGCCGCAGGGCGAACGAGACATCACGGAAGCGTGGCTCGCAGGTCAGGTTGCGGACTTCCAGGAGCGGCCGCTCATCCGGGGCACGGCCCGGCGGCTGGCGCTCGTACTCGACGGTACGGCCGACCATGGCGCGGATGAGGTCTGCATCGCTCCTCGCGGAAGCCTTCCCGGTCCAGACACGCTCACCGTCCCGCAGCACGGTGACCGTGTCGGCGATGCACCGCACTTCATCCAGGCGGTGCGAGACGAAGATGATGCCGACACCCTTCTCTTTCAGCCGATCGACTTGCTCGAACAGGTGATCCACCTCGTGCGGTGTGAGGGTGGCCGTCGGCTCGTCCAAGGCGATCAGCTGCGCCTCGCGGACCAGCGCCCGCGCCAGCTCGACGAGCTGCTGCTGAGCGACGGAGAGGCGCGCCGCCGGCGTGCTCGGGTCGATCGTCAAACCCAGCGACCCCAGCGCCTCGCCCGCCAATCGACGCATCTGGCGCCGATCCAGGAGTCCACCACGTGCGAACTCCATGCCGAGGAAGACGTTGGCATCGGCCCCCAGGTAGGGGACCAGGGCCAGCTCCTGGTAGATGACGGTGATGCCGCGCCGCAGGGCGTCACGCGGCGTCTTGAGGCTGACCGGTCTGCCCTCCGCCTGCAGCATCCCCGCGTCCGACTGTGTCGCGCCAGCGATCACCTTGAGCAGCGTGGACTTGCCGGCTCCGTTCTCGCCGATGAGCGCGTGGACGGCGCCGGCCTCGACGTCCAGGTCCACCGCGTCGAGGGCCGTAACGCCGGGATACCGCTTGGTGATGCCGCGAAGTGACAGGAGACTCACGGGGCAGCAATCTACCGCCCGGCTACCCCACGACAATCCCCTGACGCTGGAGAGCGCGCCGAGCCGCTGGCCGTATTCGTTCGGCCGACTCAGACGTGGAACGACGTGAAGAGGGCAGGCTGATCAAGCCCCAACAGGGTGGCGTGGATACAGGTAGACCGTGACCGCCTCAAGGAGCACTCGCATGACGGGCCTACCTCAGCGACGGTACGCAGCGTTCGAGCCAGCGCACTTGCGATCAGTCTGTGGGGGCGGGCTATCTTCTGGGGTCACGGTACGCAGCCCGGATCTCCGACGCTCCCTCCGGATGAGAAGGCAACATGATCGACCCACTCTTGATACCGATCCTCGGCATCGTATTCGCCGTCGGCGTACCAGCCATCGGGCTGGTAACCCACTTCGTGCTTCGTCCCCTCGTCCGGGACATCACGACGGCCATACAGAGCAGCAAAGGAAGCGGAAACAGCGAACTCGAGTACCGGCTGGCCCAGCTGGAAGACGCCTACTATCGACTCGACCAGCAGGTCACCCGGCTGCTGGAAGCGGAGCGTTTCCGGCGCGAGCTCGAGGCCGGTAGCGGTGAACGTTAGCGCGTGCCTGCGACAACATGGTCGTCGAAGATGAGACTCCAGCGGATCACGGCACTCGTCGCTGGGCTTGCGTGCGCTGAGTTCTCAGCGGTGCCGGGGGCCGCCGCCCAGCATTCCAGCGCCGCGTTCGACACGCTGACCGTCGCCGTCCGTATCGTCATCAACGTCAATCGAACCACTTTCCATCGCTACTGGGACCCGGACCCCGGTGTCGAACTCAACTTCGAGACGCCTTTCTACTTCGGACGGGTCGAGGCTGGGCTTCACTACGCCAACTTTAACGCAGAACGTCCCGAGCAACCGGACTTCCAGACCCTCTTTCCGTACTTAGGCTGGGGGTTCGACTGGCCAGTAGCCTCGAGGTTGAGCTGGTACAGCGGGATTCGCGCGGGCAGCCTCTTCATGGACTTCGACGCGCCAGGAAGCCACGCGCGCGAACAGGAGCTCGCGGTGGCCCTGAATTCACGCCTGCGCTACCGGCCACTCGCTGCCTGGTCTCTGGATGCCTCAGTCCGCTACCGTGTCGTCTTCACCCACGAAAGACTGCGCCACGTCTATATCGCTGCCGGGCTCAGTCGTTCGCTCACGATGCCCCGCTGGCTGAGGGAGTTCCTCGATTGAGGGCCGCGCTGGTCTACCTTTCGATCACCGCGCTGGCGACCCCCCCGATCTGGAGCCAGGACGCCGGGCCGCCGCCGCTCGGCCGCCAGCTGATCACAGTCGAGACGCTGCGCGAAGCCGGTGTCTGCCGGCTCAGCGATATCCTGGCCCTGGTTGATGGCTGGGATATCAGCACGATCAACGGGTTCACCTGGGAGGCGAGCCCGCGAGGCCTGTCGTCGTTTGGGCGGCCGACGTGGGCCGTGATGCTCGACGGTCAACCGGTGGACCTGGACATCTTCGCGGTCCGCAGCCTCGACCGCCTGCCCGTGTCGCTGGGGCAGATCGATTCCATCGTGATCCTCAGCACACCCGCCGTCCAGAACGGACAGTTCGTCGAGGGTGGCCTGATCCGGATTCACTCCCGGCGGCCGGGGCGCGGGCTCTCGATCCAGGCACATGTGGCGACAGCGAGCGAAACCGGCGATCCCGGGCCGTACGCGTTTACTGATCGCGCGACACCGAACGTGGACAGGGTCGGGTCAGATGTCTCGGGCCACGTGTTCTACGGCGGGTCGCGCGCCTACGCTGCAGTCGGTGCCTTGTGGCGGGAGCATTTCGTCACCAACCGTTCGATTCGTGAGCGCAACCGCGACATCTCGATTGACGAGCATCCGATCATCAAACAAGCCGCTGCATCGCTTCAGGCGGGCTGGGAGATCGGCGGCGGCCGACACGAGCTCTACCTGGGCCATTCTCGGATCCGTGATTACTACTTCCTGAAACCATTCGGTCGAGAGGTGCCCGTAGAGAGCCCCTTCACTCAGATCGGCTTGGGCGGAACACTGCGACTGTCAGGCGTCACAGGCTTACGCTACCGCGCTGTCTATTCAATCAACCAGCTCGATCAACACAGGAACTCGCTCGACCTCGACTTCGACTGGCAGTTGAGCCGCTGGAGGGCAGAACTCGAGGCCAGTCACGTTTGCAGTTCCCACCGCTTCGTGCTCGGTGCTGGCCTCACGGGCACATCTGCGGAGACGGGATACCCGTTGAGCGATGATGGCTACACAACGGTCAGCCTTTACGGCGAGCTGATGTACCGCCCGAGATTGACCATGAGCCAGTCGCTCGCCTTCCTGCTGACCTCCAACGGCGGCGACCTCGGTGTGAAGACGGCACTCGCCCACCGCCGGCGATTCGGGCGGCAACATGCCGTAGAGGCGGTGCTCTCCTACTTCGAGCGAATCCCCGAGGAGGATGGCCGCATCTGGTACTGGCTCGAGCGCGGCTACGCTTTCCTTTCAGACAACGGCGTCGAGGTAGTGAACGAGGGAGGCTTGGGCAAAGCGCGCACTGTGGCCGGCGATGCTCGCTGGATGATACGCTTCAACAGAGACGTCTCGGCACGGCTGGGCGCCTACTACCGACAGATGTCAGGTCTCTCCCTCGAAGATCAGCGCTTCGAGTTCGAACCATCCAGCCAGTCGTTCGCGGGTCCCGTTCGCCTGGTAGCGAATCGCAGGGGACAGATCGCCGGTGGAGAGATCGCGGTGAGTTGGGCGCTACGCGAAGTCGACCTGCACTTATTCTATAGGCTGCAGGATGTGGTTAGCGGCGATCAACTCTTCAAGCGCACTTGGCGTACCGTCCCCCGACAGCGGCTGCGCATCACGGCGCTCTACAGGCCGTGGGAGAGTGTCAGCCTCTGGGGTATGCTTCAATACAGAAGCGCCACCCGCTGGGCCGACTACCGGGAGGCCGCTGTCCAGACGGGCGGCGTCTACAGTCAGGAAGTCGACGGCGCTGTGACGCTGGACCTCGCCGCGCAGAAGTGGTTTTGGGAGCGGCGCCTACGCCTCCACCTGTTGTTCCGCAACGTCCTCAACGATGCCGTACCCTACCATCCCATCGGCGCGGCCTACGGCCTGACGTTCATGGTCCAGGCAGAGGTTCTGCTCGACGGGCTCTGAACACCCCTCGGCCCGCAGGCGCCGGCGCACTGGGTTGACCTGGGCTGCTGGCGTCCATTACAATCGCAGACATACTGAGGAGGGCGGCCTCTACAGCTACAGAGTCGCCGCCCTCTTTCATGCCTCGCCGCTCAGTTGGATCAGGACAGGACAACTATGGCTCTCGATCTCCGACACGGACGACCCGCGCCGACCAAGCTGGAGATATACCCGTTGATCAGCCACCGCTGGAGTCCCCGCGCCATCTCTGGCCGGCCGGTGGAGCCCGAGAAGCTGAGGCTCGTGCTCGAGGCGGCGCGCTGGGCACCCTCCTCGAGGAACGAGCAGCCGTGGCGGTTCCTGGTGGCGACGACGGTTGAACCGGAGTGGCTGGAACGCTTGCAGGGCTACCTGAGCCCGGGGAACGCGTGGGCGAAGGCCGCGCCGGTGCTCATCGCGTCCGCCTACCGGTCGAACTTCTCACGCAACGAGAAGCCCAACGTCAGCGCGCTGCGCGACCTGGGCGCGGCCGAGGAGAACATGTTCCTGCAGGCCTTCGCCGCAGGGCTGGTGATGCACCAGATGGGGGGCTTCGACCGTGACAGCTTGAAGCGTGACCTCATCCCCGAAGGGTTCGAGCCGGGCACGATGAGTGTGATCGGCTACCCGGGCGATGTAGAACAGCTGCCGGAGGACCTCGCCGAGCGCGAGCGTGCCCCCCGGCAGCGCAGACCGCTGAGCGAGTTCGTGTTCGGCCGCCGCTGGGGCGAGCCGGCGCGGTTCCTCTGACGCCGCAGCCTTCTACGGCAACTGCACCGTGAGGCTGAGGCCGAAGACCAGGTCGAGGACCTCTGTCAGGTCGTCGTCCAGCGGCAAGTGGATCTGCACGCCGGGCCACCAGCGACCCAGACCGTAGCTGGCGGCTAGCACGAACTGATGGAGCGTGCGTTCGCCAAGATCAGCATCCCCCTCGGTAATAAGAGCACGTCCGCTGAACCCGCCGCGCAGGGCGAGGTTCGCTGCATCATACCCGACGTGCGCGCCGTAGAGTGCAAAGAGTTCCACCGGGTCCACGAGAGCATCACCGACGTCGATCCAAAGGACGGGAGCAATCCGGAAACCGACGTCGAGACCCGTCGGACCGCTGTACCGATAGTTGAAGCCAGCGTGTAGGGACACGATTTCGTGCAAGAACGCTTCCCAGCGGTCCACCACGTCCATGAGCATGAACAGGTCGTCGAAGTAGTCCGCGTCCTTCGTCGTTGGGAGGCGAACCCCGAATTCGCCAAAGACCGGCGAGTCCGTACCTCGGAACTCCGCCCCCAGGTAGATGTTCCCCACCGCACTCTCGGACTCTTCGAAACCGTCACCAACGCCGACGTTGGCGAAGGGCACCTCAGCGACGAGAACGACGTTTTCACCTACCGCGAGTCGCCCGGAGAGGAAGAGGGCAAGGGTGGTAAAGGTGAAATCGGGTCCGTCGTCGAAACTCGGCTTCAGGATCTCCAGGTGGACGGCTTGATCACTTCGGGGCACGAGCCAGGGGGACTGGGCCGCCACGCTGGCTGGCGACATCACGCATGCCAACCAGGCAACGCTGAGTAGACTCAAGAGCGAGCGTCGCATGATTCACCTCCGTCTGTAGCGCCGGAGCCAGTGCGTGCGGTTCCGACCTCGTGTTGTTATGGGATCGCTCGTGGGGAAGCAGAGGCGTAGCAGTCAAGCAGGAGTCAAGAACTCGG
>Ga0111181_1027_pt1 | contig 59956 bp, 58 predicted proteins | sample DeeMarSWOR324_28_FD_80236 | JGI IMG/M metagenome (GOLD analysis project Ga0111181, IMG submission 80236) | Gemmatimonas sp. SM23_52
AGCTTACGCGCCTGGGGATCGCTCACCAACTCCTCCGAGGTGCCCTCGATGTGGATCCGCCCATCGAACATGATGTAGGCTCGATCCGTGATCGATAAGGTCTCGCGAACGTTGTGATCGGTGATGAGCACACCGAGCCCACGCCCTTTGAGGCTCGCCACAATCCGCTGGATGTCATCGACAGCTATAGGATCGATGCCCGCGAACGGCTCGTCCAGCAACATGAACTTCGGATCGGTAACGAGTGCGCGAGTGATCTCCAGGCGCCGCCGCTCGCCCCCCGAGAGCGAGTAAGCCTTGTTCTTCCGCAGATGCTTGATCGACAGCTCGTCGAGCAGACTGTCGAGCCGCTCCCGGCGCTCGGCCTCAGAGATGGGCAGGGTCTCGAGAATCGCCTGGATGTTCTGCTCTACGGTGAGCCTGCGAAACACAGACGGTTCTTGCGAGAGGTAGCCAATCCCCAGCCGCGCCCGCCTGTACATCGGCACGTGGGTGAGCGGCTTGTCGTCGATGTACACCTCGCCAGCATCCGGCGGTACCAGGCCGACCATCATATAGAACGTCGTTGTCTTCCCTGCCCCGTTGGGACCCAAGAGACCCACGATCTCGCCCTGGCGCAGCTCGATATCCACATCATCGACGACGCGCCGCTTCTTGTAGATCTTGACTAGCCCCTTGACCCGTAGGCAGCTGCCACCGAGGGCCACCGGGACCTCGGGTTCACGAACTGGGGCGTGCAACCGCTGGCCGATTTCGTGCTCGACGAGCTCGCTGAACCCGGTGCGATCTGCCTTGATGCCTTCCCAGACGTCACTCGCGAAGGCGATCTCGGTGCCCCGACCGCCGCCGTCAATCCGCAGCCAGCCGTCGCCCGCGAGGCGCTGCAGGATCTGTTCGTGGAGATAGACATCGACCTCTTCGGTCGTCATGCGCCGAATCTCGAAGAGGCGGCGGCTCTCTGGAGAACCGTCACGGGCGACCTGGCCGTAGCGCGCCAAGTAGGTCTGACGAAACGCTTCAACGAGACGAGCCCGCGACACGCGCCCCTCTGCATCAGCCTCCGAGACCAACTCGAGCAGAGCGATCAGCGTCGGTGCCTCATGGTCCGGCAGTTGCTCGATGTAGCTGCGGAAGTCTCGAGCCTCGCCGCTCATCGCAACCTCGCCCCTGCTCTTGGCACAACAAGCGTGTCCGTCTTGGCGGAATCGCGCGGCACGCCCGTCGTGTCGTCGACCGCTCCGGCGAGCGAGTCCGGCAGCACGACCAAGCTATCGCCGTCCGTCGAAACCGGGAGCGGCTCCAGGTACAGACCGGTACTCGGTCCGACGACCTGCGCATCCCGCACGTCGCCCGCCTCCAGCCAGAGCGTCACAATTCTCCCGATAACGTAGTTCACCGCTGGCCGGGCGGCCGCTTCACGCTCCTCCGTCTCCTCGCGCAGGTGATAGAGCGCCCGCGCCTCACCGGCGGCCACCAAGCGGTCGAGTTGGACCTCATCAGCGGTGGAACCCGCGGTATCAGCGGGCGCGAAGTAACCGGTGATGGTGTCCCCGACCAGCCAATCGCTGCCCAGAAGCGTGTCGCCCGGCACCACCGGCTGCACTGTGCTGGCACGGGCCCGACGCACGGCGATCAGCCGCTCCAGCCGACCGGCAGGGCGCCGTATGTCGATGGAGTCGGCTACGAGGACGTAATCCTCGCTCTCGCTGTGCGCCCAGGGATCACGCCCAGGCGTATCCACAGCCCCCGTCCGCGACGGGTCTCCTGCTGAGGCGATGGCTCGGTTGATCTCCTCTCCCTCGACGAAGAGGCGCAGGGCGGGTGCCCGCAGCGACAGCTCGCGCCCCTCAGCCCAACCGTTCGGCCAGGCGAGGATCTCACGAGGCTGCTGATCTTCCATCAACATCAGGATCGAGTCGCCTTCCAGGAGCATCTTGTTGGCTTCGGCCCTGGGATCCCCCAGCAACCAGAGCTGATCCCGGCCCATATCGAGATGCAGCGAATCCCCGTAGGCGTTCAAATCCGCCCTGACCACGACGACCCGGCCTGCGCCGGCGACCACCGAGTCGCCGTAAATGTGCATGCGGTCGGCGTCCACATCGAAGGGCGCCGTGCTGCTCGCCCCGGTGGTGTCCGCGTAGAACGTGAGATGTGGTCGGCCCGGTGCGAAGATCTGCTCGATCGGGCGGCTCTCGTTCTGCGGGTAGTAGTCGAGCAGCGGGCCGCTCAGAGTCGAGCCGCTGGAACGGTCCCTCAGCCGCACATTGCCTTCCGGCCGCACACGATCCTCGTCGCGGTAGTACGTGGCCCGCTCCGCCTTCAGTGTGCGGCCCACGTCCCGGTACTCCACGTTGCCGAACAGGTAGAGCTCGCCGCGCCCTTCGAACCACGATGCGCTGTCGGCCCGCACCCACTTGTCTGCACAGGTGGCTTCCAAGCCACCGCCCACGTCGAGCCGAGTGTCACCCTCAGCGAGTTTCGTCAAGTGGGTCACCGTGCCGGGCGTTGTCACGATCTCCAGCTGGCAGCGTTCCTGCTGTTGACGACCGGTCAGCGCCAGAGCGATGAACGCGGAGACCATACCGAACGACATCAGGCTTCGCATCTCACTGCTCGATCTGCGTCTCGGTGACCGGCCTCACCAGACGCGCCGATGTTAGATCAGCCTGATCCATCTGCGAATTCGATTCGAACGCCGTGCCCTCGACCACGGTACCGTCCGCCTCGATCATCTTCGTCGCGGCATCGCTCCAGATGCGGTCTGCCGCACGGTCATAGTACAGGATCGAGGTCTCGATACGGCGACCCTCCACCGGGTTCCGTACTACCACGTCCGTCTCCGCCACCATGTTCCCAGTGTCCCACTCGTAGGTGCCTTCCCGCGACGTGAGGATAGAGGTGACTTCGCCCACAGCGTTGTAGAAGGTGACCTTCATGACCCGCAACTCGACCAGCGCCTGGTCCTCCAGGAAGAACGCCGTGTCTGCCTCGACATGGGCGCGCCGAATGCCCTCAGAGGTCACGTAGTGATCGAGGCCAATGACAACCTGGTTTGCCTCACTATTCAGCCTGAGTATCTCCTCGGCCACGAGCGGTGCATCACCACTCTCCCCGCAAGCGTAAAGCCCCAGGGCAAGGGTTACCGTCATGAAGACCTTGCGCGTCATCGCCTACACCACTCGTGCTCGCATCAGGTCGTGCAGGTGGACAATTCCCGCCAAGCGACTCTCCTGATCACAAACCGGCAGAGCCATAATGCCGTGCTGCTCCATCTTGTACACCGCTTCGATGGCCAGCGTGTCAGCCGTGACCGTCTTCGGGTTGGGATTCATCGCCTCCCAGACCTGCCGGTGAAAGAACTCTTCCTTGTTATCGATGAACCGGGTCAAGTCGCCTGCCGTGATCACCCCGACGATACGCCGCTCTGCGTCTACGATCGGCACGGTCCCTCGCTTGTAGGCGATCTCGATCATCGCTTCACGCAGCGTAGCGTCGCGCGGCAGCGCGGGGACCTTCTCCGGGTCTGTAATCATCACGTCTGCCACGCGCAACAGCTTTCGACCCAAGGCGCCCGCGGGATGCAAGCTGGCGAAATCCTCCGAACTGAACCCCTTCTCCTGCAGCACCGCGATCGCCAGGGCGTCGCCCATCGCCAAGGCCGCCGTGGTGCTGGCAGTCGGCGCGAGATCATGCGGGCACGCCTCTTCGCTAACGCTAACGTCCAGCACGACATCGGACTGCCGAGCGAGCGTCGAACCGGTGTTGCCGGTCATACTGATGATCGGCACTCCGAGCCGCTTCACGACACGCAACAACTCGTACAGCTCATCCGACTCCCCGCTCTTCGAGATCACGATCAGAAGATCGTCCCGCAGGACCATGCCCAGATCGCCGTGCACACCTTCCACCGGGTGCAAGAAGAAGGCGGGCGTGCCCGTCGAGGTGAACGTCGCGGCGATCTTGCGCGCGATGATGCCCGACTTCCCGACGCCCGAGACGATAGCCCGGCCCTTCAGCTTCGACAGCAACTGCACAGCGCGCACAAAGCCCTCGCCGATACGCTCCTCCAGCCGGAGGACCGCACTTCCCTCCAGACGAAGCACGTGACGCGCTGCCTCGATTAGCTCACGCCGGTCCATTCGCCCGGTCCTCCCGCTCCTCCAGATACTGCTCCACCACTCTGCTCCAGTCTCCGCGCGCCCTGAGCAGCGCTTCAGCGAACTCGCGGACGGCGCCGGCACCGCCAGGCCGGGCCGTACGCCAGCGCGCCACGGAGCTGACCTCGGGCACAGCGTTGGCTACTGCTACCGGCAATGCTGCGCGGCTCAACACCGGCATATCGGCGAGGTCATCGGAGAGGAAAGCCACCTCACCCCAATCGATGCCTTTGCGCCGCAAGATATCGCGCACGATAGGCAGCTTCTCGGCTGACGGATCTTGGTGTACCTCCTCGATAGCGAGTTCCCGCGCCCGCACGGCAACCACCTCGGACTGCCGGCCGGTCACGATCGCGACTTCAATGCCGGCGCGCTGCATCAGATTGACGCCGAGCCCATCCGTGATCTCGAACCGCTTGAGCTCAACGATCTCCCCCGACGGCGACGTGCCGTAGTAGATACCCCCATCCGTCATTACGCCGTCCACATCAAGAACAACCAGCCTGACGGCCCGGGCCAGCTCAGGCGGAATGCCCGCTCGCTCAGACACCGGCCGACTCCCGCTCGCAGCTGAGCGCGTCGCGCACAGCCAGCACCCGGCCGACCACACCCTCCAACTGATCGAGCGGCAGCATACTCGAAGCGTCAGATAGCGCCCGGGCCGGTTCCGGGTGCACCTCCACGAACATCGCATCGGCGCCGGCGGCCACAGCGGCAGCCGCCAGCGCTGCAATGTGCCGTGGCTCGCCACCGCTTCTCGTCCCTTCAGCAGCGGGCCGCTGTAGCGAGTGGCTGGCGTCGAAGATCGCCGGACAGCGGCAGGTCTCCTTGATGATCGAGAAGGAGCGCATATCGACAACCAGGTTGTGGTAGCCGAGAGCCGTTCCCCGCTCCGTCACCGCCACGCTCCGCGCCCCGCCACAGCGAGCCTTCTCGACCTGCTGCGCCATATCCTCCGCCGCCATCCACTGACCCTTCTTCAGGTTGAGCGGCCGGCCCGTCGCCGCAGCGGCCAGCACGAGGTCGGTCTGCCGGCAAAGGAAGGCCGGAATCTGCAGCACATCCACGATCGCGGCCGCCGGGTCCGCCTGCTCGGGCAGGTGGATGTCGGTGGTGACGGGCAAGCCCAGCTCTGCCTTGACCTGCTCGAGACGACGTAGACCTTCTTCCAGCCCGGGCCCCCGCGGCGAGCCGATGCTACTCCTGTTCGCTTTATCGAATGAGGCTTTGAAGACTACGGGAATGCGGAATCGCTCGCCGATGCGAGCGACCTCCTCGGCCACCGCCAGGTTGGTGCCCTGATCCTCGAGCACACAGGGGCCGGCGATGAGGAAGAAGCCGCCCCGCGGCTGAAACAACTTCGCGACATCCAGCATCCGTCCGCCCCCCTCACTCGCCTACCTTGACAGCCTGGAGCTTATCGGCCTCCCGCCTGTCGCGCTGCTGCAGCGCCGCCGCAATGAACGAGGCGAACAGCGGGTGCGGATTCGCAGGCCGAGACTTCAGTTCGGGGTGGAACTGAGTGGCGACATACCAAGGGTGACCCGGCAACTCGATGACCTCAACCAGCATGTGATCGGGCGACAAACCGCTCAAGCGGAGCCCGTGCTGGGTCAAGGTGTCACGGTATTCATTGTTCACCTCATAACGGTGGCGATGCCGCTCACTGATCTCCTCGACTCCGTAGATCTGGGCGACCCGCGATCCCGGGGCCAGCTGACAGGGATAGGCGCCCAATCGCATCGTTCCACCCATGTCGGTGATCTTACGCTGGGAATCCATGAGCGAGACCACCGGGTCGGCGCATTGTGGCTCGAACTCGCGCGAGTGGGATTCCTCCAGATTGCAGACGTCACGTGCGAACTCGATGATCGCCGATTGCAGCCCGAGACAGATGCCGAAGAAGGGCATGTCGTTCTCCCGGGCATAGCGAACGGCCCGCACCATGCCCTCTACGCCCCGCACACCGAAGCCTCCAGGAACGAGCAGCCCATCATAGTCGGCAAGCCGTGTCGCGTCCTCCGGCCCAGTAATCTCCTCGGACGACAGCCAGTCGATGTCGACACGCACATCATTGGCGATGCCGCCGTGAGCCAGCGCTTCGTGGATCGACTTGTACGAGTCGACGAGCTGCGTATACTTGCCGACCACCGCGATCTGCACGTTCCCACGGGTGGGCCGCTTCGCCCGCTCGACCAGCGCACGCCACGAGGAGAGATCCGGCTCACGCACATCCAGGCCGAGCCTTTGAACCACAAGTTGATCCAGGCCCTGAGCGTGGAGAACGAGCGGCACCTCGTAAATCGTCTCCACGTCCCGTGCCTCGATGACAGCATCCCTCTCGACGTTGCAAAAGAGCGCGATCTTGCGGCGCATCTCCTCCGTCAGCTCGTGCTCGGTCCGGCAGATCAGGATGTCCGGCTGGATCCCGATCTCCATCAACCCACGAACCGAGTGCTGAGTCGGCTTCGTCTTCAGCTCGCCCGCGGCCGCCAGGTAAGGAATAAGGGTGACATGGACGAACAGGGTGTTGCCTCGACCCGCATCGCCGCGCAGCTGCCGGATCGCCTCGAGGAACGGCAGCGACTCGATATCGCCGACGGTTCCCCCGATCTCAGTGATGACCACATCGTGGTTCGGCAGCAGCCGGCGGATCGCCGCCTTGATCTCATCCGTGATATGTGGAATGACCTGAACCGTCGACCCGAGATACTCACCGCGACGCTCCTTAGTGATCACGTCCCGATAGATCCGGCCCGTAGTCACGTTGTTCGCCTGTGAGAGTGATTCCTCGATGAAGCGCTCGTAATGGCCCAGGTCGAGGTCGGTCTCGGCGCCGTCGTCGGTCACGTAGACCTCACCGTGCTGAAACGGCGAGAGCGTCCCGGGATCGACGTTGATGTAGGGGTCGAACTTCTGAATCGTGACGGCCAGGCCCCGCTCCACGAGCAACCTGCCAAGCGAAGCGGCGGCGATCCCCTTCCCCAACGAGGATCCTTCCCTCCCTCTCAGCATCCTTTCGGCTCGTAGCAGATCCTCTTCCGTGTCTATGCCCGGACCGCCACCTTCAACGACAGCCACCCCGATTCGCACACCGGCCGCCAGCCAGCGCAGCTGCTCGAGCCGCTCTCTCTCCTCCAGTGGATGCGCAGGCAGCGCCATCACCCGCTGCAAGACTGCACGCGCGAATCCGTAGATCCCCAGATGCCTCAGGGGTGGTACCGGCGCGGCGGCCAGCGCCTCACCCTGCCCACCCCACGCATAGGGAATGGGAGCACGACTGAAATACAACGCGCCCCCGAGATCGTCCCGCACCACCTTCACCGTGCCAGGGTCCTCCCACTCCGCCGCGCTCGAGATGGCGACCGCGACCGTACCGATGTCCCAGCCCTGCCTCACACAATCGATCGCGGCTTCGGGCGCACCCGGCGCCAGAAACGGCTCGTCACCCTGCAGGTTGAGGATCCAGTCGAAGTGGGAATACTCGGGCCGCTCGGCCACCTCGGCGACTCGATCGGTTCCCGAGCGGTGACCTTGCCAGGTCAGCACGGCCCGCCCACCGAACCGTTCCACGGTCTCGACGATCTCGGCATCGTCCGCCGCAACAACGAGCTCGCCCAGCAGGTCGATCCCACTCATGCGCCGCCACACCCACTCGATTAGCGGTCGTCCCGCGATGGGGATAAGCGGTTTACGGGGAAGCCGCGAGGAGCCGAGGCGGGCGGGAATGACCCCGAGCACACCGCCTCTGGGCCCCGGAATGGGGTCTCCACTGGAAGTCCCGGCGCCGCTAAGCAATTTTCACGCCAATAATCATAACAACCCGTTAAAGGGTTGTCAAAACTGGCCATTAGCGGCCCGGGCCGGGCCAACGACGCGGGTCAAACCCCAGGGCCAGGAAGGTCTCGAAGTCGTCTCCGGGGTCGCTGAAGAGCGCCGCCCCAACAGGCCCCAGCCAGACCCCAACGCCAACGTTATGGACCACGGATGGACGCATACCATCGCCCGGCCAAGCGTTCCCTGCTGCGTACTCCAGCCACGGCACGACCCGGCCTAGTGCACCGAGACCCCACGGCAACGGCAGGCGGTAGGTCGCAGCCAGCCACCATGCGGAATCCCCCCACCTCTCACCCGGCACCAAGGTGGGAAGCGTCCCCCAGCCTCCCAAAGCGCGCCAGCGCTGAGGGGGCGCGCCCGAAGAACCGGCCACCTGGCCCGACCCCTGCAAGACCAGACTCTGGTCGCCGACCGTGCTGATCACGCCTCGCACGGCAGCAGCCAGTAACGTGAACGAGAGGTCCCCCGCGACGTCACGCTCCGCTGCTTCCAGGCTCAACCTCAAGTCCAGGGATAGTCGGTCTCGAGCCGAAGCCTGAACCTCGGTTATGACGGCGAGGCTCGCGATGTCGGCCTCGCTGACGGCCCGGTTCGGCTGGAACCCCCCGCGGACCGTGAAGATAGAGAACAGGTCGTCCTGATCCTCGAGCGACCGCGCCCGCTCCCAGCCCACAACCAGATCGTGCGACCAGCGCGGATGCGTCCCGTGCCCCAGGTGAAGAGCGGCCTCGGCAAAACCCGCCTCGTAGTAGTTGCGAGTGTCCAGCGCCGCCACGAGGCTGTACAGCGAATTCTCGATGTCGCCATTGATCCAGCGGTCGTTCGATCTGACCGTCAGGCCACCGCGCACGCACACCGCATGACGACCGAACGGCCAGCGGAGCTCCAGATCGCCGTCCACATCCCTGCGGACGCTCCGATAGCGGATTCGTCCCGCGGCCTCAGGAATCCAACCGGGTTGGCCGCCCTCGACTTCGATGCCCCAGGCCACAGTGAGCGCGTTCACACGATCGTAGCTCGGAAACTGGAAGCCGTAGAGCCCCGGTAGCTTCAGCACACTCCTCGCTCCCGGCCCGATGATCACGTACCTCCCCGCCTCAGGCTCCTCCACTTTGTACCCGTAACGCGAGGCATCCAGCACAGCCGACCCCAGCTTCGCTAGCGATGAGCCGTAGAAACCCCCGCCCAGAACCACCACTATCCCCTCGATCTCGCCCCCTGGCCGCGCGAACAAGTCACTTTCGACTCCGATCAGATCTCCCTCGATCCGCCCTTCGATCCGCAGCGTCGCCCCCACCACCACCACGTCCCCCACCACCACCACGCCCGGCCCCAGAACCGTGTCCCGCGTCAGCACCCGATACTCACCCCGCGCCAGCACACGCGCGACCGCGTCATCCGCCCACGCCAACCCCTGCCGTCCCCGCCGCAATTCCACGCTCTGCGCCCCAGCCTCGCACACGTCCCCCAGCGAACCGGCCAGGGCGAGCCCCGCAACACCGATCAGCCCACCCCACCGACAGCTCGCTCGGCGGCCGGCCCTGCAGCGGCGGCGACCGCGAAGCGGGTCGCCAAGCTGCGTTCTCTGTTTCAGAACATGCATGCGCTCGTACGGTCTATCTATTTGTAGTATTGGACATTAGCAATTGTCACCTCAACCGCTTTCCTTAGGCTCGCGGATGGCACTGTCGGTGCACCTCGCTCAGGTAGCGGCGATCCAGATGCGTGTAGATCTGCGTCGTCGAGATGTCGGCGTGCCCCAACATCTCCTGTACGGCGGCGATATCGGCCCCTCCCTGCAGAAGGTGGGTGGCGAAGGTATGGCGTAGCGTGTGCGGCGTGACACGCTTTTGAACGCCCGCCGCAGCTACCTGGCGGCGCACGATGTCCCAAGCCCCCTTGCGTGTGAGTGGGCGACCGCGGCGTCCCAGGAACAGGGTGCCGTCGCCGCCCTGGCGGCGCGCCTGGGCGAGCAGAGGGCGGGAATCGTGCAGGTATCGGGTCAGCGCATCCAGAGCGGCGCGTCCGAACGGTACGATCCTCTCCTTTGCACCCTTCCCACGCACCCTGACAAGCTGTTCGTCCAGATCGAGATCTCTGAGGCGGAGCGTGACGGTCTCGGAGATCCGTATGCCGGTGGCGTACATCAGCTCAAGCATCGCCCAATCACGGACCACAAGAGGGCTGTCCTCCTCCGGCGGGGCAAGTAGCCTCTCGATCTCAGCCGGAGAGAGGACCGTGGGGAGGCGGCGACCGGTTTTGGGGCCCTCCAGGAGCTCACTGGGATCAGAATCAGTAATCCCCTCTGCCTGCAGGAACCCGAAATAGCTGCGGAGAGCCGAGAGTTTGCGCCGGATGCTGCTCGGCGCCCGACCCGATTCCTTCAGCTGATAGAGGAATTCACGCAGCTCACCCGAGCTCAACTGCACCGGCGAGTCGATGCCGCGGCCCTCGGCGAACGTCACGAACTGTGCAAGATCGGACGCGTACGCCGCGGCGGTCATCGCTGAGAGTCCTCGCTCGAACCGCAGGTAGTCCGCGAATCTCTCGAGATAGAAGCTCTGAGCCGAAACCTCCTTCACGACCCGCCACCCATATCGAGCGGTTGACGACGAGTTCTCCACCAGACGACGAGAAACAACACAGCGACGATGCTCGCGACGATCAGGAGCAGTGTGTTCACGTCGTTCAGTGCCGGCAGGAGGGCGCGCCAACTACGGCCAAGTATCGCTCCAGCACACACGAGCACGCCATACCAGATCGCCGACGCTGCCGCAACGGGGAGTGCCACACGCCAGAAGGCCAGATGGCTGATCCCCGCGAAAACGGGAACGAGCACCCGAAACGCGGGCAGGAACCGGCTAGCGAAGATGATCTTGCTGCCGTGGGCGTTGTATAGCCCTGCCAGCCTCTCGAGCTGTCGCGGTCTCAGTATCCAGCGGCCCGCTCTGGTGCCGAGCGCGGCACGGCCCCAACGACACGCCAGGCCGTAGTTCAGCAGCGCGCTGGCGGTATTGACGGACCATGTGATCAGGAAGACGCCCAGCGCGGTCACCTTGCCTTCCACGGAGAGAAAAGCCCCGAAGACGACGAACGTGTCCGCCGGCACAGGTGGGAAGAAGTTTTCGATAGCGACGCCGGTGGCGAGAGCCACGTAGATCCACCGCGGTGCCAGGGACGCCAGATGCGCCAGGACGCCCTCGATCTCGGACGCCTGAGTCAGCCAATCACCAGCGAACTCGGCAGCCAGCGCCAACCACACTCCGTTCAACGCTTCGTTCCCTTAAGGGAGCTCCGAACCCCCCAGGCGATCGATCAAGGCGACCGCCCAAGCGCCGATCCCCTCCCCCCGACCCAGAGCGCCCAGCCCCTCTGCGGTGGTGGCTTTGACGGAGACGCAGGCCGGTGCGATGCCCAGTGCGGACGCCAAGCGCTCGCGCATGGCCTCGACCTTCACACCCAGCCGGGGACGTTCCGCCACCAGCGATACATCGACGTTCACCGGCTGGAAGTTCTGAGCCTCCAGCATCTGCCGGACCGCCACGAGCATTTCGATAGAGGAGGCATCGCGCCAACGCTCGTCGCTGTCAGGGAAATGCTGGCCGATGTCACCCAACCCTGCTGCACCCAGCAGGGCATCGATCACGGCGTGGGTCAGCACATCCGCGTCACTGTGTCCGACCAGGCCAACGTCCTCGTCGAACTCGACGCCGGCGAGGACGAGCCGGCGCCCAGTGCCAAAGCGGTGAACGTCAAACCCGATCCCGACGCGCATGTTGTACTCTCTCGTCCCGGTTGGTCAGCTTGCAGCACCTCAGCCACGACCTACAAAGATGCCCGGTCGGAAGCAGTCCGCCCGGGCCTGGGTCAAGCCACTGCCGTTTCCAGATAGTGGACGATTCTACCCGACACGACCCGACTTTACTTGAACTCCCGCGTAAGGGCAAGCCGACAGGAACCGACTCTAGTCCTGCCCCCACGCTCCCACTGCGAGCGCTACGCCCACCGGGTATGCAATAGCCATGAGGATACTCGCCGCTCTGCCGAGATAGGACCCGACCCTGAATCCGAAATAGGAGCGGACCTCCGTATCCTCTCCTTCAAGTGGTATGGCCTGGACTAGTAGGGTCAGTCCCAGATAGTCTCCGTAGCCTACTCCCACATGTCCGGTGAACCCCGGAGCCCTGTGGTTTCCGTGGTGTAGAATGACTCCCGGTGAGGCGTCAAGGGTCAGCTTTGAACTTAACCAGCGGCGATACCTGAGCTTGAGACCTATTTGAACGTCGTCGCTGACCATGCCCGCGAGAACAGTTCCACCAAGAGCGTTCTTGTCGTTCAGGTTGTGCATGAACCCCAGCTCGGACATGAGTAACCAGCCATCCCTGGCGCCCCTGGCATAGCCAGCCTCGGTTATCAGAAATTGCCTGCACTCCCGTGCTGGCCGCCCCCTGAAACAGAACTGCGCTTCCAATGGCGCCGCCCAAGTGAGAACACCAACGAGGGCGGCGGAAATCGCCACGTACTTCATCGCAAGCTCCCCCGTGAAGGACTCTGCGTAGCTGTGAGGACGAGCGCGGCAACCAGGCAAGCGATCCTTGGAGCGTTCATGACCGCTACCTCCTACTACTGCTCCACATCAGATCGGTTGACACGCGCTAACATGGCGGCAGGCGGTCAAGCGAGAGTCAAGCGGTTTGTATCTACGAATGCGCCGGGGCCGGGAACAGGCGCGACTCCCTCGGATTAGGGCCTCTCAGGCCCACAGACAAGCAGCGTTGGGGGCGTTCACAGCGGAACGTGATTCGCGGTGGGATCCGCGCGGGCTCGCAGGAGGAGTGCTGCAGGTGACGGCGGTGGGAAGGACTATCCCTCCCACCGCCTGATCGCCAAGCAGACGTTGTGTCCACCGAAGCCGAAGGAGTTCGTCAGCGCCAGCCGCACGGGCTGCTCGATCATCTCGTTGAATGCGTAGTTCAGATCGCACTCGGGGTCGGGCTCACGGAAGTTGATCGTCCCCGGGATCTTGCCTTCCTTGACCACCAGAGCGCAGATCGCCGCCTCCACTCCACCTGCTGCGCCCAGGGTGTGCCCGGTCATCGACTTCGTGGAACTGACGACCATATCGTAGGCGTGCTCGCCGAAGACCGCCTTGATCGCCTGGGTCTCGCTCAGGTCATTCAGCGGCGTCGAGGTACCGTGCGCGTTGATGTAGTCCACCTGCGTCGGTTCGGCCCCTGCGTCGGCCAGTGCCAGGCGCATCGCACGCTGCGCACCCTCGCCTTCTGGGGCCGGCGCGGTGATGTGATGTGCGTCGGCAGTCTGCCCGTAGCCGACCAGCTCGGCGATGATGGGAACGCCGCGCGCCTTGGCGGACTCCAGCTCTTCCAGAATCAGCATACCGGAACCCTCACCGAGCACGAACCCGTCACGGGTCGCGTCGAACGGTCGGCTCGCGGTCTCGGGCGTGTCATTCCGGAAGGATATCGCCTTCATCGATGCGAAGCCGGCCATGGTCAGCGGCGTAACCGAAGCCTCCGAGCCACCTGCAATGATCACATCGGCCCTTCCGCTGCGGATCAGATGGAACGCGTTGCCGACCGCATGTGCGCTGGAGGCGCAAGCCGAGACTGTAGTGTAGTTGGGCCCCTTAGCCCCGTACTTCATGGCGATGAGGCCGGGTGCTATGTCCGCGATGAACATCGGGACGAAGAACGGGGAGACTCGCTCGGCACCACGGTTGAGGTAGATCTTATGCTGCTCTTCCAGTGTAACGATGCCGCCGATCCCGCTCCCCGTGATCACGCCGAAGCGGTCGTGCGAGATATCGGACGTCTCCCCAAGTCCCGCACTCTCCAGCGCCTGGGCCGTGCAGACCAGCGCGAACTGCGTGAAGCGATCGGTCCGCTTCACCTCCTTCCGGTCCAGGCACTTTGTCGGGTCGAAGTCTTTAACTTCGGCCGCGAAACGCACCGGCAGATCGGATGGGTCAAAAGCCTCGATCGTGGCGCAGCCGCTGACACCGGACAGCAGCGCCTCCCAGTTGCTGGCGACGTCGTTGCCGACCGCCGTGATCAGGCCGAGGCCGGTGATGACTACCCTACGTTCTTCGGCGGGCATGGCGCGAGCTAGGCCACTTCCTTCCCCTCGAGATAGCGGATCGCGTCGCCGACGGTCTCCATCTTCTCAGCGTCCTCGTCCGGAATCTCGATGCCGAACTCCTCTTCGAACGCCATGACCAGCTCGACGGTGTCGAGCGAATCGGCGCCCAGGTCCTCGACGAAAGAGGCTTCCCGCGTGACCTTCGATGGTTCCACGCCGAGCTCGTTGACGATAATGTCCCTGATGCGAGACTCGATGTCTGCCATGACTGTCTCCTTTGTGTTTCCCTCTCGAACGGTAACTCTACGGGCGGTGAGCACAGCAAACTACATGAGCATGCCGCCGTCCACAACAATCACCTGGCCCGTCACGTAGCGGGCCCCGGGGCCAGCCAGGAATCGAATCACCCGTGCTACATCCTCTGGCCGCCCCAGCTGCCCCATGGGAATACGGGCCAGCAACCCCTCGCGCGTCCTGGCGTCGAGATCCGCCGTCATCTGGGTTTCGATGAAGCCGGGAGCCACTGCGTTGACACGGATCCCACGGGGAGCCAGCTCCTTGGCAACCGACTTGGTGAGGCCGATAAGCCCCGCTTTGGCCGCCGCGTAGTTGGCCTGGCCGGCGTTGCCCATCAGTCCGACTACGCTTGAGACATTGACGATCGTACCCAAGCGGCGCCGCATCATCCCCCCCACCACGATCTTCGTCAAGTTGAACACCGCTTTCAGGTTGACGTTGAGCACCAGATCCCAGTCTTCATCCCGTGTCCGCAGCAGCAGCTTGTCCCGGGTCAGGCCGGCGTTATTCACCAAGACAGAGATGGGCCCCATCTCCGCCTCAACCAGCTCGACCATCTTGGCAAGGCAGCCCACATCGGTGACGTCGCAGATGAACGTGCGAGCACTACCCTCCGGCATCTCGGCGAGGGCTTTCGCAGCACGGCTCTGGTCCTTGTCCACCATCGCAACTCGTGCTCCGGCAGCCGCGAGCTCACGCGCAGTGGCCAGGCCGATGCCACGAAACGCACCTGTCACAACTGCCACGGCTCCGTGCAGCTCCTGCATCAGCTCAGTCTTTCCTTGAAGCGAAGAACATCTCCGGGTGCCCCGATATCGATTCCCGCGAGTTCGGGATCGATCCGTCGCAACATCCCGGTCAGCACCTTCCCGGGCCCCAGTTCCACGAAATCGCGAACACCCTCTTCCGCGATCCGCTGCACAACCTCGGCCCAGCGAACCGGGGCCGTCAACTGGACGACCAGATTGTGGCGCGCCGTCGCCGCATCCGTTACGGGCTGCGCCGTGACGTTGGAAACCACCGGGAACTCAGGGTCACGGAAGCTGACGCGATCCAGCTCGGCGCGCAGGCCCGCTTCCGCGTCGCCCATCAGCGGCGAGTGAAATGCACCACTCACGGCCAGGGGGCGCACCATCCGGGCACCAGACTGTCTGGCCAGTTCCCCCGCCCGCTCCACGGCCGTGATCTCGCCCGAAATCACGATCTGGCCGGGCGAATTGAAGTTCGCGGCCACGACCACTCCGCCTTCGGCCCTCACCCGCTCGCAGAGGCCCTCAACAGCGGCAGGCTCCATGCCCACAATCGCCGACATCGTTCCCCCTGCGGACGCAGCCATGAGCTCCCCACGCCGGCGCACAAGGCGCACCGCGTCCTCGAACCCGAGGGACCCGGCTGCCGCGTATGCCGTGAACTCGCCCAGCGAATGGCCAGCCCCGAACCGCACCCGCCCCGCCAGATCGTCCTTCACACTCATCCAGGCTGCCAAGCCGTGGGCGAGGATAGCAGGCTGCGCATTCTCTGTCTGCTTGAGCTCCTCTTCGGGCCCCTCCCAGCAGATCTTCGACAGCTCAAACCCCAGGGCCTCGTCCGCCTTCCTGAACACGTCACGGGCGCCGGGGAATGCCTCTGCCAGCTCGGCTCCCATGCCTACGTGCTGGCTGCCCTGACCGGGGAAGAGCGCGGCTAGGTTACCGAGCGGTCTCACGCCTTACCAGCGAATCAACGTCGAGCCCCAGGTGAAACCGGCCCCGAACGCGACCATGAGCACGACCGACCCGTCCTGGATCAGACCGGCTTGCCGGGCCTCGTGCAGCGCTACCGGCACTGACGCTGACGACGTATTCCCGTACCGATCGACGTTCACCCAGACCCGCTCCATCGGGATTCCGGCATACTTGGCGGTCGCCTCGATGATGCGGGTGTTCGCCTGGTGCGGGATGAGCAGATCGACATCCTCCCGCGCGATGTCCGCCTGATCCAGCACCGCGTCGACCGCCTCACACATCGAGCGCACCGCCGCCTTGAACACTTCGCGGCCCGCCATCTTCAAGTAGCCGTCCAGCTTGGCGATCTCGGCGTAGTCGGCAGCCATCTGGGCGCTGGCCGGGGGCCGGTACAGGAGGTCGGAGAGGGTTCCGTCTGAGCGCATGTAACTGGCCAGCACGCCCTTCCCCTCTTCCTCCGAGGCAACCGCCACCGCAGCGGCGGCCGCGTCGCCGAACAGCACGCATGTCGCCCGGTCGTTCCAATCGGTGATCGCGCTCATCTTCTCGGTCGCCACACACAGGGCTGTCTTGATCTGCCCGGTGGCGATCAAACCGTGAGCTATGGAGAGTACATAGAGCCAGCCCGTGCAGGCGCCGCACACGTCGAAGGCAACGGCACGATCGGTCCCCAGCATCGCCTGCATGTCACAGGCCGTGGACGGCAGCAAGCGGTCCGGCGTAGCGGTGGACACGATGAGCGCGTCTACGTCAGACGGCGCCAGGCCCGCCTCGTCCAGAGCATTCTGGGCGGCGTAGCAACCCATCTGGGCCGCACCCACGGTGGCATCCGCAATCCGCCTCTCGCGGATGCCCGTGCGCTCGACGATCCACTCCTCGGACGTTTCGACCATCTGCTCGAGGTCGGCGTTGGTGAGCACCCTGGCGGGTACCCACATTCCCGTCGACGCCAGTCGGATGGTACGAACCGCCACGTCTAGGCCCTCGCGCTCGCGAGCCCGGCCAGGTCGCGCCTCAGATGCTCGATCATTTCGCTCTCCACAGATCGCACCGCCACGCGCACAGCGTTACGAACCGCCCGGGCCGGTGAATCGCCATGACAGATGATCGTGACGCCGTCCACTCCCAAGAGTGGCGCACCGCCATATTCAGCGTAGTCGAGGACGTGGCAGATGTTTTGTAAGTCCACGTCCATCTCCGCGCCGGCTACTGCCTGACTGGCCAGCCGTGCAACATGCTCCGCCACCGACTCGTAGAACTTCAGCACCACGTTACCCACGAAGCCGTCGCACACGAGCACATCGCAATCGCCCTTGATGATGTCGCGGCCTTCAACGTTCCCCACGAAGTTCAGGCCGCTCTGCTCGAGCAGGCGATAGGCTTCCGTCGTCAGTTCATTACCTTTCCCGGATTCGCTGCCGATGTTGAGCAGACCGATACGCGGCCTCGCCCGACCTTCCAGATCCTGTACGTAGATGTGGCCGAGGTGCGCGAACTGTACGAGCTGCTGCGGTCTGCAATCCATGTTCGCCCCTGCATCGAGCATGAGCGTCGGATGAGCTGCCACGGTCGGGAGCAGTGCGCCGATCGCGGGCCGGTCCGCACCGGGCAGTGAGCCGAGAATCAGCGTCGACGCCGCCACGATCGCACCCGTCGAGCCCGCAGAGATTAAGGCGTCAGCTTCACCGCCCTTCTGCAACTTCACCCCACGGACGATCGAGCTGTCCGGTTTGCGGCGCACCGACTCAACCGGGGGATCGTTCATCCCGACGCTCTGGCTCGCGGCAACGATGTGCAGCCGGTCTCTGTGCCCTGCCAGACCCCGCAGCTCCTGCCTGATTGCATCCGGATCGCCCACCAGCAACAGCTCGAAATCAGCGTCGATCTGCTGCAGTGCCTCCACCGCACCCAGAACCGGAATCGCGGGCGCGTTGTCACCTCCCATCGCGTCGAGCGCTATCCGCATGCTATCGCTTGCCGACCGTACGCATCATCGCACCTGCTAAGCCCGCTCTCGTGCCTACGCCTGACCGCGCGAACCTATCGATCCCACGATAATGGATAAGAGCTGAGCGGGAGCAGGTGAGACCCGCCAAAGCGCTCAGGTATCAACACTCAGCCGAATACACAATGAGCACGCCTCCCGCCTCCAGTTGGGCGACGCGCCCTCACCGCTCGTCAGGTCCTGAGCCCCACTCGCACCGCGCCCGCTCTGCCGGCCCTGCCACGGACCGCCATCCCCGCCAGCCGCGGCTTCGGGTCTCCGGGACCCAACTACGACGGCGAATGCTAAAACTCTGTCTCTACTTGAACGACCTCAGCGTCTCTGTAGTAGCCGCACGCCGGGCAAACCCTGTGGGGAAGCTTCGGGTCCCCACAGCGAGGGCAAGCCTGAGTCGCCGATACCTTCGCCTTGAGGTGCGTGCGGCGCTTCCGCTTGCGCGCCTTCGACGTCCGTTTCTTCGGTACAGCCATCCTATTCCTCGAGACCCCTTCCGCTCATTTCCCGCCACGCAGCGCATGCAGCGGTCCCCAGCGAGGGTCGGCCTCCTCCACCTTACAGCCGCAGTCACCCGCATTGAGGTTCGCGCCGCAGCGCGCACACAGGCCCCTGCAATCCTCACGGCAGAGCGGATAGGCAGGAACCGCCAACAAGAAACGCTCCCCGAGCGGCCGGCTTAGGTCCAGCTCATCCGCCCCAGGGGCAAGAGCATACAGCGATACGTCACCCTCGCTCTCCGATACCTTCGGGTCGAAGAGCAGGTCGAATTCGTCCACGACTTCCGGCTCTAGCGGCGCCAGGCACCGACGGCAGAGCGAACGAACGCGACCCATCAGCGCACCGCGAACCACCACCCCCCGGATTCGGGATCCCTCTGCGACCGCCTGAACGGCCACGTCCGTCGCGAGATCGACCGCCGCGTTCTGCCAGAGAGGGTCCTCGCGACTGATCTCGCCCCGGACCTCCACCGGCGCCCGCTCCAGACGCCGCAAGTCTATGATCAACACGGCCCCATAGTCTACTGGGGCCCCCCATCCCTGTCAACGCGGCAGCCCTGGCCAGGAGGCTCCAGTCAGGCGCCTCCCAACAGCTCCCGGGTCGAGAAGAAGAAACCCAGCTCCCAGCTTGCCGTTGCGTCCGAATCCGAGGCGTGAATCGCGTTGCGCTCCTTGTTCTCGGCATAGAGAGCGCGGATCGTTCCCGGCTCGGCCTCCGCGGGATCAGTGGCCCCGATGACCTCCCGCAGACGTGGTACAGCGTCCTCCCGCTCAAGCGCGAGCACCAGGACCGGACCGGAGCTCATGAACGCCTTCAGCGCCTCATAGAACGGCCTCTCGCGGTGCACGGCATAGAACTCGCCCGCCTGCTCGAGGTCCAGCCGCAGCAACTTGACGGCGCGCAAGCTGAATCCCTCCTCCTCCAACCTCGCCAGGATCGAGCCAACCTTGCGCCCCTCGAAGGCATCCGGCTTGATGATCGCAAGTGTAAGAGCCATGCTCACTTGTATATAGAGTGCCTCAGCAGTTTCACGATGATGTCCGTGCGCGAGAGGAAGCCTACCAGCTTGCCCTCCCTGACCACCGGGAACTGGGAGACCCTCTCGGTCAGCATAGTGCCCAGCACATCGGAGATGAGCTGATCTTCGGAGAGGCACATCACGCTTCGCTGCATAACGTAGCGCACCTCGACATCCTCGATCGCAGGCTGGTCCCCCTCTCTCGGGGTCGCCGAGCCGATGACCTGGGGGAGGAAGTGCTGAAGGACCTCCTGCTCGGTGATCATCCCGAGCACCTCACCGTTGTCGCCGAGGACCGGCATGCCTCGGCGCCGGTGCCGGACCATCAGCTGCAAAGCCTCGGAGAGGAGCGCCTCAGGGGAGACGGAGTGCACCTCGCGACTCATGAGGTCGTGAACAGTCAACTCGGGTCGGATCACGACATCTTTCTGCGTGATGAGCTCCACGACCTCCTCAGCCGAAGTGGCCTTTGCCAACGCGTCGACGACCTCCGGCGTTCCCAGCAGTCGACTCAGTGCCGCAAGCGTCTTGAGGTGGTATTTGGCCGCCGACCTGGGGGCAACGATCAAGACGAAGACCACGGCCTCGTCTGCCTTGGCTGGAGCGAAGGCGAAGGGAGTCGCTGACGTCGCGATAGCGACTGCCAGCTCTCGCGCGGCGTCGGTTCGATAGTGAGCGAGAAGCGTGCGGGGACCGAGGTTCAGCAGCTCGCCAGCCGAGACGTCGGCGGCGACAAGCTCGTCCACCGCGCCGCGGTCGCTGATCAAGCCGGCGGCAGCGAGCCGATCCAGCAGCTGGGCCACAGCGCCCTCACAGGTCGTCGCCTTCAGCCCGACGACGATGCGATCAGGCGGAAGCAACCTCGATAGCGAGACCTGGCTAGGCATTCAGCGCGCTGGCCACGAGCCCCGGCACATCGACGGGACGCTCGGCGACCTCGACCCCGTTTTCTCGGAACGTCGCGATCTTCTCCGCCGCTGTGCCCTGGCTGCCCGAGATGATCGCTCCGGCGTGTCCCATGCGACGGCCCGGCGGCGCCGTGCGGCCAGCCACGAATCCCACCACGGGCTTGGAGACGTGCTCGCGGATGTGACGGGCCGCGTTCTGTTCGTCCGTACCCCCGATCTCTCCGATCAGCACGATCGCTTCGGTCTGAGGGTCCCGCTCGAAGGCGTCGAGACAGTCGATGAAGTTCGTCCCGATCACAGGATCACCACCGATGCCAATGCAGCTCGACTGACCCAACCCCTTTCGCGTCAACGCCCAGACGACCTCGTAGGTCAGCGTCCCCGAGCGGCTGACGACGCCGATCGGACCAGGCTGGCTGATCTGGCCGGGGATGATGCCCAGCTTGGCCTGGCCCGGGGAGATCATTCCGGGACAGTTGGGGCCGATCATACGCGCCCCTTGATCGCTCACGTAGCGCGTCGTCCTCAGCATATCGAGAACGGGGATTCCCTCTGAGATGCACACGATGAGCTCGATCCCGGAATCCGCCGCCTCGCAGATCGCGCTCGCTGCGAATGCTGCCGGAACATAGATCACGCTCGCCGTCGCACTCTCCTGTCGAACCGCCTCCTCGACCGTGTCGAAGATCGGGATCTTACCCTCGAACTTCTGACCGCCTTTGCCCGGTGTCACACCAGCTACGATCTTCGTCCCGTAATCGAGCATCTGAGCCGAATGGAACGACCCATCCCGCCCCGTGATGCCCTGGACCACTACCCGTGTGCTACTGTCCGCGAATATCGCCATCGAAGTCGCACCCTTGAGCTAGTTCTTGGCCAGTTCGACCGCCTTCTGCACCGCCCCATCCATGTCGGTCATGGCGCTGAACCCGGCAGCCTCCAATATCTTGACCGCCTTGTCCTCGTTCGTCCCGGTCAATCGAATCGTGATCGGCACCTTCAGCTCGATAGCCCGGGTCGCTTCCACGATTCCGTTCGCCACATCATCGCAGCGGGTGATGCCGCCGAAGATGTTGAAGAGAATCGATCTGACCGCCGGGTCCGCCATGATGATCTGTAGTGCCGTGACGACCTTCTCCGGGCTGGAAGACCCACCGATGTCCAAGAAGTTGGCCGGTTCCCCGCCGTAGTGCTTCACGAGATCCATGGTTGCCATGGCGAGACCTGCGCCGTTCACGCAGCAACCCACATTGCCATCCAACTTGATGTACGTCAGATCCCTGGAACGAGCCTCCACCTCCGCCGGCGCCTCACTCCCGATGTCGCGCAGCGCGGCGATCTCTTCGCGACGTGACAACTCATTGTCATCGATGTTGATCTTCGCATCGATCGCGCGCAGCTCGCCCGAGGGCGTCGTGATCAGCGGGTTGATCTCGATCAGTGACGCGCCTGCATCGATCATCGATGCGTACAGCTTGCGAACGATGTTCGCCGCCTGCCGCGCACGGCCAGGATCTCCCGGGTACAGCTTGTGGGCCAGGCGCGAAGCCTGATGGGGCAGGAGACCATAGCGAGGATCCACGTGCTCCTTGAAGATGAGCTCCGGTGTCTTCGCCGCTACCTCCTCGATGTCGATCCCACCCTCCGGTGATGCCATGAGCACCACGCTGCCCGAAGAGCGGTCGACGATCGCGCCCACGTACGCCTCGTGCTCGATCTCCTCGGCAGGCGTTACCAGCACTTTGGCCACCGTAAGCCCCCTGATCTGCATGCCCAGGATCTTACTGGCCGCCTCCCGGGCTTCCGCCGGCGTGGCCGCCAGCTTCACACCCCCGGCCTTGCCACGCCCGCCCGCGTGGACCTGCGCCTTCACAACCACCTTGGTGCCCAACTTGGCAGCGATCTTCTCAGCCTCCTCCGCAGTCACCGCCACCTCACCGGGTGGTACCGGGATACCGTGCTGTCTGAAGATCTCCTTGGCCTGATACTCGTGAATGTTCATGCCATCACTTGGCTGTGATCATGGTTCCCGCCTCGCCCCTCAGCGAGGCCAGGCCCTGATCGAGTCGCGCGATCAACACCTGTCTGCCGCCACCTCTCAAGAAGCGGACTGCCGCCTCCACCTTCGGCCGCATGCTGCCGCTGCCCAGCTGGTCCGTGCCCAACAAGGCCTCGGCTTCACCCAGTGACAGATGCTCTATCCTGGCTGCACGCTCCGTGCCGAAATCCCGGTACACCCCGTCCACGTCCGTCAGTATGAGCAGGACGCTCGCCCCGATCTCGCAGCCCAGCACCGCTCCCGCCAGGTCTTTGTCCACCACTACGTCCACCCCTTCCAGACCCAGGGTCGGGTCGCGATACACCGGCACTCCGCCCCCACCGCAGGCGATCACGATGATACCGCGATAGACCAGGCGGCGGATTGTAGCGCCTTCCACCGTCTCCAGCGGTTTTGGGCTCGGCACGACGCGACGCAGCACGCCCTTGCCGTCCCGCTTGACCACCCAGGAAGCCGCACGCTGTCGCTCCGCCTGCTCTTCCGTCAGCCCGCGGCCGATGTACTTCGTCGGATTCTGCATCTCCGGCGCCGCGGGATCCACCAGCACCTGGGTGATCTGAGTGACCACCAGCCGGTGCACGCCCTCGCGGCGGAGCCCGTTCTGCAGCGACTGCTGGATCATGTAGCCGATCCAGCCCGCCGTCGATGCCACCAGCACACCCAGGGGAAGCTCCGGCAAGATATCGGCGGCCAGCTCGTTGCGCAGCAGTTCATCCCCCACCTGCGGCCCGTTGCCATGGACGATGGCGATGCGAAAGCCCTGCTTGGCCAGCTCGATGACGCCCTTCAGACTCTCCCGCGTATGGCGGAACTGATCGTAGACGGTAACGTTCTCCACGGGCGGACCCAGGGCATTGCCGCCCAGGGCCACGACAATCGTCTTGCGTGTTGCTACCATCCCCCTCCCCCAGTCGGCCGACCGTCTACACTTCGAGCCCCTGAGCCCGCAGCCAGCCGTCCACCTCGGCCCGGATGGCCTCAAGCCGCGCCTCGCTGGTCGCCTCGAACCGTAGCACGAGGATCGGTTGCGTATTGCTCGCCCGGATGAGGGCCCAACCGTCTTGCATGCGGATGCGCGCACCATCCACATCGATGACGTCGTAATGCCGCTTGAAATGCTCGACGGCCCGAGCGACGACGTCGAATTTCTTTCCTTCCTCGCAGTCCACCCGGATCTCAGGTGTCGAGGCCAGGCGCGGGACACCCTCGAGCAAGTGGGACAACGGTGCACCCTCGCGTGCGACGACATCCACCAGCCTGCAGGCGGCGTACAGCGCGTCGTCGAAGCCGTAGTAGTCGTCGCCGAAGAACATGTGACCGCTCATCTCCCCGGCGATCCGGGCACCGCTCTCCCGCATCTTCTCTTTGATCAATGAGTGGCCGGTCTTCCACATGATCGGGCGGCCACCTGCCTTTCGGATGCTGTCCTCCAATACCTGCGAGCACTTGACATCGAAGATGATCTGTTCGCCGGGATTCCTGCGCAGCGCGTCCAGGGCGTAGATCAGCAGCAGGTAGTCGCCCCGCACGATCGTGCCGCTCTCGTCGACCGCGCCAATCCGATCGGCGTCTCCGTCGAAGGCGATCCCGAGCTCGGCATCGCCGCCACGCACACGCTCGATGAGTCCGGCGAGATTCGCATCGACCGTCGGGTCCGGATGATGGTTGGGGAAGCTGCCATCTGAGATGCAGTACAGAGCATCGACGCGCGCTCCGATCGCTTCCAGCACGGGTACCGCAGCCAGACTGCCCGTCCCATTCCCGCAATCGACGACGACCCTGACCGGCCGCGTCAGCCGGAAGCGGCCTGTCAGATCAGCCAAGTAGGCGTCCAAGATGGGATGCCGTTCGAGCGTTCCCGACCCCTCGGCGAACCGTTGGGATTCGATACGCGCGCCCAGTCCCCGGATCGCCACCCCATAGAACGGGCCGCGCCCGGTGAGCATCTTGAAGCCGTTGTACTCCGGCGGGTTATGCGAGCCGGTGACCTGAATGCCCGCATCCGCCTCCAGATGGTGAACGGCGAAATAGAGCGCCGGCGTCGGCACCAGACCGACGTCGAGCACACGCGCCCCAGTCCCACCCAGCCCCTCTGCGAAAGCCGCAGCCAGCTCGGGAGAGCTCAGGCGGTTGTCGTGACCGATAGCGATCGCCGGGCTGGCCAGCCCAAGGTCCTCACGGACCTGGCTCCCGAACGCGCGACCGACCTGCGCCGCCGTCTCCGCCGTCAGGTCCTTCCCGACCACGCCTCGGACGTCGTACTCGCGAAAGATGTGATGGCTCACCCCCGTCATCTCTCAGCCTCCGCAGGGGTCCGCTCCATGTCAGTATCCAGCTGTCGATCGGGAGATGTCTAGCGTTGTGTCAGCGGGTTGGAGTTCTCAACGCGCTCAACTACGCGTCTGAGCCCTTCCACACTCTGGCGCGCCTTCAGCAGCGGCCACGACGGGAGGATCCCCAGCAAGACCGTGATAAGCGAGCACACCACCAACGCAGCACGCAGCGGCCTGCCCCAGGGCACGCGCCCCATGGGCTCGACCGACGGCCTCATGTACATCATCACGATAACGCGGAGATAGTACCAGTACGAGATCAGCGTCGTGACTGCCAGGATCACGGCGAGGTTGACGTAGCCGGCCTCGACCGACGCCCTCAGGATGTAGAACTTCCCGACGAATCCGGCCGTCGGCGGCAGTCCCGCCAGCGAGACCAGGAAGAGCGAGAGGATCGCCGCGGCCCACGGGTGGCTCCAGCCCAGCCCGGCGTAGTCGGACAGGCTCTGGCGACGGTCCTGCGCACCGGCCAGGACCGCGACGATCGCGAATGCTCCAACGATCATCACGGTATAGGCCACCAGGTAGAACAGAAATGATGCCATCCCCGACTCGTTTGCCGCGACGAGCGCCACCAGCAGGTACCCGGCGTGAGCGATCGAGGAGTAGGCAAGCAGACGCTTGATGTTGTTTTGGACCAGAGCGATCAAGTTGGGCACGATCATGGTCAGCATGGCAAGCCACCAGATCACTCGCTCCCAGTACATGTGCAGGTCGCCCAGCCCCACAACGAATATCCGAATGAAGGCGGCGAAGGCCGCTGCCTTGACAGCTGCCGCCAGAAAGGCCGTGATCGGGGTCGGCGCCCCCTCGTACGCGTCCGGTGTCCAGACATGGAACGGCACGGCTGAGACCTTGAACCCGAAGCCGATCGCGACCAGCGCCATGCCTACGATAGGCAGCACACCGATCCGGCTCGCCTCGAGCGTCTCCCGCATCAGACCCAGGTTGGTCGTGCCGCCAGCCGCGAACAACATCGCCATCCCGTAGAGCAGGAAAGCGCTGGAAAACGCTCCCAGCAGGAAATACTTCAATGCCGCCTCCGCCGACCTGGGATCCCGCCGCTTGAACCCCACCAGCACATAGACAGCCAACGACATCAGTTCGAAGCCGAGAAAGATGAGTATCAGGTCGCGACTGCCTGCCAGCAGCATCATCCCGACCACCGCGAACAGCAGCAGCGCATAGAACTCGCCTTGGGTGATCCGCTCACGCTCCGTATAGTCGAACGAGATGAGCACGATCAGGGCTGCCGCGCCCAGAAACATGAAGTTCGTGAAGATCCGGAAGCCATCGAGCGCGATCTGCCCGGTCCGCCCGACTTCCTGGAGTCCCATCAGCCAAACGTTGGCAAGTGCGGCCAGCGCTATGCCTACCAGGCTGATCCAGGCCAGGGTCCGCATGCGGGACGCGTCCCTCTTCGCAAACCCGTCGTACAACAACAGGATCAGCGCCGCCGCGGCAAGGACCGTCTCCGGCAGCAATGCCCACAGATAGTCGAGGTAGTTCGAGAAATCTATCTGCATCTCTGCTCTCACTGCGTTCCCGCCTGGGTTCCCGAGAGGTCGCCAGCAGCGACCTTCTGTGCCGGCTGCGCATCCCGCTCCGCGATGAGCACGATGCGCTCGCTGAACGACTCCGCAGAAGCGGCGATCCTGTCAATGAACGGTTTGGGATACACCCCGAGCAACACGATCATGATCAGCAGCGGCACTATGATCGCCAGCTCCAAGCGCGAGAGATCAACCAGCTGCCGATTCTCCTCATGCCTCAGATCGTTCCAGACCGCCCGCCGGATCATCGGCAACATGTAGTAGGCGGCGAAGACCACGCCCGTCGTGGCCAGCAGCGTTATCCAGGGATGCCGGCCGAACGAGCCAACCAGAATCAGGAACTCCCCGACGAAGCCGTTCAGCCCAGGCAGTCCAATCGACGAGAGCCCGACCAGGACCAGGCAACCGGAATACACCGGGATCACCTTCGCCAGACCACTGTATGCCGAGATCTCATATGTGTGGCGCCGGTTGTAGAGAAACCCGGCCAGGATGAACAGGGCCCCTGTCGAGAATCCGTGATTCACCATCTGGAGGACGCCGCCCGTCACTGATCCCCCGGTGAGCGCGAACGTACCCACCATGATGAAGCCGAGGTGCGCCACAGACGTGTACGCGATCAGCTTCTTCATGTTGGGCTGAACGGCCGCCACCCACGCCGTGTAGATAATCCCCATCAGCGCCAGGGCCATCATGATCATGAGCACCGTGTGGTCCAGTGCCGCACCGGGGAAAAACGGTATCGCGAACCGCAGGAAACCGTAGACACCCATCTTCAGCAGCACGGCCGCCAGAATCACCGATCCTGCCGTCGGCGCCTCTACGTGTGCATCGGGCAGCCAGGTGTGGAACGGGAAGATCGGCACCTTGATGGCAAAAGCGAGGGCGAACGCGGCGAACAGCCAGTACTGCAGCGATATCGGCACTTCGACCCGCAGCATGTCTGCGTACGCCAGGCTCGTCACACCGAACTGGTCGATATGAAGCCAGAAGAGCACCAGAATGGCGACCAGCATCAGCAGCGACCCGAGCGCCGTGAACAGGAAGAACTTGACAGCCGCGTAGATCCGGCGCTCGTGCCCCCAGATGCCGATCAGGAAGTACATGGGGATCAGCGTGACTTCCCAGAAGACATAGAACAAAAAGAGGTCGAGCGCGACGAACACTCCCAGTATGCCGGTCACCAGAATCAGGAGCATCGCGTAGTAGGCGCGCTCCTTCTCCTTGATCTGGTCCCACGAGACCAGCACAGAGATCGGCAGAAGGAATGTCGTCAGCAGGACGAGCAGCAGCGAAATGCCGTCCACGCCCAGCGCATAAGAGATGCCCCAGTCGGGAATCCACGGCTCCGACACGTAGTTCTGCCACTCCGCTCGCCCGACCTGGAAGGTCCAGAACAGCGGCAACGAGACCAGGAATTCCAGGGCTGCAGCCAAGAAGGCCCAGTACCGTACACGTTCCCTCGGCAGAAACAGGCAGGCCAGCCCCGCGACGGCCGGAAAGAAGACCAGGAAGGTTATGATCCAGTGACTGCCGTACAGACTCGCCAGGAGCGACATCGCACCCCTTCCCTAGAGGGCCAGGGCCCCGAGGATGATCAGAACGCCAAGCACGATGATCAGCACGTACGTCCCGACGTATCCCGTCTGGAAACGGCTGACCACCCAGCCTCCGAATCGCGTCGTGTACGCCACGCCGTCGACCAGCGCGCCATCGATCAATCCCTGATCGATCACGCGCCACGAGAACCTGCACAACGCCTTGAACGGCCTTACGATGACCAGGTCGTAGAGCTCGTCCACGTACCACTTGCGATACAGCGGACGCCACAATCCGCCCGGCTCGGCCGCCTCCCGCGCCGCGGCGTACTTCTTTCCGCGCAGCGCCATGAACGTGAAGATCACCACCAGCAGCGCCGCGATCGTGGATAGCATCGCCCAGGTGCCCTCGCCACCGCCCAACGGCGCCGCCTGCGCCGCCTCGCCCATGTGCTCGACCAGCACGTGCTCGGCGGCCGCGAAGCTCGGATGCAGGAACTGGTGCAGCCAGGTGAATTCAGGCAGCAGGGGCACTGCTTCCGGAACGTTCACCCAGCCGCTCGCCACCGAGCCAACGGCCAGGAGAGCGAGAGCGACGAGCATCACGGTGGGCGCCGCGTGGAGATGCCTGCGCGCCCCCTCTTCAACCCGGCTCGCGCCGTGGAACACCATCACGAGCCAGCGTGTGATATAGCCGGCTGTGAGCAGCGCCGTGAGTAGCGCCAGCACCCAGAGAACCGTTTGCCCGCGCGCGCCCGCCGACCAGATGATCTCATCTTTCGAGAAGAACCCGGCCAATGGGAAGATCCCCGCCAGCGCCAACGCGCCTATCCAGGCTGCCCTGAACGTCGTCGGCAGGTAGGAGACCAGCCCACCCATGTTCCTCATGTCCTGCGTCACGTCCTCACCAGCCTCCGCGCCGACGTGCTCGAGCGCGTGATGCATCGCGTGGATCACCGCGCCCGAAGCCAGGAACAGCAGCGCCTTGAAGAAGGCGTGCGTCGCCAAGTGGAAGATGCCCGCCGTGTAGGCGCCCACACCGACCGCCAGGAACATGTAGCCGATCTGCGAGATCGTGCTGTAAGCGATGACGCGCTTGATGTCGAACTGCTGCACGGCAATCGTCGCAGCGAAGGTTGCCGTTACGGCTCCCACTACGGCGACGACGCTCATGCTTAGCGGCGCCAGCGCGAAGAGCACCCCCGTGCGGGCCACCAGGTAGACGCCGGCGGTGACCATTGTGGCTGCATGGATTAAGGCCGACACCGGCGTCGGCCCGTGCATGGCATCCGGCAACCACACGTAGAGCGGGATCTGGGCTGACTTGCCGGTACAACCGAGAAAGAGGAACAGCGTAATCAGCGTTATCGCAGCACCGCCGTACTCGAAGGCGCGCGGTGCGATGGCGAACACCGCCTGGAAGTCCAGCGTGCCCAGGTAGGCGAACAACGCGAACATCGCCACCAAGAAGCCGAAGTCGCCGATTCGATTGACGATGAAAGCCTTCTGCCCGGCATCCGCCTTCGCAGGCTCGGTGAACCAGAAACCGATCAGCAGGTACGAGCAGAGCCCGACGCCCTCCCAACCCACGAACATCAGCGCGAAGTTCGCGGCGAGCACCAGCACCAGCATGAAGAAGACGAACAGGTTGAGGAAGGAGAAATAACGGGCGTAACCGGGATCCTCCCGCATGTAGCCGATGCTGTAGACGTGGATGATGAAGCTCACGCAGGTGACGACCAGCGCCATGATGACCGAGAGCTGATCCAGCTGGAGCGCGGCCTCGATGCGAAGCTGCCCGACCTCCATCCAGGTCCAGTAGCTCCGTATAACCGGCTCCGCATCATGCACCCCCATCAGCAGCACGAGGTTCACAGCGGCCACCAGAAACGACAGCCCTAGAACCCCGGGGCCCACGACGCTCACCAGCCTGCGGCGATCCGGCCCTAGGTATCCCACAGCTCCGTTGACCACGAACCCGATGAACGGCAGTAGGATCATCCAGGACGGCAGGAACGGCACGTAGGCGTGCTCGTGCGTGGTCGCCTCCTGAACCAGCGCAAGCAGCGAATCCAGAACCGGGAGTCCTACCATCTCAGTAGCCTGAAGTTGCGGACGTCAACGGATTCGTAGTGACGGAAGATCGAGATAATGATGGCCAGCCCGACCGCTGCCTCAGCGGCCGCAACCGTCATCACGAACATCACGAAAATCTGGCCCTCGATACCGGCGTACCTGGAGACGGCCACCAGGAAGAGGTTCACGGCATTCAGCATCAGCTCGATGCACATGAACATCACGATCGCATTGCGACGCAGCAGCACGCCCGCCACGCCAATGGCGAAGAGGACCGCGCTGAGCACTAGTGACTGGATGAGCATGCCGTCACGCCTTCCGCTTGGCAATTACCACTGCACCCACCATCGCGACCAGCAGCAAGATGCCCGTGACCTCCAGGGCCACGACGTAATTCTGGAACAGTGGTTCGGCCACCGTCGCAACCGCCCCCTTCGCTTGCAGGAGCGGCGTGAGCAAATCCTCATCCGGCTGCTCCGGAGCGCCGCGCGTCACCGCCACCAGTTCGGCCAGCAGCACGAGGCCGAGCCCGCCGGCAAACGGCCACCAGAAGCGCCCCCGAATGTCGGGCTCGAGCGTGTGTCCCAGGTTGAGCAGCATGATCACGAACAGGAACAACACCAGGATGGCCCCGGCATAGATCAAGACCTGAAGCGCCGCCACGAAGTGGGCATCGAGAAGCACGAAGAGCCCGGCGACCGAGAACAGGGCCAGCACGAGGTACAGGGCGGCGTAGACCGGATTCTTGCGCGTGACCATCAGCACACCGCTGGCCACGGCGACGCCGGCGAACAGGTAGAATACGATCTGGCTCAGATCCATGGCGAACCTAGCCTTCACTCCGACGCGGGATCCTCCGGATCCCACAACTGAGTGAAGGGGTGATCTTGCGCGCACTCCAACATGTATCGCCTCGACCGGGCAGACTTCCTGACAGTATCCGCAGAAGATGCAGCGGAACTCGTCGATTTCGTACACGGCCGCGTAGCGCTCCCCGTTCTCGTCTTCCGCTGGCACCAGTTTGATGCAATTCGCGGGACAGATCGTCGGGCACAGACCACAGGCCACACACTTGGCTCGTCCATCCTCGTGCACAGCCATCCGGTGCGTGCCGCGCCACCGCGGGGCAAGCTCCCACTTCTCCTCAGGATACTGCTGGCTGACCGTTAACGGCCTTACGAGATGCTTGAAGGTCAGCGCCATACCCTTGAGCGTCGCCCGCAGATAGGAGACCCCCTGTTCCGGCCTTTCGACGATCACTACGCCAATCGCCATGCGCTATCTCCGTGACTGGAGCTGATACGAGCGAACCTGCCTCCAGCCAGCCCCTGTAACCACACGATTCCTATCCAGCCAGAAGAAAACCGCCAAGCACAGAACCACGTTCAGAGCCGCAAGCCACCCGACATAGGTGAGACCGAACTCGATGCCAGCTGCGCCCAGCACCAGCATCGCCAGCCCCAGCAACGCGATGTAGACGACGAGCAGCGGGATCAGCACCTTCCAGCCAAGTGCCATCACCTGGTCGTACCGGAAGCGCGGCACCGTCCAGCGCACCCAGATGAACACGAACACGAAGAACGCCGTCTTGAGCGCGAAGACGACCGCTGTCAGCACGGTGATCCACCAGGCGGACGCAGCACCAACGATCGCCCCGTCGGCGGCAACGGCTATGTTGTCACCCGACCAGAAGGGGATATCCCAACCGCCGAAGAAGAAGGTCGCCATCAGTGCCGAAGCCGTGAGCAAGTTCGCATACTCGGCCAAGAGGAACATCGCGAACTTCATGGCTGAGTACTCGGTATGGAAGCCGTGGACCAGCTCGGACTCCGCTTCCGGTAAGTCGAAGGGCAGTCGATTCGTCTCCGCGAAATACGAGACCGCGAAGCACAGGGACCCGACCAGCAGCGGCAGCACGTACCAAAGCGTTCCCTGCTGCTGCCGGACGATCTCGGACAGCGACACGTTGCCGGACAGCATGAGTATCGGAACCAGACTGAGTCCCAGCGATACCTCGTAGCTGATCATCTGCGCCGACGCGCGCACACCGCCCAGGAACGAGTACTTGCTGTCCGAAGACCAACCGGCCAACACCAGCCCGTAGACGCCGAGCGAGCCCAACGCGACGATGAAGAGGAAGCCGATCGGCAGATCCGCGACGATCATGTTCACCGTTCCCCATGGCGTGGCCAGCGGCGCCGCGAAGGGGATCACAGCGAAGACAACGAAGGCCGGGAACATCGAGACGACCGGCGCCAGATAGAAGAGCCAGCGGCTGGCCCTGCCGGGAAGGTTCTCTTCCTTCACGAAGTTCTTCAGCCCGTCAGCGATAGGCTGAAGCACACCCCAGGGGCCCACCCGGTTGGGCCCGCTGCGGTCCTGGATCCAGGCCGCGATCTTGCGTTCCGCCAGCGTGGTGCCCGCTACCGCCAGCAACCAGATGACGAACAGCCCCAGGACCTTGATCGCCCCGATGATGATGAACGCCGTCGTCGAAAGAGGACCCATCGTCTCGCTCTAGCTCAGTTCAGGGCGACGCCGTCGCGCCGGCCCCAGCGATCAGAGCACCCCAGAGACCCACGCTCTCGTAGCTCAGGCCGGCGTATTCGCTGAAATCCTCTGCCAACGCCGCAAACGCCGCGCCAGCTGAGCAGAACGCCCGGCCGCCACCCAGCCGCTCCAGCACCACGGAGCCCGTCAGCCAGATCGGCCGCGCCAGCCCCACCGCGCGTAGCGCCTGGCTGAACCGCTGCACCCGGCCCTCGAGGTTCGTGAATGTGCCCTCCATCTCCGCGAACGTCGGCGACGGGAGCACGATATGCGCCTTGCGCGCTGCGGCGCTCATCATGCTCCCCACGTAGACGAAGAGCGCCGCGCTGTCCCCGAAATCCTCGGCGGCCCCCTCCAGAGCATCCTCGAGCACGAACAGCACGCCCCTATGTCGCCCCGCAACCTCGAACACGTCGTCGCTGCGCTCGAAGCCGAACAGCTCGGCACCACGACCGTTGGGTGCCCGGTCTTTCCGCAGCGCCAGCTTCGGGAAGCCCTTCAGGACCTGCTCCGGGCCGGTCGTGATGCGGAACTGGCCGCCCTCGAAGCCGACGAGATCCATCAGCTTGCGAATCGTGTAGAGGCTCTCGTTGGAAGCACCAGCGCTGACGATCGCACGGGCTCCACCCGGCTGGCTCCGCAGCGCCGTTGTCAGTGCATCCAGGGCGCGCGTCCAGTCCGCCGCCGTCAGACGGCCATCCTCGCGCACCATGGGAACCTCCGCACGCTCTCCGGCTCCCCAATGAACCAGAGTCTTGCGGCCGTGATCGCACATCCAGTACGAGTTGACCTCCGAGTTCGGACGCGGCTTGACACGCAGAATCCGATTCTCCTTGCTGCCCAACAGGACGTTGCACCCCTGTGAGCAGCCGGGGCAGATGCTCGGCGTCTGGTCGAGATCCCACGCGCGTGCCTTGAACAGGAAGTCCTCGTTGACCAGCGCGCCAACCGGACAGACGTCCACGATGTTCATGGAGAACGGATGCTCGAACAGCTCGCCTGTCATCGTGTCGATGTAGCCCCTGTGACCACGACTCATGACCTGGAGCACCGGCTCCTGCGCGACCTCGTCCATGAAGCGCACACAACGGGTGCACAAGATGCAGCGGTCGGCGAAGTAGACGATCTCAGGCGTCACCTTGTCGCGGCCCAACACGACTTTCGGTTCGACGTTGCGCGTGCGGAGTTGGCCGGTCTCGAAGGCGTAGTCCTGCAGCTCGCACTGCCCCGCCGCATCGCAGATCGGGCAGTCCAAGGGATGATTGACAAGCAGGAACTCAACGGCGGCCCGGCGCGCCTTGCGTGCTTCCGCACTTGCCGTGTGGACGACCATGCCGTCTCGCACCTGCTCGACGCAGGACGGAGCAGGTTTCGGCGCGCCCTCGACCTCGACCAGACACATACGACACACGGCGGGCGCGCTCAGCCCCGGGTGATAGCAATAGCGGGGGATGACGACGCCCAGGCGCTCTGCCGCTTCCAGTATGGTCGTCCCTTGGGGGACCGCCACCGGCACACCGTCGATCTTGACTGTTACGAGTGCCTGTTTCTCGCGCTCCATAGGCCCCAATTACGCTTCCCTGCGTCCTCGCCGCGTATCTAGCGAACCGCCGTGCAGGTCTTGTCCCGGATGTGTGCCAGGTACTCGTGCTCGAACTTCCGTATCGAGCTCACCACGGGCACAGCGGCGCTGTCGGATAGCGGGCAAATCGTCCTGCCGGCCATGTTCGCGCTGATGTCGAGTAGCAGCGGGATGTCCTCCTCGCGACCCTCGCCGCGCTCGATGCGGCGCAGTATCTTCGCCAACCAGACCGTGCCCTCCCGGCAGTTCGTGCATTGGCCGCACGACTCGTGCGCGTAGAACTCCACCATCTTCCTGACCGCGCGGACCATGCAGGTCGAGTCGTCCATGGCGATGAGCCCTCCGGAGCCGAGCATCGACCCGGCTGCCTCAAGGCCCTCGTAGCTCACGTCACAGTCGATCTCGTCGGCCTTCATGATCGGCACCGACGAGCCGCCCGGAATCACGGCCAGCAACTGGCGACCCTCCGGCGGACCGCCACAGAGGCTGTAGACCAGATCGCTCAGATTGAAATCGAGTGGCACCTCGTAGTTGCCCGGTCTCTGCAGGTGGCCACAACAGGAAAACAGCTTCGTGCCCGGGCTCTTCTCCGTCCCCCACTGCCGGTACCAGTCGGCGCCATTCAGCACGATGTGCGGAACCGACGCCAGCGTCTCCACGTTGTTCACCGTGGTCGGCATGTCGAAGGCGCCGCGCTGCGCCGGAAACGGCGGTTTGATGCGTGGCTCTGCCCGCCGGCCTTCCAGCGAGTTGAGTAGGCCCGTCTCCTCCCCGGCAATGTAAGCCCCCGCCCCGAGATGCACGGTGAGCTGGAGATCGAAGCCCGATCCCAGGATGTTCCTGCCCAGGTAGCCCCGCTGATAGGCCTCGGCCACCGCCCCGTTCAGGATGCGGACGATATCGACGAACTCGCCCCTGATGTAGATGTAGCAGTGTTCGGCCCGGATGGCATAGCTCGCGATGATGCAACCTTCAAGCAGCTGGTGCGGGGTCCAGCGCATGATCTCCCGGTCCTTGAACGTACCGGGCTCGCTCTCATCGGCGTTGCAGACCAAGTAGCGCGGGCGATCGTCCTTGGGCATGAAGCTCCACTTCAGCCCGGCCGGGAAACCCGCGCCACCGCGACCTCTCAAGCCCGACTCCTTCACGACTGCGGTGACCTCATCGGGCGACATCGAGCCCAGCGCCTGCTGTAGCGCTTTGTAACCGCCGCGCTGGATCCAGCCGTCGATGCCGATCGCCTCGCTCTCCCCGAAGTGCTTGGAGAGCAGGCGGGTCTCGCGCGGATCAGCGTACGGGTACGCCATGGCTCAGTCCAGCTCCCCCAGCAGGCCTTCCACGTCCTCGGGCTTGACGTTCTCGAACACCCGGTCGTTTACCTGGACCACGGTCGGGAATCCGCAAGCCCCCAAACACTCGACCTCGACGACCGTGTACTTGCCGTCCTTCGAGACTTCACCGATCCGTGTGCCCGTGGCCTCGAGCAACTTGTCGACGACACCCTCAGCACCGCACAGATCACAACCGATCCCCGTACACACCTGGATCACGTGTTTCCCCAGGGGCCGTGTGCTGAACATCGTGTAGAAGGAAGCGACGGAGCGAACATACGCCGGCGTCAACTCCAGGAGCTCCGCCACACGTGTGATCGTCTGCGGTGACAGCCAGCCCCTGATCTCCTGCGCCATGTTGAGCACCGGAAGCAGCGCTGCCTGCCTGTTCGGATAGCGGCTGAGGATCTTATCGAAGCGCTCTCTGTAATCGCCCTCGAACAGCGGCGCCTCGGGGTTCTTCTCGGCGCGCTGTGAGGGCTGGGCGCCTGCCACGGCGGGATGTAGCGCATCGCTCATCGGTCGATCTCCCCGAGCACGATGTCGATGCTCGCGTTCACGGCGATGATGTCGGCGATCAGCTCGCCCTCCACCAGGTACGGCAGAGTGGAGATGTTCATGAACGACGGCGTCCGGTACCGGCAACGCACCGGTTTCGGCCCCCCGTCGGCAACCAGATAGAAGCCGAGCTCTCCCTTCGAGCTCTCGATCGAGTACCACACCTCACCGGCCGGCACCTTGAGCCCTTCCATCACCAGCTTGAAGTGCGCGATCATTCCGTCGATCGAGTTCATGACCTGCGACTTCGGAGGCAGGATGACCCGCGGATCGCTGACATTGATCGGCCCGTCCGGAACGCGCTCCAGGGCCTGCTCGAGGATGCGCAGCGACTGCCGCATCTCTTCCATCCGCACCAGGTAACGATCGTAGGTGTCTCCGTACTGGCCGACCGGGATGTCGAAATCGTACGTCTCGTAATCGAGGTACGGCCGCTCCCGGCGCACGTCATACGCCACGCCCGAAGCCCGCAGATTCGGCCCACAGGCGCCGACGTTTATCGCATCCGCTGGACCGATCACACCCACACCCTGCGTACGGCCGATCCAGATCGAGTTCTCCGTCAGCAGCCTCTCGGTCTCAAGCAGTGTCTGCGGAAACGTCTCCACAAAATCCCGCACCCCGTCCAGCCAGCCGGGCGGCACGTCGGCCAGCATGCCGCCGATTCGGGTCACGCTCGTCGTCATGCGCGCTCCCGCGTACGCCTCGTGCAAGTTGTAGATGCGCTCGCGCTCCTGGAACGTGTACAGGAAGGGCGTGAACGCCCCGATATCCAGCGCCGTCGTCCCGATCCAGATCAGGTGTGAGAGTATACGGTTGAGCTCACAGCAGATGAGACGGATGACCTTGCAGCGCGGCGTGATCTCCAGTCCGAGAAGCTTCTCGACCGCCAGGGCGTAGCCGATGTTGTACATCATCGGCGCCAGATAGTCGATGCGATCGGTCAGCGGGATGTTCTGGTTCCATTCCCGATACTCGCCGAGCTTCTCGAAGCCGCTGTGCAGGTAGCCGATATGCGGCGTGCACTTGACGATCGTCTCCCCATCGAGCTCACAGACCAGCCGCAGAACGCCATGCGTAGCGGGATGCTGGGGACCGATGTTCAGGATCATGTGCTGGGTCGCGAGCCCGGGCATGTCCTGCTGCTCCGCTGATGCCGGCCGAACGGCGCTCGCGCTCACACCGGACGGATCGGCCCCTCCACGCGCCGCCTGCCCCCCGTCCCCGGCTCCGCCCTCGACCACGGCCAGTTCCTGCAGGCTGTAGACGTCTTCGAGCCCCACGGCGAGCGCGCGCCGCGTCTGTTCGGCCCGCGTGAATCGACCGCGCAGAGGGAAGTCCTTACGGAGCGGGTAGCCTTCCTCATAGTTCTCCGGCATCAGGATGCGGCGCAGATCCGGGTGACCCTCGAAGCTGACGCCGAACATGTCGTAGACTTCACGCTCGAGCCAGTTCGACGCCCGCCAGATGCCGAACACGCTTCCCAGCTTCGGGCGATCGGCAGGGACCTCCGCCTTGATCCGCACTGGCCGCGCCTGCTCGGTCGACCAGAGCTCATAGACGACCTGGATCGGCCGACCGCCGCCCAGGTCGAGCCCCGTCACATCCTTCAGCATGTCGTAGCCCTGAGAATCGCGAAGATATCTCAGGATCTCGACGTTGCGGCTCGCATCGATGTAGACGACGGGATCCCTGGCCGCATCGAGCTCGACGCCCCGGATCGCATCGCCGAAGCTGGCGTGCAGCTCCTTGATGTCTGCCCGCTCCACAGTTGCTAGAGCCACTCTCTTCATTCGCTCGACCTAGTGCTCGCGACTTCGCCGATCGGATGCACGCCTTGACGCATGCGAGTCGATCAGCTCACCAGCCACGGGCAGCTCGCCCGGACCGACTCCCTACTCTTTGCGGTCGCCGGGGCGAAGGATGGGAGAAGAGCTCTCGAGACCGCTGACCCGATTCTGGAACGTCGAGTTCCCGAACGGCTGCGCGATGAGCTCCACCTCCTCCGGTGGCAGATGGGGCTTCCCCGCTCGCTCAGGATCTTCCTCCCGCGAGCGCAGATCCGCTATCGATTCGCCCTTGATCTTCTCCTGGATCATCAAGAGCGCGTAGAGGAGGCCTTCGGGTCGTGGCGGGCAGCCGGGCACGTACACGTCCACCGGAACGATGCCTTGCGACATCGTGTACGTGTCGAATATGCCGCCCGTCGAAGCGCATGCTCCCATGCTGATGCACCACTTGGGCTGGGGCATCTGGTCCCAGATGCGCCGCATCACGGGAGCCATCTTGTAAGCGACGCGTCCCGCCACGATCAACACGTCCGCCTGCCTGGGCGTGTAGGCCAAGCGCTCCATTCCGTAGCGTGCCATGTCGTACTTGGATGCGGCAGTTGCCATCATCTCGATGGCACAGCACGCCGTCCCGAACGGCATGGGCCACAGGCTACCACGCCGGGCCCAGCTGATCAGGTCATCGAGGCGTGTGACGATCCAGTTGCGCGGGATCTCCGTCTCTACCTGACGGCGCTCAGCGCCAACGTTGCTCTTCTCTCCGTTTGCCATCTATCCTTCACACCGCGTTGCTGGCATCCTGTTCCCGCACGGGCCCCGGCTCCCAGCTATTCCCATTCCAGGGCGCCCTTCTTCCATTCGTACACGAGACCTACGATCAGCAGTACCAGAAAGACGAGGATCGCGAGATACCCGAAGACGCCCAGCCTCCGCGCCACTGCACCCCAGGTGAACAGGAATACCACCTCCACATCGAACAACAGAAACAGCATCGCCACCACGTAGTACTTCACGGCGAAGCGCTCCCGCGTGTCGCCAATTGCTGGAATCCCTGACTCGTACGGCTGGCGCTTGACGGGCGTGGGTCGATAGTGGCTGAACAGGTGGGATCCGATCACCAGCAGCGCGGCAGCGCCCAGGCTCACGGCGAAGATCATCAGAAGGGGTACATACTCCCGCAGCATCCTCGGAGGGCTCCCCGGCTCGTGTACCCTAAACCCGTGAAAATGCTCACGAATGGACGCAGCATAATAACACGGCACCTTGCCCTGTCAATAGAAAAAAACGGCTTGATCCGGCCCCTCGCGCAGCTATATTCCGCACCCATCCCCACCGCTCCGCACAACCCCGACCCGGAGTACACATGAGCATCAAGAGTGACCGCTGGATACGCAGAATGGCGCAGGAACACGGCATGATCGACCCCTTCGAGGAACGACAGGTCCGCGAGGGCGCCATCTCGTATGGGCTCAGCTCCTACGGCTATGACATGCGGGTCGCGCGCTCGTTCCGCATCTTCACCAACGTCAACAGTGCCATCGTTGACCCGAAGCAGTTCGACCAGCGATCGTTCGTCGAATTCGAGGGCGACGTCTGTATCATCCCGCCCAACTCTTTCGCGCTGGCCACCTCGGTCGAGTACTTCCGCATTCCGCGCAACGTGATGACCATCTGCGTCGGTAAGTCGACCTACGCGCGCTGCGGCATCATCACTAACGTGACGCCCTTCGAGCCGGAGTGGGAAGGGCACGTCACGCTCGAGATCTCCAATACCACGCCGCTGCCCGCAAAGATCTATGCCGATGAGGGGATCTCGCAGGTACTGTTCTTCGAATCGGACGAGGAGTGCGAGATCAGCTACGCGGACCGCAAGGGCAAGTACCAGAAACAGGTCGGCGTGACGCTCCCGAGGCTATGAGCGGCAAGGCTTGCACGTTCCCTCCCGTCACTCCTGGCCCCTGGACAGCAGAACCCGGGCCGGCCACTGCTTCCAGGTCGGCTTCTCCGCCGCGTTCGCCACGCTAAGCCCCACCCGGAAGGCGAAGCGGCCCTGCTGCACGGCGCCTCGTAAATCGACATCGGCCTTCAACTCGTCGCTCGGCTGCTGGTAGGCACGTTCCCAGTACTCCGCCAGCGTCTGCCGGCCCCAGCCGGGCATGCGGCCCACGTAGTCGAGACCGTGCCCCACGTAGGCAACCGGTATGCCGACCTCCAGGAATCTCAGCTGGTCCGATCGATACAAGTAGCCCAGCTCCGGAAAAGGATCTCCGCGAAGGCGCAAATCCTCCGCCTCAGCCGCCGCGGCCGCGATCGACTCGAGGCTCGAAGTCTCCAACCCGAAGACCGCCACATCCTCCGTCGGCCCCCACAGGTTGACCCCATCCAGATTGATGTCGGCAAGCGTGCGCTCCAGTGGAATAGCCGGATTCTCCACATAGTATCTGGACCCCAGGCAATCCGGCTCCGCCGCCGTGACCGCCAGGAACAGGATCGAGCGAGCGGGCCGCGGTTCGAGTCGGGCAAACGCCTCGGCCAGAACCAGCAGCAACGCGGTACCTGACGCGTTGTCATAGGCACCATTATAGATCGAGTCCGAGTCGACGGCCGCGCCCATCCCCAGGTGGTCGTAGTGCGCAGTGAAGACCACGACCTCAGCCGCACGCTGCGGATCGCTGCCCCGCAACAGCCCGGCCACGTTCACATCGCTGAAGCGACGGACGTCGCCGTCCACGCTGGCCGATACCATGACACCGGTGCTGATCGGCCTGAACCTTTCCGAGCGCGCGGACTCGAGCAGGGTCGCGAAATCGAGACCCGCCATCGCGACCACCTGCTCGGCCGTCTCCTCGCTCAGCCACGCCTGAAAGCGGACTGGCGCGGTTCCTCCTGCCCGCTCGAGCCGGATCTCTTCCCCGCTCCGCCTGCTCTCCAGCACATTCCAGCCATAGCCCACCAGCTCAAGCGTGTGAATCAGAATGACACCGCTGGCGCCTCGACGTGCCGCTTCCTCCAACTTGTAGCTCTCCAGGCCGTAGTACGTCAGCGTATCACCGCGAAAGCGGCCGGCCGCCGACCGGCCCGGGTCATTGGGCAAGAGCAGCAGGAACTTGCCGCTCACATCCACGCCCTTGTAGTCGTCCCAATCGTGCTCCGCGGCGCTGATCCCGTATCCTACGAATACGAGCTCACCTTCCTCGCGCACCGCCCCCTCAGGCTCACCCGACCGGGCCACGAACTCCGCACCGTAGCGTGGCTCCAGTAGCGCCCCACCCCGCGCTCGGAACGATAGGCGTGTTCGCGGCCGTATGGCCAGCAACGCCACCGGCTGCAGGAAGCTCGAGTCCCCAATCGCCGGCTGCAGGCCCGCGAGCTCGAACTGTGTCGAGATATACAGCGCCGCTAGCTCCGACCCACGACTGCCCGGGCGGCGCCCTTCCAGAAGGTCACTGGAGAGAAAGCGAATCGAGGCTTCCAGCGCCGCGGGAGTGATCGCGGCCAGACCCCTCGCTGCCTCATCCCTCGCACAGCCCGCCACCGCCAGGGCTGTCAAAGCCACGAGCGACACCCACCTTCTCGTCATCGGCCTTCAGTCGACCCCGGCGTCGCCTCCCCCCGATCGACCGGCTGAACGTAGTAGCGGCTATCCTCGCTGTCGTACTCCCCCAGCACGACCACTGCGCCGAACGGAATCTCATCCCCTCGCGTCTTGCAGAACACCATGTGCAACGTCTCATCTTCGTCCATCACCTGGGCGCGGCCCGCCCGATAATCCGAGCTCACCGTACGGCTGACTACACGACCTTCGCGCCCGCTCAAATCCGAGGCGCCCCAGCGCACCGCCTTGATCACCGGGAAGTGGCGTTCGAGAACCTGCCCAAGCCCCCGCGTCATGAAACCCGCCAGCACCAGCGTGATCACCAGGCCCGGCAAGAAACCCGACTCCTGTGCTCTCGGCCAATAGTCGTGCAGGGCTCCGTTCACCGTGAGCCCGATCACCGCGAGCGCGAGCCCGAAGATGCGGACCACCGAATGACCCGACACCCGTTGCACGCCCAGCCGGCAGCCCAGAGCCACGCCGACTCGCGCCAGCACATCCAGTCGCGTCAGCGATAGCGCGGCGAGCAGCAGACCGGCCAGATACGGCCAGTTATACCATCGGAGCAGGAAGAGAAGATAGCTCACGCCCTAGGATCCCGACCGCTGCGGCCTCCAGGGTGGGCTCGACGACGTGTGAGGTGTTCTGAGAAAAGACGCCAAATCACAATGGATTACATGCTCGGAACTGATGCAGGACCTCGGCGACCCAGGGGCCCGCCCGCCTCGACCCGCAGACAGAGGGGGACGGGCGCGGCAGCTCCGCGCCCGTCCACGAGTCAGTTCAGCGCTTCAGCTCCTTCAGAGCCGCGATCGTCGAACGGACGTGTTCGGCGGACTTGTTCAGAGCGGCCCGCTCCTCGTCCGTCAGCTGCACTTCGACGATCTCTTCGATCCCGCCACGCCCGAGCTTACAGGGGACACCGAGATAGGTATCCTTGATGCCGTACTGGCCCTCCATCCACGCGGCGCACGGGAGAATGCGCCTCTTGTCCAGCACAATCGCCTTCACCATCTGCACGACGGCCGCAGCCGGTGCATAGTACGCACTACCGGTCTTCAGGTAGCCGACGATCTCGGCGCCACCTTTACGGGTGCGCTCGATGAGGCCGTCGATCTCCTGCTGATCGAGGAACTGCGTCAGCGGTATACCGCTGACGGACGTGTATCGGGTAAGCGGCACCATCGTATCGCCGTGGCCACCCAACACCAGCGTCTGAATGTCCTCGACGCTGACTTTGAGCCGGTCGGCGATGAAGGTCCGGAAGCGGGCCGTGTCCAGCACGCCAGCCATGCCGAACACACGATTGGCCGGGAACTTCGTCGCCTCCTTGGTCACGTAGCACATCACGTCCAAGGGATTCGAAACGACAACGACGATCGCCTTTGGGCAGGCTTTGCGGACGTCCTCGGCGACACTGCGGACGATGTCCGCGTTGGTCGCGAGCAGGTCATCCCGGCTCATCCCCGGCTTGCGCGGAACACCCGCGGTGATGATGACGAGCTCGCTGTCCTTCGCCTCAGCGTAGGAGTTCGTCCCGATCACCTGCGTGTCGAAGCCGTCGACCGGGCCGGACTCGAACATGTCGAGCGCCTTGCCCTGAGGAATGCCTTCGAGAATATCGACGACAACGACCTTATGGGCGAGCCCCTCTTTCGCCAGCTGGATGGCCAAGGTCTCGCCCACGTGACCTGCGCCTACAACAGTGATCTTTTGTAGCATAGCGGGCTCCCGATCCCCCGCGACGGCCCGGGACGGCCAGTAGGCTCGCCAGCCGCCCGCCGAGCGCTTGCGGGCTTAGCGTGTGAATGGGGCTAGCTGCATGAAAGGACTTTGCGGGATGCAACGTATAGCCGTGGCGACGGCTAGGCAAGAGAATCGCGGCCTTTCGAGGGATCGGCGCGCCAAGGATCAGCCGGCCTCGGGCAAGTTTGGCACGGTTCCGTCCAGCCACACCTCCTCGCCGTCGGCGTAACGCTCGCGCTTCCAGATGGGCACCTCGCGCTTCAGGCGGTCGATCACCTCTCTCGAGGCCTTGAACGCGGCGTCACGGTGCGGCGCGGCGACCGCGATCGCGACACTGATCTCACCGACAGCGAGGTCTCCGATGCGGTGGGCCACCGCGATGTCGCCGATCTCGAACTGCGCCGAGACATCCTTGCAGATGCCCGTCAGCTTCTGGGTGGCCATCTCCGCGTATGCCTCGTACCTCAGGCCTGTCACAGGACGGCCTGCGTCATGGTCTCGCACCACTCCCGCGAACAGCAGAACCGCGCCGTCAGCGTCGCGCCGAACGTGCTGCATCATCTCCACGATGTCGATCGGGACAGCGGTGATCACGCAGTACATTCAGCCTCCCGCGACGGGCGGTATGAATGCGATCTCATCTCCATCGGCAAGCACGCTGTCGGCGGGCGCGTACTCGTGGTTGACCGCCACGACCAGCGCGCGAGGCAATGCATCCGCGCCCGGCCGCGTGCGCACCAGTTGGATGAGCTCGGCCAACCTGGCGCCCGGGGGGAGTTCGATCTCCAGTTCCCCCGTTCCCAGGATCTCTCGGTACACCGCGAAGAACAGGCACTTCACGCGCAACACGCCGATCACACACCTCGCAGAGATGCCGAATCCTAGCTGCGGCTGCGCCGGCTCTGCAAGCAGCGGCCCGCCGCCGCGTCGGCCTCAGGACCCCGAGGGCGCGGTCTCGAGTTGCAGCAGGAACTGCCCTATGGAGGGGTGGTAGCGGAGGGTCGAGCAGCGGACCCGCGTCTGCGCGCCGTCCCGCCTGGCCGAGATCGCCAGGTGGCCGCGGAACGTCTGAAAGCGGGCGTAGCCCTCGCCCTCCTGGACCAGCGAGCCCGAGTAGCCCGAGCTCGCGTCGGTGAAGTATCTCTTCGCTAGATCGACTACTTCTTCTGGTGACAGGGGAACCAGAGCCTCTCTCGTCATCTGTTCCTACCTCTCCGCAAGACGGCCAGCGGCCGCTGCAGGTCCGGCGGGGGAAAACTGGCGGCGCTACCTCTACACGCTTCGCACGTGAGTGCCCGCCTCACCTGCTACTTGGGCCCGGAAGTTCTTCGACGGCTTGAACACCGGCACGGCGCGTGCCTCCACCCGTACCGGATCACCGGTCCGTGGGTTGCGCGCGACCCGCGATCGTCTGTTGCGCACCTTGAAGGTACCGAACCCGCGGATCTCGATGTGATGCCCATCCGCCAGCGCTTGCCGGACGGCATTCAAGAACCCGTCCACGACCGCAGCGCAGTCCTTCTTCGTGATCCCGGGCCCGATCGCCTGCGCGACCTGTTCCACCAGATCGGCTTTGGTCATCCCTTCCTCCAGCAATCGATAGAACGAGAACGCCCGAAACGAACTACCAGCTACGCCGCTTCACTCGTCCAGCTAGCGGTAGCGGAGTAGATACATCAGCCGCGGCCCCCGATCCAGCCCGCCTTCAGACCAGACATCGCTCAGGGACGCCGCGGCGCCGCCCCACCCCGATGCCCAACGGGCCAACGAAGTCAGAAGGTCGAACCATGTCACTCGGCGTTCCTCACGCATGACCGTTCGCGGCTCCGGCCCAAGCCCTGCCATGTTGCCCGCCATCGCGATGGCATCGACCAAATCACCTTCCGAGTCCACGAGGCCGTACTCAACAGCGAGCCGGCCTGACAGCAAGCGGCCATCCGCGATGCTGAGCACGGAATCACGCGACATCCCACGCTCCTCCGCGATCACCTCGAGGAACTGGCCGTACACGTCGTCAACCACCTCCTGCAAAAGCGCCCGCTCGGCCTCGGTCAGCTCGCGGTAGGGCGATCCGAGGTCCTTGTGCTCGGTGCTCTTGATCACCTCGAAGCGCAACCCCACCTTTTGCAGGAGCTCCTCCGCGTTCGGAAACTCCATCAGCACGCCGATCGAGCCGACCAGCGAGCCCGGCATCGCCAGGATAGAGTCCGCGCCCAAAGCGGCGTAGTAGGCGCCCGAGGCGCCGACCGACCCGATGACCGCAACCACCGGGTAGCCCTCCTCGCGCACCCTGGATAGGCGGCGATAGATCGACTGTGACGGCGCGACCTCCCCGCCCGGCGAGTCGACCCACAGCACGAACCCCCTCACCGAACTGTCGTCCCGGTAGTCCCGCAGATCCCTGAGCACCCGGTGATTCTCGGTGATCAGCCCCCGAAGCGGCAGCACGGCGATCCGGTCGCGTCCCAGCACGCCCACGCCGTCGCCCGGGGCGGCCGTATAGACGACCAGCAGCAGCCCGGTCGCAAACAGGAGCACGACTCCAGCGACTACCAGGACTACCCACCAGCCTCGGGGACCCTTCTTGCGAGCTTCCATTTGCCTGAGGACGAGCACTCCGACGTGCCGTCAAGGACTATCGAAAACGGGGAGGAGATGGGCGCCTAAGTTAAAGTTCATGGGGCCCCGGCGCCGACTCCGGGTGGTACTGCACGGCCAGCAGCGGAAGCTCCCGGTGCCGCAAGCCCTCCAGCGTGCCGTCATTGAGGTTGATGTGCGTGGCCAGGAGGTCCGGGGCCCCTGGGACGCTCTCACCCTCGGCGCGCACCGCAAAACCGTGGTTCTGGGAGGTGATCTCGACCCGCCGGGTGGCCAGGTTGTGCACCGGGTGATTCCCGCCCCGATGGCCGTAGAGCAACTTGAAGGTCTCAGCGCCGAAGCCCCGGGCGACCAGCTGATGGCCAAGGCAGATGCCGAAGACTGGAAGCTCCGCGCCCGCCAGCGCGCCGATCAGCTCTCCCACCCCCGGCACGGCGCCCGGGTCGCCGGGCCCGTTCGAGAGGAACACGCCGTGTGGCCGCGCGGCAAGGACGTGCTCCGCCGGCGTCGTCGAGGGATACACCGTGAGCTCGCAACCGAGCTCGGACAGCAGCCGCAGGCTACGCCGTTTGACGCCGAAGTCGTACACGGCCACCCGGAACCGTGAAGTCCCCGCGGCCGGCACGGAGTACGGCTCGCCCGTGGTCACGACCCGGGTCAGGTCGAGCCCGGTCATCGCGGGATGCTTGAGGACACGCCGGAGGATCTCGTCAGCACCCAGCTCGTCGGGCGCGATAGCCGCACGCATCGCACCCTCCGAGCGGATATGACGCGTGAGTTTGCGCGTGTCTACGCCCTCAATGCAACAGATGCCATGGCCTGCCAGATAGTCGACCAGGCCGGTCTCCGCTCGCCAGCTGCTGTAGCACGGGCTGAGCTCGCGCACCACCAGCCCTGCAACCCAGGGCCGTGCCGCCTCATCGTCGGCCGCAGTGACCCCGTAGTTGCCGATCAGCGGGGCGGTCATCGTCACGATCTGACCGGCATACGAAGGATCGGTCAGGATCTCTTGGTAGCCCGCGAGGCTCGTGTTGAACACGACCTCGCCCAGAGCCACCTGATCGTCGCGGCCTGCCAAACGGCCCCGAAACACGGTCCCGTCTTCCAGCACCAACAGCCCGCTTCGCCTGCTGGACCGCGTTGCGTTAGGTTGGGAAGGCATGCAAACCTCAGAGTCCCGTCATCTGGTCTACATCCACGCGGACGAGTCCTGTCTCGGCAATCAGTTCAGCGACGGGCCACGACCGGGCGGGGCTGCCGGCATCCTCGAGCGCTTCGACGAGCGCCGTGGCTGGTACCGGCGCGACTACTTCGTGTCCGACCCGGATACCACCAACCAGCGCATGGCCATCCGCAGCGCCCTCGAGGGACTGAGGGCTCTGAAGCAGCACTGCCGTGTCGTCTTCCACTCCGACAGCAACTATCTGATTCAAGGAATGACGACCTGGATCCACGATTGGGCGAGGCGTGGTTGGAGGCGCAAGGGCGGGCCGATCGAGAACCTGGAGCTGTGGGCCGAGCTCGTGAGAGTGGCCGCGCGCCATCTGATCGAGTGGCGCTGGGTGCGCGGCCACGCCGGGAACCCCAAGAACGAGTACGTCAACTCGCTCGCCGTGCAGGCAGCGCGCCAGCAGAGTACCTCCAGCGGTCTTGTCGAGTCGGGGTTCAACACCTGGCTCGAAGCCCAGCAAGAGAGCGGCCGCTTCCTCGATTTCTATGACCTACCGCCCCAGATCGAGTTCAAGCCCCACCCGAGACCGCCCGAGCCGCCCAGCTTGCCCTGACACAAGAACGGCCCGGTTGACCGGGCCGCCTGGCTATGCCCCTCAGCTGCCGCCTCCCGGCGGCGTCTCGCCCTCCTCGCTCCCTTCGGACGGGGGAGGTGGCTCACCGAGCTGCACACCCTCCGGCGCCGCCTGCTGCTCTCGCTCGAGCAGCGGCGTCGGCGTCTCCTGTACCGGCGGTGCGAACTGCCCCTCGAGTAACGAGGCGGGCGCACGTGTACGCGCCGAGAGAATTGCCAGCAGGAGAGCGAGCCCCATGAAGAAGCCGCCGGTCACCCAGCTCGCCTTGGTCAGGAGCGTCGCCGCTTGCCGGCCGCCGAGGAACGTATCCGTCGACGATGAGGCGCCCCCGAACTCCGCCGCCAGACCGGCCCCCTTGCCCGACTGCAGGAGCACAACCAGGCAAAGCAACAGTGCGTCCAACAAGAGCAGCATGAGGACGAAACCGTACACCGCTAACCCTTCCGTTCTGGTCTCAGCGCTGCTTGTCGTCCCTCGAACCGCCGAAGTATAGACACCCTGCGGGGCCTGTCAACGCCAGGCCGCCTGGCAGATCTCGGCGAAATCGCTGGGACTCAGGCTCGCACCCCCGACCAGCACACCGTCGATCTCCGCTGCCGCCAGCAGCTCCTCGATATTCCCCGGCTTCACGCTGCCCCCGTAGATGATCGGGATCGTCCGCCCCGCCGGGCCGCCGACACGCTCGGTCAGCAGAGTGCGGATCAACGCGTGCACCTCGTTCGCGTCCTCCGCGCTCGCCGTGCGCCCGGTGCCGATCGCCCAGACCGGCTCGTAGGCCACGACAATCGCCTTGGCCTCGTCAGCCTCCAGTCGGCTGAGCCCGATCTCTACCTGTCGGCTCACCACCGACTCCACTTCCCCGCGATCGCGCTCCTCCAGTAGCTCGCCCACGCAAAGCACGGGCGTGAGCCCCTCCCGCGCGATGGCGGCCACCTTGCGCGAGACGTCTGCGTCCGAGTCGCCGAAGATATGCCGCCGCTCCGAGTGGCCCGCGATCACGAACAGCGCCCCGGCCTCCTTCGCCATAGGTGCCGATATCGAGCCCGTGAAGGCGCCGGAGGGCTCCCAGTAGATGTCCTGCAGCCCCGACAGCAAGTCTTCCCGGCCCGCCGCTGCCGCTCTGAACTCGGCCAGCGAGACGGCCGGCGGAAAGAACACCACCGTACGGTCCTGGCGCGGCGGGTAGAAAGCGGCGAACTGCTCGAGGTAACGGCGCGCCGCATTGGGGCCGTGGTTCATCTTCCAGTTGCCGCCGAAGAAGGGCTTGACCGCCGTCACGCGCCCTCCCGGTCCGTCAGCGCCGCGACCCCGGGCAACGCTTCGCCGGCCAGGAACTCCAGCGCCGCCCCACCGCCCGTGGAGACATGGGTCATGCGCTCCGTCAGGCCGAACATGGCGACGGCGGCCGCCGTGTCCCCACCGCCGATCACGCTGGTCGCCCCCTCAGCCGTCGCCGCTGCGACCCCGTCCGCCACAATCCGGGTGCCCGCTGCGAACGCCTCCTGCTCGAACACGCCCATGGGCCCGTTCCAGAGGATGGTCCGGGCGCCACGCGCGGTCTTCGCGAAAGCGCGAGCGCTTTCCGGGCCGATGTCCAGAAGCATCTGGTCGGCAGGTATGCCCTTGCGGCTGACAATGCGTGCCTCGTTGCCTCGGTCCGGCGCCGGCGCCACAACACCGTCAGTGGGAAGAACCAGCGCATCCCCGGCTTTGCCGATGAGACCCGCGGCGAAGTCGACATGGTCTTCCTCGACCAGCGACTCCCCCGTCTCCAGACCCATCGCCCGCAGGAACGTGCACGCCATGGCGCCCCCGACGCAGAGCCGCTCGACCCGGGTCAGCAGATTCTCGATCAAGTCGATCTTGTCGCTGACCTTGGCGCCGCCCAGGATCGCCACGTAGGGACGCGTGGGCTCCCGCAACAGGCCGCCCAAATACTCCAACTCCCGCTCCAGCAGCAGTCCGGCCACGGCTGGCTTGAGGTACTTCGCCACCCCGGCCGTCGAGGCATGTGCCCGGTGAGCAGCGCCGAAGGCATCGTTCACATAGACGTCGCCCAGTTTCGCCAGCGCCCGGGCCAGCTCCGGATCGTTCGCCGTCTCGCGCGCATCGAAGCGCGTGTTCTCCAGCAGCAGGACCTCGCCCGAATCCAGCGCCTGACTGGCCGCGACCGCCTCCTTTGAGACCGTGCTGGGCTGGAACTTGACCTCCGTACCGAGCAGCTCGCTCAGGCGCCCCGCCACCGGCCGCAGCGAGTACTTCGGCACGGGTTGGCCCTTGGGCCGCCCCAAGTGCGACATCAGCACGACCCTTGCCCCGCGCCCGCGCAGGTATTCCAGGGTGGGCAGCGTCGCTCGGATACGCGCGTCGTCGGTGACCTCGCCCTCCTCGTCGAGCGGTACGTTGTAGTCCACCCGGACCAGGGCACGCTTGCCCCGTAGCTGCACATCAGACAGTTCCCGAACCGTGAGTTTCTCTAGCATGACGGTCACGTCGTCTAGAGGCTCGCCGCGATGTAGTTGGCCAGATCAACACAGCGGCAGGAATAGCCCCACTCGTTGTCGTACCACGCGAGCACCTTCACGAAGTTCGCATCGATCACGTTTGTCGAAAGCCCGTCCACTATCGAGCTGGCCGGATTGCCCACGTAGTCCACCGACACCAGCGGATCCTCACTGTAGGCGAGAATCCCTCTCATCCGCCCGTCGGCGTACTTCCTGAACGCCGCGTTGACCTCCTCGGCGCTGGGCGTCTTCTCCACGACTGCCACGAGATCGGTGAGCGACACATTCACTGTGGGCACGCGGACGGCGATGCCATCCAGCTTGCCTTTCACCTCGGGAATCACGACACCGGTGGCCTTGGCCGCGCCGGTGGTCGTCGGAATCATCGAGACGGCCGCAGCCCGCGCACGCCGCAAGTCCTTGTGCGGCAGGTCCAATATCCGCTGGTCGTTCGTGTAGCTGTGGATCGTGGTCATGAAGCCGCGGCGAAAACCGAACTCCTCCAGCAGAACCTTGACGACCGGCGCCAGGCAATTCGTCGTGCAGCTCGCATTCGAGATGATGTGGTGGCTGCCAGGCTCGTATCTGTCCTCATTCACACCCAGGCAGACCGAGAAATCTTCGCCCTTCGCCGGAGCCGTGATCACCACCTTCTTCGCCCCGCCCGCGAGGTGCTTCGCCGCGTCATCGCGCGCCCGGAAGATGCCGGTCGACTCGAAGACGATGTCCACCTCCAGGTCCTTCCAGGGCAACCTGGCGGGATCCCTCTCCGAGAACACGCGCATCTCGTCCCCGTCGATGATCAGGCGGTCCTCCCGGGCCTCCACGCTACCGGGGTAAGCCCCGTGTACCGAGTCGTAGCGGAACAGGTGCGCCAGTGTGCGCGTGTCCGTGATATCGTTGACTGCCACGAAGTCGATGTTCCCGCCGCGACCATCTTTCCGGGCTGCCCGCACGATCATTCGCCCGATCCGACCGAAACCGTTGATCGCTACTCTCACGGCCATCTCTCACTATCCTCCATCGCCGGGTTTCTCACGATGAAATCGAACCAGCGTCTCAGCGTGCATACATTAGGGCGGCCGGCGCGTCACGGAAAGAGCCGCACTCAGCTCGATTCGTGCCGCGGCAGCTCACGCCGCGCCCGCGCAAACGTCAGGACACTGACCAGTCCTGCGCCGTCGCCGCGGTCGTCAGCACGTCATCCACCAGCAGCAGGTGCCTGTCCTCCAGCTCGCTGCGCCGACTGGGCACGACCTGGAACGCGCCCCTGACGTTCGACAGACGCTCGCGCGGCGATAGCCGCGCTTGCCGACGCGTGTGGCGTCCGCGAACCAGAGCCCCCGTCAACAGCGGCCAGCCGCGGCGACCTGCCACCGAGGCGGCCAGCAGCTCCGCCTGGTTGAAACCGCGCTGACGCTGGCGCACCCGGCTGAGCGGCACCGGGACGATCACCGCGATCTCCCTCTCCACCAGCGAGCCCAGGTGAACCTCCGCCATGCGGGCCCCCATCTCGCCGGCCAGGCCCCGCCAGCCGCCGTACTTGAGGGCGTGCACCATCGCCGCTGCCGTCCCGGCCATGACGTAGGGTGCCCGGGCCAGGCGCAGGTAAGGCAGCCAATCGGCGCATTCCGTGCAGCTCGAGGTCGACGCCGCTATTCCTATGTCATGCAAAGAGATACCGCAGCGCGCACACAGCGGCGGCCGCTGCGGCTGCGCTCGGCTCCAGCACAGCTCGCAGACGCGTGCCGGGCCGCGGGTCAGGGGGTCCCCGCACACGAGGCATACCGGGGGCAACAGCCAGTCCAGCCAGCGCTGGCGCTGCGGCTCAGCCGCCCCCTTTCTCTCGCAACGTTGCCGGTCAGCTGCCACGCCCGCAAGCTGACCGCATGACGTCAAGCGATCCTGAACTCCGGGGGATCGGCCGCGATCCTGGAGCTCAGGCTGGGGGATGAGGACAGCTCAGCTGCCCTTCTCCTGGAGGGCCTGCTTGCTCGCGTTGTAGAGATCGATGGCGTCTGACAGCTCGTCGCTGATGAGCCGTTCGGACGGAGGTCGTGCCTCCCCTGCCGCCCACGCCAGTCGTCCCGCCATCAGGATCGCGGCGATGATCGCCACACACTGCTGGTCGTTCATCTCTCCATCCTCACTGTGCCGCTCCGAAGGCATGTCTTCTCTTGCCATGTCTGCCTCGGCCCTCGAGCGCCTGCGGCGTTGCTGTCAGCTCCACTGCGGTGCCTGGCAGGGCATCGCGCTTACTGGAAGCGCGGATTCACCACGTCCGGCGACTGCTGAGCACGGGCCGGCCGCACCGGCACGGCGCTGAGGGCTGCTAGGCAGAGGAACAGAGATGTATGGCGAGTCATGTCGTAAAGCCGGACTATGGCCATCCGGTTGGCTTCAAACTACAATGATCACTCCGTAACTCCAGACCAGCCGGGAGCTGATCCCGCATGCCGCCTGACCACCGCCGCGTTCTGCGGACCCTTGGACTCGGCTTGGCGCTCGCCTCGCTACCCGGCTGCACCGCCGAGCGAGGCGAACCGCCGCCCGGACGGCTGCCCAACATCGTGTTCATCCTCGCCGACGATCTCGGATACGGCGAGCTGGGCAGCTACGGTCAGGCCAAGATACGCACGCCGAACCTCGATCGCCTGGCGTCCGACGGCATGCGGTTCACCCAGCACTACTCCGGAAGCCCCGTCTGCGCGCCGTCGCGCGCCGTGCTCATGACGGGGCTGCACACCGGCCACGCCTACATCCGCGACAACGACGAGATGCCGGAGCGCGGCGACGTCTGGCATGACCCCAGCCTGGAGGGGCAGCGCCCGCTGCCCGCAGGCACGTACACGATCGCCGCCATGCTGCGTGAGGCCGGATACACGACCGGCGCCATCGGGAAATGGGGACTAGGGGGGGCCGGCAGCAGCGGTGAACCGAACCGGCAGGGGTTCGACTTCTGGTACGGCTACCTGTGCCAGCGCCTGGCGCACAACTACTACCCGACGCACCTGTGGCGTAACGGCACGAAGGACATCCTCGACGGCAACCAGTACTTCTTCCCGCACCAGCGGCTGCCCGTGGATGCGGACCCTGATGATCCCTCCTCTTATGCCCCCTACTCAGGGGCGCGTTACTCGCTGGATCTCATGGTCGAGGAAGCGCTAGCCTTCATCCGGAAGAATCGGGAAATGCCGTTCTTCCTCTACCTCCCCTTCCCCGTCCCGCACGTCGCGCTGCAGGTCCCGGAAGAGTCGCTGCTTGAATATGCGGGTGCCTTCCCTGAGACACCCTACCGCGGCGACGAGGGGTATCTGCCGCACCGCACGCCCAGGGCGGCCTATGCCGCGATGATCACTCGCATGGACCGCGAGATCGGCCGGATCCTGGCGCTGCTCGACGAGCTGGGTCTCGACGAGAGCACCCTGGTCTTTTTCTCCAGCGACAATGGCCCCACCTTCAACGGCGGTACCGACTCCGAGTACTTCCAAAGCGCGGGGCCGTTACGAGGGCTGAAGACGACGCTCTATGAAGGGGGCATCCGTGTGCCGCTGATCGCCCGCTGGCCCGGTCGCATCGAGCCGGGAAGCGTGACGGACCACCTCTCCGCCTTCTGGGACTTCCTGCCGACCTTCGCGGAAGTCATCGGCACCGAGCTGCAGGTCAATGTCGACGGCGTCTCTCTGCTGCCGACGCTGCGGGGTCGGCCGGCCGAGCAGCGGCAACACGAGTACCTGTACTGGGAGTACCAGGGAACGCAGGCCGTGCGCATCGGCGATTGGAAGGCTGTCCGCCGCGGCGTCGACGGTGAGATCGAGCTCTACGATCTCAGTACCGACATCGCTGAGCAGCGCGACGTCGCCGCCCAACATCCGGAGATCGTTGCGCGAATCGCCGAGATCATGCGTGACGGGCGGACCGAATCGCAGCTCTTCCCGCTCGTACGCGAGAACTGAGAAGGGGGACAGGATGGTCAGCAGCTTGCTGAGGCGTGCTCGTCTTATCGATCAGACGCCGGCGCTGGTCGCAGCCTGCCTGCTCGCTCTCGCCGCCTGTGTCCCGGGCGAGCGGCCCGGCGCCGCGGAGGCTCGCCCCAACATCCTGTTCGTCTTCGCCGACGATCACGCCGCGCACGCCGTCGGCGCCTACGGCTCGCGGATCAACCAGACGCCGCAGATCGACCGCCTGGCCCGGGAAGGCATGCTCTTCCGCAACGCCTTCGTGACCAACGCCATCTGTGCCCCGAGCCGCGCCGTGATCCTGACCGGCGTCCACAGTCACCTGAACGGGATCTTCACGAACCGGGAGCGTTTCGACAGCACCCAGGCGACCTTCCCGAAGCTCCTACAGCAGGCGGGCTATCAGACGGCGGTCATCGGCAAGTGGCACCTCAAGAGCGCGCCGACGGGATTCGACTACTGGGAAGTCCTTCCCGGGCAGGGGACCTACTACAATCCGGACTTCCTCACCCCGCAAGGCACGGTCGAGCACACCGGCTATGCGACCGACATCATCACTGACAAGGTGCTCGACTGGCTGCAGAACATCCGCGACCCGGACAGGCCGTTCATGCTCATGTATCAGCACAAGGCGCCACACCGGCGCTGGGAGCCGGGACCGGAGCATCTCACCCTCTACGATGACGTGTCGATCCGCGAGCCGGCGACGCTGTTCGACGACTATGCGGGCCGCACGAGCGCCGCACAGACCCAGGAGATGACCATCGCCGAGCACCTCGACGAGCGTGACCTGAAGTTCGAGGTGCCGCCCGAACTCGACGAGGAGCAACTCGCCCGCTGGAACACCGCCTACGAGCCCAAGAACCAGGCGTTCCGCGCGGCCAACCTCACGGGTGACGACCTGGTTCGCTGGAAGTACCAGCGCTACATCAAGGACTACCTGAGCACGATCGCCTCCATAGACGACAATCTCGGCCGTGTGCTCGACTACCTGGACGAAACCGGCCTCGCCAACAATACCGTGGTCGTCTACACCTCGGACCAGGGCTTCTTCCTCGGTGACCACGGCTGGTTTGACAAGCGCTGGATGTATGAGGAATCCCTGCGGATCCCGCTGGTCGTGCGCTGGCCGGGTGTCGTGCGGCCGGGCTCGCAGAATTGGGACCTGGTGCAGAACCTCGACTTCGCCGCAACCTTCCTGGACGCCGCCGGGGTTCAGGTGCCGAGCGCCATACAGGGACGCAGCCTGTTGCCCCTGCTCAGAGGTGAGACGCCGACCGACTGGCGGGACGCGATCTACTACCAGTACTTCGAGTATCCCGGCTGGCACGCGGTGCGTCGGCACTACGGAGTACGCACACAGCGATACAAGCTGATTTACTACTACGAGATCGACGAGTGGGAGCTATTCGATCTGGAACGAGATCCGGATGAGCTGCGAAGCCGCTACTCCGACCCGGAGTATGCCGCTGTCGTGGAAAGGCTGAAAGGAAGGCTCGAGGAGCTCCGGGCCGAGTACAACGCGCCCCAGCAGGACCCGGTTCCCTATCCGGAGGATTAGCAGCCATCCTTTGCCCGATGGCTACAGCGTACCACGTAAGCAGACGGGGGTGTCCCATGGCAGCAAAGAGATCGGTCCCTTATCTGGCGGCCCTCATACCGCTCCTGTTCGCCGGCTGGGAGGCCACGTCGCCCAGCGCGCCGCTGGAGTTCGGTATCTCCTTCGACCAGTCCCTCAGCACGGAGCCGCTGGATGGGCGCATCCTGCTCATCATCACGCGTGACGAGGAACGGGAGCCGAGATTCCAGGTCGGCGCAGGCCTCAACGCTGCTCAGCTCTTCGGGATCGACATCGCGGGCCTCAGGCCCGGGTCCGAAGCCGTGATCGATGCCGATGTCTTCGGCTTCCCGCTCGAAAACCTCGCCGCCCTTCAGCCGGCTGAGTACTACGTCCAGGCAGTGCTTCACAAGTACGAAACGTTCCACCTGCAGAACGGGAAGACCGTGAAGCTCCCAATGGACCGCGGCGAGGGACAGCACTGGAACCGTGCTCCGGGCAACCTCTACAGCACGCCTCGCAAGCTGCGCATCGATCCAGGCCAAGCGACGCGTATCTCGATCAAGCTCGATCAGGTCATACCGCCGATCCCGGAGCCCGCGGACACCAAGTACATCAAGCACGTCAAGATCCAGAGCGATCTGCTGAGTGACTTCTGGGGGCGGCCCATGTACCTCGGCGCCCACGTGCTCGTGCCTGAGGGTTTCGACGAGCATCCCGAAGCGCGCTACCCGATCGCCATCTTCCACGGCCACTTTCCGGCCGACTTCGGCGGCTTCCGAACCGAGCCGCCCGATCCCGATCTGGAGTGCGAGTACAGCGAGCGCTTCCACGTCGAGTGCTACAACCGGATCGTTCAGCAGGAGGCCTACGACTTCTATCAGGGTTGGGTCAGCCCCGACTTCCCGCGCCTGCTCATCGTGGAGATCCAGCACGCCAACCCCTACTACGACGACTCCTACGCCGTGAACTCGGCGAATCTGGGGCCGTACGGTGACGCGATCACCTACGAGCTGATCCCCTACATCGAGGAGACGTTCCGGGGCATCGGCGAAGGCTGGGCGCGCTTCCTTTACGGTGGGTCGACCGGCGGCTGGGAGGCGCTCGGCGTGCAGGTCTTCTACCCGGACGAGTACAATGGGACGTTCGCCGCCTGCCCCGACCCGATCGACTTCCGCGCCTACACGCTCGTCAACATCTACGAGGACGAGAACGCCTACTACATGGGCGGCCAGTTCAAGCGCATCGAGCGGCCCGGTCACCGGAACTGGCTGGGCGAGGTGGACGCCACACTGAGAGAGTACAACCACCTCGAGCTGGTGCTCGGTACGAAGAACCGGTCGGGCGACCAGTGGGACATCTGGGAGGCCGTCTATTCACCGATGGGCGACGACGGCTATCCCAAGCGGCTCTGGGACAAGTACACGGGCGCGATCGACCATGAGGTCGCCGAATATTGGCGAGAGAACTACGACCTCCGCTACATCATGCAGCGCGATTGGGCGACCCTGGGCCCGAAGCTCGAGGGCAAGGTCCACATCTACTGCGGAGACATGGACAACTGGTACCTCAACAACGCCGTGTACTTGACGGAGCGGTTCCTCGAAAGCACAACGAACCCCTATTACAACGGCGAGGTCGACTACGGCGATCGGGCGGAGCACTGCTGGAACGGCGACCAGCAGAACCCCAACCACATCTCGCGCCTGCGCTACAACACGATGTACTTGCCCGAGATCATGAGGCGGATTGAGGAGACGGCACCGCCGGGCGCCGACACCACCAGCTGGCGATACTGATGCCGGCTTGAAACAGCGGAGATCTGTCCAACGTATGGGGTAGATGAGCGGCCGGTAGCAGCATAGAGGTAGCAGCATAGAGGAGGGCTCATCTATGGCCGCCATTCATCCACCCATACGTCGTTCCCTGCTCATCGCACTGCTCGTCTCCGCCGCAGCGGTCCTCGCCTGCTCGGACGACCCCGTATCGAGCGATAGCGAGAACAACGGCCTCGAGTACGTAACACCGGAAGACGTCGGCTTCTCGTCGACGGCGCTGCAGGAAGTGATCGACGGTTTCGACCAGATCGGCTCTGCGGCCGTGATTGCGCTGTACGAGAACAAGGTCTTCTTGTCTTGGGGCGACGTGGACCGGGAGTTCTGGTGTCACTCGATCAGAAAAGCCTTCCTCAGCGGGCTCTACGGCATCTATGTCGACCGCGCGGTGATCGACACCAGCAAGACCCTCGAAGAGCTGAACATCGATGACATCCCTCCCAGCCTCACTCCCGACGAGAAACAGGCAAGGGTTGCCGATCTTCTGAAGTCCCGCTCGGGCGTCTATCACGCGGCAGCGGCGGAGACCCCCGAGATGGAGGAAGAGCGGCCAGAGCGCGGAAGCCATCCGCCCGGCACCTTCTTCTACTACAACAATTGGGACTTCAACACGCTGGGGACGATCTTTGAGCAGGAGACCGGCGTCGGCATCTTCGAGGCTTTCAAACAGGAGATCGCGGATCCGATAGGGATGCAGGACTTCGTGGTCGAGGACGGCTACTACCAGTACGAGCTCGAGAAGTCCATGCACCCTGCCTACCCCTTCAGGATGACCGCCACCGACATGGCGAGATACGGCCTCCTATACCTGAGGAACGGCAGTTGGAACGGTAGGCAGATCATTCCAGCGGACTGGATCGCCGTGAGCACGACCGCGCATTCCATTGAGGACCCTGAGTCGGGAATCGGCTACGGAATGATGTGGTATGTGATACCCGAGAATCTCCCCTTGTTCGGCCCCGGGTTCGCACACTCGGGAATCGGTGTTCACCTGCTGCTCATCCTGCCCGAAGACAGACTGGTGATCGTCCATCGGGTCAATACCGATGAACCCTGGACCATAACGGGGGAGGATTATCTACCACTGATCGGAGCGATCGTCGACGCACGCATTCCCGACTGAGTCACTTGGCCCGAACGCCGCCCGCTCACCGGGCTCCGCAAAGCTCGCTTGTTTCCCTCGGTTGCTGGCAGGATTCCACGATCGCCTGATAGACGAGCGTTCGGAACTTGCCTTGCAGATCGAGGCCGCCAGTTGGAAGTAGCTGGGCCATGAAGACGGCTACGAGCCCCTCGATGGGATCGACCCAGTAGAGCGTGTAGTACGCGCCACCCCAACCGTACGCACCCGGCGTCCCCATACGACCCGCGCGGCCGACGTCCGTCACGATCTCGAACCCGAGACCGAAACCGAAATCGCCTTCCGCGTACAGGTCGCCCACTTGGTTGGACGTCATCAGCTGCACCGTTTTCGGCCCCAGCAGGCGCACGCCGTCCAACTCGCCGCCATTCAGCAGCATCTGGAGAAAGCGCGCGTAGTCTCCCGCGGTCGAGAGCAATCCGGCCCCGCCCGAGTAGCTGACGCGCGGACCGTCGACGTAGGCGCCCTGCCCCAGGCCCTCGTCCGGCGCTCGAACCACCGTGCTATCCGTGGCCGAGTAGACCGCGGCGAGCCGGTCACGCTTCTGAGGGGGCAGGTAGAAGTGCGTGTCTTTCATGCCAAGCGGATCGAGAATGCGCGTCTGGAAGAACTCGGCCAGAGTCATCCCCGAGACCCGCTCGACGACGTATCCCAGTACATCGGTCGAGAACCCGTAAGCGAAGCGCTCGCCCGGCTGCGCCACGAACGGCAGCCCGGCCAGCCTCTCCATGCTCACGCCGATCGGTTCCTGTTTGTCGGCGAAATACCAGAAGTAGACGCCCGCATCCTGATAGAGCTCCTCCACATACCCGGTACCGTAGGAGATCCCGGAGGTATGCGTGAGCAGGTCGCGCACGGTGATCTCCCGCTCCGCAGGCACGATCGTGTACCCGGCCTCCCCTTCCTCGTCGCGGATGGCCACGCGGGTGCCGTGAAACGCCGGGATATACCGTGAGACGGGATCGCTCAGCGATAGACGCCCTTCCTCCACCAGCATCATCACGGCCACACTGGTCACCGCCTTGGTCATCGACGCGATCCGGAAGATCACATCGGGCGCCATCTCCCTCCCACTCTCCATGTCGGCCCAGCCGTAGCCCTCGAGCTGCACGATACGCCCGTATCGGGCCACCAGCGTCACCGCGCCCGCGATCTTCCCGGCGTCAACGCACTCTTGCACGACCGCGTCGATTCGCTCCAGCCGTTCCGACGACAGGCCGACCTGCTCGGGCTCCGTAACCGGGAGCCACTGCGCCAGCGACGGCGCCGCGACGGCCAGGCTCAACAGCAGAGCGACGAAGCTGA
>Ga0111181_1037_pt1 | contig 48190 bp, 44 predicted proteins | sample DeeMarSWOR324_28_FD_80236 | JGI IMG/M metagenome (GOLD analysis project Ga0111181, IMG submission 80236) | Gemmatimonas sp. SM23_52
AACGACACACACGGCCATACCACGGGGGACGCCGCGCTGCGTTCCATCGGCGAGGTGCTGCAGCGCTCGCTGCGCACGGCGGACTTCGTCGGCCGCTACGGCGGCGATGAGTTCTTGCTGGTGTTGCCGGAGACCAGTGCCCACGGCACCTTCCAGCTGGCGGAGCGTATCCGCAACGGCATCAGCCGCCGCGAGTTCGATCTGCGTGCCGGCACGATGCGGCTCACGGTAAGCGGCGGCGTCGTCGGTTATCCGGAGGCCGGCGTGGTGACGCCCGAAGATCTCATCGATCGGGCCGACCAGGCGCTGTACCAGGCAAAAGCGGCGGGTCGTAACCGGGTGTTCAGCTATCAGCCGGAGACGATGACGAAGGTGGAATGACCAGGGACGCGAGTCTGCCAACCACCTCGAGACTGCCATTCGAGATGCCCTAGGACCCGTTCGGCAGTGGCTCCCCCGCAACCCGCCAACTCGACCCTCACAGCCGTTCCCGGTATCTCGGTGGGCCACGCCAGCGCCGAGCAGGCGGCCACCGGTTGCACCGTGATCTTGGGACCGTTTCGAGCGGCCGTGGATGTGCGCGGACAGGCGAGCGGTACACGCCAGCTCGATTCACTCACGACCAATCATCTAGTACCCCGTGTGGACGCCTTGCTCCTGACCGGTGGTTCCGCGTACGGCCTCGCGGCGGCGGACGGCGTGTCACGCTGGCTGGAGGAGCAGGGACGTGGTTTCCAGATCGGCGCCGGCCGCGTGGCCATCGTACCCAGCGCCGTCATCTTCGACCTGGGGTTGGGCGGATCGGAGCGACGCCCCGATCCCGCGATGGGGTACGCCGCCTGTGAGGCGGCGACGCAGGGGCCGGTGCCTGAAGGCCGCGTGGGCGCGGGCACTGGCGCCAGGGTAGGCAAACTCCTGGGCCCAGCCACGGCCGTGCCCGCTGGACTGGGCAGCTTCGCCACTCAGCTTGAGGATTGCACTGTTGGGGCACTCGTCGTGGTCAATGCCTTTGGGGACGTGCTGGATGCCCGTGGCAGCATCATCGCCGGAGCCCGGGACGAGACCGGCACCTTCCTCGATACGGCCGCCTACCTGCGGGAGCACGGGCCGCCCGCCGCGTCTGTCGCTCAGGCTGGCACGAGCACGACGCTCGCTGTGGTTGCCACGGACTACGCACTCCGCCGTGCCGACCTGGCCACGGTCGCTCGGCAGGCGATGAACGCCGTCGTCCGTCGCATCTCTCCTGCCAACACGGTGTTCGATGGGGACCTGGTGTTCGCTTGCTCGACCGGGGCCGCTCCCGCAGAGCTAAGCCCGGCGGTGTTGCTGCGCATCGGGTTGTGCGCCGAGTGGGCCCTGGCGCAGGCCATCGAGCGGGCCGTGAAGCTCCCTTGACCTGGCGATCGTTGGAATAGGGCACCAATTTGCTAGGTTTAGGGTATGCGCGGACTCCGGAAGCCGGGGAGGACTTGAGTGCCGGGCGTGGCCCGTCTTCGGGTTTTCTTCGATATCGACGGCACCCTGCTCTACACCGATGGGGCGGGCCGTGCCGCGCTGCACAGCGCTCTGGAGATGGTCTTCGGAACGGCCGGGCCGATCGACGGCTATTACTTCCATGGCAAGACCGATCCGCAGATCGTGGTGGAGCTGATCGGCGACGCGGGTGTCTCTCGCGAGGAGATCGGCCGCCGCCTGCCGACGATGTGGCCTGTGTATCTGCAGGCGTTGGAGCGGGAGCTCGCGGTGCGACGGGCCGCGGGGCGGATCAGGTTGCTGCCCGGCGTGACGGATTTGTTGGCGGCGCTGGAGGGGCGTGAGGACGTCGCGTTGGGTCTCTTGACTGGGAATATCGAGGAGGCAGCGCGCCTCAAGCTGGCAGCGGCCGGCGTCACTGCCGTGTTTGACGTTGGCGGATTCGGCTCTGACTCGGAGGACCGCTCCGAGATCGCGCGGATCGCGGTGGAGCGGAGCCGAGACTCAGGTGGGCCAGAGACGTTCGTCGTGGTGGGAGATACACCGGAGGACATCACTTGCGCCCACGCGGTGAACGCGCGAGCGGTGGCCGTGGCTACGGGCCGCCATGCGGTGGCCGAGCTTGAGGAGGCGGGCGCCGACGCTGTGTTCGACGATCTTCGCGACACTGCGGCGGTGCTCCGCAGTATCCTATGGCCGGCCGCGGAGGTAAGGGCGTCCGGGTCTGAAGTTGGCGACGACGGGAGCGGATGAGCTACGAAGGCAATTTCGACGTTGTGATCGAGGGGCTGGGCTCGGAGCGGAATGCCCGGGTGATGGCGGCTCCCGAGGGGCTCTACGTCAACGAGCACCACTTCCCGTACTCGACGCTGCTGGGCGTCGCGTTGAGAGGCTCCATCCTGCTCGTCGTGGGCACGCAGGTGGCCATGGCGCTGCGTGGCAGCCACGAGGGTCTGGCCTCTTTGGCGGCCGAGCTGCGCGGTCGCGCCGACCTGGACCATCTGGCCCTGGCGGATCGCCGGGTGCTGGAAGGGGAGCGGGTGGTTTTCGCGACACCCGTTGCGATCTCGGGCCTGGTCGAGATGGAGCGATTCAAGGGGATGGCGCTGGCGGTGGTCACCGATTCGGGCTACCACCTCTTCGAGCGAGGCGGCCGTCACTTCCGCATCGCCTGGGACCGGATCACCAAGATCGAAGTGGCCCAGGCCAAGTTCGGGCGTTTGCTGCGCCTGGGGACTGGCCCCACTCAGATCGAGATCCTCTATCTGACCGATGCGCAGATCCAGACGATCCGCGGACTGGCCTCGGGCCATGCCAGCGCGCTGCTCTCGGTCACGGCTCCTGGCCCTCCAGCGGGCGCCCCACCGGCGGCCCGCGATGCAGGCGCAGCGGCGCCGGCGCCGGAGGTCGTCGAGGATCTCAGGAGTCGCTTCAGCATCCCCGAGTTCGAGGCGTCGCTTGGCGCAGTCGGTGCAGGGGCCGATCGGCCGCTCGGGGCCGCGATCGATCGGATGCAGATGTCCTCGTTGCTACCGGTCGGATTTCTCGAGGAGCACCTGCGGGAACTGCGGGCGATCTACGACGGTGCGTTACTGAGGGCGAAGCGCGAGGCGGCTGCGGCGCGCGAGCTCGTGGCTGCGGCGCAGGCGCTGGATGGGGAGCGGATCTGGGACGCTGTGCTGGAAAGCGTCGGTGTGGTCTCGGATGCGACGGTGCGGGCCTTCGAGCGACAGACCCGGCGCCTGGCGGCAAACCGCCGCATACCTTGGCGGAAGGCGCGGAGCAAGCACATGCCGTCGCAGAAGGAAGTCTCCGGGCTGAGACAGCGTTTGACCCGCGGTGTAGCCCCGATGGAGACCGCGCTGGACGCGGTATCGAAGGCGGGGCGCGAGCTCAGCGCGGTAGTCGAGGGAGACCCGTCTGGGCTGAGGGCCGCATACGAGCGCTGGCACGAGGCCCTGCGCGCGTTGGATCAGGCGTACGCGACCGGCTGGACCGGTTTGAGCCGCGAGGTGGTCGCCATCTGGCAGGATGCGTTCCTGCCGAAGCTCACGCGCTTGGGGGGCGTGCGGCGGCGGCTGCTGCCGCGTTGGCTGAAGATCGCGTTTTACTTCTTGATGTTCATTGTCTTGGCCGGCTTGGTTTACCTGTATCTCACCGGTCAGCTGGGTCAGGTCATACAGTTCGAGTAGTGACGGTACTGACTACAACGGAGGGTTGAGGAGGCTTACTGAATGGCGAGTTCACAGTCGAAATTCTACGCCGCGTTGGCACTCATCCTTGTCGCTGGCGCGGCGCTCATTGGATATGCTGCGATTCGTGAGGAACCGGAGCCGCCTGTGGACACGGCGGCGATCCCAACGGGCTCGAGTGGTGAGCTGGTTTCCGCAGAGGTCGGCGTCTCGAAGGGCGAGCTCGATGCGGCGGTGGTCATTGAAGAGTACGCCGATTTCCAGTGCGGTTATTGCGGTATGGTCGCCACGCTCACCATCCCGCAGATCATGGAGGAGTACGTCGAGACCGGAAAGGCCCGCTTCATCTTCTTCGACTATCCACTTGGCCCGGGCGCGTCGGTGCTGGCCGCGGAGGCGGCGCGTTGCGCCGGTGACCAGAACGCTTACTGGCCGATGCACAGGGTGCTCTTCACCCGCATGCGCGAATGGGGCAGCAAGCGTGAGCCGCGGGGTATCTTCGGCGAGTACGCCGATGCGCTGGGACTCGATGGTCGGGCGCTTGAGGAGTGCGTTGAATCGCACAAGTACCGTGAGATCGTGCTGGCCAGCCAGCTGCGTGCACGCCAGCTGGGTCTGAACAGCACGCCCACCTTCTTCATCAACGGGCGCCGCCACACCGGAGCGATGGGCTACGACCAGCTGGCGGCGCTGATCGAGGAGGAGCTCGCGAAGCAGTGAACCGGCGCAGGGCGGTGGCGGTCCTGGCGCTGGTGGGGGCCCTCGACTCGCTTTATCTGCTTCTGGCCAAGCTGGGTTACATCGGTGGTCTGGCGTGCGGGATCTCGCACGGCTGCGATATCGTCAACACCTCCGTGTATTCCAGCTTCCTCGGCTTGCCCGTGGCGGGGATCGGCCTGGCGGGATATGTGGTCCTGCTCGCGATCGCCCTCGCCGGGGTACAGCCGCGTTGGGTGGCCGAGAGGGGGCCTGACGAGCTTCTGAGCTTGCTCTCCGGCGGAGCCCTGGCCTTCACACTGTACCTGAGCTATGCAGAGTTCATCCTGCTGCGCGCTGTCTGCCAGTGGTGTCTGCTGTCGCAGGTCGTGATTCTCGCCATCTTCGCTCTATCTCTCGCGGGGCTACTGAGCGGGGGCCAGTCCTTCGTGCAGAGCGAATAGAAGAAGCAAACGGGGCAAGACCTGCGCCTTGCCCCGTCGAACTCTCGAGCGGTTACGAGCGTGTCAGCTCGGTGCCCAGAAACCCTCCAGCGCCTGTCCATCCGGGGACTGGCGGAGCTTCTCGAAGGCGCGGTTGCGAATCTGGCGGATTCGCTCTCGTGTCACGCCGAGCAGTGAGCCGATCTCTTCCAGCGTCATCTCCTCGCCGTCGTCCAGCCCGTAGTAGAGAACCAGGATCTTCCGTTCACGCTCGGTCAGGTACTTCCTGAACATGTTCTGCAGGAACTGCCGGCGTGCCTGGTACTCGATCTCGTCTTGGATGTCCTCGGTCTCCATCGCCGAGAACCGCTCGCCGAACGAGGCACTGTCCCGGTCCGTTCGATCGAGCGGTGCATCTAGGCTGAGCTCGGCCGAAGCTACTCGCCGCAGCGCGCGGATCGTCTGCACCGGCTCGCCCATCCGGTCGGCGATCTCCCGATCGGTCGGCGTCCGGCCGAGCTGCTGCGTCAGCGCGGTCTCCGTGCGCGACAGCTTCACCAGATTCGAGTTCTGGTTCAGCGGAATGCGAACGGAACGCGTCTGCTCCGCCAACGCCTGCAGCACGGTCTGGCGGATCCACCAGACGGCGTAGGAGATGAACTTCACGCCTTTGTCGGGATCGAACTTCTTGACGGCCTTGAGCAGACCCTCGTTGCCGATGCACACCAACTCTGCCAGGTTGAGCCCGCGGCCCTGGTACTTCTTCACGTAGGAGATGACGAACCGCAGGTTCGCGGTCACCAGCCGCTCGGCGGCCCGGCGGTCTCCGCTCCGCGCGCGACGGGCGATCTCGCGCTCGGTCGCGGCGTCTTCGATCAGGGGGTACTTCTCGACGTCGTGAAGATACTGGTCGAATGAGTCTAGGGGCTTGGAGCTAAAGAACATGCCCACTCACACTGACTCTAGGGGTTAACCGCTGTCGGACAAAAATAGCGAGTACCGGGAAGGGGCCTCGCCGAAGATGTACCTGCACGCCCGAGCGCCATGCTTCTCGCCAGCCAGTCCGCCGCTAGCGACACCAGTGGCGGAAAAGGACGACCTCAAGACGTAGCTAAGCAAGATTGTACAAAATAAACGACAGTTCCGATTCCGTAAAGCCCGAAGGCAAGGCGAAGATCTGCTCTAACTGCTTAGTCTGTCGCGACAACAGTTGTTTCTACACCGCTTCGCCCACCGCGGGTTCCGGATCCGCTGCCCCCCGCAAAGCTGCCAGAATGGCGGGTCCCGCCGGCCCGCTCGGGCCCACGCAGAGGGCGTACGGCACGTCGGCCGCGATCTCCACCGTCTCCAGCAGCGCCCCGTGGTCGGCCAGGCCCGGCCCCCTGCCCAGGGGCACGACGCGAGCCCGCAACCCGCGTCGGTGGGCGAAGAGCGGCGGTTTTTCGGCCGCGACGACCAGCCAGCCGCGCAGGTACGGCCAGCGCGGTCCCAGTCGCGCCAGCCCCGCGGGGGCCGAGCGCAGCGAACTGTCCAATGGCCCGAGTTCCCGCTTTACTGCCCGCTGCAGCGACCTGGGCAGCTTTGCGGGCCCGACGTCCCAGCCCCGGGAGCGTCCGGCCCGGCTGACGGCGGAGTGGACGGCCACAAGCACGAGGCTCGCAGCACCCCAGAGACGGGGCGACCAGGGGAGGGGAGCGAGGACCAGTACGGCGCCTGCGGCGGCGGCGATCGGGGGCGCGATCCAGGCGAGCGTACCGACAGCTGCTGCCAGCAGCAGCTGAAGCGCCGTGAAGCCGGGTGCTGCGGGTTTGGGGCCGGCGGTGCGGGCCGCCGTGTGCACTGCCAGCACGGCCATATGGACGAGCAGCGCGATGGCGAGCCCCGTCAGCCCGGCAGCCCACTGGACGGTGTGCGGCCCGCCGGTCAGGGCGGCTGAGAGGAAGATCGTCGCGGCCAGCGGTCGAGCGAGGGTGTGCAGCGCGTTCCAGAGCAGGTCGGTGAGGCGGTTTCGGGAGATCAGCAGCTCGAGGAGCGCCAGGCCCAGCAGGGTGCCCCAGACGTAAGGGGCGGCCAGGCCCAGCAGCGGCCCGGGCAGTTCAAGCAGGCCCAGGTAGCTGGCCAGTCCGGGCAGCCCGAGGGCGGCGTAGAGGCTCAGGCCTATCGCTGCCGCGATCGCCAGAAGGCTGAGTAACAGGTCTACGCTGGCGGGACTCACGAGGATCCAACGTGGGCGTCGGGTCGCCGTCGGCGCAAGAGCGGCCCGGCGTCGACATCAGCTTGCGCTGCCCGGGAGTAGAGAGCGGACTCGTTCCAGGTCGTACTCCCGGACAGCCGGAGGCGGCCAGCGATCTGCTCGTACCTCCGCGATCACGCGCTGCAGCTCGAAGCGCGCCTGGCGGGCCGTGGCGGCATCGATCCAGAGGTGGGCCACCGCCTCGTCGAACTCGTCCTGATCGAGCACCTCGAGCTCACCGCTCACGTCGATCCAGAGGTCGAGACAGAGGTCAAACATCTCCCAGGTGCGGCCTTCCAACCGTGGTGGCGTGATGAGGTTGACGTAGTAGCCGGTGAAGGTACCGTCCCTCAGGTGGAAGCGTCCCAGATCATGCCAGACATCCGGGAAGACGAACCAGATGATCGGCGCGCCCGGCTCGAAGATGACACGATCGCCAATGCTCAACGTGGTCGTCAGCGGGGGTCGCTCGTGCAGGGTCACCTTGTAGTCGGGACGGTCGACCACGAGTTCCTGAACGAAGACGTCGAGGCGGTCGGGTGGACGGCGGTAGTGGATCTCGACTTGCGTCATCGGCTCAGAGGCTACAGGAACGCCGGCTCGCTAGGCGGTGTAGAACGCCGTCCTCTCCAGCAGGGCAGGCGCAGGCTCGAAGCGTGCGCCGACGCTGTCCGCGTAGTGGCGCAGGCGATCCGCCACTCGCGACAGGCCGAGCGCGTCCGCGTAGCGGAGCAGGCCGCCTCGGAAGGGCGGAAACCCGGCGCCCATGATCATGGCTACATCGATGGTCTCGGGGGCATCCACGACGCCGTCTGACAGAGCCCGGGCCGCCTCGTTGATCATGTTGAAGACCAGGCGCTCTTCGACCTCGGCGCCGCTGGCCGGCTCGCTTGCCGTTGATTCTCGCAGCAGCTGCGCGATTTCCCTGTCCACGCCGCGCGGACGCGAATCAACGTAGCGGTAGAAGCCCCGCCCGCCCTTGCGGCCGGTCACGCCGGTGGCGAGCACGGCATCCACGATCGCTGCGCGGGTGAAGCGCTCGCCGAAAGCGGCAACCATGCTGCGGCTAAGCTCGGCCACCACGTCCAGGCCGATCTCGTCCAGGAGGCGTAGCGGGCCCACCGGCATGCCGAAGCGCGACATGATCCGATCGAGCTGCTCGACGCGCATCCCTGTCTGGAGCAGGTGGCCAGCCTCGGTGAGGTAAGCGGTCAGGATTCGATTCACCAGGAAGCCGGGTGAGTCCTGCACGACGATTGGGGTCTTGCCCAGGCGGACGGCGACCTCGAAGGCGGTAGCGAGAGTATCGTTTGCAGTGCAGGCTCCCCGGACGACTTCAAGCAGCGGCATGCGATGGGGTGGGTCGAAGAAGTGCAGCCCGCACACGCGCTCCGCATATTCGAGGCCTTCCTGCATCCGCGAGACCGAGAGCGCTGAAGTGTTGGTGGCGATGACAGTCGTGGGCGGAACCCTCTCCTCGATGTGCCGGAGGACCTCGCGCTTGACATCCATGTGCTCGACCACAGCCTCGACCACGACGTCCACCACCTCGAAGCCGTCATAGTCCGTGGCGCCACGCAAGCAGGCGCTGCGCTTCTGCAGGTCAGCTTTGGACCAGCCCGCGCGCTCGCCGGCCTTGTCCAGCAGTTCGCGCGCTCGCCGCAGGCCGGCCGCGACACGGTCCTCGTCGAGGTCCACCACGCGAACCGGGATCGTCTGATAGGCGAAGAGCTCGGCGATACCCGCTCCCATGAGGCCTGCGCCGACCACTGCAGCGCGCTTGACGCTCCTGACGTCGCCGGCAGGTGCCCGTTTGCGGGCGCCCTCCGTGAGCCGGAAGACGGCTATCAGGTTCTTGCATTCGGGGGTGACTGCTAGCCTGCCAAAGGCTTCCGCTTCCTGCTGGTATGCCTCCTCGGCTGACAGGCCAAGGCCGCGGACGGTCACTTCGAGGGCTGCAGGCAATGCTGGGTAGTGACCCTTGGTGCGGGCGAGCAACGCTCTGCGGGTGAGTCGCTCGCTGATCCAGCGGGCTGGCCGACCGTCCCTCAGCAACCGGGTTAGGGCGGAGCGGCGGCGCGGTCGGGCCCGAGCGGCCCGCAGCCGGGTGGCTTCGCTGGCGAGAGCAGCCACTTCTGCGTCGAAGTCCTGATCTTCCACAATGTGATCGATCAGCCCCAGCTTCCTGGCGGGCCCGGCATCGAGCTGGCGGCCGGAGAGGATCAGGTCGAGGGCCGACTTAAGACCGATGAGGCGCGGCAAGCGTACCGTGCCGCCCAGGCCCGGCAGGATGCCGAGGCGCGTCTCGGGAAGTCCCAGACGAGTGCTGGGATGGTCGCTCGCCACTCGCTGGTCGCACGCGAGTGCCAGCTCCAGGCCGCCCCCCAGACAGGACCCGCGGATCGCCGCCAGCGTCGGTACGGACAGCCGATCCAGCCGCAGTAGGATCTCCTGACCGCGGCGCGACAGTCCGGCCGCTTCTGCGGCGCCCTCGAGTGCGGCGAGCTCCTCGAGGTCGGCACCGGCGATGAAGTTCCGGCGCTTGCCACTTTTCACCAGGAGAGCGCGGATCTCACCCCGTCGGGCGCCCTCTTCGGCGGCCCTCAGCAGCTCATCCAGCCGGCGCATGACGGCGCGCGTCAGCAAGTTGACCTTGGCGTTGGGGCGATCGAAGGTGAGAGTAGCGAGGCCGTCCCGAACTTCGAGAGTTGGGTCGGGTACTGCTTCGCTCATAGGCTGCCCTCCCTCGCAGGGGCGCTGCCCGGCCCGGGCACCGCCCAGCTGCGCCCGTCCGTCAGAAGATGGGGCGGACCTCGGCGTTGGAGCCGTCCAGGATGAGCGTGTCGGCGCCACCCGAGGACCGATAGGGGACGTTCCAATACAGCTCCTCGAAGGGCAGTTCAAAGCGCGTGTAGATCCACCACCCGCCACGCGGCACCTGGAAGTAGGCCCAGCCGGCCTCGGTCGTGTCGTACAGCGTCTCGCCTCGGGCCTCGACGAGACTGTCCACGAGCTCGACGTAGCGCTCGAACGCGATGTCCTCCCAGGCTGCCAGCACCGCGGTGAACGAGTCGGCTCGTGTGCCGTAGGCACGTTGTAGCTCCGTGTACGCGTCGAAATATCTCTGCTTCTCCCGGTCCAGGCGCCAGAGCTGGCCCTCGAGGTCGTCGAACCTCCGGTAGAGCCGGAAGTACTCCGTGCTGGAACGGTTCATCCCCTCCATCCGCTGGGAGAGGGACTGTAGCTCGGACCGGATGTCGTTCCAGGACCCCTCGGTCTCGCGCCAGCGTTCCTGCGCTACGGAAACCGAGTCACGGAGATCGACGAGGTCCTGCGGCGGCAGCGGCTCGGGCTCGGGCGCTTGCTGAGCCAGCACCTCGAAGATCGAATCCCGGTCGTACGGCAGCAGCGTGATCTCCAGCTGGTGGAGACCGGTTGCCTCTTCGCCTTCACCGCCTGACACGGCGTACACGGCCAGTTGCGTGGATCTCTGGCACGCGGTCAGTAGGAGCAGCACGGCTAGACCCAGGACCCAATGCTTGTTCATTGAGCTCTCCCAGATTAAAGTGTGTGGCCGTTGAATCGCACAAAGCTAGGGAGGAGCTGGGCGGTTTTCAAGCGCCCCGGGCAAGGGTACCGGACGCGCGGCGCGGCTCTCAGAGAGCGCGCCGTGCCGCGCGGATTTGAGTGTGGCTGACTACATGTCTACTGGGTCTGGAAGGAGCGCTTCCCGAGCGGTCAGGCAGACCTCGGGTGCAGCGCGGCCCCGCCGGGCGGCGTGCGTGGCGCTGTTGGCGGCCTCGCTGCTGAGCGGTTGCGGCTACAGCCGCATCCAGGAACTGGGCGAGCAGGCGGCGGTCGCGCGCAACGAGATCGAGGTGCAGTTGCAGCGCCGCGCCGAGCTGGTGCCCGTGCTGGTCGAGACGGTCCAGCGCCACGCGGCCGTTAGCGAGGATGTGATTCGGGCTGTAGCCGATGCGCGGGCCCGACTCGTGCGAGCGGTCAGGTTGAGGGATCTGGCCGCGATCGAGACGGGTAGCGCCGAGCTGTCGAGCGTGCTGGACCAGCTGCTGAGCAGTGCGGGCGGGGATTTGGATCTGCGGACGGATCCGGGCTTCCAGCTCTTGCGCTCGCAGCTGCAGGGAACCGACGAGCAGATCAACCAGGCTGGCCGCAGGTACAACGAGGCCGTTCGCCTCTACAATGACTACATCGGCGGGTTTCCACAGATCGTCACGGCCAAGATAGTCGGAGCGGAGCGGCTCCAGCTTTTCGAGCCCTTCCGGAAGCCCACGTCGCTTCCCGCCGCGGACGAGTAGGGCGGCTAGGTTAGAAGCCTCTTCAGCAGCTCCAGGCCTATCAACACAACCAGCGGGGAGAGGTCGACGCCTCCCGTAGCGGGAAGCGCCCTGCGCACCGGTTCGAGCAGCGGCTCCGTCAGCCGCTTCAGCAGGTCGATCGCCGCGTGATTGGAGTCGGGGGCGGCGAACCAGGAGACGAGGGCGCGCAGGATGATGAGCGCCTCGTATAGGGTGATGATGGTGACCAGCAGCGCACTGATTCTCACGATTGGATCCCGCCCGCTTCGGGTGATTCGCTTCTGTGACCGCTCACCCGTCACTACGGGAGTCGGGAGCTGGCGGTTTCAGCGCCTCCGTCAGAGCCGCCCGCGAGACCTACAAGGTGTAGGTCGGGGCGGATCGGATTCCGGTGGGATGCAAAAAGAGCGGGTCACAGCCCGCTCTGCTGATAGCCGCACAGCGAAGTCGGCCCGCTACTCCACGATGACCTCGTGCAGCCGGTAGTGCTCCGGGTTTACCGCACGGCCGTTCTCCAGCACCTCATAGTGCACGTGCGGTCCCTTGGCGAGTCCGCTGCTGCCCATCGACGCGATCTGATCGCCCCGGCGCACCCGCTCGCCCACCGTCGCCTTCAGGTTCTTCTCGCAATGCGCGTAGCGCGTCCGGTAACCGCTGCCGTGGTCGATCTCCACCGTCCAGCCATAGCCGGGCCGCCAGCCCGCGAAGGTGACCACGCCGTCAGCCGTCGCCACAATGGGCGTACCTCGCTGGTTCGAGATGTCGATGCCCTCGTGGGGCCGCCGCACGTTGAGCAGCGGGTGCCAGCGGCTGCGGCTGAAGGGCGAGGAGAGCCAACCTTGGGCAGGATCGATGGAGGGATAGCTGGCCAGGCGATCGCGTTGCGCATCCATGGTCCGCGCCGCCTCTTCAAGGCTCACCTGGAGGAGATTCGACTGGCGCAATAGGCGGTTCAGGTCGGAGCCGACGCCGAAGACCTCGGACCCCAGCGCACGGTCGAGCTGGTACAGCGGCTGGCTCTCGATCGAGTGCGTGCCGGGTCCGCCGATACCCACCTGGCGCACCTCAGTGTCGATTTCCGGCAGGCCGGCCAGCACGCGGAAGCGCCGGTCTCGCTCCGAGATCGCCGCGAGCGACTCGCTCAACTGGTCCACCGTCTCCCGCATGCGATCGACGTCTGCCGCCAGCAGCTCGTTCTCGCGCTGCAGCCGCCCTGCCCTCGCCAGGTCAGCCAGCTGCAGCACGAGCGCCCCGGACGCCAGGAGGACGAAGAGAAATAGAGCAGCGATTCCTGCTGTGGCGAAGCGGAGCAGGCGCCGCGAGATGTGTACAGTATGGGCCGGCTGCGACGGGTCAGTAATAACCAGGAACGTCAGGCGGTCTCGTTCCATTCGCGCTCGGGTCCGAACGGTCCGTTTCTGAGGCGCGCCCATCGGTTACTCCCTGCACTGTCCCTTCCGCAAGCGACACGCGTCCCCTGCGGGGAAAACAGCTTTACCGATGGAGGAGGGGGCGGCGGCCACGATAACAGCTTCCGGCGGTAGTGTCAAGCACCGCGCCGCTGGTTAGAGGGTGCAACATCTGTTCCCACGCGAGGCTTTACAGCTTAAGTCGCAATCCCACAACCAATTAGGCGAAACAATCGCCCGCTGCGGCACGTAGGGAATTCGGTAATTATTTCACCGCGACCGCGCGGCTTTGACCGAATCCCGGCTGAATCCCCAGTTGCGCGCTCAGCCGCCCGTCGGCAGTATTGAGGCGCCCCGTGCAGCAGTTGCAGAGCTGGAGAGATGCCGGCTGCCAGCCGGCCCGGACCGGAGTGTCCAGTTGTTAGGACTCTACATCCTCGCCGCCATGCTCGGCGGCGGCCTGCTCCTCTTCTCGGTCCTGAGTGGCGCTCACCATGATGTCGGCGATGTGGACGCATCCGGGCTGGACGCTCATCTGTCGGGCGTCGATGCGGATGTGTCCGGCGTCGACGTGCACGCAGATCATGACATCCATGTGGCCCATGATGCCGCTGGCGAGTTGGTGCTGGGTCTTTTCCGGCCTCGCAACATCATCTTCTTCCTGACCGCATTCGGTTTCACGGGAACACTGCTCACCCTCTTCGGCAACGCACCGAAGCTGACGTTGTCGCTCGCGCTGGTGATGGGCGGAGGTGCGATGCTGCTCACACACGCGCTGTTCACCTGGCTGAGACGGAGCGAGATCGGCATCGACGCGCTGAACGAGCGGGAGATCGAGGGTCGTGCGGCGCGGGTAGTATTGCCGCTGTCACCGGGCGAACGGGGCCGAGTCGCCTGTCTGATTGCTGATCGAGAACACTACATCACGGCGCGTCTGGCTGCCGACGTCAGTGAGCCTGTGGCGGCAGGTGGCGAGGTCGTGATACTGCGTGTCGAGGATGGGGTGGCGGAGGTGGTTCCCTTCGACATGCTGGAACTTCCACCTCCAGAAAGTTGAGGTAGCCGCGTGGATGCGGATACTGCTGTCGTCTTGGGCTTGGTCGGCCTTGGGGTGCTGACTGCTCTCATCTATACGGTCAGGTCACTCATCGTGATCTGCCAGCCGAACGAGATGGTGGTGATCACGGGGCGTAAGCGGGTTACCGCTGACGGGCGCCGGGCGGGCTACCGGCTGTTGCACGGTGGCCGGACTATCCGTGTGCCCATTATCGAGCGCGTCTCGCGGATCGACCTGGGCACGCTGCCGATCGAGGTGGTGGTGAAGAACGCCTACTCGAGGGGCGGGATCCCGCTCATCGTCCACGGCATCGCCAACGTGAAGATCAGCGCACGGGACCCGATCGCGCACAACGCTGCTGAGCGGATGCTCGAGAAGCCGTTCGAGGAGATCATGCAGATCGCTAAGGACACGCTCGAGGGCAACCTGCGCGGCGTGCTGGCGACGCTGACTCCTGAGGAGGTGAACGAGGATCGCCTGAAGTTCGCCCACAGGCTGATCGAAGAGGCGGACGAGGACATGCAGAGGCTGGGCCTCGAGCTCGACACGCTGAAGATTCAGAACGTCACCGACGAGGTGAGCTACCTGGACTCGATCGGCCGGCAGCAGACGGCGGAGATCCTCAAGAAGGCGCGAGTCGCGGAAGCGCAGCGCAGCTCGGAGGCGGAGCAGACCGAGGCGGCGGCACGGCAGGCGGCCAAGGTAGCCCAGATCCGGGCCGACCTGGCCATCGTGGAGGAGAACAACCGCCTGCGGGTGCGTACGGCCGAACTGGAGGCCGAGGCGCTGGCGAAAGAGAGGGCGGCGCCGGTCGCCGGTGAGCGGGCCAAGGTGGTGGCCGAGCAGGATCTGCAGCAGGAGCGGATCGCGCTGGAGCAGCGGCGGCTGGAGGCGGATGTCCTCTTGCCAGCGCGGGCGGAGCGTGAGGCGATGGAACAGCGGGCGAAGGGCGCCGCGGCGTCGATCAGCGAGGATGGTCGTGCCCGCGTCTTCGTGCTCGACCAGATGATCAAGCTCTACCTCGGCGCTGGCAGCGAGGCCGAGCGCATCTTCATCCTCAACATGCTGCCCGAGATCATCCGCGAGTTGGCGTCATCAAGCTCACCGAGCAGATCGAGGCGGCGACGGGGGTCAATATCCTGAGCCGTCTGGGGGCACAGGCGAGCACGAAGGTCGAGGAGCAGGAGGCCGAGTCTTAGATCCTGCTCAACACGCCGGGCCGGCGCCCATCTAGCGGCGGGACGCCGGCCCGACGACTACACCATCGTTGTGCACCCTGCCTGCAGTCTCCGGAAAGTCCAGCTGGCCGAGCGAGTCGACTAGGAAGCTGCCCTTTCCTGTAGGATCGGCGCTTACCACACCCGGCGGGCGCTGCCACGTCGGACGCAACAGGGCCTCGACCACCCGCCCCTCACCATCCATGGCCGCGCAGGCGATACCGCCACGGTTCAGGGGCTCCTCCATGTTGAACGGTCCGTAGGTGAGGAGATTCCCGAGTGAATAGAGGATGAGCGCCTCGCCTCTCCACTCCGCCGCCCGCAGCACGTGCGGTCCGTGTCCGACCACCAGCGCCGCTCCCGACTCTGCCGCGGTGCGCGCGAAGGCCACCGAGTTGCCACGGTCCTCGCCGAGGAAGATCTCGTTCCTGTCGGGCGTGCGCTGTGCCGCACGCCCCTCGGCCCCCATGTGCATCGTCACGACGAGTCGGCGGTAGCGCGCCGCCGCGCGCGACACGTGGCGGCGGACGGCATCAAGATCGCGTGGGTCCGGCCCGACGATGAAGGGACTGAATCCGAGAATCGCGACGGTGTCACCGCCCGGAGCGGGGATCAGCGTAGGCAGCGTGTCGACGCCGGTGATGTACACACCTGCCTGGGACAGGTGGGCGACCGTGGCCGCGAGCCCCTCCGGTCCCGCGTCCATGGCGTGGTTGTTGGCCAGGTTGGCCACGACCACCGCCGGCGCGGCAAAGCGCGCCAGCGCGGCTGCCGCGGCCACGGGCTGGCGAAAGGCATAGCAGTGGGTCGAGCCGGGTCGGCACTTGGCCGGGGCAGGGCCCTCCCCAATGGCACCTTCGAGGTTCAACAGCACCACGTCTGCGCCTTCCAACAGCGGGCGCAGCGGTGCCAGCAGGGTATCGGGGTCGGGGAACGAGTTGACGCGCTGGCCCAGGCGTCCGGCGGCTGGAGCCACCCAGAGCGTATCGAGGTTGTTGCCCAGCATGATGTCGCCGCCCGCACACACGCGCAGCGCGGCTGCCCGCGCCGGCTCGGCGGCCGCCGGCGGGGCGGTATCGCGCGGTGCGGGAGCGATGGTGTCGGGGACTGCCGGCGCGGCTGTGTCAGGTTCGATGGCCGGTGGACGTGCGGTGGTTGTGTCCACCGGTTCCTGCTGGGGTGGCGGCTCGCCGCGTGGCAGGCGTGGCGCACAGGCGGCGAGGACCAGGCAGGCGACGACCGCTGCCCGTCGCGCATGCCGTGCTCGGACGGCGGCGGCGCGGCGGGCCGGCCGTCGGCCCCCGAGCGTCAGCGAGTCAGGTTTCACTCCTTGGGAAGAGGACCGCGTGGCGCTGCACGCGCTCACCCGCCAGGTCGAGCGAGGGGTAGGCGGCGAGCTGGGAGGGCTCGCCCTCAGGGCCGAGGGCCTGCCAGAGCTCGTGGCTCTTGCCCGGCATGAACGGGCTGAGCAACAGCGCCAGCCGCGCGAGGGTGCGTGCGAGGCCGGCGAGCACGGTGTCCAGTTCCGCGCTGCGGGACGGGTCCTTGGCCAGCTTCCAGGGGGCCTTCTCCTCGATGAACACGTTCGCGGCGCCCGCCAGCTGCATAGCGGCGGCGATGCCCTGGTGGAGCAGGTAGCCGTCCATCGTCTCGCGATAGGTCGCTAGCGTCTCCTGGGCGCGCCGGTCGAGGTCGGTCTCCTCACCGCTGGGCACGACCCCGTCGCGATACTTGTGAATCATAGCCAGCGCGCGATTCGCCAGGTTGCCCAGGTCGTTGGCGAGGTCGGCGTTGTAGCGGTCGTCAAAGCGCTGCCAGGTGAAGTCGGCGTCGCCGTTCCAAGGAACTTCACGCAGCAGGAAGTAGCGCAGCGGGTCAGGTCCGTGACGCTCCCTGGCGCTCGTCAGGGTTACGGGCGCGCCAACCGACTTGGACAGCTTGCGGCCCTCCCAGTTGATGTAGCCGTGCGCCCAGACGGTCTTCGGCAGCTCGACTCCGGCGGCCATGAGCATGGCCGGCCAGATGATGCAGTGGTGGCGCGTGATCCCCTTGCCGATCACGTGGAGTTGAGCCGGCCACCACCCACTGTGGTGCTCCTCCGGAAAGCCAACGGCCGACAGATAGTTGATCAGTGCGTCGTACCAGACGTAGACGGCGTGGTCAGGATCGCCGGGGAAGGGAATCCCCCACTCGCGCTGCGGTCGCGAGACCGATATGTCCTGCAGACCTTCCGCGACAACGTTGCGGATCTCGTTGCGGCGGATCTCCGGCTGCACGAACTCCGGGTGCTCGTCAATATGCCTGAGCAGCCGATCACGGAAAGCGGACAGCTTGAAAAAGTAGTTGTCCTCCTTGGTCCAGGCGATCTCACGATCCGGGTGCTCCGGGCAGCGCCCCTCGACCAGGTCCTTCTCCTGCTTGAAAGTCTCGCAGCGCTCGCAGTAGTAGCCTTCGTAGGTACCCTCGAAGATGTAGCCAGCCCGCCTGGTCCGCTCGATCATCTCCACCACGGCGCGCGTATGCCGAGACTCCGTGGTGCGGATGAAGTCGTCGTGGCTGATCCTCAGCTCGTCCCACGCGGCCGAAAAGACGGTCGCCATTTCGTCGACCCAGGCCTGCGGCGAGAGCCCAGCTTCAGCGGCCGGCTGCAGGATGGTCTGTGAGTGCTCATCCATCCCGATCACGAAGTGCACATCATCCCCGCGGAGCCGCCGGTAGCGCGCGATCGCGTCTGCCCCGATCTTCTCGAAGGCATGGCCCAGGTGAGGGTCGCCGTTGGAGTAGTCGATCGCTGTTGTGATGTAGAATCTCGACAACGGTCAAACCCTCAGCTGCTGCGTGATCTCCGACGTGCCTCGGCCGTCTCGCGCTTCAGATCCTCCAGCCCGATCGTTCGTAGCTCGCCGGACGGACCTCTCAGCGTCACGCGGGTCGCGAAGATGCTGACCGACACCACCGTCTCCTCGCCCACCTCAGTGCGCACCTGTCGGCCCTCCTTCGGGAATCGCTTCCGCGCTTGCACATAGAAGTCGTGCTCGTAGCGTAGTGAGCACATCAGGCGCCCGCAGGCGCCCGATATCTGCGAAGGGTTGAGTGAAAGGCTCTGATCCTTCGCGAGCTGCAAGGTCACCGGCTTCAGCTCGGGCAGCCAGTTGGACGAACAGAGCTCACGTCCGCACCGCCCTACCCCATCTAGCCGCTTCGCTTCGTCCCGCACACCGATCTGCTTGAGCTCGATCCGCGTGCGGTACTGCTTGGCCAGACTGCGCACCAGCACGCGAAAGTCGACCCGTTTGTCCGCGGTAAAGTAGATGATCAGCTTGTTCCGATCCCACTGCCACTCGGCATCGCTGATCTTCATCTTCAGTTTGTGCTCCAACACCATACGGCGGACGTCCTGGCGGACATCGCCTTCCTCGGCGCGCAGGCCGAGTGCTCGCTCGACATCCACCGGTGCGGCGCGCCGCAGCACCTTCCTACCCGGCATGCTGTTTAGGTCGCACTCAGCGTATGCCTGGCACTTCGTCTTGGCCAAGGCGCCCACCGCACTGACCATCCCGAGGTCCTGTCCGCGGTCGGCCTCGACGACCACGTATTCCCGCACCCTTACCGGCGGGACCACGTGCGCTGTGAAGAACTCACGCCGCTTGCCCTTGAACAGCACTTCGATCAGCTGCGGCTCCGGCCCCCTGCAGATGATCCTGTCTGCTGGGGAGGGCAGCGGGGGTGCGGGCCGCTCGGTCGACCCGTTGCCGCTTTGCTTTGCTTGATCAGTCACCAGCCCAGGCACCCAGCTTGCGGTATTTCGCGTAGCGACGCTCGAGCAGCTCCGGCAGCGGCTGCTCGTACAACTGGGTAAGATGTCGCCTCATGGCTTCCGCTAGGATCTCGGCTGTGCGATCCCAGTCCTGGTGTGCGCCTCCCTCGGGTTCTGGTACCACCTCCTCGATCACGCCCAGCTCGTAGAGGTCCGGTGCCGTCAGCCTCAGCGCGGCTGCGGCCTGTGCGCGCACGTCCTCGGTGTTTTCTCTCCACAAGATCGACGCGCAGCCTTCCGGCGAGATGACTGAGTAGATCGCGTACTCGAGCATCAGGATCCGGTCGGTGACGCTCAGGCCCAGCGCGCCACCGCTGCCGCCCTCGCCGATCACCACGGCAAGGATCGGGGTCTCGATCAGTGACATCTCGAGCAGGTTGCGGGCGATGGCCTCAGCCTGGCCGCGCTCCTCAGCGCCGATCCCCGGGTACGCCGCCGGTGTGTCGATGATCGTGACTACTGGCCGCTTGAACTTCTCAGCGATCCGCATCATGCGCAGGGCCTTGCGGTATCCCTCCGGGTGCATCATAGCGAAGTTGCGGCTCAGGTTCTCCTTCGTGCTGCGTCCCTTCTGCTGGGCGATCACCATGAGGGAGCGGCCGTCGAAGCGCGCCCAGCCGCTAACCACGGCGGGGTCGTCGCGAAACGCGCGGTCACCATGCAGCTCGATGAAGTCGGTGAAGACGCGGTCGATGATATCGAGCGCGTGCGGGCGCTGCTGGTGCCGGGCAATCTGCACGCGCTCCATGGGAGTGAGCGCCTTGAAGGTCTCGGCCTGCAACTCCTGCAAGCGGGCCTCCAGCTTCCTGAGCTCAGCCTCCACGTTGAGCCCCCTTGCGTCGGCCAGCTCTTTCAGGCGCCTGATCTGGGACTTGACCTCCCCGATCGAGCGTTCGAACTCCTGATGAGTCGCCATGATCGCCGCTGAGGATGACTATTGGGAACAGCGCACAAGCTAGTAAGATAGCAGAACGACGCGACAAGGATAGGCGGTCAGGTCTGGCCCCAACGACCCGGCTGCGCCTAGCTTGGCACCTCCACCAGGCGTACCCGCTGCGCCCCGAAGATGGCGCGCAGCTGCGCCAGCAGGCTAGGCTCGGGCATTACGGAGAGCGCTCGCGAGCGCAGTCGCGACGGCTCGTCGTCGCCGTTTCGCAGCAACACCTGGATGGCGGTGGGGCCGGGGTGGGCACGCGCGATCCGGATGACCTGCTCGAGGCGTTCAGCGTCCAGCTCCATACCGCCCTCGAGCTCGAGGCACACGGCAACCCGCCCGCTGTCGTAGAGGCTGTCGAGAGGCAGGACCTCGTCGAGGAAGAGGGGCGGGTTCCCTTCGTCCCGCTCGCGGCCCGAAACGCTGCCGCGCAGCAAGACGGGCTTCCCAACCTCGAGCACATCGCGGTGCCGACTCCAGGCGTCGCGGAAGGCGAGAGCGGTGGCCGTACCGTGGTAATCCTCGAACGTGAGGCGCGCCCACTCCGAGCCATCCTTGCGCGAGATGCGGCGCGCGACCTCGGTCACCACGCACGCGACTTCCACCTTCCGGTCGCGTCGGGCGACCAGGTTGCTGGTGTTCACGCGGCGCGCGTAAAGGTCCACCAGGTCACGGTGAGCGTCGAGCGGGTGGCCCGAGACGAAGAAACCGACCAGCTCCTTCTCGCGCGCCAGCTTCTCCGCCTCTGACCACTCGGGAAGTTCCGGCAGCGGCGGCGCCGGCCGCCCAGCGGGTCCGTCGTCGCTGCCGAACAGGCTGTGCTGGCCCAGCTCACGCTCCCGCTGCTGAAGCTGCGCCTCGCGCAGCGTGGCCTCCAGGCCCTCAGCGAGGCCGGCGCGCGATGCGAGTCCGTCGAAAGCGCCGGCTCCGATCAGTGCTTCGATGACGCGCTTGTTGTTGAGGCGCAGGTCGACCCGGCTGCAAAAGTCGAAGAGCGACGTGAAGGGAGCATCCTCTTCGCGGGCCCGGATGATCGAGTCGATAGCCGACTTGCCGACGCCGCGGATCGCGCCGAGGCCGAAGCGGATGGCACGATCGCTGACCACGGTGAACTTGTAACCTGACTCGTTCACATGAGGCGGAAGCACCTCCAAGCCCAGGCTGCGGCATTCGGCGATGTAGCCCACCACCTTGTCCGTGTTGCCGATCTCCGAGGTCAGCAGCGCGGCCATGAATTCGCCCGGGTAGTGTCGCTTGAGCCAGGCGGTCCGGTAGGACAGCACCGCGTACGCCGCGGCGTGCGCCTTGTTGAAGCCATAGCGACCGAACGTCTCCAGCAGCGATGCGACATGCTCGGCGTCGCGCCGGCTCACCCCGCGCTCGCAAGCCCGGTCGATGAAGCGGCCGAGCTCCTGGCGGATGAGCACGGGATCCTTCTTACCTACGGCCTTTCTGAGCACGTCGGCTTCGGCGAGGCTGAAGCCAGCCATCGCGTTCGCCGCCCGCATCACTTGCTCCTGGTAGGTGATCACGCCATAGGTCGGCTCGAGGATGTCTTCCAGGCTGGCGTGCGGGTAGCTGACCTGCTCGCTGCCGCGCTTGCGCCGGATGTATACGTCGGTCATGCCGGAGTCGAGAGGGCCGGGACGGATGAGCGCGTTGACCGCGATAAGGTCGTCGAAGCGATCGCAGCGCATGGTCCGCAGCTTGTCCGTGGCCAGGGAGGACTCGAACTGGAAGACACCGGCCGTCGCGCCGCTGGCCAGCATCTCGTAGACCTCGGGGTCGTCGAGGCCGATCTCGTCCCAGTCGATCTCGATTGCGTGACGCTGGCGGACCATCTCGGCGGCGTCGCTGATCACGGTGAGCGTGCGTAAGCCGAGAAAGTCGAACTTCAGCATGCCGCAGCGCTCCAGGCTGACCATGTCGTATTGCGTGATCACTAGGTCGCCGTTCTCCGACTCGGCCCCCGCACCGCGCGTTGTCGCGGTCATGACGGGTACGTAGTCCGCCAGCGGGCCGGGCGCGATGACCACCCCCGCGGCGTGCACCGAGGTGTGCCGTGCCAGGCCTTCCAGCGTGGCGGCGTAGTCGAGCAGTTCTCTGTAGCGTGCCTCCCCTTCATAGAGGGTTCTCAGCTCCTCGACCCGCTTGACGGCCTCCCTCACGCCAAGCGAGTAGCCCGGCGAGCTGGGGATCAGCTTGGCGATGCGGTCGGTCTCCGCTGGCGTGAACCCGAGTGTGCGTCCCACGTCGCGCACCGCGGCCCTGGCCTGCATGGTCCCGAAGGTGACGATCTGGCCCACCGAATCGGCGCCGTACTTGGTTCTCACATACTCGATGACCTCACCGCGCCGCTCATAGCAGAAGTCAACGTCGATATCGGGCAGCGAGACGCGATCCGGGTTGAGGAAGCGCTCGAACAGCAGACCGAAGCGGAGAGGATCGATATCCGTGATCCGCAGCGCGTAGGCCACCAGCGAACCCGCCGCGGAGCCCCGGCCCGGACCCACAGGGATGCTGGCCTCCCGCGCTGCGCGGATGAAGTCCCAGACGACGAGGAAGTAACCGCTGTAGCCGAGCTTGGTGATGACGCCGACTTCGAAGTCCAGCCGCTCGCGCACCTCCGGCGGCAGCGGCTCGCCGTAGCGCTCTCTGGCACCGCCCTCCGCCAGCTCGCGCAACAGGTCATCCTCCGACTTGTAGTCCTGCGGCCGTGGGAATTCGGGCAGGTAGAGCTTCTCCTCGAACTCGACGTCACAGAGCTCCGCCACTCTGAGCGTGTTCTCCAGCAGCTCAGGTCGATCGGGGAAGCTCACGGCCATCTCTTCCGCCGACTTGAAGTAGCTCTCCTGTCCGTAGAAGCGCAGCCGCTTCGGATCGTCCCGATCCTTGCCGGTGCCGATGCAGAGTAGGATGTCGTGGGCCTCGGCGTCCTCGCGGTTCAAGTAGTGGGCGTCGTTCGTGGCGACCAGCGGGAGCCCGAGCTCCTCGGCCAGCTGGTAGATGCCGCTCCGCACCGCGTCCTCGCCGGGGATCCCGTGATCCATCACCTCCAACCAGTAGTAGCCGTCGCCGAACAGGCGGGCGTGCCACTCGGCGGCGGCTTTCGCCCTGCCGTACCGGTCCGCCACCAGATACAGCGCCAGCTCGCCCGACATGCAGGCCGACAGACAGATCAGCCCGCCCGCGTATTCTTCCAGGACCTGGCGGTCGATACGCGGCCGCCGATAGAAGCCCTCGACGTGACCGATCGAGACGAGCTTCACCAGGTTGTGATAGCCCTCCAAGTTCCGGGCAAGCAGGACCAGGTGGGCGTAATCGGCGGGCGCGTCCGGCGGCAGCTCCTTCGAGCGCCGATCGCCGAAGGCCACGTATGCCTCGCAGCCGATGATCGGCTTGATGCCTCGGGCCCGCGCGGCGTCGTAGAAGCGCCGGGCCCCGTGCAAGTTGCCATGATCGGTGAGGGCGAGCGCCGGCATACCAAACTCGACGGCGCGGTCGACCAGCGCATCCAGCTTGTTCGCGCCGTCCAGTAGTGAGTACTCGCTGTGCGTGTGCAGGTGGACGAAGGACATGGCCGCCTACGTGCCCGCGTCAGCCGCGGGGGAAGTCTGTTCCGTGCAGCGGAATGAATCGAGTAGGATCTCGAGCTGGCGCAGGTAGGGGTACTTGTTCGTGCCCGGCGCGAACAGCCAGGCGTCCATGTAATAGGTACGATCCTGGCCAGGGCAGACGATCGCGCGCGTAATGAACGGTCCCGCCGCAGGGAAGTCAGAGCGGTCCTGCCAGACGCCTCGGAGTTCGAGGGCGGTGCGACCAGCCACCTGCACGCTGCCGAAGCGAACGCCCTCCTCGAGGATGTCCTGCGGCGGATCGTATGCCCTCTCGTCGATCTGTTCACGCCAGGCGCGCAGTGAAGCGGGCGTGACCTCGGCCGTTCCGGTCGTCCAGCTGAGAGCCAGCGACCGCAACAGGTCGGTATCGCCCTGACGGTACGGGTTCGCGAAGCGGAACAGCGAGTCCGTCCGCTGGTGCATGTAGACCTTCGGCACCGTTAGCGTGAAGCCGAAGCCCGCCAGCACCTGGGACAGCGAGTCGTTGACCCCGGTCGTGTACATCCTCTCGGTGATCCACCCGTCGTACTTCTCGAGCAGGCGCTCGTACAGCTGCGGAAGCAGCGCGCGCGCCGCCTGAGCCTGGCCCTCGCGCGGCAGTAGCAGCACGCTGATCAGCTGCGCGCGGGCCCACCTCCCCGTGATCTCGAAGATGGCGGGTGGGCTCAGGTCCGGCTGTTCCGAGTCCTCCAGCAACTCGCCGACGAGCCGATCGTCTCGCGTCCCCAGGATCACCACCTGCTGCCAGAGACGGAAATCGTTCCAGAGCGTGTCGTCAGGCGCGACGAAGGTCACCGTGAAGACCCGCTCCTGCCGGCTCGTGAAGACCGTGCGTTCCAGCGCGGCCATCATGTCAGGGCCGACTTCCTCCCAGAGCGCGGCATCGGCGCGTACGATGACGCTGTCGCGCTCGCCGAACGCCTGCGGCGCCCTGCACCCCGGCTGCGCGAGCACGAAGAGACCCAGCAGGGGCAGTAGGGTTCGCCGGTCGATCATCGAGGCGGACATGGCACAACGCTCGACTGTGTCGAGAAGGCGACTCGCTGGCGGATCATTGGGCTAACATATAGCGCCCGCGCTCACTCGGACAGGTCGGTCATCCAGCGCCCGTCGAGATACTCGACCCGTCGCGGTTCCTCGATCTCGGCCACGCGATCCACGAGCGACTGGATGCGCCGGGCCAGCTCCGCGACGCTGGCGACCGCCTGCCGCTGCTCCTCCGGTAGCGCTTTCGCTTCTTCCTCCAGCAGCTGAACCTCGGCGACCAGCGCGGCGAGCGGGTTGTGGATCTCGTGCTTCAAGGCGACCGCCATTTCGCTGGTCGCCGCCGCGCGCTCGGCGGCCAGGCGGCCCCGGTACTCGCGGCGCAGCAATTCGGCCAGCTCGCCGATCCCGATGCCGAGGCTGACGATCGCCAGGAACATCGCGGCCGCAAAGACCAAGTGCTCGCCACCGAACACAGCCGCTCGGTGAGCGAGCCACTCCACCACGACGAACAGCACGAGCGCAATGGCGATTGAAGCGAAGGTCCCGCGCCGGCCGTAGTAGAAGGAGAGAGCGATCGTAGGGATGAGCATGGCGGTCCAGAGTACCTCCATGGCGGGCCAGCCCAGGGGCGCCAGCAGCAGGGGGTGCAGGCCTGCGGCGAGATACATGAGCGCGCAGAGTATGAGGATCCCGCGCGGGCGGACGAGCAGAGCCTGTGTCTTGGATAGTGTCGGGCGATGCATCGGAGATTCACCAGCCGTGGCGTTGGCTTCAAGCCTCGGGAGCCCGCTCCCAGCTCTGGCTCAATATCGGGGGCGTCCGGGGCGGGAGCAACGGCGAAGTCCGCGTGCACAAGATGCTTGACAACCCGCGCCCCGCTTATTATTTGGCCTTCGAATGCCCTGGGTTTCAGTCTCCCGGGCGTCCGATCACGGGTTGAGTGTCCTTCTCACGCGGACGCTCGTCAGCGATTCCTCAGGAGGAGGGAGATGAGCGCGATTCACCGTCGTCCCATCGATCCCGACGACTTGTTCGCCGCTCGCGACGAGGACGAGTACGAGGACGAGTACGAGGACGAGGAGGAGTACGAGGACGAGGACGAGGACATCGAATTCGAGGAGGAACTTGAGGAGGATTACGAGGAGGAGTTCGACGACTACGAGGACGACGCTCTCAGCCGTCGGCGACGTCGTGAAGAGTGGGAATGAAGGGCGTCGTGCGCGAGGAGGGCGAGTGATGCGAGGGCCCAAGGGGCCCTCGCGTGTTTTGAGGCCGCGTGCCCAGGTGGCCGTTCCCCTGGTATTTGTACTGCTCCTCACGGGTCATGGCGCGCAGGCCGCCTACCCCCAGGCCGCCGACACCACGCTGAGCCAGCTGGTGGCGTTCGCGCTGGAATCGCCCCAGCTGCCGGTGATGGCGGCGGGTCTCCTGGATACGATTGGTGGTCGCTTGTCGGGGACGCCGACGGGCACCCGTGCCGAGGCCTGGGCAGCGGGCTGGCTGCGCAGCTTCGGGCTCGACTCGGTCTGGTATGAGATCGTGCGGATCCCGGTTTGGCGCCGAGGCGAGACGAGCGTGCGCGTGCTGCAACCGGGGGCGCTGCGGCATCGTCGGATCGTCGCCGCGGCCTACGGCTACTCGCCCGGCATCAGCGTCGACTCGGTACCGCTGGTCGACGCCGGACGAGGCGATCCGCAGGTGATCGAGGCGCTCGGCCCGCAGGCGCGGGGGGCGGCGCTGCTCACCGACGGTGTGGTGACCTCGGGGTTGATCGCGGCGGCGGTGCAGGCCGGTGCGCTGGCGATCTTGCGGATCTCCTTCGAGCCGGGACGTCTGCCGCAGGCACGCGTCGCGCCCGTGGCGGAGCCGCCCGCGCCGCTGCCGCTGCTGGCCGTCGCCCGCGAGGACGGCCTCTGGCTGCGCCGGCAGCTGGCGGCGGGCCCGCTGAGTCTGGGGCTGCGCGTGGTCACGGAGACGCGGCCGGGTGTGGTGGCGAACGTGGTAGGCGAGTGGCGGGGCCGTGACCCGGATGTCGCGGAAGACGTGTTCCTCGTGGGTGCGCACCTCGACGCCTGGGATCTGGGCGATGGTGCGGTCGACAACGGCACCGGCGTGCTCGCCGTGATGACGGCGGTGGGGGCGCTGGCGCGCGCCGAGCAGCGACCGCGGCGGACGGTGCGGGTCGTGTTGTTCGCGGCCGAGGAGCTGGGGCTGTGGGGGTCGCGGGACTACGTGCGTACGCACGCCCCGGCGCTCCCGAACCTGGTGGCGATGATGAACCTGGATATGGTCGGTGCCCCGCAGGCCTATGGCGCCACTGGCCACGCGGAAGCAGACACGCTGTTCGCCCGGCTGGCGCTGCAGCCGCAGCTCCGCGATCTGGGGATGGTCACCGAGGTGAACCACGGCGGCGGCCCGGGCAGCGACCACCAACCCTTCTTGCTGGCTGGTGTGCCGACGATCTACGTCCAGAGCTCGCTGCCCCCGGAGACGCCGCGCTGGTACCACAACGCCGCGGACACGTTCGACAAGATCGACTTGGAGGCGGTGCGCGGCGTGGCGGCAGCGGTCGCGGCGGCGGCCTGGGCCCTGGCCGACCACCCGGGCCGGCCGCTTCGCCACCTGAGCCCGGAGGAGACACGCGCGCTGATCCAGCGCCTGGGCTGGTGAGCCGGGGGGCTGACCCCGGCGCAGCGGGCGGTTATATTGATAGTCCCACGTGTCAGTTGTTCAGGGGCCTGTAGCTCAGGTGGTTAGAGCGCACGCCTGATAAGCGTGAGGTCGGTGGTTCGAGTCCACCCAGGCCCATTTGGGCAGGGCTTTTTCTTTTTGCTATCGCCTCGCGGTCCGCGGTGACAAATACGGTGACAAATGGGGATTAGTGCCCTATATTAAGGTATGTAAGTGGCTTGCAAGGGTTGAGGCGAGGAGGCCCCGTGACACGCACGCGAACCCGCTCGAGGATCTATTGGCGAGACCGGGGCGGACAGCGCCGTGGCTACGGCGACTTCCGTGACTACGCCGATGTGGGCGGTGGGCGCGAGGCCCTTATACTGCCCGGGCAGAAGGTTGCGACCACGGATCCCGTGGTCGCTGAGAAACTGGCTGTGGATCGCCTCAAGGTGCTTGAGGAGCGCCGTCGCGGCCGTGCCCTCCTTGGAGTCGAGCGGCAAGTGGGACTCGCCGAATTCGCTGAGTACCATCTGGTTCAGAAAGCTCGGACAGGCCAGTTCACTGAGCAGTGGCTCGCGGCTGTCGAAAAGCACTTGCGGACCGCACTCGATTATCTGGGCGCTGAGCGAGACCTAGCCTCAATTCGGGTTGCGGACATCCAGAAGTACGCCGGTTACATGCAACAGCTCCCAAACGGCCGCGGCGGGACCCTGAGTGGGGGTTCTGTCCGCAAGTACCTGAACTCACTATCCAACCTCTATCGTCGCGCGGTTGCAGAGAGCGTGGTTCCACCCGGCTACAACCCGGTAGCAGCGCTCATTGAAAAGCCTACAGCGGGGCGACGTGAGGCCAGATGGCTAGAGGTCCACGAAGCCGCGTTGCTACTGGAATCGGCCCGTAGCCATCGACCCGAACGTCCCGAGATGGCTCAACCCCATCTGTACCCGATCGTCGCCACGTTTCTGCTTACGGGAGGAAGAGAGTCAGAAGTGCTCGGACTTGAGGTGGAAGACGTCTCGTTCGACCGGAAGGTTATCGCTTTCCGTCCGAACCGGTGGCGGCGACTCAAGACCTCCACTAGCCATCGAAGCGTGCCGCTTTGGCCTCAGCTCGAAGAGATCCTCCGGCCTTACGTCTTCGGTGGGAGTAGCCCTCCGGGCTCACTGCTATTCCCATCGGTCCGAGGTCCGCATGAGAGTATGATCACCGATCTGCGAAAAGCTTTGGATGCGATCGCGGTTCGGGCTGGCTGGAAGGCGGGTGAGATTCGGACGAAGATGTTCAGGCACACCTATTGTGCGGCCCGGCTGCAGACCTTGGATCGGGGCGCGCCCGTGAGCGACTACACCGTCGCAAGGGAGCTCGGGCACGGTGGCCGGGCAATGGTCGAGCGAGTCTACGGCCATCTGGGCCAGATCCGGCATCGGTCAGAGGTGGTAGAGTACCGGGTGGAGCAGTATGCAGACGTGCTTGGGGAGCGGTTGGCGGCTCTTCGGGCTCAAGCTGACCAAGGCTGATGCGTTCGCGTAGGGAGTGTGGGGAGGGAGGCGGATGATGAAGAAACTGAACGCTCGCCAGCAGGCTTTCGTCGATATCTATACTAACCCGGAATCCCGCGGCTTCGGGAACGCGACGAAGGCGGCAGAGCTCGACCGGGAGACATTCATTCATAACGCTCTTCAATTGGCTAGGGCTGGCTTGACGATGACGGGCAGTGTGTGGTGGACCGCGGACCACGATTGCCAGCTTTCCAGACGAATCGAAGGGGTGGCGTAGGTGCTTGATACTCTCATACTGAATCTGCTGGGCTGTTTCCTGGGCGCGCTCTTCATTGCAGGCTTCGTACTGGATCAGTGGTTTGATAAGGTATTGCGGAGAGAGCACCCTCAAGTCTGGCAAGCGCTGGGTTCTCCTACTTTTGCCAGGCGAAGCCTGAGGACTCAACTTGCCTGTACTCGTTTCTTGTGGCGCAGCGAGTACCTGAGGCTCAGGAACCGGAAGCTTACTCTCCTCGCCAGGTTCGAGAAGCTTGTGGTGATAGCCTTTTCCGTCGGTTTCGTCGCGATGCTGCTTTTGTACCCTGAGCTCGCTCGCGGAGAACGCATCAAACTCTGGTGAAGCAGAAATAGCGATTGGGGAGGAGGTTGATGGGGAACACGACCGGACGGCGGAACGCCAGAAAAGCTGGACGAAAAGCTGCGACGAAGTCCAAGAAGGCAGGTGCCAGGCCATCTCGGTGCGGCAATGCTGCAGGGAAAGGTGCGGGGGTGCGCGGCAGGCCATTCCAACTAGGCTACGACCCGCGGCGGAACTACACCAAGCCGGGCTCCGGCCGACCGCCGAACGAGTTCAGGCACATGATGGGTGAGGGTGTGGACGGGGCCACCGAGAAGGTGCTCCGCGCCCTGGACGAACGAGATGTCGATGACAATCGTTTTTGGCAGGCGCTCGAGTTCGCGGCACGGTACTCCAAGAAGCGGGCCGAGCTCGAGGGCGATGAAGGGGAGAGCAAGCCGTATGTGATAATCGCTCCCGGCCCACCGGCTGGCGTGGTAAAGCCCAAGACGGACAACCACGACGATGACTAGCCGACGAGGCTTGGGCTGCGCTGAAGAAGGCCAGGACCTACCTACGATAGCACGACGTTGAAGGTAACGCGTGGTAGGGCACGGAGTTCGTCAACTACTGCGCCGGACACGACCGCCTGTCGTAATGTGAGGCGGTCGGTGCCTGCATGAATGTCCCAGCGCGAGTTCAGGCCGCGGAGGAAACGCAAGTGCAAGGCTAACGCGCTACTAGCATCGATTTTCGAGCGGGTTACTGACATGGCACGACTCACACAGGAACGGGTAGAGCGGTTCGACCAGACGGTGGTGGCGCTTGAGAACACGTTGGCAGCTCTCCAAGGCATGGCGGAGAGGCTTGAGGCAGGTGCGGCGGCCGTTGAGGGTGGCGCCGAGACGCTGGTGCGGTTGGAATCGCTCTGCGCTACGCTGATCGATCGTACGTCTGACGCCCGGGAGGTCGAGCGGCGCGCCTACCGGATTGGTTACGAGGAGGGCTGGTACAGGCGCGGCAGGCTCCAGCGCCAAGAGGCTTCGAAGTGGATGCGCAACTAGCACGCTCCGGCCGAATTCCGGGAGGGCCCACCTAGAGGCCTTGAGACCTAAGGCTCTTCCTGAAGGATAGCTTATAGACCGGGCTCCGAGGCTGGCCATGGTTCGACGATTTACCGCTCTAGACCTTACCCTCCCGTGGGCCAAGACCGATCCGGTTGCCGACCGTCGCTGGGGGTGAAGACCAGCCCCTCTGGCGATTGGTCCGGGCGCGGTCCCACCGGAAACCGCGAAGGCACCACGTGCGTTAGCACGCCTAACAGGCACGTTAGGGTACGTGCCCTTCCTGCGTGATAGGCTACTTGCCGGAGATCCTGCAGTGAGCCGCAATTGCAGGCGGCTTGCTTCGCCACTGAAACACAGAGCACCGTTCCGGTGTTGTTATAGGGTGGCGGCGGCGGCACTGGCCAGGAGGAACATTTCATGGAGGCACCACGAACCAGCGACGCTCTCTGTAGCCCATTTTTCGCCGACCCGTTCTTTGCACTGGACCGATCCAGCGGGGACTCCCCGCTCGCGACAGCACTAAGACGCGAGCAGGCGCGTCGTCTGAAGGATTTCATTCTTGGTGTCGCTGACACGGGTATAGTGCCGGCCGGCCAGGAAGAAACGGTCAGAAGGTTGGCGTTGGAGATCGTTGGCTATTTGAGACGCTGGGCACGACGCAGCAGCCCCACCCCCGACCCACACTTTGGGGAGCTAAGCAAGGACCTGAGAGACGCTTGGGAGATGGGCGAACTCGTCCTGCCAGCCCTGCAACATGTGTGGGAGTCACTCCGCGCGTGTCCGCGCTGGCGTGTGTCCTTCGGTAACCGCGGCCGAATGTGGGTCACCGACCGCGACGGGGGAGTCGCAGAAGTACCGATTCGGCAAGTCGAGCCGTTCTGGTTCATGCGAATATTTCGTCAGAGGGTTGTTGCTCTGGCCAAGAAGCGACTGGCGGATGTGCTCCGTGGCACGCGCCGAGTTGACGCGCTCGCACGGTCCGAGGTGCTTCCGCTCGACGAGGCTCTCGTCGCACCAGAAATGGGCACTGACCTTGAGGAGCTGCTGGCCATGCGGGAGCTCCTGGCCCGGATCGAGCAGGTTGTTACGCCTGCGCAACTTCGTGCCGTAAGGCAGCGATTTCGCGGCGAGACGCTCTCGGATGCCGATCGTGACGCACTCCGCTGCCTCCGCCGGAAGCTTGAGGCTCTAGGCATCTCCAGGGCGTCAGCATTCTAGCCTGACCAGTCCCCTCCCGGACTCAGTCTCACGTTTTCCCCCTAAAGATTCGGCTATAGAAGGGTGAGGGGGCGAAGCTCGCCCCGGTAACCCGAGAAGGGAAGGGGACCGTGAAGACGTTTCTGGTGATCACCCGTGGCGATCCGCTGGACCCGGTACCGATTGGCGTGTGCCGGGAGCCGGACATCGTTCTCGCAGCGATCCGCGCGGCCTGGCGTGAGTGGCTCGAGCTGGGCGGCGAACGTGCTGCCGACCCTGTGCTCTGCGAGGGGATCGAGGCATTCAAGCGGCGGCTCGCAGTGGCTGCCGCCGAACTCAGCAGGAATGGGTGATGAGAGGAGGTGGGGGGAATGGGAAAGGGCCGGTACTCCCACGGGGCGGCTAGAGCTTTCGAGGCTGAGCTGGGTGTGGGCCCTGGCAAGTGGCATTGCGGCCCCCGTTTTCCGTAAAGCAGAATGCACTTTGACGACGATCTGTTGTTCAAGGCCGACATGAACGGCCAGCCGACTGGAGAGGGGCGGATCACTCCGGAAGCCGTCGAAGGGCGAAGGCTGGAACTCGACCTTGAGCCGGAAAAGCTCACGTGGCGAAGGATCCAGCGCGCAATCGCCGCCACAGACGGATCGGCACCTGATCGAGCCGCTGTCACGGCAGACATACGCTCCGCGCTCAGGCACGTCGGTGAACGGGATGTACGCGGGACGCTGGCAAGGGAGGCGGAGAAGCTGGCCCGAGAGGCGGGTATTGAGGTAAGGGCTCACGAAATCCTGCGCGAGCTTGAGGACGAAGACAAGGCCGGCAGCAGTGGCAGAGACAAGTTCCGTCCGCGCGAACGAACCTACGGCGACGGCATCATCGACATCGTGCGTGCCTACGACGGATCACTGAAGTGGCTAGCGGTCATTGGGAATACGCCTCGGATCGTCACTGAGTTTGAGGGCCGGGTGCCGTGGCGGAGGTCGGCGCTACCTTGGCCGTTAGTACCGGATGCCGGTTCTGTGGAGGCGGCGCTGAGAACTGGCGCTGGCCCTCCCTTTGCAGAGCTGACGGAGTTCGTAGCCCGGCGGGTCTTGCTGCCCGAACCACGTGAGCGCTGGGCGCAGGTACTGGCTGGTTGGGTACTCGGGTCGTATTTCCTCTCGGAGTTCAACTACTTTCCGCTACTGCTTCTGGAAGGTCCACCCGAGCGTGGTAAGACCCGGCTCGGGAAGGCGGTTCTTTGGCCTGCGTTTCGGGGCTACTACACTCCCAGCCCGACTGAGGCCGCGATTTTCCGCGACCGCGCTTATCACGGCGTCACCCTGATGTTGGACGTTGAAGACCTTCCCCGGACGCTCGACAGAAGTGCGATCGGGGATCTCGTGTTGGCGAGCTTCGAGCGAGATTGCGTGGTCCGACGGTGCACGCGCTCCGACGCGCCGCCACCCGACCAGATGCAGAGTTTCGCCGCGTACGGCCCCACCATCCTCGTTACCAACCGGCCCATCCGTGATGAGTCACCGCTTGCGTCTCGATGCATTCGGATGGTCTTGCCCGAGGCCGGCCAGGCGAGAGTTCCCAACGCCGCCAAGCCGGAGGACGCAGCCAGCCTGCGGACTTCGGCTCTCGCATGGGCGGCAAGGCTTCAGGCAGGTGGGAGCCAACTACCTCATCCGGAGATTCCGCTTGCAGGACGCGCCCGCGATCTGGCCACGCCGGTCGTGCGTGTGTTGGCTGCTGTCGCCCCTGAAGTAGTGGAAGAGGTCGTTCGGCTGTTCGAGGACCTCGAGGCCGACCGGAGGGGCGAGGCTGCAGACCATTCCTGGGAGGCTAGAGTAGCTCTCGGACTCTCAGAAGCCAAAGACCTCGTGGATTCTGGCCGATTGTATGTCGAGGATCTGGCGCGGGTGGTGAACGAAGGCGTCGAAGAAAGCGACCGGCTCACGGCCCAGCAAGTTGGCGTAGCGCGCAAGGCGCTCGGGCTCCGCGGAGGCCGAGGCGGGAAGAGAGGCAAGGCGTATGTAGTGTGGCCGGGTGATGACCAGGTCGAAGCGCTGCGAGAGCGGTACACTCCCCCGCACAAGTCCTCAGGGTCCTCAGGGTCCACAGCGGCGCGCACAGATACTCAACGACCAGGGCTGAGGATCCCCGGAGAGGATCGTCAGAATGTCCAGCAGATCCCCAGCCTTGAAGGTCCGCACGAAAGCTGGATGGCTGAGGATGCTGAAGACGCTGAGGGCTACTCAGGTGGCTCGGAGGGGCGTCGCCCGAGACTCGCGGGCCGCACAGTCAGGAGCGGTATCGGCCGACCGACGACCCTGTGCCCGAGTTGCGGCGGTGGCATGCCGGTCGGTTCCCAAGTATGCAACACGTGCGCGTTCCTGAGGTGCCAGGCTCGAACTGGGGGAGGGAAAGGCTCGTGAACGGGGGCGGTGCCGCTCTTCGGAAGGGTCGCAGTGCAGTCACCGCTGCTGTCACCGGGGCCCGCGACGCGCGAGCGTGGCTGAAAGACCTGCGGCCTAGGGGGCGGCAGGTCGGCAGATCTCACCGCCAAGGTTGCGGCGACCAGTAGAAGAATGACACGCCTGGCAGAATCTTTGGCGAGAATCGTCGACGGCATGCCACCGGGGTCGGCAGTGACACTCTCGGCTGACTGGCTTCGGGCTCAGCTGGAGGCCGTCCGAGAGATTCACGAAGCTCCTCTCGCCCACCTGACGGTAAAGCAGCTGGCAGAGGAGACGGGGCGATCGGTGTCCACTGTGCGAGGCTGGCTTGCCGAGCAGCTGATTCCTGGTGCGTACAAGCTCCGAGGCAGGGAGTGGAGGGTACCGCGGGCTGGGTTGCGCGAATTCCTCGAGCACCAGGCAAGGACTAAGCGGGAAGTCCGGCCTGCTCTCGGTAGGAAGGGCGGCGCTGACCTCGGATCGTGGCGGAAGTTGCGAGGCTCAGCGGCAGAACCGGCGAATAAGTAGCTGATGGGTTACGAAACAGAGAAGCTAGGCGACACGGTGACCGGGTCACCGCGTTATCGTTGGGGCGCCCAAGGGGTCTGGGTGGCTACTCTGAACATGTGAGCCATCCCGTGACCGCGCTTGGTGGAGCCCAACGCCATTCGTAGCAACCGGGCCGCCCGCATCACCTCAAGCCCCGGGACACCAGCCTCCAAGTACGCCCGCGCTCGTACTTCCTGGCGGTCTCAGCGTGTAGCGATGTCGTGTTGAGCCCGTACTTGTGGCGAACTGGATCGGGGACAGGAATCAGGGAGAGGCCGGCGTGACCCCGTTGCGATACGCGCGGTTTCAGGGTCGAACCATGTGACCGCGGGGTACCTGATGGGCCCAGTTCAGCGCATGGAGTCCTCAGGGCCATGGCGGGGGGTGCACCAGCTACTCTCCGGATTCGGCCCTACTCTCGTCGTTACTTGGCAACGGGAGTCTGATCTGCTCCATCTGGGCTTGTTTAGTCGAGGCTCGGCCTCGTCTGTTGCGTCTTTTCCTGGAAAATGGGGCCGGAAGCAGAAGGATACGCAAGAACGGACGCATAAGCGGATCAACAAACCTAACCTGATCCTTACCGCGACTCAGATAGAGCAGCCGCTTCTCCTGTTGAAGTCTCAATAGTGCGTGGCTGAAAGTCTTCTCATCCATTGCGCCCCCGCGCACTAGCCGAGCCTGAAGCTGAGTCCGCAGTGGATGATGATCGCGGCCAGCCACAAGTTCGCGTACGAGTGTCTCTTCATGAGGGTCCATCGTTCTTACGGCGTCACTCCATTTCTGCAGCTGCGAGCGAAATGCGGCCTGCACTGCCCGTCCAATGGCTTCCTCGTAATGCTCTTCCGTGACAACCCGAGTTTTAGGGCGCCCTTCAACCATCACATCGAGGCATTCTAATCCTACCAAGTGCACGAAATAAGGATTGCCATTTGACTCGTCGATCATGACCTGCTTTACGCGCGGGGCAAACTTGAATTTCAATCTCTGTTCCGCCGCGGTTAGGAAATCGTAAATATCGCCTTCGGTGAGGGGTCTGAGAAACAACTCTCGCAGACTTCGCTCTATGCTAGGGTGTCTTCCAAGAAGTCCCTGGGCTGTCCTCGCTATACCCACGATGACCACCCGCGAGTCACAAGACCGGCTGTTATCAGCAAGGTTCTTCACAACCTTAGCAATCGTCCTATGAAGCTCCAGATTTTCATGGGGTACGAGATCATACTCGTCTAGGACCAGAATGATCTTCCTGCCATGTTCACGAACTCGCTCAAATACCTCCCAAGGTGTTAGACGCAGGTCATCCACACCCCTTTCCTTGCGAACTTTACGCTCTCTCCCTGCTGCCCCAGCCTTGACCGTGAGTGGTACCTCAAGCCCCCCCGAAACCTCCTTTTCAATCTCCGTAGTGCGCTCAGTAGTGCGATCTGCGATCCCGGCTTCTCTCAAAAGCGCGTGGGCTATCTGGTTGAAGTCCATGTCAGCGTCGCAACCGATAATTGCATGGTCCATGCCAGCCAAAGCGTGCACTACGAGCGATGTCTTACCGACACCTCGACTGCCAATCACAATCGGGTGTAGTCCTGGACGGCTTAGGTACCGCTCCAGCTTCTTGAGATCTCCGTCTCGACCGTAGAGTAAGCGAGATGAGGCGACCGGTGCCCCTGGTGTGAAGACTTGCTCGTAGGCCCTTTCAAAATCTCTCACGTGCGGCGCCTCCTCCGGTTGTTGTCCCGCTAGGCTCACTGTCCCCAGGAGTCCCAGAGCCGGCGAAAGCGGGAGCGAAGATTCAATGCCGGGCCGCCGCTGTCTGCCTACCCTAGAGTATACGCCGCCCGCGAACCAGGCGCTACGCGGTGGCGTCGGCCTGATGGTCTGCTTTTGTTTGTTAGCTTCTCGTAGCCGACGTGACCCGCTATCGGATCATCTGCAGCTTTTGACAGTTCGAGACGTGAGGTGATCGTATTCGCTGCATTCGTGCTGCCACAGGAGACGACGCGAGGCCCTGAAAGCACGATGCCGGATCAGCTATCTGTGTACGGGGCCTGTTAGAGTCGTTCACCGGCCATCAAGTAATGACGACCTTCATTGCGTTGACGAGGCTCCACATGTGGCGTCCAACATTGGTTCTGAGACGGGACTCTGTTCTTTTCTTAACCTTGTGGTGGGCGATAGCAACGCGATCCCGGTTAACGGTTTTGAGGGTACTCCCAATGACGGTGTCAGCGCGGTTCTGATTCTGGATCGTCTCAAACGTCCTTGCGAGTCGTCCCATCGTCATCTTGTCGATTTCCTTCAGCTTGAGGGCATTGGGACCACTCTTCGTGATTACAAGAATTCGCCCGGCCTTAGTATGTCTCTTAAGGTAGCGCCGCACTGCAGCCTCGAAGGCCTTACACGCTTCCTCGAATCCCTCCCGCCATTGGGCTCGCTCAAACTGCTCATAGGCGGGGCCTAGGAGTTGACGGACCTCCCTTGGCAACTTTCTCAGATCGGGTAGCTGCAGGTTCATAGCCAGGTCCACTGCTACCACCTTCTCATGAACGTTCCCAGCAGCAGCAACGTAGCAACCAATCCCCAAGGCCCGGAGCAGGTCCTCTTCCTCGTCGCCGACCACCGACTCTGCTGGAACACAGATCGTAACTCGGAAGTCGCGGCCTGTTGACTTCCCATAGGCAACCCATTCCTCAAGGCGAGACTCATCAACTTCGGTGACTACTTCCACAACGATGTGTGTTTGATGACGTCGACAGTAAAGAGTTGGCGTATACGGAAAGCCTAATTCGCTTTTCTCGGATCTTACAGTGAAGCCATGCGTGCGGAAATGCTCCGCTGCTAGCTCGGCGCACTCCAGCAGCTCCTCGGGGACCGTGCGGAAGGTCCACGATCCCAAAGTCCTAACCCTCCTCAAAGGAGCGGATGCGCTTGGCTAGCTGTTTGAGCAGTTCCAGGAGATCCTCAGAGGCCTCGTACCCGCGACTCTCGTGCTCGTCCAGCCTCGCAATCAAGCGTGCCACAAGTTGCTCAAGCCCGTGTTCGTAGTCCACTTGCTCCACGGACTGTTTGAACGCGTCTTCGATCGAGTATCTTGGATTGTTAATGAGTCTCGCAACGACCTTCCTTGCGACCGCAGATGAAACCTCCCCGCGCTCCACTGCCCGTCCAATCCGGGCGAGTTTTCTTGGCGCAACTGTGTTACTTATGACCTTAGTCCGAAACTTCTTCAGAATCGCGCGCCGAAGTTCATCTTCTTCCCTCTCAGTGACCACCTCCCTTTTCTTCAGTGCCTCAGCACCTCTAGTGGTTTCGAGTACGTGGTCAACGGTGATCTCTTGCTCCGCACGAGGCTTCTGCAGTTCTTCGAGGAGCTCTTGGCGATAGACTTCGGGAAGATTCAACAACTTCTTCAAGCGTCGAACTTCACCTCTATTTAGCGATGCCAGTCCGGCAAGCTCAGTCTCTTTCGGTTTCCTGCCGTTTCGAGCCTCAAACTCTTTTTCGATCTCCTGGAGTTTTAGTGCTGTCGGCAGGGGGTCCCAATCGCTTCGTGCATTGTGGATGGCGAACATCATCATGATGTTCTGCAGGCGATCCGGTTTTGGCTGGATAATGACTGGAACCTTTTTCAATCCAAGTTTCAGCGCACAGCGCCAGCGCCGCTCGCCATCCAGCAGGTAGAATCTTTTCCTGTCTTGATACACGGTTAGCGGAACAAGGATGCCCTGTTCTGCGATGCTTTCTTGCAGGGCATCAAGTTCATCTATGCGGAATATGAGACGCGGATTCTCAGGGTTTCGATGGAGAACCTCTGGATCAATCAGACGAATTCGTTCTGCCAACTGACGCCCCCTCGCTATCGCTAACCTTCAAAACCGGATGGATACCGTTTTCTGCTACGGACGCGGACAAAGAATGGCCTCCTTCACATGGCGTCTCTTGGAGGAATCCGAAGCTAGTGTAGAGCTTCTAGAAATCACCCGAATCTGGAAGTGACGATAGAGACGACGTACGGCAGAGTGGTTCGCATTGCTAACAATGACATGAACCCCCTTCCTGCGGAGCCGCTCCGCCACTACGGCTAGGCGTTCTTGGTCGGCCCATGAAAAGAGCTCTTCGTTGTAGTCGATAAAGGCGTTGTTGCTGTGGCCGGTAACGTACGGCGGATCGAGGTAGACGAGATCGCCACGCGCGGCTTCAGCAACTAACCCTTCGAAGTCTCCAGTTCGCAGCGACACCCCCGGTTGTCTGAGGACTTTCGCGCAGGCTCTCAGGTTTTCGAAGTCAGCAACATTGTTCGTTTTCGGCAGGCCATAGGGTACGTTGAACTCACCCGCCGCATTGACGCGGTACAGACCGTTCCAGCATGTCTTGTTGAGGTAAATGAATTCGGCGGCTCGCTTGAAGCGGCCGGCACTCCTGTTCGCCCTGATGCGGTAGAAGGTGCTTTTGTCCGGCTTGAGCGGTCGCAAATAGCGCACGACTGCGGATGGGTTGTCGCGCACGGCCTTAAAGGTTTCGATCAATTCACTGCACACATCCCCCAGAACAGCGCGACGAGGTCGAAGTAAGAAGAAAAGTGAGCCGCCGCCCAAGAACGGCTCATAATACCTTGCGAATCTCTCGGGTAGGGTCTCCACCAACGCGGGCAGAATTAACCTCTTGGACCCGGCCCACTTTAGAAAGGCCCTTGGCTGAGCGGAGTAGGGCTTTGTGGCCCTTGTCAGAATCTCCTCGTAGTCGAGGGAATGAAAAGGCCGGTGGCGTCGGTTATTCCCTTTGGTCCGGTCGTTCATGCCACAGTGCGCAGCTCCAGCAGGGGCGCAAGGCCAGGGCATCTGTTCTCACAGGTATTCATATTAGTCAGTGAGCTGCCAGGCTCAAAGATACAGCCTGGAACCACTGATCAACCAGGACTGCCGGCCACGGTGCCTCGGGAGCTGCCAACAAGGCCCGTCCGCCTGACGCTTCCGGTTGGCTGTGACTGGGGTGTGACCAATCTTGTCCTCAATTGGCCCCGACAGGATGCCGAAATCCCGGAACCTCACACCGACGGTCGCTACAACCGTCACCGCATCGGTCACCGCACGGTGGACAGGTTGCACGGCCATTTATGGACCCCCGGCCTCGAGATCCTATGGGCTATAACTGTCGCAGGATCTTCACTCGACCGTCTACGAGTGCTTCAAAACTTGGGGCTCCCCCGTGCGCCGAGAAAACCTTGCCCGACCAGTAGCCGGTAGCTGCGGCAGTAACCTCTATGTCAGGAGACGGGGAGCCGTACACGTATTCGCTATCGCGGAGGGTTCCTTTGGCAACACGAACGGCGTAATTGAACCAGAGAAGGTCGACCAACAGGACCCTTGACCCAGGTTGCACTTGCAGTTCGTAGATTCTGCCGCCGGACCTCGATTGCCTCTGCGTCCACTGCCGGGCATCGGTTTCAGAGATACAACAGAAGATCGAGGACTTCCGACTTGGCAGTGAGTGATGATGATGATGTCGATGAGCCTCGAAAGACGTCTCGACATCGCGGCGGGCAAGGAAGTCTTGGTTTGAAGCGTATTCGTCAGGCACAGACTTCAGAAAGAAAATGTAGTGCGGCCTGTACTGGAACTCGGCACTGTCTAGGAACCCACCCAACGAAAGTGGCTGACGCGAGACATGAAACAGTGGAAGGTTCAGAAGCTTCCACTCAGCTGTGTCCACTACGCGGCCGAGGGTCTTGGATATTGCAAGCTGTGTTGGTTCTGTGTTTGAGTGCCCCATGATTCTCGTCGAGTTGGCGCTTCGACCTGAGGACATTGTAACATAAAGTCCGATGAGGATAAGACCTCGTCAAGGTGAGCTAGTCGATTGTCGGAGATGTTTCACGACGAAACCGCGCACGTCTTCGCCAAACCGACTCCCCTTTGCACTGATGGACGACTTATGACCAAACTCGCATCCAGTGGAAATTGTCCCGGACGGCGACTGAACGTTCCTTAATCGACAAGACAGAAAGACTGGGTCACTCTCTGCTTTGTGCTACCGTCAGGCTCGCGGGCGCGATCTTAACTAACGGATCCATCGACTTCGCCGTCGTGGTGGTAGCAGCTGACGCGCTTGAGTGTCTAAGCACTGTCACTTAAATCGACACCACACCGGACGATGTCAGGATCAAGAATGGTAGGGGCTGCGGATCGGGGCACCCCTGGTCTAAGTTGCCCTGATCCCGCAGCCCAGAAGATACCGACTGGCCCTTCAACGGCGCCGCAGCCTTGCTCTAACATCGCTTGCCGTTATCAGCATGCATCAACGTCACCGCTCGCTTCACCTTGATCTGGCAGAGCGGATTGTTGTTTGTGGGCTGTCGCGTTCTGCCGACAGCGCGCGCCCAATACTACCGTAGCAAAAAGGCCGCCGATGGGGACGATGTGCAGGACGACCATTATCGATAGAGTGAGATGGGCCGATAGGTCGTTATCTGCCTGCCAACCAATGACGAACGCTGCACTGGAAGTCACGGCGATGAGTACGAAAAGAGGCAGCATGTAGTAGTTCTCGGTTTCCCAGGCGACTTTGTTCAGGAGGCTCCACTTGAAAAGCGGGTGATCGGGGTTCCGGAGGAACACTTCCCACTGACGAGGGCTATCAGTGCCCTCCCTTGCCTTGGTCGTGTCGTAGAGCAGGATGTAGTAGCCACGCTTCAAGGTCGCAAAGGTGCAGGCCGTTGCGACCGTTAGGTATGTAAAGTTCAAGAACATCACAGAAGCAGACAGGAACGTGATGCCCTCAGCATGAAGTGACAGGGCTAACGGCTCGACTACACCAAGCTTGGCTGCCGCCGCGACGGCCACCAGTGCGCCGATGTAGCCTACCGAAACTTCGAAAGCCTTCCCCATGAAGAAACGTATTTCCTGCTTGGTCGCGCCGAACGATTCATCAGACATGTTTGCACTCCTTTTCACGTAACGCCCTTATAGGGACATCGCTCCGCTGTAACTGAGCATTCTCCTCGAGGGCGAATGATTCCGGATATGTTTCCCATCGATAGGGGAACAAACTGGCGCGGGTACGTGTCAGTCGAAGAAGAGCCCACACCATTGCTTTTACTATGTACCATGCGGGGTTCTCTAGTCTTAGTCGGCGCGCTGAGACGTAGACAGAACAAGTGCGATCGTAGCATACCACTCCGTGTCGGGCGGCACGACGCACGAAGTCTACGTCCTCTGCAGCGGCAAGTTCTTCCCTAAACCCGCCTATGCGCCAGAAGTCCGACCGCCGAACGGCGAGATAGCTCCCCATGCCTTGTGGCACTGAGATCCGGTGCAGCAAGTAGAGGTACCAATCCATGATTTTGTAGCAGGCCTTCACTAGTACATTTTGTGACAGGGGAACGAGCGGGAAATGCACAACCGATACATCTGCCGTCAAGAGCAGCTGTAGCGCACGCGAAGTGGCCTCGGGCGGTACGACGGCATCCGCGTCAACGAACATAATGACGTCCGATTGTGCTATCCCGGCGCCAGCGTTCCGAGCGCGTGCTGGGCGCCCTCCTCTGACAACTGAACACCCCGAACTGGCCGCGATTGACACAGTCATATCCGTGGAGCTGTTGTCCGCGACGATTATCTCCCGCACGTCGGGATGGCTGTGCAAACTCGCCAGCAGTCGAGGAAGCCAAGCCTGCTCGTTCCAAGTCGGTATGACAACGCTGCAGCCGATGGCTGGGTCCGCCAGTGACATAGGGGATCGCGATTTGGAAACCACCAAGCCCGCCTTCTCAGCGCGGTGTGGCTGTAAGTGCTGCCCCGGGCGCAATTGGAATGCTGGCCGTTCCCGCTGTCAATATCGTAAGTGCGGAGAACACGGCGTAGATAGTTGACCAGCCTGAAAGCTGAGTATCAGGTCCAGGTTACGTCAACACTTGGTTAGAACTACCCGCCCGATCCGGTTCAGGTGAGACGCTTGTGACCGGGATCGTCACCGAGTTCTCAGATCAGGCCAGCGACAAGGAGAACTGAGGCCTGCGGAGCCGCGGGTCAGTGCCTGTTGCCGAGCCTCTGGTGCTGCGGGAATTCGCGCGGCGGGGGTTCGTCTTGCGGGGGGAGAACGTGAGCGCGCGGAGCGGAAAGCAGTGGCCGGCGACGGGGCACGACCTGGATTTCGTGTTCGAGCGGGATGGGGTGCTGTACGGCGGTGAGAGTAGTTTCGTCTCCCTCATGTTGAGGCGGCGTCCGCCCCGGAGGTCGGGTTGTGATTCCAGCTCCGAACATCCCCTGTGGCCCTTTCGCTCCGCTGAGACGCACGTGGGTACCAGGCCTTGCGTCCGCACTTGTGAGAGTTCCATAATGAGAGCGAGAACCCCACTATCATTGGCAGGCTGCATGGTTGAACTTCCGGCCGGACTGGACCCGGATGCTGAGCGACGGATCCCTGAGCTTGACCGTAGAATCGCGGTTCAACGTGTGGCCATAGAGTCACTCCTGCAGGCGTTTGTGGATTTGATCCCTGTGGCTGGCCCCGCCCTAACAAAGTTCTACGCGGGCCGCCGCACTGAGCTTCAACTCATGAGACTCAGGCATTTCGCGGCGGAAGCCGGTTCTCGCCTACGAACTCTTGAGGAGAGGGATCTCCTCGACCGCCAGTTTCTGGAATCGGACGAGTTTTGCGAGTTTTTCGACTCGGTGGCAACGCGGGTAGCGCAAGAGAGGGCGGAGGAGAAGAGACGGCACTACGCCTCGATCCTAGCTCACGGCCTGGTCTCCGACGCCGATAGATCCTTTCTTGCCTCTGCGCTGCACGTGCTGGACTCGATGGACCCCGTTCACGTCGTGATTCTCCGCTCACTTCTTGCGATAGAGCAGCAGTACGACCCTGAGAGATCCTACAAACCCCTTCCCGTACTCGGCATCGCGCTTGACTTGGCACCCGCCGAGTTCGCAGAACGATTTCCGGAAGCGGCGAGTGAACCGAAGGCGTGGCCACGGCTCGAGACTGTCCGGGAGCATTGGCCGCTACTGTTCGCTGTTTGGCCCGCTGACTTTGCGAACCGGGATGAAACGCCTGTTCCGGGGGACATGTTTGACGAGATGCCATCCTACGTCGAGGAACATCCTTGGCTCGCCGAGCAGCATCGACGAACTGTCGCCCATCTCCATTACCTGGAGTCCATCGGCTTGGTGGGGTTAGCAGCCGCCAACGGCTTCTACTACGGCGCCAACCTCACCGAGCTGGCCCGGGAATTGCTTGGCTGGATCTCGGAGGCGCCAGACTGAGTAGCCTATAACTGGCCGGTCTCGATCGTTGCCCTTCTGTGCCTCTTCCATCTCCGAATGTGCCCTCAGTGCCCCTTCTGCTCCCGTGACTTGCGTCACCGGAAAAGGGATGTGGGGAGCGGCTTCACTGGAGATGGTCGAAGATGGATGGGGGCTCGTGAGAGGGGTAGCCCTCAACTTATAAGCCCCAGTGTCGGTCTCGCGGTGGGCCTAACTGTGGAATTGAAAGTTGATTGCAAGTAAGCCGGAGCACCCAGACGCGGGCGGCCAGCCATAGGCTGCAGCTGTGCTGACCGGGACTCCTGTCAGGCAATACATCGAGAGTCGAGAGATCCAACGTCCATATGTTCAAACGAGTCCTTCCGTGAATGGACCGGGAAGACGCGGAAACAGGTGCGTGCCGCGGCGATGAAGCCTCCAGATGCCGAAACGATGGCCGAGCGTGGTGTTGAGCTGGACTGGGGCAGACGCGGTGAAGCCTTGGGGCCGGGCAAAGACATCGATCCCGACATCCCAGATCAGCACGGCACAGTTTACCCCGCGCGTAATAGCTGGCCGACAACGAAATTGGGACGCAGCGTCTGGATGCTGTGCCGCGCTGCCTATTCTTCTTTGCCTTGGCCGCCTAATCCTCTTCACACCTAGTGAGCGGTCACGTTGAATAGATGTCGCGAGCAAGTTGGTAGTGCGTTATACGCGTCTTGAGAATGTTGCGGTCGGCAGGCAGATGCAAGAACGTCCCAAACTCGTCGAGGCTCCTAAACGTCGTAGGGTGCTCGGTGAGAAAGCGTAGCAGGTGCTCAACGTACTGTTTGAGGAGGTACACGAACCGCTCGGATTCGTGCGCGTAGTCGCCTTCATGGACGATTCGGTTTCGCCACGTCCTCAGGTAGTCAAGGACCGACTCATGGTATTCCCGGTCCTTCAATATAAACGTGGCCCGGCGAATCGTCTTGTCGTAGGAAGTCGTGGATGTCAGGCCTTCAAGTACCGACCACAGCTTGAGAAACGAAGAGTTCAGGTCACGCTCATCTAGGGCACGCACATACCGCAATAGCAGATCGATGATCTGATTTCTCATGGGGCACTTCTTGAGGTTCCCCCTCAGCCACCTCTCGAAAGACTTAAGCCGGTCGTAGTGTCGCCCGAGATCATAAGGGGCGGCGACTGGCTCAGACTGGGATGGCTCCCACCAATACACATCTGTGGCCGAGGTGCCGTCGGGATGGTGCAGGGTATGGATCGGACCGTAGACGATGTTGTTGATTGGTTTCCTTGTGGTCCCACCATCAAGGGTCAAGCGCCAAGCACCGTAGTTGAAGAACAGATTCCAGACGGCACGAAAAAAGTCGAGCCGATCAATTGCCGTATCTGTGGCTGTCAAGATTTCACGTGCTGACACTCGGGTTCGGACCCAAGTGTAGTTCGTAGGCTGCCTCTCTCTGTAGAGGTAAGACGTCTTGACTCTTTCTGGAATCTTGAAGCGTCTTGGTACGGAAGGGGAGAAGGTAATCGTTGTCCCCTGCGATCGAAGCGACGCCAGCTTCTGGTAGTAGCTGATAGACAGTGTGCTGAGCAGAACGTAGGGCGCTTTTGAGCGCTTCAAATAGTCTTGTTCGCGGCGCTGCATTCGAGAGAGAACGTCGTTCGGCTCCAGGCTGTTGGCCTTCTTGCTGTCCACAATGGCCTGCTGGGCAATTGATGCCTGCTCGCGCTCCGGCGTCTCATTCGAGAAGTGCGCGCAACTCGCTATGATAGCAGCCGCAGTTTCGAATCCCGAGCCGAAGGCGAACTCAACGGGCATGCTAACTTGACCCTTCGCGTTGAGACGGAGCGCGCCGCCAAGCCGTTGAATGTGCAGCTTTACTTCATCGATCCTCTTGTCCTTCCACTTCACACCCATGAGCCAAATCGCAGACTGCAGGATTATCCGAGTAGGGGGGCTCTGCCACCCATTTCTCTCACCAATACAGCCTGATACTATGCCGATTCTGCGTTTAGCGGAAGTGACTAAGATGCCGGATAAGTGGCCCCATTACTAGCCAAAACATCGAGAATAGGCAGGTGCGGTAGACGCCTTGCCCGCAGGAGGTCTTGTTCGCATGCCGATTCGCCTGAGCCTGTTCCTGCGCTCCGTAGCACGTGTGCTTGCAGCGCTATCAGGTGTGGTTCAGGTCTGGCACCATGTCCCTGACCAACGCTGCGGTCTTGCAAACCCGGGGATTTCCTGGCTGTGCTGGACACCGTTCCTGACACCGCAGCTCCCGGCGGCGCGCTATGCTTGATTGCCCTCCGGACTCGAATGCCGCAGGTCTAGCTTGTTGAGACCCCTAGGAGTGCGACCCACGGACTGAACGTCCGTGTCACCGCCTCTGGAACCAGGGGCGAGAATCTTCCGTCTCGCCTGATAGAAGTGCGGCTCGGGGCGCCGCAGGTCAGAGGTACGATGATGTCGCGCATGGCTTGCGTGACAAGCGTGCGCTGCTACCCGGAGCGGGCGTCAGCAGTAGAGCGGAGAGCGTTTCACATCCTCTTGGCGACTGCGGCCAGCTTCAGGGACACCTTCAACCCGATGTCCTAGGGAATGGACAGCGCCCCTCGCGTTCACTATGATAGCCTAACCTGTCTCGACGGTTGAACCTGTTGATTGTCAAGGAATTAGACACCTTCCCGAGAACCGGCCCGCAACCCGCCGTCTGCCGTTGAAGTTGGGAGCGGTGTCAGAGCCCCCAGGCAGTATGGACCGCTTGTTGAGTTTTCGCGAAGACCGTCGGCGCGTCTGTTCACGAGATGGCGACGGGGCAGCGAGGCTGCTTGCCGTCCTAATAAGCCAGGATTCGGCTGGGCCAATATACTTCCAGCGACATCTGTCACCCATGTCACGGACGTGACGCCTGAGTGAGAGGTGAGTGACACGCAAGTGCTAGATTGTTGACTGCAGAAGCGAGTGTCGTCGCGCCGGGTACCGACTCACCGCTGATTTGGAGCCATAGCCCTGGCGGTTTCCGGGAAGACTCAACCTTGTCGTAAGGGATTCGCCACGTAGCGCAGCTCTCAGACGGTGGTGCCAGATCCCGCCCGTTACCCTTCTCTCTGTAACCACATCGGCGCGCTTGTTGGTTCCTCACATTGTCGCAGCTAAGCGTGTGTCAATGCATTAACTGCCGAGTACCCCCGGAGCATCAGTTCTAAGGAATCTTGTACGATGATCCGGGTTGTCGTGTACTCTAAGTTGCGGCTCTATGAAGAGACTCTCGTGAGAGTTCTCGATGCACAGCCAGACATCCAGGTCGTGGGAACCACTGATGCAGAGTCCGACCGTGGCGAGTCGCTGCGGCAGCTGCGGCCAGAGGTCTTAGTCGCTGAGCTGGCCGCGCCTGAGAGCTACTTGATCGTTGAGGACCTCCTTAGAGCGTGTTCCGATGTCAAGGTAGTTGCTGTCTGTGTGCCTGAGACCGAGCACCACGTCGTCGAGTGTTTCAAGATGGGTATTAGCCACATTGTCCTTCAAAGCGGCTCGCTCGAAGAGCTGATCAGTGCCGTGCGCGGTGCCAGGCGAGGAGAGGTTGTCCTGAGGCCGGCCGTTGCTGCGACGCTGAGTCGAGTCTTGGCAGGTATGAAGACCGATCGCGATTACGGAGCGCGTGGTGTCAGCCTTACCAGTCGGGAGAGGCAGGTCGTCGAGCTAATCGATCAGGGCTTCTCAAACCAGGAAATCGCCAGTCGTCTCGGGATCAAGCTTTCCACTGTGAAGAATCACGTCCATAGCATCCTAGAGAAACTCCATGTGCGCCGGCGCGGCCAGGCAGCAGCCCTGATTCACGGGAGGGCGACCCGCGTCCGGCGGCAGCCACCGACCCGCAGGGCAGCTGAATAGATCTTCCGATCTAATCCCATCTAGATCGCAGAGAATGCTCTAGTTCTTTCGACGGCGCGTTCTAGCTCGCTTGGGCTATTCCCACTGAAGCGGGATCCCGTCAACATCTATCTTGTCACCCTTAGAAATGGTAGGGGCGGTGGAGCGCATAAGAGTCCTCTTTGCGGAAGGTGCAGCAACTGCTGTCCGGGGCCTGAGGGATGCTCTTGACAGGCAACGGGACATGGTCGTCGTGAAGACGATCGCTGGACGGGGACTCGGTCTTCTCGTCGCCGTCAGAGAGGAACGACCGGACGTGGTTGTCGTCGAGCTCGAGCGGGGGCAGCTACCGGGGGAGTGTACTCACGTGCTAGGCGAAGACCCGCATATCGCGGTGTTGGCGCTTGGCGCTGGGGAGCAGTGCAAGATCTACCGATTCGACCTACAGGGAAGGGATGTGAGCGATCTCTCTCTGGACGGACTGATTGACGCGATAAGGGCGACGTTGCGTATCGGCAACTGACACCGCGGCTTTCAAGGCGAGCATGACTACAAGAGGTAGACCGCGCGGCAGGGGCAAGGTGGCATCCGAGTCTAGGCGAGCACGGCGGCGTGGGGTCGGTTTCACGCTCATCGAGATCGTGGTGGTCGTGATCATCCTGGGGTTGCTGGTCGGGCTGGTGGGGCCGGAGATCGTGGGGCGG
>Ga0111181_1020_pt1 | contig 47067 bp, 47 predicted proteins | sample DeeMarSWOR324_28_FD_80236 | JGI IMG/M metagenome (GOLD analysis project Ga0111181, IMG submission 80236) | Gemmatimonas sp. SM23_52
TACTTCGTCGTCGTCTTCCTGATCGGCACGCTGGGCTACATGCTGGTAGAGGGCTGGGGCTGGACGGACGCTCTCTACATGTCCGTAACCACGGTGTCCTCCGTGGGATTCATGGAGGTCCACCCCCTGTCACCACAAGGACGCACGTTCACCCTCGGGCTGGTCTTCCTGGGCGTGATCGGCCTGGGGATCTGGTGGGCACTCACGACGGCGCTAATCGTCGAACTCGATCTAGGGGGCGCACTGCGGAGGCGTAAGATCATGCGCAGCATCGAGCGGTTATCAGATCACTACATCATCTGCGGTATGGGGCGGATGGGTCGTGTCATGGTCGGCGAGATGATCCAGGCCAAGAGCCCGTTCGTGATCATCGAGCATGACCCGGCCCGAATCGCCCTGGTGCGCGAAAGCCACCCCGACATCCTGGTGGTCGAGGGAGACGCAACACAGGAGCAGACGCTCAAGATCGCCCAGGTGGAGAAGGCCAATGGCCTCGCCACCTGTCTCGCAGATGACGCCGACAACTTGCTCGTCTGCATGACGGCGCGTTACCTCAACCCCGACCTTAACATAGTCACCCGCGCTTACAACGAGGAGTCGCTCGAAAAGCTGCGACGCGCGGGTGCAGAGCATGTCGTCTCACCGAACGTGACCGGCGGGATCCGTATGGTCTACTCCCTGCTGCGCCCCCACGTCGTCAGCTTCCTGGATTGTGTGATCAGCGAGGCAGGAATAGAGCTTCGCCTGGAACAGGCGCCGGTCCCGCCCGGCTCCCAGCTGGTGGGCCAGAGCCTTGCCGAAGCCAGAATACCTCAGCGGACCGGGCTGATTGTCCTGGGCCTGCGGCGGACAGGCCAGACAGGGCTGCCCATCTACAACCCGGGTCCAGAGACCCGCCTCGAGGCCGGCGATGTGATGATTGTCCTCGGTCGTTCCGAGCAGGTACAGCGACTCCGCGAGTACGCGGGCGGGGAAGTCAAGCTATAGACTACACGTCCAGGTTTTTCACGTACTTCGCGTTCTGTTCGATAAAGGCGCGGCGCGGCTCGACCTCGTCACCCATCAACAAGCTGAACAGGCGATCGGCCTCAACGGCGTCGTCCATGGTCACTCGCAGGATCGTCCGCCGTTCCGGGTCCATGGTCGTCTTCCAGAGCTGATCGGGGTTCATCTCGCCCAGTTTGGTCGCGCTCGTCGTCGCTGTAGGCGTAGTGCTCCTCCTTGCCACGGCGGATCCGATACAGCGGAGGCTGGGCGATGTAGATGTAGCCCACTTCGATAAGCTGCCGCATGTGGCGGAAGAAGAAAGTCAGCAGCAGCGTGCGTATATGGGCGCCATCGACGTCCGCGTCGGTCATGATGATGATGCGATGGTACCTCGCGTTCTCCAAGTTGAACTCATCCTCACCGATTCCGGTACCCACCGCCGTGATGATCGTACGGATCTCCTCGTTCGAGAGCACCTTGTCGAGCCGCGATTTCTCAACGTTGAGGATCTTACCGCGCAGCGGAAGAATAGCCTGGAAGTTACGGTCCCGGCCTTGCTTGGCTGAGCCACCGGCCGAGTCGCCCTCCACCAGGTAGAGCTCGCCGATGCTGGGATCATCCAGCGAGCAATCGGCGAGTTTGCCGGGCAGGATCGAGCCTTCCAGGGCCGACTTGCGGCGTGTCAGGTCGCGTGCCTGGCGCGCCGCCTCTCGGGCCCGCGCCGCCTGCACGACCTTCTCCACGACACGCCGAGCGGCCGAGGGATTCTCCGCCAGGAAGTTCGAGAGACCCTCGTTCACCACCGACTCGACAACGCCACGCACCTCGCTGTTACCCAGTTTGGTCTTCGTCTGGCCCTCGAACTGCGGGTCCATGACGCGTACCGAGAGGATTGCGATCAGGCCTTCACGTACGTCCTCGCCGGTCAGCGCGAAGCTCTCCTTCTTGAGCATGCCGCCCCGCCGTCCGTAGTCGTTCAGCGTTCGCGTGAGTGCTGCCTTGAATCCGGTTAGGTGAGTCCCGCCCTCGTGGGTGTTGATGTTGTTGACGAAGGTGTAGGTGTCCTCTTTGTACCCCTCATTGTACTGCAGAGCCAGCTCGACCTCGCACTCGGGTCGCTTGGCCTCCACGTAGACGACCTCGTTGTGAAGCGCCTTTCGGTTACCTCTCAGGAACTTCACGAACTCCCTGATGCCCCCATCGTACTGGTACTTTTCCCTCCTCTCCTGCCGGGGCCGTTCATCTTCGAGGGTGATCTTGACGCCACGGTTCAGGAACGCCAGTTCACGCAACCGAATGGCCAAGGTATCGAAATCGAAATCCAGCTCGCTGAAGACCTCGGAATCCGGCTTGAAGGAGACCTCGGTCCCCGTCTTGTCGGTCTTTCCGACTGCCTTCAGCTCGCTCTTCTTCTTGCCACGGCTATACTGCTGATGCCAGGTCCGTCCATCGCGGTCGACCTTCACCTCCAGCCATTCCGACAACGCGTTCACCACCGAGACCCCGACACCATGCAGGCCGCCGGACACTTTGTAGGACTCCTTGTCGAACTTCCCACCTGCATGCAGCGTGAGCATGGCCAGCTCGACGCCGGGCACCTTCTCAGTGGGATGGATATCGACGGGTATGCCTCGGCCGTTGTCCGTGACTCGCACCGAATTGTCGGAGCGGATCACGACGTTGATCGCATCGCAGTACCCCGACATCGCCTCGTCGATCGAGTTGTCCACGACCTCGTAGACCAGGTGATGGAGGCCGCGAGACGAGGTCGACCCGATGTACATGGCGGGACGCCGACGTACACCTTCAAGCCCCTTGAGAACCTGAATCTTGCCGGCTGTGTAGCCGTCGCCCCTGGTTGCCTGCGGCGAGCTCTTCGATGCCTTCGCACGTGGCGCCTTGGCCTTGGACTTGCCCGTCTTCTTGGCGGTCGTCTTCTTCCCCTTCCCCGATCGTTTGGCCATCAGTTTGCCTCTCTGATTCCTTGCCACCTGAGCTGTGACCGTGTGCAACGTTCGGCGCTAGCCGCCCTCAGCCAGCCGGAACACAATCCTCTCAAACACCCCGCGCTCGTGGTCCGAGTTGAGCGTCGCCAAGATACGACGCTCCATCATCTCCAGCTCCATGAGCCAGGCAGAGGAACGAACCTCCACGAACAAGGTCCGACGATCGAAGCCCACCGGAGTGGCGACGCGAGCGATCTGCGGGCCCACGAGCCGGGTCCACTCCGGTATTACCGACGCGCGCTCCACACCCTCGGCAAGGCCGCGCGCCCGCAGGAGCCCGTCAACCAGTGGCCCGATGCGCTGCAGCGAACCGCCGCGGACCTCCCTCACAGGCGACCGACCTTCCCGCCGGCAATCCGATATTGCGCCAGGCTGTTGCCCAACAGCGCGAACTCGGTCGGCTTCGGCGAGGTGACGATGACCTGCCCCCATTCCTCGGCCGTCAACAGTTCCACAACACGCTCTGCCCGTTGCGGGTCGAGCTCAGCGAACACATCGTCGAGCATGAGGATCGGTCGCCGGCCGCGCGCAGCCCGCAAAGTCTCCGCCTCAACCATCCTGAGCGCGATCGCCGCGGTCCGCTGCTGACCAGCTGAACCGAAGATCCTCAGCTGCAACCGCTCGCCGCCGCCCGTTACCCAGAAGCTAACGTCGTCGCGGTGCGGCCCCACCAGGGTCAGGCCGCGACGCCTCTCCTGATCAGCCAGCCGCTCGATCTCCGAGTGAAAGGACTCCGACCACCCCGACGCTTCCCCCTCCAGGCCGCTGCCGGGCGGCGGGACGCAAGGCCGGTAGTCCAACCCCGCCTCCCGTTCTCCCGAGATAGCGGCGTAGTAGCGGGAAAAGCTCGCCCCGCGCGCGGCGATCCAGCGCGCACGCGCTTGGCTGATTCGGCTGCCGACGTTAGCCAGCCCGGCACTCCAGGCCGCCAACTCGGCCAGGCTCGCCCCGTTGCGCAGCAACTCGTTGCGCTGGGACAGAACCTGCCGGAAGCGCTGCAGGGCTGGCAGGTAGCCCGGCTCGACGAGCGACAGCATGATGTCGAGGAAGCGTCGCCGGGCACCGGGCCCACCCGCCACGATCTCCACGTCACTGGAAGTGAAGACGATGGCACCGACGTGCCCGATCGCCTCACCCACCCGGCCGGGCTCTCGCCCGTCAAGAGTGACCTTCTTCCGGCGACCCTCACGCGCATAGGCAGCCGCCACCTCCGCCTCCGCACCACCCTCGTCGTCGGAGAGAACCCCTTCGACCCGGAAGTGCCCACACCCGAACGTGATCAGCTGCTCGTCCCGCGCCCCCCGGAACGAGCGAAAGATCTCAAGGTAGTAGCCAGCTTCCAGCAGATTCGTCTTGCCCTGACCGTTATCCCCGATCAGGGCCGCGCCACGCTCCGGAAACTCCACGACAGCCTGTTCAAAATTCCGGAAATTCCGGAGATCGAGACGCGAGAGAAACACGTAGAAAATCTAAGTAGTTGCGCGCCCTTTCTCAAGGTCGCCGCCCGGAGGAGGATTCGCCAATTTCGTCGATTTTGCCCTCAGGATCCGCCCCGCCAGCCCGCCAGCCCGCCCAGGCTGCACCCCCCGGTCAACCTGTAATCTAGCCTACAGGTCGGCGCACGCGAACGGGTACAAGTCGCACTCAATCACCAGCACATAGACCGGCTCCGACAGCTCCCGCTCGCCGATCACGTTCTCCGCTACCGCGCGGATTTCCAGCTGCGCGCCGGTTATGAGGTCAGGAATCGGCACCTGGAACACCACCCGCACCGAATCCTGCGGTTGCGTGAACTCCTGCCGATCCCAGCCGAGGGTATCCCGCACCGCAGGCCGGACCAGGAAGTACTCCACAGCCTGGAGAAGACCCGAGGCACCCACGACCACGCGCACGACCGAGTCGGAGGGGACCAGTGCATCGGTCACAGGACTCGCCACCGCCACGCTCGTCGCTGGGAGAGGCGGGCCCGCAGCGGTAGGGCGGGCGCGCGGGGATTCGCAACCGCCGCTGCTCAGGCTGACCACAGCCAGGGCAGCAACCAGTAATGCCACTCGTTTTCCGCTAAGCAAGGCCAACATCTTGCCAACCCACCAGGCCTTCAGCGCGACCGGCCCACCGGAGGACCACGGTCGAGTCGCGCGGCTCTGTCCGCTGTCGCTGACGTACCTACACGTCATTCTAGCGCCCGGAGTGCCCGATGCCTATAGGGCACCGCCAGGCGGTTGGCGAATCGCTCGATAGACAGCTCCCGATGTAGTAGGCTACCTAAGCAGATCACGCCACGATGGTCTGGGCGGTTCCAGCGCCTCCTCATGCTCGACACGGTCGAGCAAGCCGTCGAGTACCAGTCGCATCTTCTCGACGGCGCGGCGGTATCCGGCGCGGGCCAACGAAACGGTGATGGCCAGCGGGACAGGACTGAGCAACACCAAGGCGTTAGGGATATTGTGGTTTCCCAGAATGACTGCCGTCGCCAGCCATACCAGCGGGACTCCCACGGCTGCTCCTAGCCCCCAGAACCAGCCCGCGCGTTCGCTGGCGAGATTACACGTCAGCGAGACCTGGCTCGATTCTTCGCTGAGCGGGACTATACGGAGCTCGACAGCGTGGCCCTTCTTCGCCAGCTGATAGCCCTTGCCGAACACATCCAGCCCGCGCATCAGTGATGCCACGACACCGGTTTCCGGCTCCCACAAGGAGGCGGTCCTTGTGCGCCTGACCAGCCGGAGACTCTCGTTAGCCTGAAAGTGCGACTCGATTTCCTGACGGATCTCTTCCGCTGGTCGCTCGATGTTGCGCGTGGCCGTCACGAGACCGAGGCCACAGAGCCGCGAGATCCAGCCGCGGTCGGCCAGCAGCTTGCCACCTCTGGTGACAGCTGCCTGGTGCTCGGCCAGGGCGCGGCGGATGCTATCTTCCGACAGCCCCACCTCTTGAGCGATACGCACAACGTCGGCCTCGCTCAGCTCAAGTGCGGCGCTGCCAACCTCGGTCTCAAGCTCGGCCGCGCGCCGGATGACGACCTCCAAGTCCTGGCGCGTCAGGTGGTGTCCTTGCGAGCCCTCGCTCATTCCAGCGGACGTACTACAGCGTTGATCTAGCGGTCTCGCTTCCTGACGCGAGCCGGCTCCTCCGACCTGGAGAGATCAGGTACCCTCTCCGGCGGCGGCAGCTCCGGGATCGTCTCCTCGGTGCCTTCAAGCTCCGCCTCCGATTCCTCGGAGGCTCGGGTCGTCTTCAAGGACCGCATGAACGGCTCGAAGAGATCCATCGGGATGGGGAAGAGCGTCGTAGAGTTGTTCTCCGCGGCGATCTCCGACACCGTTTGCAGGAAGCGCAGCTGCACTGAGATGGGCTGCCGGCTCATGATGCGCGCCGCCTCCACGAGCTTGGTCGACGCCTGGAACTCACCGAGCGCGTTAACGACCTTGGCACGCCGCTCGCGCTCCGCCTCAGCCTGGCGCGCCATCGCCCGCTTCATCTCCTGAGGCAGATCCGCAGCATGTTGTTGTACTTCTCGCGCTCGGCGAGCAGATCGTCCAGCTCCGCCTGCCCGATCACCGAGCGAAGGGTCGTCTGCGCCAGCTGCGACGTCGCAAACAGGAAATCTTCCACCTCGACGATCGCCTTAACGGGATCGGCAACCCTGAAGTAGAGGACGGCGTTCACCTTCACCGACACGTTATCACGGGTGATCACGTCCTGCGGCGGAATGTCCATGGCGACGATCCGCAAGCTCACCCGCTGCATGCGCTCGATGCCGAACGGCACCAGAAAGATGAGCCCAGGCCCGCGCGCCTTTCGCAGACGGCCCAGTCGAAATACGACCGCTCGCTCGTATTCCCACATGACCCGAAGACTAGTCGCCAGAGCAGTGGCTCCGGCCACGGCGAGAGCAGCGAGTAGTATCTCCAAACCGACCTCCTGGCCGATACGGCCTTGGCTAGCGATTCACTCCTTCGAGTTCGGTCTGTGCCCCCTAAAGTTAGCCAGCGCATCAGGCTCGCGCGAGCGCGTAGGACTCGGCCGAGCCGATACGGTCAGGGTATTCCGGACTCGAGGTCGGCGAAGGCTGGCAGTGGTATGTCGGGCGCTGAGCAGGCGCCATCACGGCCGTCGCCGCCGCGGGGCGGTCCTCCACTCAGCAGGCGTCAGCCGCCGTCAGTTCCCCCCGCGGCTCAGGGTGAAGACGTAGGCAGCCACAGCCTTGACCTGCTCGTCGGTGATCCCGCTACCGCCCTTCGGTGGCATCGCCGTGCCGCTGGTCGACGCGCTGGCGTCCACACCGTTCATCACCGTCTCAACTATGCGCTCGTACGAGCCATCGCTGTGGATCCACTCGCTGTCCGTCAGGTTGGCCCCGAGGCCGGGCATGCCCTTCCCCTCGGCGCCGTGGCAGACGTAGCAGAGACCAGCACCGCCGTAGATGTCGCGACCCTGATTGACCATCTCCATCGTGACGCCCTCAGGCAACTGCACCTCCTGCTGCTGGGCCACCTCCTGACCTTCCGGCATCGCGGTAGCCTCGGCCGTCTCCTGCCGAGCACTCCCGCCGCCACCGCAAGACAGCAGCGCCACCAGGCCGATCGCAATTCCCAGCGCCAAAGACCTGTCTACACGAAGCATCTCACTCCTCCAATGCGCTTGAACGGCCCGCCTACACCAGCACGCAAACGCTCGGCCATGCTCGAAACATCGACCACAGCCAGCGAGCCGCAACGGAACTGCCAATGATGATGTTGATACGGCTGCGATAATACGGGCCGCTTTCTGCCCCGTCAAGCTGAACCAGCCGACCGTCGCGCGCGCGGCGCGCCACAATCCGCACAGAAGCGCCAGGCAGGCTCCATCTCCGCTCCGCAGTTGCGGCACCTGTCGGCGGACAGCCGACAGCCGCAATGCGGGCAGAAGGCAGCGGTCTCTGGGGGACCGACTCCGCAACGCGGGCAAAGACCCGGCGCGGATTCGTGGCGCGCGAGCGTCTCCGCGCCCGCACCGGCTCCCGTCGCGGGCTGGTCGACGGCAGCGAGCCCAGCGGCTGCCTCCTCCTCCGGCTCATGCGGCTCCTCCGGGCTGCCCGTCGCCTGGCTCAGCCAGTCAATCTGCTCCCGCAGCTCGGGAGGCGCATATCGAATGTCGCCCGGTGGTGGGATTGCTTCCGGGTTCAGCCACACGCGAGTGCCCGGGAATGCGCGATAGCGGCGAATATCCGGAACAAAATCGCTAAGGCCGGCCTTCAACTCCTCCTGCATGTCACGATCACTCAACAGGTAGTCCCGTTCCCCCGAGAGGAGACGTGTGAGGGCGGTCTCATAATCGCCGTTGGAGCGGAATCCAACGGGGTCCCGGACCCGGCGATAGGGAATCACCTGCTCATGCAGTTCCACTACCGTGAGCGGCTCGGTCAAAGCCGATGGTCGCTCGCGGCGCAGTATTTCCACGAACTCGAAATAGAGCCGGTCAAGATCGTCCATCTATGGCATCCCTCGCGGCGATCCATCCCCAGCTTGCCCACTCAGGTCCGGGATCTCGAGTTCAAGCCCCTCGACGGGGAAACCTCTGTCGTGGGCGGCGAGGAAGGCCCGCACCACTCTCCGCTCGAACTGCTGGCCAGCGGAACGTTTGACTTCGTCCAAAGCGTCGCCCTCACTCAGCCCCTTCCGGTACGGGCGCTCGCTCAGCATCGCAGCGAAGGCGTCAGCCACAGCCAGCACACAGCCCTCCAACGAAATCTCATCCCCCTTGAGGCCTGCCGGATACCCGGAACCATTCCAGCGCTCGTGATGCTGAAGGATGCAGGGCCGGGCCGGCGCCAGATAGGGGACGCCCTGGACAATCCTATCCCCTACAAGTGGATGCTCACGCACGAGGCCCCACTCCTCTGGGGTGAGTGGCCCCTTCTTATTGATCACGCCCTCCGGCACGGCAACCATCCCCACATCGTGCAGCACGGCCCCTAGCCACAGTTTCCGCCGCTTCTCTGCAGCGAGTCCGAGCTCCACACCCGTAGTCAGGGCGTAGCGAGCAACGTTCTCAAGATGTCCGGCCGTGTACTGATCGCGTGACTCGATGGCGCCAGCTAGAGCCGCTATGCCCTGCCGGTAGTGCCGCTCCATGGTCGCCAAACCCTCAGGACCGACCTCACCCGCCGCGGCCTTCTGGAGCTCGCGGCTCTCGCGTACTAGACGGCGGTGCTCAAGGGCTCGTTCCACGCAATGGCTGAGTTCCGTGAGATTGAACGGCTTGAGGAGGTAGTCGTCTGCCTTATGGCGCAACGCCTCAATCGCGAAATCGATGTCCGAGTAGGCCGTCATCATGATGACCTGTATGTCCGCGTCGCGGCGCTTGATCTCCTTAAGAAGCTCGATGCCGCTCATCCCGGGCATCCGGACGTCGGTGATCACCAGATCTAGCTCCTCAGTTGCGAGGCGCTTGAGCGCTTCCTCTCCCGAACCTGCCGTGACGCACTCGTAGCCATCGCGCCGCAGCCTCTTAGCAAGCGCGACAGTGATCGCGGGTTCATCATCGACGACCAGGACTTTCGCCCGGCTTGTGCTTGTACGTTCAGCCTCAGACATGGCTCTCGACGCGCCGCTAGCCTTTGCTCAGCCCGTCCAGTTGCCGCAGTAGCTCGCGTATGCGCTGCGCCATCGCTTCAATCGCTTCCAGCGATCTCCTCTGCTCGGCTGACAACTGGTCTGCATCCATGAGCATCAGCTGTGTCTCCGCCAAAATCGCAGTGAGGGGGCTATTGATCTCATGGTGCACGTTCCGAACGACGGCCGTCACATGTTCTAGCCGCCGTGCCTGCTCCCGAGCTTTTCCTACCTCCGATTTGCTGCGCTGCGCCTCAACCGATCGCTGTACAGCTGCAGCGAGTACCCGATCATTCGCCGAGTGCGGAATCTGAACGAACACCCCGTAATCGAGGAATCCGAGCTGAAGCTCGGAAACCCAGAGCAGCGCGCGGTCCGGGTCGCCGATAGCCGCGATCAGGCTGCCAACGGTATCCTGCGGCAGTGTGCTATCGATGATTACGACGGCTGGACGGCCAATGGACAACTCGTCTACAGCCGAACTCATGTCCACGGCCTGCAAGACTTCGCCCACCTCACTCAGTGCCGTCGCCGCCCAGTCGCGCCGTCCGGCATCCGCGCTGACAATCAGAACCGTGATCTCTCTCTCCTCAACCACCCGAACCTGTCACCTCCTCTGCACCTGGTCCCGCAGGGCCAGTATCCGATGGCGGCATCGCTGCGTCGCCCTTCCTCAAGAGCCGCACGAGCCGAACTCGGCGCTCTACGATTTTCTCGACAACGAGCTGGGCGCCGGAATAGTGGACGGTATCACCACGCTTCGGCACGTGTCCAAGCTCACCGAGTATGAAACCGCCCAGTGTGTCGTAGTCGTCCAGCGGCAACGCCAGACCGAACCGCTCGTTGACTTCGTCTAGCGGAGCGCTACCATCGATCAGCGGCTCACCGCGAGAGCTAGTCTCGAAGATGGGCCGTGCCACGTCGTACTCGTCGTAGATCTCACCGACGATCTCCTCGATTAGATCCTCCAAGCTGACGAGTCCGTCCGTACCTCCGAACTCATCCACAACGATCGCCATGTGGATCTTCAGCCGGCGGAACTCCGCCAAAAGGCTGTACACCGACTTCGTGTCCGGCACAAAATACGGCTCGCGCATGATCCGCGACACGTCGAAGTCTGCCCGCTCGCCAGCGGCCACGAAGGGCAAAAGGTCCTTCACCAAAACGATGCCTACCACGTTGTCGAGGCTCTCCTTGTAGATCGGCAGTCGCGAGAAGCCCGAGCGGCTGGCCGTCTGAATCAACTCGTCGAGCGTAACGTCCGTACGCAACGCGACGATGTCCGGCCGTGGCGTCATCACTTCGCGGGCGACCGTGCTCGTGAGATCGAAGACACCGTAGATCATCTCCTGCTCGTCCCGCTCGACTTTGCCCAACTCACGGCTGCGGCGAACGAGCAGCTTGATCTCTTCCGGGCTATGTACTCTCTCCGCCTCAGTCGGCAGGCGAACGCCGAAGACCCGCAAAAGCAGGTTGGCAGACTCGTTGATCGACCAGATCAAAGGTGTGCCCGCGCGGGTGAAGAAGATCAGCGGGGTGGTCATCCAGCGCGCCACGTGCTCCGGATGGAGAATCGCCACCGTTTTCGGTGCTACCTCGCCGAGCACCACATGGAGATACGTGATGAGGATGAAGGCGATGGTCCCGGCCACGACGTGTCTGGAGATCAGAGCCAGTGGCTCAGGCAGCCCCGCGAACAGGGTGACCAAGCTACGCGCGATGGCCGGCTCACCGATCCAACCCAGGCCCAGGGAGGCGAGCGTAATGCCGACCTGGCAGGAAGAGAGGTAGAGGTTGAGGTCTTTTTGCGCCGACCGGACTGCTCGAGCTAGACGATCGCCCTTCGCTATCAACTGGGCCAGGCGCGTATCCTGGACGCTGACCAGAGCGAACTCTGCGGCGACGAAGAAAGCGTTGGCGCCCACCAGCAGCAGGACCGCCAACAGTTTCAGGCCGACTTCAAGTGATGTCATTGGGGCTATGACGATTAGGCCCCGCCAGATCTGGACGGGGTGAGATAGCGTTGAGCCCTATCAACTGCTGTCCCCGTGTTCCTCCCGGCCCGCACTCCCGTGGGGGATGACCGGCTCGCAGTAGCGAAGGCCGGCCGCATGAAGCTCAGCCAGCTGCTCTTGCGTGACCTGAGGATAGCGCTTGGCCATGTACTCCATCGTCTGGCTAAACCACGCCTCCCGTTGGTCTTCCGTGGCCTGTAACACCCCACAATGCCTTATCTGGCTGAACAGCTCATTGCGCGCTTTGTCGAACACAGAAGGCTCGTGCATGCCCTCCTTGCTGCGACACCGCGTCGGCGGGCTCAGCCTGAGCTCACAACATACCGCTGTGTGGCGAACGACATAATTATAAAGAGCGCCCGTTAACATGCAAACGCCGGACGCGGGAACGTCTATCTCGCTCGACCCGATCCGCCTGGAAGTCTATCGGTGCCTCCTATTGGCTATCGCCGAGGAGATGGGAGCTGCGCTGCGTCGCAGCGCCTACTCACCCAACATCAAGGAGCGCCGCGACTATAGCTGTGCCATCAGCGATCCGCAGGCCAATCCCGTGGCCCTGGGTGATCACATGCCGGTGCACCTGGGTGCCATCCCGCAGAGCGTGGAGGCTGCCATCACTGCTCAGAGCCTTGTCGATGGCGACGTCGTGGTGCTGAATGACCCTTTTTGCGGGGGCACTCACCTTCCGGACCTGACCGCGGTGCGCGGCGTCTGGGTTGAGGGATCACGTGAGCCCATCGCCTACGTGGCCTCCCGGGCCCACCACGCGGACGTCGGCGGGCTGGCCCCCGGCTCGATGCCCCTCTCCCGGGAGATCTTCCAGGAGGGGCTACGGGTCCCGCCGGTTCTCCTGGTGCGGCGCGGCGACATCCAGCTGGACATCTGGCGCCTGCTGATCGCCAACGTCCGCACGCCGGAGGAACGGGAGGGTGATCTGCATGCCCAGCTGGCGGCGCTCGATGTCGGCGTGCGCCGCTTGACGGAACTTGCGCGGCGGCGCGGTGCCGAGGCTCTCCGCGCCGCCTTCGGCGCGCTGTCGTCCTACGCCGATCGGCTCGTACGCGCTGTGATCGAGCGGATCCCCCAAGGCGAGTACAGGGCCGAGGACTACATGGACGATGACGGCACGGGCTCGGGGCCTGTCCGCATCGCCGTCGCTGTGACAGTCCGTGGCCAAGAGATGCGCGTGGACTTTACCGGCTCGGCCCCTCAGTGTACAGGCAACATTAACGCCGTCACGGCGATCACCGAGTCGGCGGTGCGATACGTGCTGCGCTGCGTAGCCGAGGCGATCCTGGGAACGTCGCTTCCCGCGGGCGGCGGCGCGATGCCTGCGGTCACCATCGTGACACAGCCAGGAACGGTCGTGAACGCGCGGCCGCCGGCCGCCGTCGCTGCCGGGAATGTGGAGACCTCACAGCGCATCGTGGACGTGGTCTTCCGAGCCCTGGGCCGGGCGCTGCCGGATCTCATCCCCGCCTGCTCGAGCGGTACGATGAACAACTTCACCGTCGGCGGAGTCGACCCGCGGTCAGGCGAGCCGTTTGCTTACTATGAGACGGTGGCGGGCGGTATGGGCGCAGGCCCACAGCGCCGTGGGCTGTCCGGGATCCACACCCACATGACCAACTCGCTCAACACGCCCATCGAAGCACTGGAGCACGAGATCCCCGTGCGGGTGCGGCACTACTCGCTGCGCCGCGGTTCCGGCGGGACAGGGTTACACTGCGGCGGAGATGGGCTGCGCCGCGACATGGAGCTGCTGGTCCCAGCGCACGTCTGCATTCTGTCGGACCGACGTCAGCACAGCCCCTGTGGTGCCGTCGACGGCGCACCGGGCGCTGTGGGCGAGAACTGGCTCCGGCGGGCGGGCACCTGGCGTCAGCTCGATGGGAAGGTCACTATCGAGGCTCAAGCAGGCGACGTCATCAGCATCCGAACTCCGGGAGGAGGAGGATGGGGAAGCGCCGAATCCTGAGGGCGAAAGGTCCGCGGCGTGGGATCAAGACCACGCGCATCGTCTTGCCGCGGGAACTGCACGCCGGCCGGCAACGGATGTTCTACTTCGAGGCTGGCATGGGGGCGCCGATCGTCATGATCCACGGGCTCGGCGGTTCCTCGCGCTGGTGGTTCCCGCTGTTCCCCGAGCTCACCTCGGCGAACTACCGAGTGCTCGCGCCCGACCTGCCTGGGTTCGGCCGCTCACCTGGGCCCGTGCTCCCCGTCGCCGACGCGGCGAAAGCTGTCATCGGCCTCGCGGACCGCGCTGGCCTGGCTCAGTTCTTCCTCTGCGGTCACTCTATGGGTGGTGCGATCGCTGCGCAGATCGCTGCCGACTATCGAGGTCGTGTGCGCCGCCTGGTGCTCATCGACAGCGCCGGCATCCCGGGCGTGGGGCTGGGCCGAGTTTTCGGCCGACTGCTGCAGCCGTGGTCGTGGTGTCCGCTCGGTTTCTATTCGACGCTGCTTGGAGACGTGATCAAAGCCGGACCGGGGAGCCTGCTCGGCGCGCTGAGGGAGCTGCGTGACCACGACATGCGACCGATACTTGAGCGCGTTCGCTTGCCAAGCCTGGTGATCTGGGGTCAAAAGGACACGCTGACGCCACCTGAACACGGCCGCCGGATCGCCGAGCGTCTGGCGAACGCGCGGCTCGAGGTCGTGTCCAAAGCACGTCACCTTCCAATGGTCACGCATCCGGAAACGGTCTCGCGGCTGCTGTTGGCTTTCTTCAAGGAGGATGTGCAGTACCCTGAGGCATGACGCGCGGGCGTCTACTCACGGCCGAGCGCCTCAGGCAACAGCCTCTCACCCGCCACGTACTCGGTGAGTTCCAACGTCACCGAGCCGACTGCCAGCTTCGACTTGACCTTGACAGGCATCCGAAGCTCATCCTCGGTGATGAAGATCTCGGCCTCCCCTCCTTCGGAGAAGATGCCGCGCGTCTTGATGATCGGCTGGACTACAATGGTGGAGAACTCGCCTGCCGGTACTTTGACCCTCTCGCGGCGAAGCACCCTCAGGATGACGGGGTTGCGGTCGAAGCGGAAGTAGCGATTCCACTCGTACGTTGCGCCCACCTCCAGTGGCACAGTGCGGAGGAAGTAAACGAACGAAGCCTGGTCCAAGGCGTTCGCCGGAATCGAGTCGCTTGCGCCGTCGTTACGCGTGTAGGTTCCGTTCTCCAGGTCGAGCTCGTACTCGCGAAAGCGCGTGTAACTGCCCTGATGCGAGTCCTGCAGGTACCGCCGGCTCGCCAACTGATACACGTCCAGCCAGGACTCTTGCCTGTCATCGAGTCTGTAGAACGGAGTGGAGCCCTGGATGACGGATATCAGGTGGTACGTGGGGTGACCCGCCACCGTGTCGATCCTCGCGACCTCCATGAACGCTTTGCCTACCTTCAGCGGGCCGAATTTCACCCGATAGTCGAAGCGCTCACCGACCCCGAAGGGCACCGTGGCAAGGGCTGCTTCTGCGTCAGCTGCAGGGGCTTGCCCCTGCTGAACGCCAAAGCCCGGACTTGCGTTGAGCAGCAACAGTGCCACGGCAATCGGTAACCTCATCGTCCCCTCAGCAAGCCGATGTAGTCGCGGGCGACCCGCCAGAACGAGAGGCGGCTCGGCCGCGCCCGTCGATCGCGTCGAGCCTCAGACTGCATCTCCTCGACGCGCCGCGTGTGTGGCGCCATCGCCAGCAGCAGCTCCACACTCCCCGCCCACCCGTCGCGCTTCAGAAGTCGCTCGCCGTCTTTCGCTTTCAGTGTCCTCTTGACAAGGCCCACGCGGTAGGCCCGCAGACTTGAAAAAGGATCGCTGATCTCTTCCGGAAAATCATACCGGCGCTCCAGCCACGGCAGAGCGCGGCGTATCCAGCGCACGGCCAGCGGGACGGCCTTACCGTTGTGCGGCGAAGTCACGACAACCAGGTCCGCGCCTCCTTCGATCCGCTTCACCATCCCAGGGATCGCCAGCGGCTCGTCCGTGAAATCCGCTTGCAGCGTTACGATGACATCGCGCCGTGGATAGGCGCAGCGCTCGACAGCTTCCCTCAACAACCTCTCGAGAGAGGCTCCGTACCCTTCGCGCCGCTCGTTACGCAGGATGACCAACGGGAGGACCTGGACGTAGGGCGCCACGACCTCATAGGTGCGGTCGGTCGAAGCGTCGTCGAGGAACAGCACCTCGTAATCGCGCTTGAAATCCGACATGACCTGCCGGATCTTCCACAACAAGAGCCCTGCGGTGCGCTCCTCGTTGTGCGCAGGAATACAGATATAGATCACGCCTATCGCTTCTATCCGTTGGCCAGGCGTCGCAGACCTGCGACGCCGCCTAGCCCTTTGTGTCTATCCTGATACCGGGCGCCCGCTCGCCAGTTCCCGGCGGCGCCGTCTTCCAGCGCTTATGATGCCAAAAATACTGCTCGGGGTAAAGGCGGACCCGCCGCTCAAGCTCACTCACCCATTGGCAGGTGAGGTCGAGAGTCTGCTCGCCTACCGCAGCGTCTTCCCGGGGCCAAAGCCTCACAAGCCAGGCGTGGTAGTGCCGCGGCCCGATCCGGTGTGTGCCGCCCACGAATAGGGGCGCACGGGCACGCAACGCCAGTGCTGCCGGCGCACCGTGGGTCGAGGCCAGGCGCCCGAAAAAGGGAACGAAGACGCCGCGGCTGCGGGCATCCTGATCCGCCACGAAGGCAACCACACGACCGGCCGCGAGGCGCTCCAATGACCGCCCAAATGCCCCTGCCCGGTCGATGAGTCCCATGCCGAGACGGCTCCGCATCTCCTCCACATAGCGGCTCAGCCAGCGGTTCTTCAGGCTCTGCATCACCGCGTCTACCGGGAACCCGAAGGCGGCGAGGACCGATCCGGCAACCTCCCAGTTCCCGAAGTGTCCGCTGACGACGACCGCCCCGCGCCCCTCATCGAGAGCCGCTTGCAGCGCCTCGCGCCCCTCGAATACCTCGACGCGTCGCCGCACCTCATCGAGCCCGGCCCGCAGGAGTGGGGCCAGCGTGACTGCTTCCTGCCCCACGTGCTCGAAGGTCGCCAGCGCCGTGCGCCGTACCCAATCCTCGCCACGGTCTGGGAACGCCTGAGCAAGTTGAGTCTCAACCACCTGACGTCGCCAACCGAGTCGAAAGGCCAGCCGGCCCAGCGCGCGGCCCAGACGTTCATCCATATCGAGCGGCGCACGCTCGAGGATGGCGAAGGCGTGACGCACGAGGCAGTACTCGAGGAGATGGCGTAGGCTGGTCAGCGGACCGTCACTCCCCCACCTTCAGCCCTGTCACTCCCGCGGCTGAACTGCAACTCATAGAGGCGCCGGTACGGTCCGTCTCGTGTCAGCAGATCATCATGACGTCCCGACTCCACGATCCGCCCGTCATCGAGCACGACGATCTTGTCTGCGCCCTGGATGGTAGAGAGACGATGCGCTACAACGATGACTGTCCGATTGGCCATGAGACGATCGATGGCGCCCTGGACCAACCGTTCCGACTCCGTGTCGAGCGCAGAGGTCGCCTCGTCGAGGATAAGTATGGGTGGATCGCGCAGCAAGGCGCGGGCAATCGCTATCCTCTGGCGCTGTCCTCCGGACAGACGGACGCCCCGATCACCGAGCAGCGTATCGTAGCCCTCCGGCAGCCGCTCGATGAACTCGTGCGCGTTCGCTGCACGCGCCGCGGCCTCGATCTCCTCCTGGCTGTAGCGGTCAAGCCCACCGTAAGCGATGTTTGCCCGTGCCGTGTCATGGAAGATCACAGTCTCCTGAGAGACAACTCCTAGCAGGTTGCGCAGCGAATCGAGGCGGAGTTCCGCAATGTCCACGGCGTCCACGCTGATTCGGCCTCTCTGCGGCTGGTAGAACCGTGGTAGGAGATCGACTATCGTGCTCTTGCCGGCGCCAGAAGGCCCCACCAGAGCGACGACCTCGCCCCGTCCAACTTTGAAGCTCACACCGCTGAGCACGGGCTCATCGCTGTCGTACGCGAAATGCACATCCTCGTAGACGACTTCCCGCTCGAAACCCCGCAAGTCGCGTCCTGCGGCACTGACCGGCTCGATACCCGTGTCGAGTATCTCGAAGAACCTGTCGCCAGCCGCCATCGCTGCCTGCGCGTGGGCCGGCAAGGTCGTGAGCGTCTTGATGGGCAACTGCAGCCGTAGAGATATGGTCAGAAACGTTAGGAATGCCTCAGCCGTGAGCTCACCGCTGAACACAAACTGCGCACCCACCCACACGATGACGAGCGTCACAATGCTCCCCAGTATCTCGGACAACGGTGAACTCAGCAGGCGAATACGTTCCGCACGTACCATCTGCTTGAAGAACGTGCGGTTGGTCCCCTTGAAGCGTTCATGTTCGACGTTCTCTGCGCCGTACGCCTTCACGAGCCTGGCACCCGATGCGGTCTCCTGCAGCATGCTCGTCAGCTCGCCCTGCGCATCGTAGGCGCTGCGGTATCCGCGCCGGAGCCGCCAGAGCATTGGCTTCAGGAAACCCAAGAAGAGTGGGGCGATGACGAGAGCCAACAGCGACAACTTCCACGAGATGATGAACAACGCCGCCACGAACGCGACAAGCGAGACGGCCTGCCTCAGGGCATCAGCTATCGCGTAGGTGATGATCTCCTTCGTCTGGTTGGTGTCTGTGAAGACTCGTGCGACAAGCTGGCCGGTCTTGACGCGATCGAAGAAACCCAGTGGCAGGCGCTGCAAGTGTCCGTACAGCTGGTCGCGCATGTCACGGACGATCCCTTCTCGCACCACCATGCTGAAGATCCTGGCCGCGTAGAACAGAGCGTTCTTCAGCAGCAGGGCTGCCAGCACGATGATGACAACGTTGCGCAGGGATGCCCGCGGGTCTGCCCCACCGATCAGACCGCCGGCCGTGAACTCCAGTACCTTCTCCACCAGATCGCCGGCGGCGGGCATCAGGGCTGTCTCCCCGAACAGCGACCGCAGGAACGGGATCAGAAGAATCATCGTGTACCCGTCCAGCAGCGAGCCGAGCGCCATCGCCACCAGGCTGGCTGTGAAGACCAGCTGATACGGACGGAGGTACCGGATCAGCCTACGGTAGAGCTTCAACGGGTCTCACCACGAGGCTTGAGCAGGGCGACCGGTAGGATCATCTCGTCCGGACTGATCCCGCCATGCAGGAAGCTGTCACGGTAGCGCGCCTGGTACTCTCGCAACTTGGTCGGGTAGACAAAGAAGTAGTCTTCACGCGCGATCAGATAATTGGTCTTCAGACCGCCACGCGGCAGCCGAATTGAGGCGCCGTCCGCGACAGCGAACACGCTCTCCGAGTCCTCGGCCCGCAGCTCGTCGCCAATCTTGTAGCGCAGGCTGAGTGTGGCATCCCGCTTGGCGAACACGGTGGCCGGCCGGTGGCAATGAACGGAGCCGTGATCCGTAGTGAGCAAGACGCGCACGCCACGGGAGCGAATCGTGCGGAGTGCTTCGCGCAAGTCCGAGCCCTCGTACCAGGCAACCGTAAGACGGCGCAACGCCTCCGCGTCGCGTGCCATCTCGAACAACAGCTGCGACTCCGCGCGACCGTGTGTCAGAAGATCCACGAAATTGAAGACCATGGCGATCGCACGCGGCTCGTCGAGCAGTCCAGGCAAGCGTCGCAGCATGGCCTCGCCGTCGCTCGCCGTGTGGATCTTCTCGTAGTGGGCCGGCACAGAAGCGTCAGTAAGCTGCTGGATCTGCTCGACGAAGAGCCGATCCTCGAACGAGTTGAGGCCTGACTGCTCAAAGGCGTATGGCCAACCAGGACGACGCTCCGCTAAGTCGTCCGGGAATATGCCGCTGAAGATTGCATTCCGGGCGTAAGGGGTAGCACTGGGTAGGATGGAAAGGTAGAGGTCCGACTCCACTTCGAGATTCTCGCTGATCACCGGCTCCAGGGCTCGCCACTGATCAAGCCGCAGGCAGTCGACGACGATCAGCACCGCAGGCTCCCCGCGGGCCAACAGTGGCAGGAAGAAGTGGGGGACCACGTCGACGGACAAGTAGGGGCGTTCCTGGCGCCCCCGCGCCACCCAGCTCTCATAGTTCGCGACGACGAAATCGCAGAATCCCCGCCTCGCGTCGCCCGCGAGCGTCAGCAGGGAATCGACCAGACCAGGCTCTTCCGACGCGGTCAACTCGAGCTCCCAATCGACAAGCTCGGAGTGCACATCCGTCCAGTCCCGCCAGTCTTTCGCCACGTCGATACGCGCCCGGATGTCCGAATACGCGCGCACGAAATCACGGGTCAGCTGCTCGTGCCGCAGGCTTGGACCTTCCAGGAGCCTCGCCACAACAGACAACACCTGCCGCGGGCTCGCAGGCTTGACGATGTAGTCGTCAACGCGCCGGGCGATCGCTTCAGTGAGTGTCGCTTCCTCCTCGCTCTTCGTAACCATCACGACGGCAACGCGTGAGTCGACACTGCGGATCTCCTGGAGCATTTCCGTGCCGGTTCGCCCGGGCATCTGCTCGTCCAGGAGAATGAGGTCGTAGTTTCGGCGGCGAAGCTGGCTCAGCGCGTCGTCACCGTTGGGCAGGGTATCGACTTCGTAGCCCCGCTGCTCGAGGACCAGACGGTGGGGGAGGAGAAGATCGACCTCGTCGTCAACCGTGCGCTTCCCTAGTCAGGTCCTCGTTGTACCCGCGGTCCGGTGTCGGTGGATCCAGCCGCACGCTGTCCACCTGGCCCGCCTGGCTGATGAAGACCCAGACCGTCACCTCGCGCCCTCGCACTGACGCTGGCCGATCGAGTGGCGCCATGATCACCCCCCTGGGAACCGGTGGGATGAGCCGGCGCAGGCCGGACATCGCGTTCCCGGCGTCGCCGCGCCCCTCGCCGCCGGGGAGACCAGGGCCTGACTCCGCGCCCTCACGGTCGCTCTCACCCGGATCACGAAGCTCGATCTCACTGAACGCGAGTTCGAGTTCCTGCGGCGGCTGCAACTGCACCGGTTCCACTATCGGGGTCTCAGGGCGCGGCGGTATCCTGATCTCCACCGGCGGCCGCAGCAACACCACCCTCGTGCTCCCGCCCCCCGGCGCCGCCAGCGCATCACCGCTCGCCGGGCCCGCGGCCGCGTACGGGGTCAGTCGCTCCGGTCCTGTCTGGAAGAGGAGGAGGAGGCTCAGATGAATGAGAATGGACAGGAGCAGCCCCAGGCGCCACACCCTGCCCTCCTGGCGCAGTCGCTGTCCGATCCGTTCCGCTGCCATCGATCCACGTTCGCTAGCCGTCAGCGAGCCGGGTCCGTCGCTCCAGCCACGCGCTCCACATTCAACTCGGCGATCTGGAGGCGCTGTCCGTCCCGATCAAGTATCCACACTGCCCCGCTGCCGTCGACGACCACGTCGGTGACGAAGCGCACCTCCCGCGCAACTCCCACCACCCGCGGCTCCGATCCGCTTACGTCTACCACCGCCATGCCTTCGGGTCCGGCGGCGACGTAGAGGAGATCCCCGGCGAGATCCGCAGCGTAAGCGAACCTGACCCCCGTATACTCTGATACCACGCGCGGCGCCCGCGGATCCGTCGCGTCAAGCAGGAACACCCCTCTTGTCCCCGCTGCGACGGCCAAGCGCCTGCCCGCAGCTCGTACACTGCGACCGGCGGCCGGCAGGGCAACCTCACCCAGTTTCTCCAGACTGGGCGTGAAGGAGCAGAGACGATCCGCTGCCAACACCCAGCCGACGCGCCCGAAGTCGCTGAACGTTATGTCGGTGACAAAATCCGTCTGCTCGAAGGCACTGATGCGCGCCAGCGAGATATCCTCGTCCTGCCTCTGGACCTGAAGCAAGCGTAGCGAGTCCGCGCCGGCAACGGCCAGGTGGTTGTCGATGACCTCCAGCGTACTGCCGCCATGCTCATCGACCACCTGCCCTTGCGCAGAATCGTCTTCCAGCGGAAAGCCGATCAAATTCGAGAAGGTGCTGAGCACCAGCAAATCGAGGTCCGGCAGGACAGCCGAGTCCTCAATCCCACGCACGCCCGAGCCCCGGCTGAGCACAGTGCCATCCCTCAACACGACGCGCGCACCGCCAAGTCCAATCACAGCAGCGCCCCCCGCGAAACCGGCCATGCGATCCGGTACCAGGCCGAGCGGGACGTTCTGGAACTCGTACTCAAGCGAGGGCCCGGCGGCCATGCGCCGGGAATACCGAGAATCCAACTCCCACCCGATGAGGTAACCGACGGCCCCGCCCATGATGCCTGCCACTATCCCGACGCACTGCCTGCTGGTGCAGACCGAATTGATAGTGTTCCCCTCATTGAAGCTGTACGCGGGGACGCCGACTGCGAGGGCCGCTCCGACAGCGAACAACCAGCGCCGGTTCTTCTTGAGCGCCTGCGCCTCAGCCGTTGTGGGGCCAGCAAGAATGGCCACGGCCAGCGCCAGCGCCAGCAATCGACGCACACTTGTCGAGCCGAACGGCCCTGCCGACATAGAGCTACTCCTCCCCGATGACATCGAAAGCACGTACTCGGGTGGCCAACTGCTCGCCCAGACGGTCCCAGACCCGCAGCCTGATCTCATACTCCCCGGCGGGCACCTCCTTGGGATCCAACGCCAGGTACTCGGTCACCCGATCGCGGCCGTCAAGCCGCACCTCGCGGCTGAACCGCAGCTCGAGCCGGTCGTCACCGACGATACTGAACCCCCAGGCGTCGGCCAAGGCACCGAGGAGCTGGCCGATGGGTCCACCGCGCTCGAGCCTCTTCACCCTCACCTGCAGGGCCACGTCGTATGATGCGAATCCCTCCGGGTCGCTAGCGAGCCCGTACAGCTCGTAGTAGATGTGCACAGGCTCACCTGACACAAACTCCAAAGCTGGATTGACTTGGATGTCGTAGTCGAAACGCTTCTGCGGATCTTCGACCAGCGGTCTGATCGCGTCAGCCACCAAGATGTCGCTCACGCTGAGAGAGTCGCCGGAGAAAGCCCAGGCACTAAACGTGTCTCGCGCCGCCGCGGCACGCCAGGTGACCGCGTCCCGCGTCTCCACTGCCGCAACCAGGAAGTCGACCGGCGGCATCAGAATCCGCCAACTCCTGTACTCGTTCGTTTCGGCTGACTCCGCATACGTCACCACTTCCGTGCCCACACGCCGCAGGAAGTTCTCACCATAGCGGTCAAACAAGAAGAGGCCGACCTCCAGCTCGCCCTTGTTCAGATCGAGCTCACGCGCCAGCTCAACCAGCGGCAGCGCCGCATGGATCTCGACGGCCACTTCGTCCGGCGTATCACCACGGAACCGCGCGATCTGAACAGGCAATTCCAGCAGTTCAGGGATGGACGGGATGTTGTCATACTTCGCCGGGACGAGGGCCCGGTAGTTCTCGGCGATGAACTGGTAGTCGCCCGCGAACCGCGCGTCGAGGTAGCCGGGCATCTGCTGGAAGATGAAGACCGGCCCATCCCTACCGTAGCTCCAGATAATCGACCTCCGCCCTATCGCATACGGGTTCCCACGACTCGTCACATCAGGGCCGAATACCCCGATGTCGTCCGGCGCACCGTAGCGCACGAAGACGATCCCACGATCGGTTTCCCAGCCGCGCAGCCCGGCTTCCGGCGCCGCGAATCGCAGGTCGGCGTAAGCTACCCGGGCAAGGTGTTCGAGGCGTCGCTCATTCGCCTCGGTGAGATACAGCGGGTCGGTCAGTTGCCAGTAACGCGAGTTGAACTCTGCTCGTTCCTCCTCGCTCAGATCGAGGTAGTCCTCCGCAGCCCGCCGCCGCAGCACCGGGGCAAGGTTCTCGATCGCTGCACGCTCGTCGTCGTGAAGTCGCGCCAAACCGTCTTCGAACGCCTCGGCCGCTTCATCTTCCCGACCGGCGGCGTGCAGACCGAGCCCCAAGAAGAGGTACGGCTCCGGTCGCTGCGGATGCTCCGAGCGCAGCCTCCGCGCCAGGGCCAGGTATTCGGCGAATCGCTGCTCATCGAACAGATAGCCCATCAATCGGATGGCCGCACCGACGTGCCGGGCGTCGTAGCGGAGCGCCGCTCGGTAGTGCTCAAGCATCTCCTCCTTCGCCAACTCACCGGAATCCTCGATCGCCGGCGCATCCTCCAGGTAGGCGTCGGCGTAGCGTGATGGTTGCTCGTCGAACAGCCTGTAGAATTCGGTAACAGGCGGTCCACGGAAGAACGGACGAAAACGCCGATGCCGCTGGCTCTCGTACTCGAGCTCCTTGATGTATCCAATGTTGAAGTGGATCTCCGCCAGAACGTCGGGGTCACCCTGCTCCTCAGCCGCGGACAGAGCGCGGTTGAACAGACGGCCTGCGTCCACCTTCATATGCTGCTTTAGACGAAGCCGAGCCAGCTCAAGCAAGTAGCGGGGATCGGACGGTCTGAGCCGGAGCGCCTCGAGCAGGGCCCGCTCGGCCCTCACCCGATCACGGAAGTCGGTCTCGACCGAGCTTGCGCGATGGCCGTACAGCCGGCCCAGGTGGTAGTGCGCGTCGGCGAGGGAAGGGGCCGCGTCGGTCGCCCTCTCGAACTCAGCGAAAGCGAGTAGTGTGTCACCCGCAGAGGCGTAAGCGAGGCCGCGCTCGATGTGCTGGCGGGCCACGTCCTCTTGCGCCTGAGCGGCGTGAGCGGCCAGCACCAGCCACGCCGATAGCAGGAGATTGGTAAGGTGCTTCACGGCTGTGGTCCTTCACGTAAACGCTGTCGAGAACCCGCGCCTAACAAAACTAGGCTTCGCTGTGGCAAAGGAAAAGGGCGGACAGCGCCGTCCGGCCTCGCAAGGCCCTTGCCCAGCCCCACGGCGGCAGCCAAGTTGGGCAGCGCCCCGGGAGCGGCCTATGGGGCTGCTCGTGTGGCACGGGAGGTACATTCGAGCCTGCGGAGCACGAGAGCATGATGGGGCTTGAGGGAGCGGTGCTGATTCCGATTTTGATCCTCGCCAGCGCGGCGATTCTCTACTACGGGCTCTTGGACGTTCGGGCTCGCCAGCTGCAGAGGAGGCGCCGCGCGGACCAGACTTCCGCCAGCTGATCGGATCCGAACGTCAAGAGGGGAGTTTCTAATGCACGGGCTGTTCGGCCGGCTGCGAGCCGAGATCGAGGAGATGCGGGAGCAGGGAGTCTACAAGCGGCTGATCCACCTCGATTCGCCGCAGGACGCCGTGGTCAGAATCGAGGAAACCGGAGCTGAGGTGATCAACCTTTGCTCCAACAACTACCTGGGCCTCTGCAGGACGCCTCAGGTAGTGGAGGCCGGCCGGGCGGCGTACGAGCAGTATGGTGCCGGGACATCGTCAGTGCGATTCATCTGCGGCACCTTCACTCTGCACCGGCAGCTCGAGGAGAGGATCGCCGACTTCCTCAGCCTCGAGTCTGCGCTCACGTATGTCTCCTGCTGGAACGCGAACACCGGGCTCATGCCGACATTCCTCGAAGAAGAGGATGTCCTGATCTCCGACGAGCTGAATCACGCCTCGATCATCGATGGTGTTCGCATGACCCGTGCGAACCGGAAGATCTACAAGCACTCCGACATGAAGGAACTTGAACAGGCGTTGCAGGGGAGTGCTGACGCCAGGCATCGCTTCATCATCACCGATGGCGTCTTCTCTATGGAAGGTGATATCTGCAAACTGCCGGATATTCTCGAGCTAGCCGAGAAGTACGACGCCGTGGTGGCCATCGATGACTCACATGCGACGGGCGTCCTTGGCCCCACCGGGCGTGGTACGCCGGAGCACTATCGACTGCACGGCAAGGTGCCCGTCATCACCAGCACGCTCGGCAAGGCTCTGGGCGGCGCAGCGGGAGGGTTCACCGCCGGGCCCGCCGAGCTGACGGATTATCTGACACAGCGCTCACGACCGATGCTGTTTTCTAACGCGTTACCGCCGGCCACGGCCGCGCATTCGCTGGCGGCCATCGAGTACCTGGACAGTCACCCGGAGTTGATCGAGAAGCTGAGAGCGAACACGAAGTACTTTCGCGAGAGATTGCTGGAGGCGGGATTCAAGCCCATTGAGGGAGAGACGCCCATCGTGCCGATCATCATCGGGGAGACGGCCGAAGCGATCCGCATGAGCAAGATGCTGCTGGACGAAGGAGTATTCGTGATTGGCTTCGGCTACCCTGTTGTGCCCCACGGCACGGCACGCATCCGCTGCCAGATCTCGGCGGCGCACGAGATCGAGCATCTCGACGCCGTACTCACTGCCATGAAGAAGGTAGGCGCCAAACTGGGAGTCGTCTGAGACGTAGCAATGGCACGCATCGCCCCGAGCATCCTGAGCGCCGATTTCGCACGACTGGCCGAGCAAATCGCCCAGAGCGAAGCGGGCGGCGCCGACTGGATTCATGTGGACGTGATGGATGGCCACTTCGTTCCTAACATCACGGTCGGACCGCTTGTCGTGGCGGCAGCGCGGCGAGCCACGAAGTTGCCCCTCGACGTCCACCTGATGATCGAGAACCCCGATCGCTACCTGAGCCAGTTCGTGACCGCTGGCGCTGATTGGCTCACCGTCCACCAGGAAGCCTGCCCTCATCTTCACCGCACCGTCCAGCAGATCCGGGAACTGGGCGCTCGACCGGGCGTCGCGCTCAACCCAGCCACCCCGGTTGAGACGCTGATCGACATTCTCCCGTTCGTGGATCTGGTGCTGGTGATGACCGTGAACCCCGGTTTCGGTGGACAGTCGTTCATCCCCGAGTGTCTCTCCAAGGTCAGCCGCCTGGCGGGGCGGCTGGCACAGCAAGGGCTGGCGGGCATCGAGATCGAGGTAGACGGCGGCATCGACCCCGACACCGCTCCCGCGGCCGTGGCCGCCGGGGCGACCGTGCTCGTGGCGGGATCAGCGGTGTTCTCCCGCGGCTCGATTCCCGAAAACGTGAGGGCCCTGCGCCGCAGTCTGGCGGTGGAGGTGTGAGGCGCAAACCGCCACCCGGCTTGCCACGTTCTTATCAGTGAAAGCCTCGGCGCCGCGGGGGTCGTTCCGTGTTTGACGGGAAAGCCAGTAACCACCCTAGGCTCAGGCCTATGTTGAGGTCCCTGTGCATCTGTTGCTGTGGTCCCTGTCGCCGTGGCGCTCAGGCCGTCGTGCTGGAGGGCAGAGGTGTCTGTCGATCGAGACTGTTGAACTGACGGAAGCTGCAGAAACACGACACCGACTCCGGCCGCGGCCTGCGGGCCGCGGCCGTTTGGCATCTGGACGGCTCCACCCTGCGATCGGCAACGCAACTGAGAGATCTCCCAAGGCATTGGGTCACACGGCCGACGGATCACACAGTTGACCCGTGGGACACCGCTACTGCCCTTGCCACTGCCCGGCGTCCTGCCGCCCGTCCCCGTGCTGGCGAAGGCGGAGTGGCTGCTCCAGGAACACTGCTATCGCGTACGCCATGTTGGCTGCGGCCCGTGGCTTCGGCGTGATGATCTGTCCTCCCGAGAACGCCAGCCGGCAGCGGAAGGCGTTGCTGCATGCCTACGGTGCGGAGGTGGTCGAGACGGATCCCCTGGAAAGCTCGGACGGTGCCATCCGGCGGGCGCGCCAGCTGGCTAGCGAGGAACCGGACCGCTACTTCTATGCGGACCAGTGCAACAACCCGGCGAACCCTCGCGCCCATTACGAGACGAGAGGCCCGGAGATCTGGCAACAGACAGGTGGCGCCGTCTGGGCAGCGATGACATGAAGAGGGAGAGAGGCGTGCGGGACCAGGGACAACGACGTCGAATGGGGCTCAACCGCGACCTGCTGGCAGCGATCTGCCAGCACGTCCAAGCCGCCTACCCGGAGGAGACGTGCGGCGGACTGCTAGGCCGAGTGCGCGGTGCGGAGGCGCTCGCTGTCGTCGAGACCGTGCCGCTGGCCAATGTCGACCAAGCCGAACGGCATCGCCGCTACCTGATTGGCCCGCACGACGTGCTGGCGCTCGAGCGCCGGGCCGAGGCAGCAGGCCTGCAGGTGCTGGGCTATTACCACTCGCACCCCGACGCCCCGGCACAGCCATCACCCTTCGACCGCGAACACGCTTGGCCCTGGTACGTGTACGTTATCGTCAGGGTCGAGGAGGGGCGCGCACGGGAAGCGAGGGCTTGGCAGCTGTCGGACGATCGCGAGACTTTCAAGCCGGTGCTCGTGAACGGGAGCGAGCACGTAGCGATAGAAACAGAGGAATCACGATGCGGATTGCAATCATCGTCCCCACCCCCCTGAGGCAATACACAGAAGGTCGAGACACGGTCGAGGTCGATGCCCGCAACGTAGCCGAGGCCCTGTCCAATCTGACTGCGCGTTACGCGCCGATTCGGCGCCATCTGTACGGCGAGGACGGCCGGCTCCGCAGCTTCGTCAACATCTATCTCAACGACGAGGATATCCGCTACCTTGAAGGTAGGGCGGAGACCGGAGTCAAGCCCGGCGACGAGATCCGAATCGTGCCCTCGATCGCCGGCGGTGTCGCCACGGCGCTTGGAGCGGGACAAGTGGAACTCACACCGGACGAGATCCGCCGCTACGCGCGGCACATCGTCATGCCGGAGGTGGGGCTCGAAGGGCAGAAGACGCTCAAACAGGCCCGCGTGCTCGTCGTTGGGGCTGGTGGCCTCGGCTCGCCGGCCTCGCTCTACCTGGCCGCTGCAGGCGTCGGCACGATCGGGCTGGTAGACTTCGACGCCGTTGAGTTCAGCAACCTCCAGCGGCAGGTCATCCACGGCACCAGGGATGTGGGACGCTCGAAGCTGGACTCGGCGCGGGACCGGCTGCTCGACGTGAACCCTGAGATCACCTTCGAGGGCCATCAGGTCCGGCTGCGCTCCGACAACGCGCTGGAGATCCTAGACCGGTACGACGTGATCGTCGACGGAAGCGACAACTTTCCAACCCGCTATCTTGTCAACGACGCCTGCGTGCTGCTCGACAAGCCTAACGTCTACGGATCGATCTTCCGCTTCGAGGGGCAGGTCTCAGTCTTCTATGCCAAGGAAGGGCCGTGCTACCGCTGTCTCTACCGTGAGCCGCCACCACCCGGCCTGGTCCCATCGTGCGCCGAGGGCGGCGTGCTCGGCGCGTTGCCGGGAATCATCGGTGCCCTGCAGGCGAACGAGACGATCAAGCTGATTCTCGGTAGAGGCGAACCACTCATCGGGCGCCTGCTTCTGTTCGACGCTCTGCGGCTGCGCTTCCGCGAACTGCGGTTGCGTAGAGATTCAGAGTGCCCGATCTGCGGTGAGAACCCGACCATCCACGAGTTGATCGACTACGAGGCGTTCTGCGGCGTCACGCAGGCCGAGTCGGACCTCCGCAGACTCGAGGGCGAGATCCCGCAGACCAGCGCCCGCGATCTGAAGGCGCGCCTCGCTGCCGGTGAGCCGATACGGCTGATCGATGTCCGCGAGTCCCACGAGTGGGACATCTGCCATCTGGAGGGAGCCGAACTCATCCCAATGGCGACGCTTCCCGCCCAGCTCAACCGCCTGGACAGCACTGAGGAGATCGTCGTCTATTGCCGGATCGGTGAGCGCAGCGCGTACGCCGTGCGCTTGCTGCAGGACGCGGGTTTCCTTAGAGCGTTTAATCTGGCGGGCGGCATCCTGTCCTGGTCAAACGAAGTGGACCCGTCGATGCCGGAGTACTAGCGCAGGTGTCCGCGCTGACACACCGCTACGTCTCCGGTGAGCCTTACGGACTGGCGCATCGCGGCGGGTCCGCCTACGCGCAGGAGCACACGCTCACCGCGCTGGGGCTTGAGACTGGTGACGCCGCGGCTGGTCGAGCGCGCTCATCGGCTAGGCATGCGCGTGCACGTCTGGATCGTCGATCAGGGGGTGCATATGGACAGGTTGCCCGATGGGGGCGTCGACGGCATCATGGCTAGGAAGCTGGGTGTAACCGTGCGAGCGCGCGCACGTTAACTTGGCCGCTGAGCGCGCTCGAGGCCGTCTCTTGAACCGTTACCCGAATGAATCCGGATGAGTAGGCGATCGCATTCATGGCGGCGGCCAGGTCGTGCCCGGTCTGCCGGCCTGCTCGCAATCCCGATCATCATCACGCTCATGGCTACCGAAACAACAGCTCAGAGCGATCGGCCCCGTGCCCGGGACGTGGGCATCGCGCCGGGCATCTTCCAGCCGGGCCAGCACAACGCCATCACCGACGTCGCAGGAGTGCAGGTCGGGCAAACGACGGTATGGGAGGCCGACTCGATCCGCACGGGCGTCACGGTCATCCTCCCCCACGCCGGCAGCCTCTATCGCGAGCGCGTGCCCGCCGCCATCCACGTGATCAACGGGTACGGGAAGCTCCTCGGCGTGACCCAGGTGCAGGAGCTGGGCGAGCTCGAGACGCCCATCGCGCTGACCTGCACGCTTTGCGTCTGGCAGGTGGCAGATGCGCTGGTGGACTACCTGCTCCGCCAACCGGGAATGGAGGGGGTGCGCTCCATCAATCCGGTCGTCGGCGAGACGAACGACGGATATCTCAATGATATACGCGCGCGCCCCGTCCGCCCTGGGCATGTCGTCGCAGCGCTGGAATCGGCCCGTCCGGGTCCCGTAGACGAGGGCGCCGTCGGCGCGGGCACCGGCACCACCGCCTTCGGCTGGAAGGGCGGCATCGGGACCAGCTCGCGGGTTCTGCCCGAAAGCCTGGGAGGCTGGACCGTGGGCGTGCTGGTTCAATCCAATTTCGGCGGTATTCTCCAGATCCTGGGTGTCCAGGTGGGGAAGGAATTGGGCCGCTACATGTACCGTGACCACGTGGAGCCGGGGGGTCCGGGGACTCCGGCGGATCTGGGGGATGGATCGATCATGATCGTGGTCGCCACCGATGCGCCGCTCTCCAACCGCAACCTCAGGCGCCTGGCGTCACGCGTCGCCCACGGGCTCAGCCGCACCGGCTCGCCCAGCACAGGCGGCAGCGGCGACTACGTCATCGCCTTCTCGACCGCCGAAACCGTGCGCCGGCACGACAGTCCAAGAGCCCCGCGTCAGGTGGACGACCTGCCTAACGAGGGAATGTCACCACTCTTCCAGGCGGTCGTGGAGGCAACGGAAGAAGCGGTCTACAACTCTCTCTTCAAAGCAGTCACGGTGAGCGGACATCGGGGGACCGTCGAGGCACTACCCGTAGACGAGACACTGGAGATCCTGCGAAGACACGGCGTGCTGCGGAGATAGGGAGCGGCGCCAAGCACCTGGCACAACCCGCGTCGCCCACGGGCTCAGCCGCAGCGGCTCGCCCAGCACGGACGACAGCGGCGACTACGTCAGTGCCTTCTCGAGCGCCGCCCTGAGCAGCCACCCCCACCATTCGCTGAGCACGCCATCACACCCTCCTCGGTGGCCGGCGCATAGGGAGTCACGCCGGAGCCAAAGTACATGGCGCACTGGTAGTCGGATCTGGCCTCATGCTCCGTCCTGGCGGACCAGCCATGCGTGCTGGCCGTCAGTGTGAGCCGCACCTGGGGGGTGGACTGGAAGTTCAGCTGACTTGCCGAGTTGGCGTAGACCTGGTTCACGGAGAAGTACGCCTCCTCGGCCGAGGCAAGGTTACGCAGATCCGACTGTATCGCCGCTTTGTAGGCTGCGGCCTTGCTGCTCAAGGCCCTGGTGGCGATCGCTGCCAGGAGTGCCATGAGCATCATAGCCACCAGCAGCTCGATCAGCGTGAAGCCGCGTTGTGCCATGGGAGAGAACCCACCCACCCGCACGAGATGAGTGGCCGTTGAGGCAAGGACAACCGGTGGGTTCGGCCAGGCCGGCACGACAAACTACTGCGAAGCCGGTGAATTGGCCAGGGTGGCCCCCGGCCCGCATCAGCCTCGCCGCGGCGGCGCGCGCGGGTCGAGTGATTTGAGCGCCTGGATCTCCGCCAGATTCACCGCCCCGCGCAGGTCGCCGGACACAAGCGCATCCCGCACCGCTTCACAAATCTCGATGGCGACACTGGTCTGAGCCTCCTGCGTGGCCGCGCCCAAGTGAGGGACCGCGAGGACGTTCTCGAGCTTCAGCAGCGGGTGATCCGCAGGGACCGGCTCCTTTTCGAACACGTCGAGCGCCGCGCCCCCCAGCGCACCGGCTTTGAGCGCCTCTGCGAGCGCCTTCTCATCCACGATCCCGCCGCGTGCTGCGTTGACCAGATAGGCAGTCGGCTTCATCAGCACTAGCTCGCGTGCTCCGATGAGCCCCCGAGTCTCCTCGGTCAGCGGCACATGGACGGAAACCACATCGGCCTCACGCAGCAGAGACGCCAGGGTCACGAGCTCTATCCCCAGCTGCTCGGCACGCTCTGGGGACAGGTAGGGATCGTAGGCCACCACCCGCATCCCGAAGGCCCGCGCGCGTCTCGCCACCTCGGATCCGATGCGCCCGGCACCCAGCAGACCGAGCTTCTTGCCGGATAGCGCAATCCCTCTGAAGCGGCTGCGCTCCCACGCCCCACGCTTGAGCGACGCGTCCGCCTGGGCGATATGACGGACGAGGGCGAGAATGAGCGCGAGGGTGTGCTCCGCCACCGACACCACATTGCCGCCGGTCGCGTTGAGCACGACGACGCCCCGGCAGGAAGCAGCGCTGACATCGATGTTGTCCACGCCCACACCCGCCCGGCCCAGCACCTTGAGCCGGCCCGCCGCCTCGAGGAGGTCAGCGGTGACCATCGTGCGGCTACGTACGATCAAGGCGTCATACTCGCCGATGATCGACTTCAGCTCAGTGGCGCCGATCCCCGCCCGCAGGTCGATCTCCAGCGCGGCACAGCCGCGGAGGATCTGCAAACCCTCAGGCAGAATCTCGTCCGTCAGCAGGACGCGGAAGCGAGGCGCTGATTCGGGGCTCATCACTTCTGCACGATCCCGAGGATCACCGAGCTGAGGGTCTCCAGGAGCGCATCGAGCTCCTCCGGTGTGTGGTCACCCATGTGCCCGATGCGGAACGTGCTCTCCTTCAGGCGGCCATATCCTGGCGCGATGGCGTAACCCCGCTCCGCCAGCCGGCGCGCGACCTCGACCCCGCTGACTCCGGCAGGGACGGCCACGCAGCTCACGGCGGGGGACCTACGACCCTCACGCGCCAACAGCTTCAGCTCGATGCCGTGATCCTCGCGCATCTCGTTTACCCAGTGCCAGGTGCGCTCCGCCATCGCCCGGTGGCGTGCCCAACGGGCCTCCAGACCCTCGGCCTCGATCCGTTCCAGCTGCACATCCAGCGCGAACAGCAGCGAGACGGCCGGCGTGTTGGAGGTCTGACGCTTCGCAACCGCCTTTTCGAAGGCCTCGAAGTCGAAGTAAAGGCCACGCCCGGGAATCCCAAGCGACCTATCATACGCCCGTTGCGAGGCGACCCCGAACGCCAGGCCAGGTGGTAGAGCCATGCCTTTCTGCGACCCGCTGAGCGCGAAATCGAGCCCCCATGCGTCTACATCCACCGGCGTCGCACCCAGCGAAGTGACACAGTCGACCACAACGAGCGTCTCCGCTGAGACCTCGCGCACGGTTGCGGCCAGCTCCGCGAGGGGGTTCAACACACCCGTGGAGGTCTCCGAATGCACGAGGGTCACCGCGTCGTATTCGCCGCTGGCCAGGGCCTCAGCCAGCGCAGCCGCTTCGTTCGCGTCGCCCCACTCTACATCCAGCCGGTCCGCCTCCCTACCGCAGGCCTGGGCAATTCGGTAGAACCGCTCACTGAAGGCGCCACACACCAGCGCGAGCACGCGACGGCGCACGCAGTTGCGCACGGCCGCCTCCATCAACCCGGTGGCCGAGGAAGTGGAGACGTAGACTGGACGCCGCGTCCGGAAAAGCGCCTGCAGCCGCGGCGCAACACGCTGCATGAGCGCCTCCATCTCCGGCCCACGATGTCCGATGACCGGCTGTAACATCGCCCGGAGGATATCCGGTCGAACCTCAGTGGGACCGGGAAGAAAGAATCTGCCGAGACTCGACAATGGTGTGGAGTGGGTTCCGGATCTTCGTGGGTGTCTAGCCGTCTCCGGCCTTCCCCGCCAAGTGTGCCGTCCGTAGATTATCGCCCGTCTTCAAGCCGACGCAACCCACTGGCCCGTATTCCTTTGCGCCATGAGCGAGAAAGGCAAGGCAGCGTCCGAGCGCCATCAGCGCTTTTGCCCCGACTGCGGGACCGCCGTCGGCCCTGACGACCGCTTCTGCCGAGGCTGCGCAGCTCCACTCACAGCCGACGCCAAGGCTCGCGCCCGACATCTGCCGCTCACGGGGCTGCAGGCGTTCGGCCTCGCCGTCGTCGCTCTCACCATCGTCTTCACGTTCCTACTCTTCACGAGGGACCGAGGCCGGCAGACCAGCGTCCAGCCCATCCCCATCAGCGATGTGGGAGCAGGCACTGAGGCGACGCAGCCGCTGACACAGCGCGGGGTTGCCGATCAGCTTTTCAACCGCGCGATGTCGGCCTATGAGACCGGCGACTCGGCAGCGTCGCGCCAGTTCGTGCCCATGGCGATCGCTGCATATCAAGCGCTGGATAGCCTGGACCTCGACGCTCGCTATCACGTGCCGCTCTTGAGCCTGGCAGCGGATCGGCCGCAGGACGCCCTGGCGCAGACGGACACGATGCTGGCGGAGGACCCGAACCACCTGCTGGCCCTGTCGGCCGCGGCCCGAGCGCATGATGCACTTGGTCGACCGGATCTGGCCGCCGAGCACTACCAGCGCTTTCTCAACACCTATACACCCGAGCTGGCTGCCTCACGGCCTGAATACCTTGACCACAGGCGCGCCTTACCGGCACGTTTCCAAGAGGCCCGCCGTTATCTGCAGGAGCGCGGCCTCGGCCCGAGCGGCTCGTAGGGAGGTCAGACGAATGAAATCGCATACGCAATACCGGACCTTCAACACCAAGCGCAGTCAGGAGATCATCCACATCACACCGTGGGTCGAGGAGGAGCTGGCCGAGAGCGGTATCCAGGAGGGCTTCTGCCTAGTCAGCGCCATGCACATCACGGCCTCCGTGTTCGTCAACGACAACGAGTCTGGCCTCCACCAAGACATCCTCGACTGGTTGGAGGGCGACGTCGCTCCCTGGGAGGCGCATCCAGCACGCGGCGATGACTACCTCCACAACCGCACCGGCGAGGACAACGGCGCCGCCCACCTGCGCAATCTCACCGTCGGTCACGAGGTGCTCATCCCGGTGACCGAGGGTGAGCTCGACCTGGGACCCTGGCAGCGCGTTTTCTACGGGGAATGGGACGGCCGCAGGCCGAAGCGAGTCGTGCTCAAGATCATCGGAGACTAGCCGCTCAAGGGCGGCCCTTTGCGGACGGCCTTTTGCGAATGCCCTGTCCGACTTAGATTTGCGACGCCATGACGAGAGATCGTGTTAACCGGATGAACGGAGGTCGCGTCAGCCAGCAGGCCTTCGCGATTGCGCTGCGGGACTGGCTGTATCCCGATGAGATCAGTCCCGGTCAGCGGGTACGCTGCCAGCTTCCAGGTTGCCACGCGCTGCTGGGTCACAGCGGTCACCACCTCCGCTTCCGGTCGCTGCTCCGTAGCGACACCGGCCTGCCACCCGAGTGGGTCGGCTGGCACTGCGCCCGTTGCGGGCACCTGAACGTCTACTGCCCGATCGAGTAGCCCGGCCGCAAGGTCGCGGCTGCAAGAATCCACCGCTCCCCCGCGCACAGGCATCAGCCAGATCGGCCTCGCGCCTGTCCGGCTCTCTGAAGGGAATGTGCATGTCGTCGATCGCCGCTGATTCGCTCCGGCTTTTGCGTGGCATAAGCCTGGTCGCGCTGGCGCTTACAGCCGCGCTCGCCCAAGCGTCCGAAGCGGCCGCCCAGGACAAGCGCCCCATCCGGGCAACCGATCTCTACCGGATTCGGACGGCGAGCGAGGTGGCGGTGTCACCGGACGGTCGCCATGTCGCCTTCGTCGTAACCCAGATCGATTCAGCCGAGAACGCCTATTTCAGTCACATCTGGGTGGCCAGTGCAGACGGCGATCGGCTACAGCAGCTCACCCGTGGCAAGGTGCGCGATACCAACCCCGTCTGGTCGCCCGACGCCCGCAGGATCGCGTTTGTCTCCAATCGCAGCGGCGACGAACCGCAGATCTACATCCTGCCTGCCGACGGCGGTGAGGCCTGGCAGCTCACCGAACTGGAACACGGTGCACGGGATCCGGTCTGGTCACCCGACGGTCAGGCGCTCCTTTTCGTTTCCACGCTGACCACCTGGGAACTCGCGCAGGCAGTGACCGAGGGGGACACAGCTGCGACGAGCGAGCCGCCTGCCACGGCCGACACAGCCATGTGGGGGTCACTGGGGGCGATTCGGAACTGGCTGGCGGAGAACGCCTCGCAGGGGGAACCTGCCGTCATCACGCGGCTCAATTTCCAGGGCGAGCGAGAGCTCACCCCCATCGAGGCGTGGTCGCAGATCTTTGTGGTCGACCTCGCGGAGGGGAGGCCACGGCGTCTCACGGACGGGCCCTACGACTTCGAGGATCCCGACTTCGCGCCGGACGGACACCGCATCGCCTTTGTCGCGACCATCACCGAGGGAATCCACCCCGACTACTCGCTGAAGAGCGACCTCTACATCGCTGACCTGTACGGCGGCAGCCAGGAGAAGGTAGACATCCCTGGCTTCGCCGTCTTCAACCCTGCCTGGTCCCCCGACGGCTCGCGCCTGGCATTCGCCGCCCGCGACAGCGCCGGAGGGTCTATGGCCAACACCGAGATTGGGGTGATCGAGCTTGCCGACGGGGAGCCCGTCGGCGAGGTGAACTGGCTCAACCGGCCCCTGGACCGGAGCGTCCGCCAGTTCCGCTGGGCGTCCGACGGTCAATCGATCTACTTCACAGGCCAGGTGCACGGCACCGTCCCGATCTATCGGGTGCGCATCGAGACCCGGGAGATCCGCCAGATGGTCTCCGGAGAGCGCGGCGTGCTCAGCTTCGATATCGGCGGTAGAAACCTCGCCTATGTGATCACGGAACCGGCGAATCCTTCTGAGGTCTACGTGGTCGAGGCCGCAGGCAACAGCGAGCGGCGTCTCACGGCGCTGAACACGGGCTGGCTCTCGGGCGTCCAGGTACACTCCCACCGCGGCTTCTGGTTCCACAGCTTCGACGGGCAACGCGTTCAGGGCTGGCTGATTGAGCCCGTGGGCTACCAGAGTGGCGAGCTCCATCCGCTGGTCCTGGAGCTGCACGGCGGCCCGCACGCGATGTGGGGTCCAGGCGAGCCCACCATGTGGCACGAGTTCCAGTTTCTCGCCGCGAACGGCTACGTCGTCCTCTACACGAACCCACGCGGTAGCGACGGCTATGGCTACGAGTTCAAGCGCGCCATCCGGCGTGCCTGGGGCGAGGGCCCGATGGGCGACGTGCTCACCGCGCTGGATAGCGTCGTGGCGCGCGGCGGCGTGAATCCGCAACGGTTGGTGATTACCGGCGGGAGCTACGCCGGCTATTTGACCGCGTACATCGTGGGGCACGACCACCGCTTCAAGGCAGCCGTCGCCCAGCGTGGCGTCTACGACCTGGCCGTCTTCTTCGGCGAAGGGAACGCCTGGCGATTAGTGCCACGCGAGTTCAGCACCTACCCCTGGGAGAACCACGAGCTGCTGCGGGCCGAGTCGCCCATCACCTACGCGCACCAGATCCAGACGCCGTTGCTCATCATGCACGCGGACCACGACCTGCGCACGGGCGTCTCACAGTCGGAGATACTCTACCGCACCCTGAAGGTTCTCCAGAAGCCAGTGGAGTACGTGCGCTACCCGCGGGAGGGGCACGATCTCTCGCGAACGGGTGAGCCCAGACTACGCATCGACCGGCTCCTGCGCATCCTCGAGTTCTTCGAGCGCTACGTGAGACCAGGAGCCTGAGTCGAGCAGCTCAGGCAGGCTCCCGCGACCCCGGCCTACGAATCCAACTGCACGGGCAAGCCGTGCTCGGCAAGCCATACCTTCACCTCGTGCACCGTGCAGCGCCCGGAACTCACCAGCTGTCCCACCACCACAGCGTTGGCGTTGCCGATCATCAGGGCGTCAAATAGATCCTCGATCTCGCGAGCTTCCCCTGCCGCTACAACCGGTCGGGCCACAGCAGCGCTGACGGCCGCGAGCAGGTCGAGATCGAAAGGCTCACCGTGCTGACCGCCGCTCCGCGACTCGACGATCAGCTCACCCGCGCCCTGCGCCTCCGCGACACAGGCCCACGTGATCGCGTCCCATTCAGTCGGTCCGCCCTCCCGGCTCGCGAAGACCCGCCAGTTTTCAGCTTCGCCGCCCGCGGTGATCGCCACGGCGAGCGCTTCGCAGCCCAGGGTGCGCGTCAGATCGGCAATGAAATCCGGCTCCTTGAGGGCGGCCCTCTGAATCGCGACTCGCGAGGCACCTACCTCGAGCAGTTGGCCAGCCTCGGCGACTGTCGCCGGCTCCAGTTTCACCGCAAAAGGGATGGATACCGCCCGCGCAATACGCCTTGACAGTGCGGTCAAGGTCTCAAGGGAGGTTCCAAGACCGACGAAGAGCAGCTCATCAGCGCCCGCCTCGGCGCAGGCGACGGCGGCCTCCAGCGGGTCATCCGACTGATCGAGCGGCCCAATACCCACCTCCTCGACCAGCCTCCCGTCAGCGCCCGTGGTGAAGCTCGTAACGATGCGCCTTGTCCGCAGGGCAGCTACTCCCCTTCCTCTGTTCCGACCTGGATGGGGACGTTCTTGCGGATGCGGTGGCTGAACAGGGTGAGCTCGCTGAAACCGGCCTGGCGGAGTATGAGGTCTCCAACCTCCCAGCCCTGTTCGAAGCTTGTGGGAACGTGGCTGTCGGTACCGATGGTCACCGTAGCCACGTGGGCCTCTTTCGCGAGCCTGAGGATCTGAAGGCCGGGGTAGGGCTCGGCGGGCGCCTGCATGACGCCTGAGGTGTTGACTTCGAGACCCAGGCCCTTGCTGACCATCTTCTCGAGCAGGCCGCGGATCTGGGACTCGAATGGCTTGACGTCAAAAGGCCCGTAGTGCTTGACGCCGAAGCGCTTCACGAGGTCCAGGTGCCCCAACACATCGAAGCCGCCCCAATCCAACATCTCATCGACGACCTCGAAGTAGCGGCCGTACGCCTCCGACACGTCACGCTCCTTGAAGTAGGTCCCTACAGACCCGCCGCCCGAGATCTGCTGCCCGTCCACGATGTGGACAGAGCCGACGATCAGATCGAAATCGACCGAATCGATCAACGCCTCCAGAGTCTCAAGCCACTCGGGACGGTATTCGAACTCGGCGCCGAGCAGGATGCGGAGCTCTGGAAACTCCGGCTGCAGCCGCTCGATCTCGTGCTGAAGCTGCTCGAAACGCTGACGCGCCTCCACCAAGTCGACAACCCAGTCGCCGGTCTCGGTACTCAGCATCTCGGCGTGGTTGGTGAAACAGATCTCGTCGAAGTCGAGTTCGCTGGCGGTTTGGCAGAACTCCTCCGTGCTGCCGCGCCCATCGCTCGAGTATTCGTTGTGTACGTGATAGTTGATGCGCACCATAATGCCCTAGTTCAGCGAGCCAGTTCCTGTTTCTCGAGCACCGTGCCGGACCGTGTCGCTACCGGTCACCCGAGCAGCACTCTCAGGTACCACGACGCGACGCCCGTACCCAAACCCTGACCTTGGGCGGCGACGCCGCCCGTGGACGATCCGTCAGCCGCCGCAGCCGCTCGCTCAGCCGCGCGGGGTCCGCGGCAGCGAGGTCAGCGACGGACCTGATCCCCGACTCCCACAGCAGCCGTGCGTTGTCCGTGCCGATCCCTCGTAGCGTTGCCAGCTGCGCAGCAGCGATCCACTCCCTGGCGAGGTCTGACGGGACTGCGGCGGCTGTAGCGACGGCTTGTGGATCCGCTGTCGCCAGCTCGAACAGGTCGGCATACGGTGTCGCCGCCAAACGCTCCTTGGCCTCCGCCCCTGCAATCCAGAGGTTCTGCACCCTCGGCCTGAGCGAGTCGGTGTTCCAACGGTCCATGCCCAGCAGCACCGCCAGCGAGAAGACGGCTGCTGCCGCGATCGACGCGACCGTGCGACCGGTGCGCCGGCGCGTCTGTCCTCTGTCCCCGCTGCGCTCGGCAGCAACGGCCACACCTGCCAGCACGAGCGTCTGGTAAACGACGAAGCAGTCGAGCGCGAAGATGGGAAAGCCACCGAAGCCCAGCAACGGCATCTCAAAGAGCTTGAAGCTCTCGAACCCCGGCACTGTGTAAACCCACTTGCTCCGCGATTCGATGTTGTACAGCTCCCAGATGAACCCGATCGCCAGACCTCCCATAACAAGGCGCAAGATCCGGCCCGGGCGGCGAGCTGCGAGATCACCGAGCAGCGAGCGACCGGGGTCACGGCGATAGTTCCACGGCTCGAGCAAGAGCGTCAGTGCACCCCAGATCAACGGGAAGAAGAGGCGCGGCCAGATCAAACTCAGGACCGCGAAGCCTACGCCGGCGAGGAAGACCCCGTTCAGCCGGCGCCGCGTCAACTGGAGCGGGTGCCAGCGTACTCCCATCAGCACCCCCCGAGCGGCTAGCCACCGCTCTGCCAGAAACATGGCCGGCAGTACGGTGGCGAAGGATACGGTCGTCCCGATCCAGCGTGCCGCTCGATCAGGCGGCAGAAACACGTAGTACCAGTTGGCCACCCGAAAATTGATCAGCTCGAACGTGAACCACAGGACAGCGGACCAGCCCAGCAGCGAGATAGCGAAGCGGGGCCGCGTGAGTAGATAGTACCGGCCGGTCCGGGCCGCCACGGCCGCGTCCAGCAGGAGCAGCGTTGGATACCAAGCCGAAACGTAGTAACAATTGACGAACGGTTCGACCCGACGCAGCATGAGCAGTGTTGCCACCGCCAGGAAGAGGAAGGCAGGCAACGCGACAAGCACAGGCCGCGGACGGCAGCTGGGGACCGCCACCCTGGACGAACTGATCTCCAACCTCGCTTCCACCACTCCGCTCAACGGACCGCCTCATCGAGGCGCTCGTGCAGACCGGCAAGCTCGGGCGCCGCGTAGACGACACGTCCGTCCACTACGGTCGCCAGCACACGCACGTCCTTGATCTCCGCCGGGTCGATCTGCAAGAGATCACGGTCCAAGATCGTGAAATCGGCCAGCTTACCCACGCGTAAGCTTCCCTTGATGTCCTCCTCACCGGCGGCGAAGGCGTTGTTGATCGTGTACGCACGGATCGCAGTCTCTACGTCGAGGCGTTGCTCGGGGAACCAACCCTCGGGCGGCTGCCCGTCCAACGTCTGCCGGGTCACCGCCGCGTAGATGCCCAGCAGCGGCTTGGCCGGGTACCAAGAGGCGTTCGTGCCAGGCCAATCAGAGCCGAAGGACAGCAGCGCACCGTTCTCAAGCAGCGTCTTGAAAGCGTAGGCGCCGCGGCAGCGTTCATGGCCGATGCGTTCCTCCATCCAGCGCATATCGTCGATCGCGTGATACGGCTGCACCTCCGCTATGATCCCGAGTTCGCCGAAACGGGCGAAGTCGTCTTCCTCGACCACCTGCGCGTGGATGACCCGAAACCTGCGCTCACCCGGACCGTTGCGCTCGATCGCCCGCTCGTACCAATCGAGCAGCGTATCCACCGCCAGGTCACCGATGGCATGAACCTGAGGGATGAGGCCCACCGAGTCCGCGCAGCGGATGAGTTCAGCCATGCCCGGCGGCTCCAGCACCATGGTGCGCCAGCTCCCCCAGTTGTCGGGCTGATGGTCATATGGCTCTCGGAAACGCGCGCTGGAGTTCCCCATGATGCCGTCCACGAATCCCTTGAGCCCGCCGATCTTCAAGTACTCGTCGCCAAAGCCGCCGCCGACACCCACCGCCGTCAGGTGCGACCAGTTGTCGAGTGTCGGTCGCGCGTACACCCGGACCGTCAGCTCACCGCGGTCGCGCAGGTACTGGAAGACGCGCATTTGCTCGCCCCGCGTGATGTCGTGGATGCCGGTGACACCGTTCTCCGCCAGGCGCCGCACAGCCACCTTCGCCTCTAGCAGGCTTTGGTCGAAGGACTTGGGAGGGATGACGCGGCGCACCAGTCCGGCCGCTGCGCCCGTCAGAATCCCCGTCGGCTCGCCCGTCTTGGGGTCGCGCTCGATGGTGCCGCCGGGAGGATCAGGGGTATCCCGGGTGATGCCCGCCCGGGCCAGCGCGACGCCATTGGCCAGGTACTCACTACGATCCCAGCGGCTGAGGAGCAGCGGCGTCTCAGGCGTCAGCGAGTCGATCATCGCGCGGTGCGGCTTGAAGCGCTCGGCCCGAGCGGCCGCCGCTTCCCGCCCGCTCGAGCCCATGGCCCATTCCTCGTATGCACCCCAGTCACCGCCGAGGATCCAGGCACCTGCCGGCAACCGGTCACGCGCGCCCGCTACTCGCTCGGCCAGGCTCGCTGCATCGGCGACATCCAGGAGGTTGACGCCCAGCAACAGCTCACCCGCATAATCGAAGTGCGTGTGGCTGTCGATGAAGCCCGGCACAACGAAGGCGCCACCCAGCTCCACCACGCTGGTCGCCTCGCCCCGGTGCACCGCGACGGCCCGCTCGCCTCCAACGGCCACAATCCGCCCATTGCGAACCGCGACGGCCTGGGCGCGTGGCTGGTCCGCCTCCAGGGTGTAGAAGTTGCCGCCCATGAGTATCATGTCCGCCACAACGTCCGGTGCACTGCGGCGCGAGATCGTCTGAACGGCCACGAACAGTGCGGCGACGGCGACGGCCATCAGCAGCAGCGAGTTACGCATGGCTCGCGTCCTGGGAAGGGTTGTTGACTGGTTGACCGGGAGATAATGTAGGCCGAAATCTGACTCTCAACAGGGTGGGCACAATGAGACGGCGCGAGTTTCTCAAGATCACGGGAGCGGGCGGCGCTGCCCTGGCGTTCCCTGGCCTGGAGCGTGGCATCACGGCTCGACCGCTGCCGGGGCCAACCGACGGGGGCCAGGGCATCGACCCACTGCCGCTCTCCGTCTTCCAGCGGCGCCTGGAGGGGGCGCGCGACCTGATGTCGGAGAGCGGCCTTGCCGCCCTGCTCGCCGAACCCTGCACCAGTTTCACCTACCTGACGGATGCGAGCTTCGGGCGCAGTGAACGGCTGATCGCACTGGTGGTGCCTGTGCAGGGCAAACCTCTGATCGTGGCACCGAAATTCGAGATGGAACGAGTCGCCCGGGCTGTCAAGTCGGTCTCCGAGATTTGGGGCTGGGAGGAACACGAGAACCCTTACCAGCTCGTCGCCGACGCTGTGCGGGCGTCGGGGCCAGGCCGTATCGGGATCGAACCGAGCACACGCTACGGCGTCGTGCGAAGGCTCGACGAGGTGCTGTCCGACTGGGAGTTCGTCGACGCCGATCCGCTGTTCAGGAACCTGAGGATCGTCAAGTCGGAGGAGGAGATCGCGCTCATCCGCCGCGCGGTATCGATCACCGAGACGTCGATCGCGGCGACCTTCGCCAGCCTTCAGCTCGGCGTGACGGATCGCGAGGTCGCCGGCTATCTGCGAGATGAGATGCAGCAACGCGGCGTCAGCGGGGGTGGCCTGGTGCAGTTCGGGCCCACCAGCGCGCTTCCCCACGGCGGCACAGAGAACCGTCGCCTGGAGCGCGGTATGCCGGTCCTCATCGACGCCGGCTGCCGGGTGCACGGCTACACTTCCGACATCACACGCATGCACTTCTTCGGCGACGAGCCGTCTCCGCAGTACCGCGAGGTGTTCAACACCGTGTTCGCTGCGCAGACAGCGGCGTACGAGGCCGCCCGGCCCGGAATCGAATGCCAGCAACTCGACCGGATCGCGCGCCGCATCATCCGCGAGGCAGGGTATGGCCGTTACTTCACGCACCGCCTCGGTCATGGCATGGGGATGGATGGACACGAGCCGCCCTACCTTGTGGAAGGAAACACGCAGGTGTTGGAGTCCGGGATGGTGTTCACCATCGAGCCAGGCATCTACCTGCCGAGTCAGTGGGGCGTGCGCATCGAGGACGACTTCGTGGTGCGCCAAGACCGACTCGAACCGCTGAGTTCGCGAGTGGCACAGATCTAAGGGGCGGGCATCGCTTGACCGGCGGACGTCGACTCAAGATATTCGCCGCGGCCCCAACAACAGAAAGAGTGACGGACTGCGATGAAGTTCGAGGTTGCCACACAGCTCTCACCCGAGGAAGTGATCCAGAGAGCCGAGGAATACTACGGCGAACACACCGGGCTGGAGCTGCAGGGACGCGGAGACAACCGGGTCGAATACTCGGGCGCCATCGGCGTCGTTAAGATCGCCGCCTGCCGGGAGCATGGCCACACCACTGTACACGCGGAGACGGACCGCGGGGTCGGGTTGGACGTCACCGACCAGACGCTCCGTTTCCTGTACTCAATCCCCCACATCTAGCTGCTAGAGGACCACCACGATGGCTGGAGAGTTGCTGAAGATCCGCGTGATCGCCCCCGACCTATGGCGTGAGCGCAAGATGGAGTTCGCGCCCGCCACCTCTGTGCGCGAGATTAAAGTGAGCGCCCTGCCGGACCTCTTGGGCAGAAGCGACGTGGACCCAGCTGACTACTACGTGGAGTACTTCGAACGGGAGGTGCTCGACGAATCGCGCACTCTGGCTGACCTCGGCGTCCCCGAGGACGCGGTGATCTCGATCCGACCCTACGACGTGGACCACCCGGCACCCTACCAAGGCTAGGCAACGCGCCACGCTCTAGCCCCGGGTCCCATAGGGTCGCAGACCCACGGTTATCTGCGCTTGCCCGCAAGCCAGGCGAGCAGCGGGTACGGGATAGACTTCAACAGCCAAGCCACCAACCGCCAGCGCCTCGTGACGTATACGTGGCGCCTCTTATTCCTGATCGCCTCGTAGATCTGCCGGGCCGCTTCATCAGCGGAGGCAACCCAGAACCTGCCTCGACGACCCGCGCTCATCGGCGTGTCCACCCAGCCCGGCTTCACATCGGTCACCTGCACGTCCAGGCCGAGCCTGCGCACCTTTAGCCGCAGCCCCTCCAGGTATGTCGAAACGAAGGCCTTCGACCCGCTATAGGCAGCCGCCAGCCCCCGTAGGGCCGAGATCGACGAGATCCCCACAAGGTGGCCCGAGCCGCGCTGGCTGAAGTAGCTCATCGCCAGGTTAGCCACAGCGGCAAAGCCGGTCACGTTCACCGCGAGGATTCCGTGCTCCTCTTCCCAGTCCGGGTCCGAGCGCCCGATACCCGAGCTGACCACGATGAGATCTACACTGCCCATCTCGTCGATCAGTTCCTGCAACCGCCGCCTGGCTTCCTGCGGGCGAGCCAGATCCAGTGAACGTATGCAGGCTCGGGTGGGAATCTCCCTGCCTAGCGCTTCCATCAACTCCGTGCGGCGGCCTGCCAACCCGATCTCGTAGTCGTGCTCTGCGAGTACTCTCACCAAGGCACGACCGATCCCGGAGCTAGCGCCGATGACGATGGCTCTCCTCATTCGCCGATCCGTTGCCAACGCGAGAGGGTGTCCAGGGGCGTGAAAACCGGCGCCGATCATAGGCCGGTTCCAGGCGTAGCGTCAAGCCGCCGGCCGCTTGGGAAATCGCCCCCACTTGCTAGATTGAGAGCCATGAATGGCTTTCAGGACCTCAAGCTCGACAGCGAGGTGATTGGGCACCTCAGCCGGCTGGGCTACCGTCGTCCGACTGCACTGCAACGCGAGGCCGTCCCTGTAATCGCCCGCGGCACCAGCGCGCTGGGCGTCGCCTCGGCAGGCAGCGGGAAGACGCTGGCCTACGCGCTGGGCATCCTGGCCCGCCTGGAGCTTGGAAACCCCAGCCTGCAAGCGCTGGTGCTTCGCCCTACCGATGACGGCGCACTGGCTACGGCCGAGGCACTGTACCGCCTGCTGCATCCCCGCGGCCTGACGGTCGGGGTCGTGCAACCGCGTACGCCGTCGGCTGTCCAGGTCGCTGTCGCCAGTCCCAGCGCTGCACTCGCGGCTGTTGAGCACTCAGCCATCAAGCTGGAAGGCCTACGAACGCTGGTAGTGGATGGGGCGTCCTCCATGGTGGAGCTCGGCGCCGGCGAGGTCCTGGAAACCCTCACAGCGCAGATCCCCAGAGAGACCCAGCGAATCCTGCTCACCTCCGAGCTCACGCGGGAGGTGGAGGATTGGAGCGACCGGCACGCCCGTCGCGCCCGGCGCTTCGCCTATCTCCCGAGCGAGATCCAGCCGTTGAGCGGGGTGACGGTAGAGTTCTGCGCCGCGCCACACCACCAGTGGCTGCCAGTACTGGGACACCTGCTTAGCGGCGGAGCGGCCCGCAGCGGCTCTCACATCCAGCTGCACTGCCGGTTCGAGAGCGAGGCCCAAATGCTGGCCGACCAGCTGACCGTGCGTGGCTTGCGGGTGGCCGCAGGCGCCGGAGAGCCCGGGATCCAAATCGATTGGCGGGAAACCGGCGGAATCGTGCCCGGGGCCGTATCGATCTCCTGGGGCGTGCCGCCAGACCTGGACTCACTCCGAGCATACGCCCAGGAGGCGGCGCGCGCCGTCGTGTTCGCAGAGCCAAAGGAAGTCGCCCACCTGCGACGCCTGACCAGTGCGCTGGGGGTCCGGCTGAGCGCGCTCAAGAGCACGCTGCCCGCGGAAGCGCTCCGCTCCGCCCAAACCACGCGCGACCAGCTCCGCGAGGCATTGACTCACTGCGATCTCGAGCCCTATATGCACCTGCTCGAACCGTTGCTGGACGAGTTCACACCGACACAGATCGCCGCCGCGGCCACAGTACTACTGCGCGAACGCACCCCCCCGCCCGCCACGCCTCAGCTGCCTGCTTGGACACGCCTCTACTTCGGCGTGGGACGCCGGGACGGTGTCCGGCCGGCCGACCTCGTCGGCGCCATAACCGGCGAGGCACCCGTAGGCGGCGACCGCATCGGTCGCATCGAGATCCGGGATACCCATTCTTTGGTGGAAGTCGCCGCCTCAGTCGCCGATCAAGTGATCAAGAGCCTCGCGACAGCGACGATACGGGGACGACCCGCCAACGTGCGGCTGTACAGGGAGTAGTCGTGCAGGTGGGGGAAGAGGTCCTTCACCAGCCAGGCCTCCTCCCCCCAAGCTCGCTAAGCTAGAAGCCCGGCTTCAGACCGTCCTTCAATCCCTTCCCAGGACGAAAAGCCGGCGAAATCGACGCGGGGATCTGGATCCGATCGCCCGTGCGTGGATTCCGGCCCATCCGCGGCCCTCGCCGCCGGGTCTCGAACGTCCCGAACCCGGTGATCTGGACCTTCGCACCACCCTTGAGCGCGCTCACGATGATCCCCTTGTCCACATCGAACAGGGCATCCACAGCGCGGCCGGCGTCGGCTTTGCTGAGGGTCGTGCTCTCTGCGAGCTTGTCAATGAGTTCAGTCTTGTTCACCACGTTCTCCTTTCGGGAAGGTGTGTGGAACAGACAGCGAGAAGAGCGAAGCCGAATCTACTGTAAA